>Ga0082335_1007201_pt1 | contig 13680 bp, 11 predicted proteins | sample Subgrocontami58m_FD_72375 | JGI IMG/M metagenome (GOLD analysis project Ga0082335, IMG submission 72375) | Subsurface groundwater microbial communities from S. Glens Falls, New York, USA - GMW37 contaminated, 5.8 m (SPADES assembly) (version 2) ...
CCACGCTGATGAAGCAGACCATCCACAACAACGGCGTCGCCGGCGTGGAGGAACTGCGCGAGGCGTGCATCGAGGGAGGCGTGAACCTGATCGGCTGCCAGATGACGGTCGACCTGTTCGGGTTTACGCACGACGATTTCATTCCGCAAGTCAAGGAATACTGCGGCGCGGCGACCTTTCTGCCGATGGCGAAGGACGCCGACGTTTCGCTGTTCATCTAGACGGCATTTTCAGCACCGGAAAAAAGGGGATTGCACGATCATGAAAAAAACTAGACTGGCTTCGGCGATACTGCTCGCGCTCGCGCCGATGGGCGCGATGGCGACCAACGGCATGAACATGGAAGGCTACGGGCCGATCGCCACCGGGATGGGCGGGGCCTCCTATGCCTACGACAACGGCACCGCCGCGGTGATCAACAACCCGGCGACGCTCGGACTGATGCAGAGCGGCACCAGCCGCCTCGACGTCGCCCTCGGCGGGCTGCACCCCGACATCCGCACGTCGCCCGCGGTCGGCGGCAGCGCGCTCGACTCCTCGGCCACGGCCTTCTACATGCCGGCGGTCGGCTACGTCAGGAAGGACGGGAAGATCGCCTGGGGCGCCGGCATGATGGCGCAGGGCGGCATGGGCACCGAATACTCGAGCGGCCTGTTCTGGGGCTCGCTGCAGGGCTTTTCCGCCACGGGGCCGTACGCCGTGACCGATCCGGGCTACACCAACCGCTCCGAGGTCGGCGTCGGAAGAATCATGTTCCCGCTGGCGGTGGACGTGACCGACAGGCTCGTGATCGGCGGCTCGCTCGATTACGTCTGGGCGGGCATGGACATCCAGTGGCTGATCGACGGCGCGCACTTCGGCGATATGTTGAGCCCGACCTACAATCCGTTTGCGTCGCAGCGCTTCGGCACCGTCGGCGGCACCATGGTGGACGCGATGATCGGCGCGCTGGGCGCGGGCGCGCTGACCGGCATTTCCTGGGGCTATTTCGACTTCAGCAACAGCAACAAGATGTCGGGCAAGGCGACCGCGCGGGGCATCGCGGGCAAGATCGGCTTCACCTACAAGGTCAACCAGCAACTGTCGGTCGGCGGCGTGTACCACGCCAAGACGGATCTCTCCGACATGGAGGGCGGCGCGCGCGTGGGCTTCAACGGCAACGGCCCGATCTTCGCCGGCGGCCCGGTGTTCGTCAACGGCAAGATCAAGGTGCGCGACTTCCAGTGGCCCGAAACGTTCGGCCTGGGATTCTCGTACAAGCCGAACGACAGGTGGCAGATCGTCGGCGACTACAAGAATATCGACTGGGCCGGGGTCATGAAGCAGTTCAAGATGACCTTCCAGGCGGCGGGCGACAACACCGGTGCGGCCGCGGGCTTCAACGGAACCGCCATGGACATGACCTTCCGCCAGGACTGGAAGCGGCAGAACGTGTTCATGATCGGCGCGGCCTACAAGTGGACCGACCAGACCACCGTGCGTTTCGGCGCCAACCTCGCCAACAATCCGGTGCCCGACCAGTTCATGAGCCCGCTCTTCCCGGCGATCATCAAGAATCACGTGACCGCCGGCGTGGGGCACGCGTTCAGCAAGGTGTCGTCGATCGACTTCTCGCTCGCGTACGCACCGAAGGTGTCGGTCACCAACAGCTGGGGCGCCGTGGGCGGGTCGAACCAGACCACGTCGCACAGCCAGACCAACTGGCAGGTGATGTACAGCCACCGCTTCTAGAGAGATGCCGGCAGCACCGGAAGAGCCCCGCCTCGCGCGGGGCTTTTTTGTTGGCGCGGCGATCGCGCTCGTCCTCGCCTGCGCCGCGGCGCGCGCGCAGCAGCCCAGCCCGCACGCGATCGACATTCCGCCCTGGTTCGAGGAGACCTTCCTCAACTTCCCCGAGGACGTGCGCGACGCGGCGCGCGCGGGCAAGCGGCTGATGCTGTATTTCGGCCAGGACGGCTGCCCCTACTGCCGGCAGCTGATGCAGACCAATTTCACGCAGAGAACGATCGTCGACAAGACGCGCAGGCACTTCGTCGCGATCGCGCTCAACATCTGGGGCGACCGCGAGACCGTCTGGACCGACGGCAAGGTCCGCTCCGAGAAGGCCTTCGCCGAGCACCTCAAAGTGCAGTTCACGCCGACGCTCGTGTTCCTCGACGAGCGCGGCGGCGTCGTGTTGCGCCTGAACGGCTACCTTCCGCCGCACCGCTTCGAGGCCGCGCTCGACTACGTCGCGGGGCGTCTCGAACGCAGGCAGGATTTCACGGCCTACATGAAATCGGCGGTGAAGGAGGCCGCGAGCGGGAAGCTCCACGACGAGCCGTTCTTCCTGAAGCCGCCCTACGACCTGCGCCGCAGGCCGGGAGCGAAGCCGCTCGCTGTGGTGTTCGAAACGCCGTTCTGCTCGGGCTGCGACGAGCTGCACCGCGAAGGATTCTCGCGGCCCGAGGTGCGCTCGATGCTGGCGAGGTTCGACGTCGTTCGCATCGGGCTCGCCGAGCGCAGCCCGCTCGTCGCGCCGGACGGGAGCAAGACCACGGCGGACGCGTGGGCGCGCTCGCTGAAGATCACCTACACGCCGAGCATCGCGTTCTTCGACGCGGGAGGCGAAGAGGCCTTCCGCATCGAGTCCTACCTGAGGCCGTTCCACCTCGCCTCGTCGTTCGAATACGTCTCGAGCGGCGCCTGGCGCAAGCAGCCCTCGTTCCAGCGCTACGTCCAGAGCCGCGCCGAGCGCATGCGCGACAAGGGCCAGAGCGTCGATCTCTGGAAATAGCGCGGCCGGGATTACGACCGTGCCTGCAGCGCCCGGATGCGCTCCTCGATCGGGGGGTGGCTGGAGAACAGGCCCATCATCCCGGCCCCGCCGCTGATCCCGGAGGTGGCGATCGACCTGGGCAGCTCGCCCGGCTCGAGCCCTCCCAGGCGCGCCAGCGCCTGGATCATCGGCTGCGGCGTGCCGAGCAGGCTGGCCGAACCCGCGTCGGCGCGGAACTCGCGCTGGCGCGAGAACCACATGACGATCATCGAGGCGAGGATGCCGAATACGATCTCGCACACCACCACGGTGACGTAGAACCCCGGCCCGACGCCGCGCTCGGTGCGAAAGACCGTGCGGTCGACGACGTAGCCGACGACGCGCGCGAGAAAGACCACGAAGGTGTTGACCACGCCCTGGATCAGCGTGAGGGTCACCATGTCGCCGTTGGCGACGTGCGAGATCTCGTGACCGAGTACGGCCTCGGCCTCCTCGCGGGTCATGCTCTGCAGCAGGCCCGTCGACACCGCCACCAGCGCCGAGTTGCGGAATGCGCCGGTGGCGAACGCGTTCGGCTCGCCCTCGTAAATCGCCACTTCGGGCATGCCGATTCCCGCCTTCTCCGCCAGCCGCTGCACGGTGGCCATCAGCCACAGCTCGGCGCCGCCGCTCGGGTCCTCGATCACGTGCGCACCGGTGGACCACTTCGCCATCGGTTTGGAAATGAGCAGCGAGAAGATCGAGCCGGCGAACCCGACCACTGCCGAGAACGCGAGCAGCGCGCCGACGTTGATGCCGCTCTCGGTGAGAAACCGGTTCAGACCGAGCACGTTGAGGATGACCGACAGCAGCACCAGGACTGCGAGGTTGGTGGCGAGGAATAGCACGATTCGTTTCATGGCCGACTCCGCGTCGATAATGATCAATTTTTCATGAACCGGGTAATCTTACCGGCGCCGCGGGCTGGGCGCAGCGGTTTCGCGATGCTAGACTTGTGCGCGGTTCGAACCAGGCAAGGTGCACGGGGGGCGCGGATGGACGACGCGATTGCATATCGGGGAGGAAGGGTGCTGCGTATTCTTGCGTCGCTGGGACTCGCGTTCGCGGTGCTGAACGCCTGGGCCGCGCCGGCGGACGACCTCAAGGCGCTGCTCGAACAGGGCAAGGCCGCGCAAGCGTATGAACTCGGCCGCAAGACGCCCGAGGCGCTCGGGGACCCCGTGTTCGACTTCTATTTCGGCATCGCAGCGACCGATTCCGGCCATGCCGGCGAAGGCGTGCTTGCGCTCGAGCGCTACCTGCTCAACTTCCCGGACAACAGGGACGCCCGGCTCGAGCTTGCGCGCGCCTACTTCACGCTCGGCGAGGACCAGCGCGCGCGCGAGGAGTTCGAGGCGCTCGCCAAGACCCAGCCGGCGCCGGGCGTGGCGGCCGCGATCCAGCGCTACCTCGACGCGATACGCCTGCGCGAGACCCGCTACACGCCGAGCGGGGCGGCATGGCTGGAGGCGGGCATCGGCACCGATTCCAACGTCAACGCGGGGGTGAACGATCCCAGCATCAGCCTGCCGCTGCTCGGACCGGTGACCGTCACGCCGAACGCGGTGCGCGCGGGCGATGTCTTTTCGCTGTTCACCGCGGGCGGCTACTACAGCCGTCCCGTCGCGCCCGGGGTCGCGGTGTTCGGCACCGGCCAGTTCGACGCCAAGACCAATGCGACGCAGCACGCCTTCGACCAGATCTTCCTGTCGGGCGCGGCCGGCGTTTCGCTGCTCAAGGAGCGCAACCTGTTCCGGCTGAGCTACAACCTGAGCACCATCCTGATCGAGAGCGACCGTTATCGCACGAGCAGCGGCCTCACCGGCGAGTGGAACCGCCAGATCGACGAGTTCCAGTCGATCAACGCGGTCCTTCAGGGAGCGCGGTTCAAGTACGCGGGCGCGAACAGCGTGCGCGATGCGGACTTCCTCGGCGCCGGCGTGGGCTACCGGCGCGTGTTCATCGGCAGCATGCAGCCGGTGCTCAATGTCTCGGCGAGCGCGGGCAAGGAGAAGGTGCTCGCGGCCGACCGCGACGACCTGTCGCGCGACATCCTCGGCGCGAGGCTCGCGCTGTCGCTCGTGCCCGCCGAGCGCTGGGGCGTTTCGGCGGGGTACTCGTTCCAGCGCGCCGACGGCGAGGCGCCCGACGCGATACTCGGCGTCACGCGCGAGGACCGCTACCGCGCCGTGGACCTGGGAGCGAGCTACCTCGTCTCCCGCGCCCTGAGCCTGCGCGCCGAATGGATTTCGAGCAGGAACACCTCCAACGTCGCGCTCTACGAGTACAAGCGCGACTTCTTCGCGCTGAAGCTGCGCTACGAGTTCAAGTGAGGCCGAACATGATCCGTATCCGCTTTCTGGCCGCGCTGCTGGCCACGCCCGCCTGCCTGCCGCTGCTCGCCCACGCGCAGAGCGTCGGCAGGACGCTGGTCGCCGTGGGCGAAGTGGTCGCCGTGCGCGACGCGAAGGAAGTGCCGCTGCGCGCGGGGTCCGAGGTCCGGCTCGGCGATACGCTCAGGGTCGGCCGCGACAGCAATGCGCAGATCCGCCTGAACGACGAATCCATCGTCGCGCTGCGATCGGATACGGAATTCCGCATCGAGGGTTTTCGCTTCCGCAACGACCCGGCGAGCGACAACGCCCTGTTCCGTCTGCTCCGCGGCGGCCTGCGCACCGTCACCGGCCTGATCGGCCGCGTCAACCACGACGCCTACCGGCTCGAGACGCCCGTCGGCTACGTGGGCATACGCGGCACCCACTACACGCTGGTGCAGTGCGCCGGCCAATGCCTCAACAAGGACGGCAGTGTCGCCCCCAGCGGCGCCTACGGCGGTGTGAGCGACGGGCGCATCGGCGTGGGCAACCAGTCGGGCGAGAAGGTGTTCGGGCGCGACGAGTACTTCTATGTCGCGAGCATCACCTCGCCGCCGCAGTCGCTGATCGCCCCGCCGTCCTTCCTGAGCGACCGCCTGGAAGGCCAGGCGCGCTCCTCGCGCAAGCAGCAGGCCGCGGAAGCGCCGGCGCAGGCGCCGGCCAAGTCGGGAACCTCTTCGGACGGCCGCACGAGCACCGCTGAGCCGGTCGCCACGGCAGCGGCGCCGGCCGCCACCGAGACCCGCGCCGTCTACGTCGCCACCGAGCAGCGTTCGAGCGAGGGCGGGCTGACGGCCGTGCAGCCGCCCGCGCAGCCGACATTTCCCACCTCGGGGAGGATCTTCTTCGCCTGGAGTCCGGGCGCGACCATCAGGGACAGCGCGGGGAACACGGGCACGCTGCTTTCCAACGGCGGCATGGCGGTCGATTACGGCCAGAGGCGCATCTACGCGGCGCTCAACGTGACCGTGGGCGGCGTCGAGTGGAACGTCGGCACCCCGGACGGAATTCCGCTGGTCGTCTCCGGCTCCGGCGCGACGTTCAGCGGGACGTTCAAGCAGAGCGACCTCGTTGACGACACCATCGGCCACTGTTCGCTGTGCGGACATACGGGGCAGCTCGGCAACGACTTCCGCATCGCGAGCATGACCTTCTCGGGAGCGTTCACGAGCGCATCGACGGCGACGGTGACTGCCACGTTCAACAGCGACACGCTGAACCGCACGGTGACCGTCAGCGGCGTGTCCAACGTCCCGACGCCGATGTTCCTGGATCGCATGGCCGCGATGACCATGCGCAACGGCTCCCTGGCCGGCCACATGATCGCCGTCGAGCCGGTCTTTCCGAACAACAACGCGAGCATCGACTCGGGCAACGAGCTGCAGTCGCTGCGCGGCATCGCCGGGCCGTGGATCGCAGAACGCGGTTCCTCCGCGCACCAGCTGCTCGGCAGCCGCAGCGACGCGGGCGAGCTGACCTGGGGCATGTGGACCGGCGCCGGAGCCACGCTGCGCAGTTTCGATTACGTGAGCTACACCTCGGGCCCGACCGACGTCGAGCATTACATCCACGGCAAGGTCACGAGCGCCCTTCCGACCTCGCTCGGCTCGAGCGTGAACTACTCGCCGGTGGGCGGCGTGGTGAACGGCGGCACGGGCCGGTTCAACAGCGGCACGATCAACGTCGATTTCACGCAGCAGCGCGTCAACCTGATCAACCTGAGCGCGTCGCGCGCCGAGGGCGAGACCTACGTGATGAACGGCACGAGCGCGATTTCCCGTGTGACGCCGAGCTTCGACGGCAAGTTCACGAGCGTGACCTGCGCGGGCGGCGCCGCGTGCACGCCGAACCCCAGCGGGGGATACGGCGGGTTTCTCGCGGGCGCAAACGCCGAAGGCATCGGCCTTTCGTTCACCGCCGGCAACGGCGTCCAGGGCGTGACCGGCGTGCAGGCGTTCAAGCGCTGATCCGCGCTGCGGGCCCGGCCGCGCGGACGGATAGAAAGCAACGTTCCACCCAGGAGGCAGCATGGTCGGAAGCTTGCGCAAGTTCATTTTCTGGCTGTCGTGCGCGGCGCTGTGCCCGGCGCCGGCGGCACTCGCGCAGCACGCGGCGGAAGGCCGGAACATGGCGCTCGTGGGTTACCACGACCTGCAGGGACGCAGCGCCTATCAGCCGCTCGTGCACAGGCAGGGCGAGCGATGGATCGCCTACGTCGGCCATCACGGCGATCTCCTGCTCAATCCATTGACTGGGCAGAAGGAGGCGAACGGCACGTCCATCCTCGACGTGACCGACCCGAGGCAGCCCAGGTACCTGGCGCATATTCCGGGGGAGCCGGGCAAGGCCGAGCAGGGCGGCGCGCAGATGGTGCGCGTATGCGACGGCGCCGCGCTGCCGCGCGCCGACAAGGGCAAGGTCTACCTGCTGCGGCCTTTCGGCAACTCGGCACAGGAGGTCTGGGACGTCACCGACCCGGCGAGGCCAACGCGCATCACCACCATCGTCAGCGACATTCACGGCACGCACAAGAACTGGTGGGAATGCGATTCCGGCATCGCCTATCTCGTGTCCGGTGCGCCCGGCTGGCGCACGCGCCGCATGACGCAGGTCTACGACCTGGGCGACCCGGCGAAACCCGTGTTCATCCGCAATTTCGGCCTGCCCGGGCAGCAGCCGGGCGCGGTTGGCGCAGTTCCAACCGAGCTGCACGGCATGATCTCGACCGGACCGAAGGGCAACCGCATCTACTTCGGCTACGGCACCAACAAGAGCGGCGTGCTGCAGATCGTCGACCGCGAGAAGCTGCTCAACGGGCCGAAGGAGCCGACCAACGAGAACCTGCTGTATCCGCAAGTCAGCCGGCTCGACATGCCCCCGGGGGTCGGCGCGCACACCGCGTTTCCGCTGCTCGGGGTCGAGATGGCCGAGTTCGCGAAGGACAAGGCGGGCCGCGTGCGCGATTTCGTCGTCATCGTCGACGAGTCGCTCGCAAACGAATGCCAGGAAGCGCGGCAAATGGCGTGGTTCGTCGACGTCACCACGGAGACCCGGCCCTTCGGCGTGGCCAACTGGACCGTGCCCGAGGCGAGCGGTGGCTTCTGCGGCCGCGGCGGGCGCTTCGGCACGCATTCGTCGAACGAGAACCTCACGCCGGTCTACTACAGGCGGATCCTGTTCATCGCGCATTTCAACGCGGGCGTGCGAGCGGTGGACGTGCGCGATCCGTTCAACCCGAAGGAGGTCGGGTATTACATCCCGGCCACCACGGACAGGACCGACAAGCGATGCGTCGGTGCGCGCTGCAAGGTCGCGATCCAGACCAACAACGTGGAGGTCGACGACCGCGGCTACATCTACATCGTCGACCGCGCCGACACCGGCATGCACATCCTCGAGCTGACCGGGCCGGCGCGCGCCATCGCGAAGCTGCCCTGAGGCCGCCTCGCGCGCGCAAGGAGATTTCGATGCTCATTGAATGGTCCGATTCGTTCGTCCTCGGCGTGGACCGCATGGATGCGACCCACCGCGAATTCGTCGAGCAGTTGAACGCGCTCGGCGAGGCCTCCGACGCGGCGATGCTCGGCCTGCTCGACGCGTTCATCGCGCACACCGACGCGCACTTCGCGCAGGAGAGCCGCTGGATGAGCGGCACGGAGTTTCCGACGATCCACTGCCACCTCGAGGAGCACGAGGGCGTGCTCTCGATCATGCGCGAAGTGCGCGGCATGGTCGCCGGCGGCAGGTTCGATCTCGGCCGCGTGCTGGTGCGCGAGCTCGCGCCGTGGTTCACCAATCACGCCGCCACCATGGACGCGTTCCTCGCCCAGTTCCTTCGCGCCAAGGGCATCGACACCGAAACGCTCCCCGCATAGAATAAGGCACGATCAAAGGGGCCAGGCTCGAATTCACGAATTCGAGCCTGGCCCCTTTGATCCTTTGATACCGAGGAGGACACGATGGGGTCGTCGGCAGATGCATTCCGGCGGTCGCGCCGCCGCAACCGATTCGAGGCAAACCGGTTCGCCCTCGCCGCGATGGCGCTCGCGCTGCTCTCGGTGCTGCTGCTGCTCGCCTCGGGCCTGGGGAACCGCTGGGGCCTCTGGGATTACCGGATGGCCTTCAGGCTGCTCGGCTGGGGCGCCTGGGGCGGGCTGGCGGGTGCCGCGCTGTCGCTCGCGGGCATCGTCTGGACCGGTCTGCGGCATTCGCGCCGCGGCGTGCTCTATGCGGTGGTCGGGCTGCTCGCGGGCGCGATCGCGTTCGGTGCGCCCTGGCAGATGCGCCAGCGCGCGAAGGAAGTGCCGCCCATCCACGACATCACCACCGATACCGACAACCCGCCGCGATTCCTCGCCGCGGCCGCGCTGCGCAAGGGCGCGCCCAACGGGATCGAATACGCGGGCGCGAATACCGCGAGCCAGCAGAAGCAGGCCTACGCGGACATCGTGCCGCTCGCGCTCGGCCTCGCGCCGGCGGACGCGTTCGCGCGCTGCCTGGACGCGGCGCGCTTTCTCGGCTGGGAGATCGACGCGGCAGTGCCCGAAGAGGGGCGCATCGAGGCGACCGACACCACGCTCTTCTTCGGCTTCAAGGACGACATCGTTGTGCGCATCACGCAGACGGCCGCGGGATCGCGCGTCGACGTGCGCTCGGCCTCGCGCGTGGGCCGCAGCGACCTCGGCACCAACGCCAAGCGGGTCCGCGCCTTCCTGCGGGCCGTCGCCCGGGGTTGAGCGGGCGCGCTACTTCACGAGCATGACCGGCACCCTGGCGAGGTGCAGCACCTTGGTCGCGACCGAGCCCAGGACGAGGCTCTCGACGGAGCCCAGGCCGCGCGTTCCCATCACGATCATGTCGCAGTGATACTTCTTCGCGTAGTCCGCGATGATGGGCGCGGGGTTGCCGATCTCGACGTGCGACGAGCAGTGCACGCCGGCCTTTTCCAGCAGCGTCGCGGCCTTGCGCAGGAGCTTCTCTCCCTCGTCGCGCAGCGGCTGCTCTAGACGCTCGATTTCCGACTTGCGCCCGTCGACCAGGCGCTCGATGAAGAAATCCGTGTGCTGGACGTTGAGCAGCACCGCCTGGATCTTGTCCATGGTGTCGCGGGTCGCCGCGACCTGCTTCACGGCGCGAAGCGCGGGGCCGGAGTCGTCGTAGGGGATCAGTATCTTCGGCATGCTTTCCCTCCGCGTGATGCGTGTTCGCGCTTCCCCGGCGGGGCCGCGCGCACCCGATTCGAATCTACCCGCCATCCGCACCGGGGCATTTGACCGCCATCAAGAAGACCGGCTGCGCCGCGACCGGCTGCGCCGCGCGGATCGGTGCTATTGTTCCCGCCCATGGCCATCGATCTCCAGGGGCTGCGCGTCGGCTTGAAAGGCACGGCGGAGCTCGTCGTCGCCGAGGAGCATACCGCGCCGCGAGTGGGAAGCGGGCGCATCCACGTGCTCGCCACGCCGGTCATGATAAACCTCATCGAGGCCGCCGCGCTCGCCGCGGCGGAGCACCTGCTGCCCGAGGGCCATCAGAGCCTGGGCACGCACCTGGACGTGCGCCACATCGCCGCGACGCCGGTCGGCATGAAAGTGCGCGCGAGCGCGGAGCTCGTGAAGATCGACGGCCGCACGCTCTCCTTCCGCGTCGAGGCGCGCGACGAGGTCGAGCTGATCGGCGACGGCGTGCACGAGCGCGTGGTCGTCAACGTCGCCCGTTTCGACGTGCGCGTGCAGCGCAAGCTCTAGGGGACAGCCCCGCACTAGGCGAGTGATTTCGACACCACCTCGAGGGTGTCCTTCGAGATGGCGGGCGCGCCGCGCACGCGCTCCAGTGCCGCCCTGGCATGCGCCTGGCGGCCCGCGTCGAACTTCCTCCAGCGGTCGAAGGCGCGCGCGACGCGCGCGGCGACCTGCGGGTTGAGCGCGTCGAGCTCGGCGACGCGCTCGGCGGCGAAGGCGTAGCCCGCGCCGTCGGCGCTGTGGAAGCGCACGTGATTCGAGCAGAAGCCGCGGATGAGCGCGTACACCTTGTTGGGATTGCGGATGTCGAACGCGGGGTGGGCGGTGAGGCGCTTCACCTCGGCGAGCGTGCCGGGCAGGCGCGAGCCGGCCTGCACGGCGAGCCACTTGTCCACGACGAGCGGCTCCTCGCGCCATTTGGCGTAGAAGGCGTCGAGCGCGACGGCGCGCTCGTGGCAGTCGCAGTTCGCCAGCATCGCGAGCGCGGCCATCGCGTCGGTCATGTTGTCGGCGTGCTCGAACTGCGTCATGGCGAGGCCGCGGATCTCGGGGTCGTCCAGTTCCATCAGATAGCCGAGCGCGGTGTTGCGCAGCGCGCGCCGGCCGGCCGACTCGGCGTCGGGCGAGTAGGGCCCGGTCACGCGCAGCGCGCGATAGGCGTCGAGCAGCTCGGGCTTCAGGTCCCAGGCGAGCTGCACGCGCACCTGCAGCCGCGCCTGGTGCAGCGCGTCGGGATCCACCACCGCCATCTGCTCGGCGAGCGTCGTCTCCGAGGGCAGCGACAGCGCCTCGGCGGCAAACGCCGGATCGCCCCGCCCCGGGTGGCGCCCCGCCTCGAGCACGCGCGCGAACGCGGCGACGAACGCCTTGGGCACCTCGACCGCGCGGTGCGCGCGCAGCGCCTGCGCGCCCTGCAGCACGAGGTCCGACGCGAGCCTCTGCCCGGCCTCCCAGCGGTTGAAGTCGTCCGAGTCGTGCGCCATGAGGTGCGCGAGCGATGCCTCGTCGTAGGCGTACTTCACGATCACGGGCGCCGAAAACCCGCGCGCGAGCGAGGGCACGGGCCGCGCGCCCACGTTGACGAACACGAAGCGCTCCTCGGCCTGTCTCAGCGAGAGCACGCGCGAGGTGCCGCACGCGGCGGCCTCGCCTTCGAGCTGCAGCGCGATGTCCTCGCCCCCGGGGCCGACGAGCCCCAGCGCGAGCGGGATGTGCAGCGGCAGCTTGGCCTCCTGCGACGCGGTCGGCGGGCAGGACTGCTTGACGACGAGCGTGTAGCGGCGCTCGCCGGCGTCCCAGGCGTCGGTCACCTCGAGCACCGGCGTGCCCGCCTGCGCGTACCAGCGCTTGAACTGGGTGAGATCGACTCCCGAGGCGTCGGCCATCGCCGCGACGAAGTCGTCGCAGGTCACCGCCTGGCCGTCGTGGCGCGCGAAGTACAGGTCCATGCCCTTGCGGAAGGCCGCCGCGCCGAGCAGCGTATGGATCATGCGCACGACCTCGGCGCCCTTTTCGTACACGGTCGCGGTGTAGAAATTGCTGATCTCCATGTACGACGCGGGCCGCACCGGGTGCGCCATCGGCCCGGCGTCCTCCGGGAACTGCATCGCGCGCAGTCCCCGCACTTCCTGGATGCGCTGCACCGGGCGCGAATACATGTCGGCGCCGAACTCCTGGTCGCGGAAAACCGTGAGCCCTTCCTTCAGCGAGAGCTGGAACCAGTCGCGGCAGGTGACCCGGTTGCCGGTCCAGTTGTGGAAGTACTCGTGCGCCACCACCCGGTCGATGTTCATGAAGTCGGAGTCGGTGGCCGTGTCGGGGCGGGCGAGCACGTACCGGGTGTTGAAGATGTTGAGTCCCTTGTTCTCCATCGCACCCATGTTGAAATCGCCCACCGCGACGATCATGTAGCGCTCGAGGTCGAGCTCCAGCCCGAAGACTTCCTCGTCCCACTTCATTGCGCGCTTGAGCGCTTCCATCGCGAAGCCGCACTGCTCGAGCCTGCCCGGCTCGACGTAGACCGCGAGCTCGACCGTCCTGCCCGAGCGCGTGACGAAGCGGTCGGCGAGTCGCTCGAGCTTCGCCGCCACCATCGCGAACAGGTAGCACGGCTTGGGGAACGGATCCTCCCAGCGCGCCCAGTGCCGCAGTCCCTCGTCTCCGGAGGCGGCGAGGTTCCCGTTCGCGAGCAGCACCGGATACTTCTCGCGGTCGGCGTGCAGCGTGACCTTGTACCTCGCCATGACGTCGGGCCGGTCGGGGAACCAGGTGATGCGCCGGAAGCCCTCGGCCTCGCACTGCGTGAAGTAGCCGTCCTTCGAGGCGTACAGCCCCATGAGCCGGGTGTTCTGCCGCGGCCGGATGCGGCTCACCGTCTCCACGACGCAGCGCTGCGGAACCGAAGCGAGCGTCAGCCGCGCCTCGTCCCGGGCGTACTCGGAGGGCGCGAGCGCGCGGCCGTCGAGCGCCACCGACACGAGCTCCAGCTCCTCGCCGTCGAGCGCGAGCGGCGCGGGATCGGGGGCGCGGCGCTCGACCGACAGCCGCGAGCGCACGCTCGCGTGGTCCTCGTGGATCTCGACGTCGAGCTCGACCGCCGACACGAGGTAGGCGGGCGGCGCGTAATCCTTGAGGTAGACGGTCTGGGGTGCCGGATCGCGCATAAGCAGATACCATCACGGGACGGGGCGAGGGGCAAGTCTACCCGAGACGGGCGCCGGCGGGCTCGATTCGGGGCGGGATTCCAGAGGAGGCAATGGCATGTCGGAAC
>Ga0082335_1007203_pt1 | contig 13680 bp, 8 predicted proteins | sample Subgrocontami58m_FD_72375 | JGI IMG/M metagenome (GOLD analysis project Ga0082335, IMG submission 72375) | Subsurface groundwater microbial communities from S. Glens Falls, New York, USA - GMW37 contaminated, 5.8 m (SPADES assembly) (version 2) ...
GCGCGGGCCCCCGTTGGGGTCGGGCGTGAAGCGCACGGGGTCCTCGCCGCCCTCGCCGGTGTTCGACTTGCCGCCGATCCGGTTCATCGCGATCGCGAGGTTCTCGTGCGCCTCGCGGCTGATCGAGCCGAGCGACATCGCCCCCGTCTTGAAGCGCGTCACGATCTCGGCCGCCGGCTCGACCTCCTCGAGCGGGACCGGGGTCGCCGCGCGGAACGCGAGGAGGCCGCGGATCGTGCACAGCCGGCGGCTCTCGTCGTTCGCGGCGGCGCTGTAGGCCTTGAAGCGCCGGTAGTCGCCCGAGCGGACGGCGTGCTGGAGGAGCGCGATGCTGTTCGGGTTGTACATGTGGTGCTCGCCGCGGCGGCGCCACTGGTACTGGCCGCCGGCGTCGAGCTCGCCGTCCTGCCCCGGCGGGCCGTCGCAGGCGCGGCGGTGGCGCAGTTCGGCCTCCCGGGCGAGCTCGTCGAGGCCGACACCCTCGATGCGTGACGCCGTCCAGGTGAAGTAGCGGTCGATGACCTCGGACGAGAGGCCGATCGCTTCGAAGATCTGAGCGCCCCGGTAGCTCTGGAGCGTCGAGATCCCCATCTTGGTCATCACCTTGAGCACGCCCTTGTCCACCGCCTTGCGATACTTCGCGACCGCGGTCGCTTCGTCGATGCCGGTGATCCGGCCGTCGGCGACCATCTCCTTGAGGGTCGCGTAGGCGAGGTAGGGGTTGACGGCGCCCGCGCCGTAGCCGAGCAGCAGGGCGAAGTGGTGCACCTCGCGCGGCTCGCCGGACTCGACCACGAGCCCCGCCTTCATGCGGCTCCCCTCGCGGATGAGGTGGTGGTGCACGGCGGCGGTCGCGAGCAGGCTCGGCATCGGTGCGTGCTCCGGGGTCAGCCCGCGGTCGGAGAGGACGAGCAGGGTGTAGCCCTCGGCGATCGCGCTCGAGGCCCGTCGGCAGAGCGCGTCGAGCGCGGCGCGGAGGCCGTCGCCGCCCGAGTCCGCCTCGACGAGGGTCGGCAGCGTGATCGCGCGCAGCCCGGGACGGTCGAGCTCCCGCACCTGCGCGAGCTCGCGATCCGACAGGGTCGGGCTGTCGAGGTGCAGCTGGCGGCAGTGGAGCGGGGTCTCGCCGAAGAGGTTCCGTTCCGACCCGATCGTGGTCGCGATCGACATCACGAGGTCCTCGCGGATCGGGTCGATCGGCGGGTTCGTCACTTGGGCGAACAGCTGCTTGAAGTAATCGAAGAGGAGCTGCGGCCGCTCCGAGAGCGCCGCCAGCGGGGTGTCGGTCCCCATCGAGCCCACGGCGTCCTGACCGTTGAGCGCCATCGGCGCCATGAGGATGCGCAGGTCCTCGGCGGTGTAGCCGAGCGCCTGCTGGCGGAAGAGGAGGTCCTCCGGCGCATACCGCGCCGGCACGTCGGCGGGGGCGGGGAGCTGCCGCAGGCGCGTGAGGTTGTCGTCCAGCCAGCGCTGGTACGGCTGGCGGGCGGCCATGCCTTCCTTGATCTCCTCGTCGTCGATGATCCGGCCCTGCTCGGTATCGACCAGGAACATGCGACCCGGCTGGAGCCGGCCCTTGTGCAGGACGTTCTCCGGCGGGATGTCGAGCACTCCCACCTCTGAGGCCATGACCACGAAGCCGTCCTTCGTCACGACGTACCGCGACGGCCGGAGCCCGTTGCGGTCGAGCACCGCGCCGACCACCCGGCCGTCGGTGAACGCGATCGAGGCAGGGCCGTCCCACGGCTCCAGCATCGAGGCGTGGTACTCGTAGAACGCGCGCTTCGCCGCGCTCATGCCCTCGTGCTTCTGCCAGGCCTCGGGGATCAGCATCATGAGCGCGTGCGGCATCGAACGGCCGGTGCGCACGAGCAGCTCGACGGCGTTGTCGAACATGGCCGAGTCGCTGCCCGCCGGGCTGATCACCGGGAAGAGCTTGGTGATGTCCTCGAACAGCGGCGAGGCGAACATCGCCTGGCGCGCGTGCATCCAGTTGACGTTGCCGCGCAGGGTGTTGATCTCGCCGTTGTGGGCGATGAAGTGGTAGGGGTGGGCGCGCTCCCAGGACGGGAACGTGTTCGTGGAGAAGCGCTGATGCACGACCGCGAGCGCCGAGACGAACAGCGGATCGGCGAGGTCGTGGTAGAAGGCGGGCAGCTGCTCGGGCTGGAGCAGGCCCTTGTACGCGATGGTGCGGGTCGAGAGGCTCGCGATGTAGAAGCGCTCCGAGTCGGGCATGAGCGAGACGCGGACGAGCTGCTCGACCCGCTTGCGGATCGTGTAGAGCTTGCGCTCGAGCGCCGCCTCGTCGGTCGCATCCCGGCCGGCGCCGACGAAGAACTGCCGGATCTCGGGGAGCATCGAGCGGGAGAGCGGACCCGGGGCGCTGGGGTCGACCGGGACCCGCCGCCAGCCGAGCAGGGTCTGGCCCTCCTCGCGGATCACCTTCTCGATGATGACCTCGCAGGCGTTCTGCTCGTTCGGCTCCGGCGGCAGGAAGACCATGCCGACGCCGTACGCGCCGGTCGCCGGAAGGCTCAGGTGCGCCCGGGCGCACTCGCGCCGGAAGAAGGCGTCGGGGATCTGGATCAGGATGCCGGCGCCGTCTCCCGTGAGCGGGTCGGAGCCGCTGGCGCCCCGGTGCTCCAGGTTCCGCAGCACCGTGAGGCCACGCTCGATGATGTCGCGCGACCGGCGCCCGTTGATGTTCGCCACGAAGCCGACGCCGCACGCGTCGCGCTCCGCCCGCGGGTCGTGGAGCCCCCCGCGCGCGCGAGCAGCGGTCTCGCCGCGTCCGAGGCTGGTGGTCTCGCTGGATCTCATGAGGCTCCCCCCGTCGGGTCGGACCCCAATCATACGGATTGGGGTCCGCAGGCTCCGGGAGGACGCCGCCCCGTTCTTCGGCGTGCGCGCGCCGCGTTCGAGGAGGAGCGTGTGGGCGATACTGGATTCGAACCAGTGACCTCACGGATGTGAACCGTGCGCACTAACCAGCTGTGCTAATCGCCCGCGCTGAGGGTCCAGTGTAGCGGCGGTGGGCCGGCGCGCCGGTGACCTCGCCCGCGACGGGGCTCTAGCGCAGGAGCGCGTTCACTCCGAAGCCCGAGAGGGCGAGGAGCAGCAGCATGAAGGCGACGGTGACGCCGATCCGGCGGAAGTCCTTCACGACGTAGGCGCGCTCCCAGGCCGCCGCCTTCTGGAGCGCCGCTGAAGGCTCGCCGATCGCGCGCGAGGTGCCGGCGCGCCCGGCCGCGCGGCCCGCGCGCGACGTGCCGCGCGCGCCCTCCGCGTACCTGCGGGCCTCGCGCCGCTGCCGCGTCCGTGCCATCGCGGTCAGGATAGCCGACCTCTGTTACCGTCGCCGCGGTGACGCTCGACACGCAAACGCTCTCCTCGCTGGTCGTGATCGTGGTCGCCCTGCTCGCCGCGCTGGCGGTGTGGGTCGCGCTCCTCCAGCGCTCGGAAGCGCGCCTGCGCTCGCGCCTCCGGCGCCTCCTCGCGGACGGGGAGCAGGACGGCCTCGACGAGGTCCTCGATCGCGCGCTCGCGCGCGTCGATGGGCTCGGCCAGCGGGTGGAGGCGCTCAACGCCTTGCACCACGAGCTGGCGGCGCTCGCCGAAGGCTCGATCCAGCGGGTGGCGGTCGTGCGCTTCAACCCCTTCGCCGACACCGGCGGCGACCAGTCGTTCGCGATCGCGCTGCTCGACGCGCGCGGCGACGGCATCGTGCTCTCGAGCCTCCACAGCCGGTCGGACACCCGGATCTTCGCGAAGCCGGTGAGCGGCGGACGGTCGGGCCACCCGCTCTCGGACGAGGAGCAGGAGGCGATCCGGCAGGCGCTCGCGCCGAGGGCGTGAGCGGCGCCCGCGCGCTCGCGATCGTGAATCCGGCCGCCGGCAACGGCCGCGGCAGGCGTCTTGCGGCGACGCTCGAAGCCTCGTTCGCGGTCGCCGGCCTCGCCTGCGACGTCGTGACGACCGCGGGGCCCGGCGACGCGACGGCGCTTGCCCGGCGCGCGGTGCTCGACGGACGGCGGCTCGTCATCGCGGCGGGCGGCGACGGGACCGCGAACGAGGTGGCGAACGGCATGGCCGGCGCCGACGCCGCGCTCGGGCTCTTCCCGCTCGGCTCGGGCAACGACTTCGCGCGCGCGCTCGGCTACCCGCGCCGCTCGGCCGACCTCCCGGCGTTCCTCGCGGCCGCGCGCGAGCGAGCGATCGACGTCGGCGAGGTGAACGGGCGGTTGTTCCTCAACGCCACGGGCGTCGGCATCGACGGGCACGTCGCGGCCCGCGTCGAGGCGAGCGCGCGGGTCGTCGGGCGGACGGCGGGGTACTTCGTCGGCTCGCTCGCCTCGATCGTCCTCTACCGGCCGCAGCCGATGCGGGTGACCCTCGACGGGGCGGTCGTCGAGGGCCGGTACCTGATCGTCGTCGCCTCCAACGGGACCCACTTCGGCGGCGGGATGCACGTCGCGCCGAATGCGCTCCTCGACGACGGGCTCCTCGACGTCACGCTCGGCGGCGACCTCGGCCGGATCGCCTCGGTCGTCGCGCTCGTGCGGCTCTACCGCGGCACGCACGTGAACGGCACGACGATCACCACCCGGCGCGCGCGCGAGCTGCGCATCGAGCTCGAGCGCGCGCTGCCGATCGAGCACGACGGCGAGGTCGGCCATGCGAGCGAGCTCACGATCCGCATCCGTCCGCGGGCGCTCCGGGTGCTCGTCGCGTGAGGCGCCGCAGCGTGCCGAGCGACGCGCGGCGCCGCCGTGGGGGGTTCCGGTGAGCCGCTCCGATCTCAGTCGGCGCCGCCACCGGGTGTCCCGATGAGCCGCTCCGGTGGAAGCGGCGGCCGCCCGGGCGCGCCGAGCGACGGGCGCCGCCGCCTGCCGTCGGTCGATGCGGTCCTCCGCGCCGCCGGGCGCGCGGCGGTGGGCGCGAAGCGCGCACGGCTGACCTCGGCGATCCGCGCCGTGCTCGCCGAGGCGCGCGCCGGGGGCCCGGCCGTTCTCGCCGAGGCGCGCGCCGCCGGTCTCGGCCCGACGGCGCTCGCGGGGCCCGCGCTCGACGCGGCGGCGATCGCGCGCGCGGCGCTCGAGCGGCTTGCCGCGCGCGACCGCCCGACGCTCCGGCGGGTCCTCAACGCGACCGGCGTCGTGCTCCAGACCAACCTCGGCCGGGCGCCGCTCTCGGCGGCCGCGGTCGCCGCGATCGGCGAAGCGGCGGGCGCCGTCTCCGTCGAGTACGACCTCGCCGCGGGGAAGCGTGGCGAGCGGCACGGCCACGCGGCGCGCCTCCTCGCCGAGCTCGCGGGAGCGGAGGACGCGGTCGTCGTGAACAACAACGCGGCGGCGGTCCTCCTCGCGCTCGCCGCGCTCGCCGCGCGGAAGGAGGTCGTCGTCGCGCGGGGCGAGCTGGTCGAGATCGGGGGTGGGTTCCGCATCCCGGAGGTCCTCGCCCGCTCGGGCGCGAAGCTCGTCGAGGTCGGCACGACGAACCGCACGTACGCCCGCGACTACGCGGCGGCGATCGGGCCGCGCACCGGCGCGCTCCTCCGCGTGCACGCCTCGAACTTCAAGGTCACCGGCTTCGTCGCGCGGCCCGAGGACCACGAGCTCGCCGTGCTCGCCCGCGAGCGCGGCGTCGCGTTCATCCACGACCTCGGCAGCGGCACGCTCCTCGACACGGCTCGGCACGGCCTCGGCCGCGAGGAGACCGTCCAGGAGGCGGTCGCGGCCGGCGCGGACGTCGTCACCTTCAGCGGCGACAAGCTCCTCGGCGGGCCCCAGGCGGGTCTCGCGGTCGGCCGTGCCGCGGCCATCGCGAAGCTGCGCGCCCATCCGCTCATGCGGGCGGTGCGGCCGGACAAGCTCACGCTGGCGGCCCTCGTCGCGACCCTCGAGGCGTACCGGGACGGCCGGGCCATGGACGAGCTGCCGGTCTGGCGGATGATCGCCGCACGGCCGGCCGCGCTCACGCGGCGCGCCCGCGCGGTCGCGGGGCGCCTCGCCGCGGCGGGCGTCCCGGCGCGCGTCGTCACGACCCTGTCCACCGTCGGCGGCGGGTCGCTCCCCGAGGAGACGCAGCCCTCGCGGGCGGTCGCGCTCGAGGCCTCCTCGATCACCTCGGCCGCCGCGGCGCTCCGCGCGGCCCGGCCTCCGGTCATCGCGCGGGTGGTGGACGGCTCCCTCGCGCTCGACCTGCGGAGCGTGCTGCCCGAGGACGACGCGCTGCTCGCGGCGGCCGTCGTGAGCGCGCTCGGACCGAAGCACGGTGCGGCCACACGCGCACCGGGGCAGGGCGAGAGCGCGCTCGGACCGAAGCACGGTGCGGCCATACGCGCGCCGGGCGCGCATGCGGGCGCGCTCGGGCCGAGGCGTGGCGCAGGCACACTGGTACCGAAGCGCGGTACGGGCGTACTCATGCCGAAGCGACGTGCGGGGAGACCCGTACCGAAGATGAAGGAGAGCTGACATGGAGCTTCGCACCATCGCGACCGAGAAGGCGCCCAAGGCGATCGGTCCGTACAGCCAGGCGATCGCCGCGGGGGACCTCGTGTTCTGCGCCGGGCAGGTGGCGCTCGACCCCGCGACCGGCGAGACGGTCGCGCCGGACGACGTGCGCGGGCAGACCCGGCGCGTGCTCGCGAGCCTGCGAGCGGTCCTCGAGGCCGCGGGATCCGACCTCGCTCACGTCACGACGACGACCGTCTATCTCGCGGACTTCGGCGACTTCGCGGCGATGAACGAGGTGTACGCGGAGGCCTTCGGCGCGCACCGCCCCGCGCGCGCGACGGTCGGCGTCGCGACGCTGCCACGCGGGCTGCGGGTCGAGATCCAGTGCATCGCGGTGCGCGCCTGACCGCGGCGGCCGGCGCCCGACCGCGCCATCGATCGGTCTCCGCCTCCGGCGACCCGGCGTCGCGATCGGAGCGGCCTCACGGCGCCCGCGCGGTGACCGGGGAGCCGAGCTAGAGGGCTCGATGCGCGTCATCGGCACCGCCGGCCACGTCGATCACGGGAAGTCCACGCTCATCACCGCGCTCACCGGGATCGATCCCGACCGCCTCCGCGAGGAGCGCGAGCGGGGGATGACGATCGACCTCGGCTTCGCCTGGCTCACGCTGCCGGGCGGCGAGGAGGTCGGCATCGTGGACGTCCCCGGTCACCAGGACTTCATCCGCAACATGCTGGCCGGGGTCGGGAGCATCGACGCGGTCCTCCTGGTCGTCGCGCTCGACGAGAGTGTCATGCCGCAGACGCGCGAGCACCTCGCGATCCTCGAGATCCTGGGCATCGAGCGCGGCGTCGTCGCGCTCACCAAGCGCGACCTGGTGGACGCCGAGTGGGCGGCTCTCGTGCGCGCCGAGGTCGCCTTCGCGCTCGCCGGCACGCCCCTGGCGGCCGCGCCGTTCGTCGAGGTCTCCGCCACGACCCGGGCAGGGCTCGCCGACCTGGTGGCCGCGCTCGCGGCCACGCTCGGCGCGGCGCCGCCGCGGCGCGACCTCGCCCGGCCGCGCCTGCCGGTGGACCGCGCCTTCACGATGAGCGGCTTCGGCACGGTGGTCACGGGTACGCTCCTCGACGGCTCGCTCGCGGTCGGCGACGAGGTCGCGCTCCTCCCCGGCGAGCGCCGCGCGCGGATCCGCGGCCTGCAGACCCATCGCCGCGCGGTCGAGGTCGCGCAGCCGGGCAGCCGGGTCGCCGCGAACCTCAGCGGGGTGGACAAGGCCGAGGTCGAGCGCGGCATGGTCGTGGCCCGGCCCGGGACGCTCGCGACGAGCAGGCTGCTCGGGCTGCGCTGCGCGGTCCTCGCCTCGGCGTCGGCGCCGCTCCTCCACGACGAGGCGGTGAAGGTCCACGTCGGCACCGCGGAGTCGATGGCGCACGCGAGCGTGCTCGAGGGCGGTGCGCTCGCGCCGGGCGCCTCCGGCTGGATCCAGCTCCGGCTCGCCTCGCCGGTCGCCGTCGCGGTCGGCGACCGCCTCGTGCTCCGGCGGCCGTCGCCGTCGGAGACGCTCGGCGGCGGGGTCGTCGCGGACCTCGGGACGGAGCGGCTGCGACGCCGCGGCGACACGGTCGCCGCGCTCGAGCGCCGGAGCGCGCCGTCGGCGGCGGGCCGCCTCCTCGCCGCGCTCGACAGCCCGCGGACGCCGGCGGAGGCGGGGGAGCGCAGCGGCCTCGGCGCCGCGGAGCGCGAGGCCGCGCTCGCCGAGCTCGCCGCGGACGGGCGCGCGCTCCGGCTCGGCGACGCGGTCCTCGCCCGGGACGTCGCCGAGGCGCTCGCGACGAAGGTCGAGCGCGCGGTCGCGATGGCCCACCGGAAGGCGCCGCTCCGCCCCGGCGCGCCGCGCGAGGAGCTCCGCGGGCTCACCGGCCTCGCGCCCAAGCGCTTCGCGGCGCTCGTCGGGTGGCTCGTGGCGAGCGGCCGGCTCGCCGACCACGGGAGCACGCTCGCGCTCCCCGGCCACCGTCCGGCGCTGTCGGCGGCGCAGGAGGTCGCCTGGGACCGCGCCCGCGCCGCGCTCGAGCGAGAGCCGCTCCAGCCGCCCGCGGCCGAGGCGCTCGAGCGCGACTTCGGGTTGGACCGCGAGGTCGTCGCGGCGCTCGTCGGCCGCGGCGATCTCGTTCGCGCGGGTGACGCGCTGTTCCTGCCGTTCGCCGTCCTGCGCTTCGGCGCGCTCGTCATCGACGAGCTTGCCGCGGCCGGCCGCATCACCGTCGCGCGCGCCCGCGACCTCTCGAGCTCGAGCCGCCGAAGCGCGCTGCCGCTCCTCCAGTACCTCGACGAAGCCGGCCTGACCCGGCGGAGCGGCGACGAGCGGCTCCTCGTCTACGATGCCGCGGAGGCGCGGAAGCGCCTCGCCGCCGCGATCCACCTTCCGGAGGTTTCCCGATGAAGTTCCGTTCCATGCGTCCTGCCGACGCGGTCGCGACCGACGCGCTCGTCGTGCCCCTCTTCAGCGACGGCCGGGCGCCGGCGGCGCTGCCGCGTGCCGTCCGCGGGACGATCGAGCGGGTTGCGGCTGCCGCCGGCACGCGCCGCCTCTACGGCGTGACGACGCACTACGGGACCGCGCCCGAGCGCCTCATCCTCGTCGGCGCCGGGAAGCGCGGTGAGCTGACACCCGAGAGGGTGCGGAACGTCGCGGCCGCGGGCGTGCGCTCGCTCTGGCGCGCCGTGGAAGGCGTCGGCACCGGCGGCGCAGCCGCCTCGCCTTTGAAGGCGCGCCGGATCGCGATCGTCGTGGACGAGAGCCTGGGCACCGAGCGGTCGATCGCCGCGACCGTCGAGGGCGCGATCTACGCGATGTGGCGCCCCGAGGCGCACCGCTCGCGCCCCGCGCCGCTCCCGCCGATCTCGAGCGTGGGCTTGGTCGCGAGCGCCGCCCCGGCCGCGGCGATCCGCCGCGGCGAGGCGATCGGCGGGGCGGTGAACTTCGCCCGGCGTCTCGCCAACGAGCCGGCGAACCTCATGACCCCGACGAACGTCGCCGACGAGGCACGGGCGCTCGCGAAGGAGACCGGGCTCGCCTGCGAGGTGCGGGACGAGAAGGGCTGCCGCGCGCTCGGGATGGGCTCGTTCCTCTCGGTAGCGCAGGGCTCGCACCAGCCGCCGCGCCTGGTCGTGCTCCGCTACCACGGCCGGGCGGGGAAGGGCCACGACGCGGCGGCGCGGCCCGGCCGCTCCGCGGGCGCCTACGACCTCGCGCTCGTCGGCAAGGGCATCACCTTCGATTCCGGCGGCATCTCGATCAAGCCCGCCCTGGCGATGCACCTCATGAAGGCGGACATGACCGGCGCCGCCTCGGTCATCGGCGCGCTCGGCGCGGTCGCGCGCCTCCGGCCGGCCGCGAACGTCCTGGGGGTCGCGCTCCTCACCGAGAACCTTCCGGGCGGCGGGGCGACGAAGCCGGGCGACGTCTTCACGAGCATGAGCGGGAAGACGGTCGAGGTCCTCAACACCGACGCCGAGGGCCGGCTCGTGCTCGTGGACGGGCTGACCTACGCGCAGCGCGAAGGCGCCCGGCGGGTGGTGGATATCGCGACGCTCACGGAGGGGATCCACATCGCGCTCGGCGACCACTACAGCGGCCTCTTCGGCAAGCCGGAGCCGTTCGTCGCGCACGTGCGGGCGGTGAGCGCCGAGGCGGGGGACCGCTTCTGGCCGATGCCGCTCACCGACGAGTACCGAGAGGAGATCAGGAGCGACATCGCGGACATCCGCAACAGCGCCGGCAAGTACGGCGGCGCGAGCAAGGCCGCGGCGTTCCTTGACGCGGTGGTCGAGGCCGGCGTCGAGTGGGCGCACCTCGACATCGCGAGCCAGGACTGGTCGGAGCGCGACCAGCCACACTCGCCCAAGGGGCCGCAGGGTCCCGGCGTGCGGACGCTCGTCGCGCTCGCCCTGGAGGCGCACGGGCCGATCTAGTCCGGCGCCCGGCGGGGTGGGGAACGTGATAGAACGTATGTTCGATGGCGTGCTCGTCGTGGGTGCGGGCCTCGCGGGGTCGGAGGCGGCCTGGCAGCTCGCGCGCCGGGGCACCCGGGTGCGCCTCGCCGAGATGCGTCCGGCGGTGATGACGCCGGCGCACCACACCGCCCGGGCCGCCGAGCTCGTCTGCACGAACTCCTTCAAGTCCGACGTCCCCGAGGTCGCGGCGGGTCTCCTCCACGAGGAGCTGCGGCAGCTCGGCTCGCTCGTCCTGCGCGCCGCCGACGCCGCGCGCGTCCCGTCGGGGCAGGATCTCAGCGTCGATCGCGAGCGCTTCGCCGACCTCGTCGAGGCAGGCCTCGCCTCGGCCGGCGTCGAGCGCGTCGCGCTCGAGGTGACCGCGATCGACCCCGACGTGCCGACGATCGTGGCGAGCGGCCCGCTCACTTCCGATGCCCTCGCCGCCGAGCTTCGCCGGCTCACCGGGACCGAGCACCTCCACTTCTACGACGCCGCCGCGCCGATCGTCTTCGGCGAGTCGCTCGAGATGGACGCGCTCTTCCGTGCCTCGCGCTACGACAAGGGCGCCGGGAGCTACCTGAACGCGCCGATGGACCGCGCGGCCTACCTGGCCTTCGTCGCCGCGCTCGCCTCGGCCGAGCAGGTGGAGCTCCACGACTTCGAGGACACCTCCTGGTTCGAAGGGTGCATCCCGGTCGAGGAGATGGCCCGCCGCGGCCCCGAGACGCTCCGCCACGGCCCGCTCAAGCCGACCGGCCTCGACGACCCGCGCACCGGCCGATGGGCGCACGCGGTCGTCCAGCTCCGGCAGGACGACGCGGCGGCCGGCCTCTACAACCTCGTCGGCTTCCAGACCAACCTCCGCTGGCCGGAGCAGCGCCGGATCTTCCGGACGATCCCCGGCCTCGCGAAGGCCGAGTTCGCGCGGCTCGGCGTCATGCACCGGAACACCTACGTCCGCTCGCCCGATCTCCTGGAGCCCTCGCACCGCCTGCGCGGGACGGAGCGCACCTGGCTCGCCGGGCAGCTCGTGGGCGTCGAGGGCTACCTCGAGTCGGCGATGAGCGGCCTCGTCGCGGCGCTCAACGTCGCGGCCGCGCTCGGTGGCGGCCCGCCGGTCGTCTTCCCCGCGGACACCGCGGTCGGCTCGCTCGTGCGCTACATCACGACGCCGCAGGCGGCCTTCGCGCCGATGAACGCCACCTGGGGGCTCTTCCCACCGCTCCCCGACGCGGGCGCGCGCCGCGGCCGGCGCGAGCGCGCCGCGGCCCACCTCGCTCGCGCGCGCGTCTCGCTCGCCGCCTACCTGGCCGACCGTCCGGACCTTACGCTCGGCGCCGGTCTGGTCGACGGGGTGTCGCCGTCCGCTTGCGGCCCGCAGGGCCGCCCGGCCCTTTGACAGAGCAGCTCGCGCTACGCCTGGGGGGCGAGGAGCCCGACATCCTCCGCACGCTGACGCCGGAGCAGCGCCGGGCGGTCGAGCACGGGAGCGGCCCGCTCCTCATCGTCGCCGGCGCCGGTACCGGCAAGACGCACGTGCTCACCGCGCGGATCGTCTCGCTCATCCGGCGCGGCGCGGCGAAGCCGCACGAGATCCTCGCGGTCACCTTCACCGAGAAGGCGGCCGCCGCGATGCAGGAGCGCATCGACCTCAACACGCCGCTCGGCGAGAACGACGTCGCGATCCGCACCTTCCACGGGTTCGGCGACGAGGTCTTCCGTGAGTTCGCGCTCGAGCTCGGCCGCTCCGGCGAGCTGCGCGTGCTCTCGCAGGCGGAGCAGGTCATCTTCGTGCGCGAGCACCTCTACGAGCTCCCCCTCAAGCGCTACCGCCCGCCGGGCGACCCGCTCCAGTACGTCCGTGCCCTGCTCGACCTCTTCGGCCGGGCGCGCGACGAGGACGTCGCCCCGGAGGCGTACGTGGCGTACGCGGAGCGGCTCGCCGCGGCGGTGGGGGAGGGCGTCGACGCCGACGTCCGCGCCGACCAGGCCGAGGCCCAGGCGGAGCTCGCCGCGGCGTACGCGGCCTACTCCGCGCTGAAGGAGCGGCACGGCGTCGTGGACTTCGGCGACCAGATCGCGCTCACGCTCCGGCTCCTGCGCGAGCGGCCGGCGGCGGCACGGCGGCTCCAGTCGCGCTACCGCTACGTCCTCGTGGACGAGTTCCAGGACACCAACGACGCCCAGTTCAAGCTGGTCCGCAAGCTCGTCGAGCCGCACCGGAACCTCACCGTCGTCGGCGACGACGACCAGTCGATCTTCGCCTGGCGCGGGGCGACGCTCGGCAACTTCGCCGCCTTCGAGCGGGAGTTCCCCGAGCGCGCGATCGTCACGCTCGTGGAGAACCGGCGCTCCTCCCAAGGCATCCTCGACGCCGCCTACCGCCTCATCGCCAACAACCCCGACCGGCTCGAGACGACGCTCGGGATCGACAAGCACCTTCGCGGACGGCCGACCGAGCGCGAGGTGGAGGTGGACCACCTCGCCTTCGCCGGCGCCGCGGAAGAGGCCGAGGCGGTCGCCGAGCGCATCGCGCAGGCGGCGGTGCGGCAGCAGCGCACGCTCGGCGAGATCGCGATCCTCGTCCGGAACAACGGCGACGCGACGCGCGTCCTGAACGCCCTCGCGAGCCGAGGCATCCCGGCGCACTTCTCGGGAGGCGGCCAGCTCTACGAGCGCCCGGAGATCCGCCTCCTCGTCTCGTTCCTCTCGGCGGTCGCCGCGCCGTCCGACTCGCGGCACCTCTACAACCTCGCCACCTCGTCGCTCTACGCGTTCCCGCCGGGGGAGCTCGCGAAGGCGACCGAGGCCTCCGGCCGCCGGCAGCGGCCGCTCCGCGGGCTCTTCGAGGAGATCGCGAGCGGCGCCGCGCCGGGGTTCACCGAGCAGGCGGCCGCCGCGGCGACGGCCCTGGTGACCGACCTACGCCACTACGAGGAGCGCGCCACCGTGCTCACCTCGGCCGAGCTCCTCTACGAATTCCTCGAGCGGAGCCAGCTCCTCCGGCGCTATCTCGAGCCCGACTCCGCGCTGGCGGAGGAGCAGGGGCGGAACGTCGCGAAGTTCTTCCGCCTCGTCCAGTCCGCCTCGCGGGCGTTGCCGACCGACCGGCCGGCGTTCTTCGTGCCGCACCTCGAGCTGCTCCGCGAGGCGGGGGACGATCCCGCCGCGGCCGACTACGAGCAGTCGGAGCACGCCGTGAACGTCCTCACGATCCACAAG
>Ga0082335_1007204_pt1 | contig 13674 bp, 16 predicted proteins | sample Subgrocontami58m_FD_72375 | JGI IMG/M metagenome (GOLD analysis project Ga0082335, IMG submission 72375) | Subsurface groundwater microbial communities from S. Glens Falls, New York, USA - GMW37 contaminated, 5.8 m (SPADES assembly) (version 2) ...
ATGAAGGCGCACGGCTACGCCTGAGATTTCCCTGTGCTCCTCTCTGATGAACCGCCCGGTGCGGACCCGCATGCCGCGGTGGTGTGGGGAGGGCCGGTTAGAAGCCGGTCCTTACCCGATTGGGCAGCCCTGTCTCGCAGGCGTTTCAGGAATGGATCCTTGAGTTCCTGCGCTGCTAGCCACGCCAGTTCTTCCTCCAGCGTCATGCCATCGATCTCGGCAGAGATTCTGTCTCGAATCGATCTCATCATGGCAACAGCGTCAAACTTCTTCTCGGTCTTAATCATCTGACAACACCTCCCGTGGCGCCCTAATCTCAAGCGTCGGATAGCCCCTGCGCAGATTCACAGAGTTGTAGCCGTGGATCCGGTGCAAGTTCACAATGTGCTTGAAGTTCCAGCTCACCAGCACATCGACGCGACCCACGGTAGCGATGGCGATGTGCTGAGCATCGGCCCGCATCTTGGCCGTGATCACCCCCTCAGCAATGTAGGCCTCGGCGAGTTCCCTCGCTTCGGCATCAAGCTGAAGAGTCTCGATGTGCGCCTCGGGCACCGAGGCAAGACGTCTGCGCACCTTATCCGGGGCGCCAGCCAGTTCTTGCACCGTAAGGGCGGACACTACGAGGACGAGTTCGCCTCTGACAAAGCGCTCCATCAGTTGGACGGAATACTCCGAGAATTCCTCGTCCTCGCAACCGCCGACCACTGACGCGTCCACGTAGATTCGAGCCTTCATAACTTCATCGTACACCAACTAGGCGCGATGCCGCTCAGGTCTGCCCAACTCGAAGTCGCCACCCCAAATGGGGCCGTATAAAATCCCAAATGCGGGGCGAGCACGGCCAGATTACGCTCAAGCCCTTATCTCCTCAACCAGGGTGAACGGGATAGGCTCCCGCACACTCACGCGATATAGGCCTCGGGGTTGGCATGCGGTTACCGCGCACTGTCAAGCACTGCGCAAAGGTCGATGGCGCCTGTAACGTAGGAGAGAGAGTTCTTGTCTGACCCGACTCGCAGACGCGAACGCTCGCGTCAACCCGCGCGCGCTGTTTTTGTGGGCGTGCGCGTTGAGTGCGTGGTTGGGCGCTTCGCGCCTTTCCGATGGCCGGAGAAGTATGCAGTGATCTCGGCGACGGACTTGCCCTCAAGCAGGGCCGCCTGTTCGTCGCGAACTCGACGTACGAAGTCAAGAGCGCGGAAGTCAATCATTTTTGTCATCGCTTACAACCTCACGTGGAGAATAGATCGATAGCGGTTTGTAACCTTGCTCCAAATTGACCGCATTGAACAATCGAATCTTATCGAGACGAACGATGTGCCGAAAATTCCAACTGACCAATACGTCGACGTCTGCCACGGTAGCCAGCGCAATATGCAACATGTCGGTGCGAAAGCGAGCACCCAGAACGCCTCGTGCTGTGTAGGCATCGAGCAACTCGACAGCCAAGTGACGCGTCTTGCACCAGTAGGCGAGCAGGAACTCGAAAACGTCATTTGAGTTTCGCGAGGACTTCCAAAATCTCGTCATTGGGGAGGATACCGCGTGGATCCGTGACCCGGACATAGCGAATGACGCCCTGTTTATCGACCACGAACCACGAGCGCTTCGCCCGCAGGTAGGTGCCGATTCTCTTCACGTCCTGCGCCATGGCAGGATCGTCGTTGAGCACGCCGTAGGCGCGCGTCATGGTTCTGCCAACGTCGGTCAACAATGGATACTTGAGGCCGAGCTTCTCCGCCCACGCTTGGTTGGCAGCATTGAAATCTACACTGATGCCCAGGACCTGGGCATTCGCGGCCTCGAACTTGGGAAGATCAAGTTGGAAGGCCAGCGCTTCCTGCGTTCAGGTATTGGTGAACGCGCCGATGTAGAAGAACAGCACTACGTGTTTCTTTCCCGCAAAATCGGCGAGTTTGATTTCCTTGCCGGTGCTCGCGGCAAGCGCGAAATTCGGCGCCTTGTCTCCGACCCCCAGCGCAAGCGCAGCGCCGCCGTACAGCAATACGGCACAGCCGAACAACATGCCCGCCAGACTATGCTTCCATCGATGCAGTTTCATGCGAACCTCCTTTCGTGATGTGCCGCTTACGTTGCGTGAAGACTCTGGAATTTGAAGCGCTACCCCGGCGGCCTCGCCGCGAGCGCCTTGACGTAATTGCGAAAAGCCGGACTTAACAGGTCGATCGGCCCATACCCGCCGGCGGTGAGCGCGCCATTGCGATCGATAATGACGGTCCACGGGACCACGCGCACACCCAGCGCACGCGCCACCTGCATATCGGGATCGAGCGGCGCGGGCACCGTATATTTGTGTTCGGCCATGAACGCTCGCACCGCCTGCTCGCCTTGTCCGTCAACCGAAATCGCGAGCACGGCAACGCCGCTCTTCTGATAATCCTTTTGTGCCCTCTGCACGGAGGGCATCTCACCGACGCAGATGGTTCACCATGTTGCCCAGAAGCGGGCGATCACGACCTTGCCGCGCAAATCGTCTGCGCGCAAAGTCCCGCCGGACGCCGTCTGCAGATTGAATGCCGGCGTGCGCGTCGGCGTGGCCGGCGCGGCGAGTCCGGCGGGCAGCGGTGGCAATCCAGCGGCGTTTACGATCGACATTCCAGGCGCGAGCGTGCCTGCACAAAACATCAGCAGCCCTTGCAGCGCGTGTGCACGCAATTCACTTATCGACATCGCAACCTCTCCTCGAAATATCGTGGTTCACCATATATACGCGCTTACGCAAGCTCTGCGTAAGCGCGCAGCAACCATAGCAAAACGCATGCTGACATACAATGCTGCCGACCGAAATTATCGACCCGATGCGCAAACAGAGGCGGGGTCGAATTTATTGCATTCCCTATCGTTTCTTGCAGCTTCCTCCGCATCAGGCCACGAGGCCGCGTGTGCTGGGCGCGAATCGTTCGACCACACCGTCCGCGCGGGTAATGATGCGCTGCGCATGGGCACACGCGGCGGAAATCGCCCGCCAGTGTTCGCTTGCGGCGATATATAGCCAGGTTTTTACGCTATCCTTGCGGCAAACAACCCTCCAATAGCAAGGTCACCCATGAGATTGTCAGTGCTCGATCAATCTACCGCGTCCAAAGGCCGGGCGCAGGACGTGGCAATCCGCGAAACGCTTGCACTCGCGCGGCATTGCGACGCGCTCGGTTACCACCGCTACTGGGTTTCGGAGCACCACAACGCGAGCAACATCGTCGGCACGGCGCCCGAGGTGCTGATGGCTGCGATCGCTGCCACCACGCCGCGCATCCGTGTCGGCAGCGCGGGCGTCATGCTGCCGCACTATTCGGCACTCAAAGTCGCCGAACAGTTCCGCGTCCTGGAGGCCATTGCCCCGGGCCGCATCGACCTGGGCATAGGGCGCGCTCCCGGTTCGGACCGGCTGACCGCGCGCGCTCTCAATCCCCAAGCGCAGGATGTGCATGACCAGTTTCCCCAGCAAGTGCAGGAACTGCAGCACTGGGTGTCGGGCATGCCGCTGCCTGAAGGACACCCGTTCAGGAACATCAACGCTCAACCGACGGGCCCGGGCGCTCCTGCGATCTGGATATTGGGGAGTTCGGACTATGGCGCCCAACTCGCGGCTTTTTTGGGGCTGCCGTACGCTTTCGCCTATTTCTTCAGCGACGGAATTGGCGTGGATGAGGCGCTGGATCTTTATCGCAAGAACTTCCGCGCAAGCGCGGGCAATCCCAAACCGATCGCCACCATTTGCGTCTTCGCTCTGGCAGCCGATACCGAAGAAGACGCGTGGTACCAATTCAAGTCGCGCGAGCGATCCAGCATCAATCGTGAATTCGGCATCCGCATGCCGCTGATCTCGCCCGAAGAAGCCGCGGCCCACACCTATACTGCGGCGGAGATGGCTATCGCCGAGAAATTGCGCCGCAAAGCGATAGTCGGCTCTGCCGAGCAGGTCAGCGCGCGATTGTCGGAACTGGCGCAGCGCTTGGACCTCGATGAACTGGTCGTCGTCACCTGGACTTACGACTCAGCGCCGCGCCATCGCTCCTATGAACTGCTGGCGCAAGCCTTTGATTTGGACAACAAGGCAGCGAGTGCTGCGTAATCGTCCCACCCCCCTCGAAAAAGGGGTGCGCTCCTGTTTGCGACAGGCTTAGGCCAGTACGTCCGGATCGAGCTGGCGCTCGAGATGTGCGAGTTGGTCTTTCAACAACAGCTTGCGTTTCTTGAGCCGCTGCATGCGCAACTGGTCGGGCAGCGGGTTGTCCGACAAGCGCGCGATCGCGTCGTCGAGGTCACGGTGCTCGATCTGTAGTTGGCCGATGCGCTCGAGCAGCGCGGAGCGTAGCGTTTCGTCCATGGATACCCCCTTCCTTGCTAATAGACTACACCTTTCGCCCGGCCCAGGCGAGCATCGCAATGCCGGCGAGCACCATCGGCAGGCATAGCCATTGGCCCATGGTAAGGTTGAACACCAGCAGTCCGAGAAAGTCGTCGGGCTCGCGAAAAAACTCTGCGCAAAAGCGCAGTGTGCCGTAGCCGATCAGGAACAGTGCCGACACCGCTCCCACGGCGCGCGGCTTGGCCGAATACAGCCACAGAATGATGAACAGCGCCACGCCTTCCAGCGCGAATTGATATAGCTGCGAAGGATGGCGCGGCAACGGGCCTGCGCCGCGGAACACCATGCCCCAGGGAACGTCGGTAGTCCGTCCCCATAGTTCGCCGTTGATGAAATTGCCGAGGCGACCCGCGGCGAGCGCGGTCGGTGTCAGCGGTGCGACGAAATCGGTGATCGCAAGCCAGCGAATCCGGTGCTTGCGTGCCACGTACGCCATGGCGAGGATCACGCCCAGAAACCCGCCGTGAAACGCCATCCCGCCTTGCCAAATGGCAAGGATTTCCAGCGGGTGGCCAAAGTAGTATAGGGGCTTGTAGAACAGCACGTAACCTAAGCGCCCGCCCAGCACCACGCCGAGCACGCAGAAGAAGAAAATGTCGTCGAAGACGGCGTAGGAGATGTCGCCGCTTTTGCCCTGCTTGATGCGGCTGCGGGCAAGGAAGAAGGCCGAGGCGAAACCGACGAGGTACATCAGGCCGTACCAGCGCACCGACAGCGGGCCAATCGCGATCGCGACCGGATCAATTTTTGGGTGGATCAACATAGTGCCTGCTCGAGGGCTGCGCGGGACTGGAATGCAGTCCTCATTGTATTGGAAATCTTGCCTGCGCTGCAGTGCAATCTCCGCGGCGGCATCCTGATCCATGCTGGTGCCGGTGTTCGCAAGCTTGTTGGCGACCCGCTTACGCGGTGCGTAGCTGTCTTCCGATTGCGCCGCAGGCTGCGCGCTCGCCGCGGGCGCGGCCATGCTTGGTTGTCTCGCACGGGAGCCGGTGTTATCGTCTTAGGCTGACAGCGGCATTTAGTCGCGGGCCGGCAATAGGGGCTGCACGAGTATGCGGCCCCGCCAATTTGAAAAGGGAAGGAGCAAGTCATGGCGGATAACCGCAGAAGCAGACTCATCACCGAGGGAACAGCCCGCGCGCCCAACCGCGCCATGCTGCGCGCCGTTGGCTTCGGCGACAACGATTTCGACAAGCCCATCGTCGGCGTGGCCAACGGCCACTCCAACATGAATCCGTGCAACGCCGGCATCCAGCCGCTGGTGGACCGCGCCATGGCGGCGCTGGAAGCGGCGGGCGCCAAGCCGCAGGTGTTCGGTACGCCCACCGTCACCGACGGCATCGGCATGGGCACCGAAGCGATGAAATACAGCTTGGTATCGCGCGAAGTGATCGCCGACTGCATCGAAACCTCGGTCAACGGCCAGGCGATGGACGGCGTGCTGGTGTGCGGCGGCTGCGACAAGAACATGCCGGCCGCGATCATGGCGATTGCGCGCATGAACGTGCCCGGCATTTTCGTCTATGCGGGCACCATCAAGCCGGGCAAATGGAAGGGGCAGGACCTCACCATCGTCAGCGTGTTCGAGGCCGTCGGCGCGTACGCCGCGGGCAAGATGAACAAAGACGATTTCGTCGGCATCGAGAAGAACGCCTGCCCAACTGTGGGGGCGTGTGGCGGCATGTACACGGCCAACACCATGTCGTCCTCGTTCGAGGCCCTCGGGATGAGCCTGCTCGGATCCTCGCAGATGGCCTCGCCCGACGCCGAGAAGGCCGTATCCGCAGCAGACTCGGCGGCGGTGCTCGTCAACGCCATCCGCAAGCAGATCCTGCCGCGGCAAATCATCACGCGCAAGTCGATCGAAAACGCGATCAGCCTGGTGATGGCCACCGGCGGCTCGACCAATGCCGTGCTGCATTACCTGGCGATCGCTGCGGCGGCAGGCGTGAAGTGGGGCATCGACGATTTCGAGCGCGTGCGGCGCAAAGTTCCGGTGCTGTGCGATTTGAAGCCCTCGGGCCGCTATGTAGCCGTGGACTTTCACCGCGCGGGCGGCGTGCCGCAGGTGCTGAAAATGCTGCTCGCGCACGGCCTCTTGCACGGCGATTGCCTGACGATCACCGGCCGCACCATGGCCGAAGAACTGGCGGCGGTTCCGGGTGCGCCGCGCAGCGACCAGGACGTGATTCGCCCGTGGGACAAGCCCATGTACGCGCAGGGCCACTTGGCCATCCTGAAGGGCAATCTCGCGCCAGAAGGCTGCGTGGCCAAGATCACCGGCTTGAAGAATCCGTCGATCACGGGCCCCGCGCGCGTGTTCGACTCCGAGCCCAAATGCATGGATGCGATCATGGCGAAGCGCATCAAGCCCGGCGACGTGATCGTGATTCGCTATGAGGGACCCAAGGGCGGCCCCGGCATGCAGGAAATGCTCGCACCGACATCGGCGCTCATCGGCCAGGGCCTGGGCGAATCGGTGGGTTTGATCACCGACGGACGCTTTTCCGGCGGGACTTGGGGCATGGTGGTGGGCCACGTCGCGCCCGAAGCCTATGTCGGCGGGCCGATTGCGCTTATCAGGGAGGGTGATTCCATCAGCATCGACGCCAGGAAGCGCCTGATCCAGTTGAACGTGAGCGCGAAGGAACTCGCGGCGCGGCGCAAGAAATGGAAACAGCCCAAGCCGCGCTATACGCGCGGCTTGCTCGCCAAGTACATTAAACTGGTCTCGACTGCGAGTATCGGCGCGATCACCGACGGAGATCTGTAGCCGCGGCTCGCTTGGAAATTGTTGCAATCGTTCTGCAACAGTTTCCTGAATTTGGTGTCCTACATTCCATCCTCGCATGCGAGGAGCGGAATTGCGCGCTGCGCGCGCCAACCGCGTACTCGGTACGGATAAGAAGCATCCGCACCGAGTACGTGGTTATGATGAAGAACAAGGACAGCGCGGGTTTTCATACAAGATCGTCGATTGCGCATGGATGGCCTCTTCAGCCGTGCGCAATCGACGATCCGCGCGGACGGTTTTTCGTCCGCGCAAGTGCGCCTCTGTGCAACAAGGCGACGCGCGATTTCAGTCGCCATCGATAGCTACCATGCCCAACCGCCTGATACACGAGACCAGCCCTTACCTGCGCCAGCACGCCGATAATCCGGTGGACTGGTATGCCTGGGGCGACGAGGCCCTGCAGGCGGCACGCGCGCAGAATAAACCGATCCTGCTTTCCATCGGTTACTCCGCCTGCCATTGGTGCCATGTGATGGCGCACGAATCGTTCGAGGACACAGAAACCGCGGCGCTGATGAACCGGTTGTTCATCAACATCAAGGTCGACCGCGAGGAGCGCCCCGACCTCGACCAGATCTATCAACTTGCGCAGCAGATGATCAGCCAGCGTTCGGGAGGCTGGCCGCTGACCATGTTCTTGACGCCCGCGCAAGAGCCGTTCTACGGCGGTACCTATTTTCCCAAGACCGCGCGCTATGGCTTACCCGGATTTTGCGACTTACTCGAGCGCGTTGCGGATTTCTACCGATCCGAGGGCGAACAGATCAGCACGCAGAACGCGGCCATACTCCAGGGCTTCGAGGGAATGCGGCCGGCGCAAGCGGCCGATCAGTTGGAACTGAGCGCCGAGCCGCTCGACGCCGCACTGCACAGCCTTGCAGCGAGCTTCGACGCGCGCTTCGGCGGATTCGGCGCTGCGCCCAAGTTTCCGCATCCCGCCGAGATCGAGTTCTGCCTGCGGCGCCATGCCGCGAGCGGCATCCACCAAGGCGCGAGCGGCATCCACCAAGGTTCGAGCGGCATTGACCAAGGTGCGAGCGGCATCCATCAAGGTGCGAGCGGCATCCATCAAGGTGCGAGCGGCATCGACCAGGGTGCGAGCGGCGTTCACACCGATGCCAGTGGCGAAACGCAACCGGGTGCGCCGCTCAACATGGCCATTCATACCCTGCGTTGCATGGCACTGGGAGGCATCTACGACCAACTCGGCGGCGGCTTCTGCCGCTACAGCGTGGATGCGCATTGGGGCATTCCGCATTTCGAGAAAATGCTCTACGACAACGGGTCGCTGCTCGCGCGCTACAGCGACGCCTGGGCGCTCACGCGGGATCCCATGTTCGCCCGGGTGGCAGAGGAAACCGCGGCGTGGAGCATGCGCGAGATGCAATCTGCGCAAGGCGGCTACTACTCCAGCCTCGATGCGGACTCGGAGCACGAGGAAGGTAAGTTCTACGTATGGACGCCGCAACAGGTGGGCGCGCTGCTTAACAGCGAGGAATACGCCGTGTGCGCACCGTTTTACGGACTCGATGGCGCGGCCAATTTCGAAGGCGATCGTTGGCATCTGCACGTGGCGCGGGATTTGGGGGACGTCGCGCGGGCCCTGAAAAAGCCGATGGAGGAGTGTGCGGCGCTCCTCGCGCGCGCGCGCGCCAAGCTGTTCGCGGCGCGCGCGGCGCGCATCCGTCCCGCGCGCGACGAAAAAATCCTGACCAGCTGGAATGCCCTGATGATCGGTGCCATGGCGCGCGCGGCGCGCGTATTCGGTCGGCCCGCGTGGCTCGCCTCGGCGCGCTCGGCGCTTGCGTTCATCCGCGGCACGCTGTGGCGCGAGAAAGCGAACTCGACGCGCTCGCGCCTGCTCGCCACGTGTAAGGACGGCCGCGCGCATCTGAACGCCTATCTCGACGATCATGCCTTCCTGCTCGCGGCGCTGATCGAACTCATGCAGACCGATTTTCAGAGCCGCGACCTCGAATTCGCCGAGGGCCTGGCCGAGGTGCTGCTCGAGCAGTTCTACGATCGCGAAGTCGGTGGGTTCTTTTTCACGAGCCACGATCACGAAAAGCTGATCCACCGGCCCAAGCCGGGCTACGATAGCGCGACGCCCTCGGGCAATGGCGTCGCCGCGCTCGCGCTGCAGCGACTTTCCCACATCACGGGCGAGCCGCGCTACGCCGAGGCCGCCGCGTGCACGCTGCGATTGTTCTACCCGGGCTTGGCGCGTCATACCGAAGGCTGCACCAGCTTGCTGATGGCGTTGGAAGAAGAGCTCGCGCCGCCGCGCTTAGTCGTGCTGCGCGGGCCGGCCGCGCAATTGCGCGAGTGGCAGGATGTCCTTGGCCGGCTTTATCTGCCGCACACGCTGACCCTGGCGCTAGCCCCTGAGGCAGCGGGCCTGCCGCCTCCGTTAGCCAAGCCTGTCGTTTCTGACGCTGTCAACGCCTGGGTATGTCAGGGCGTTACCTGCCTTGCGCCCGTGGATAAGCTGGATCGGCTCTTGGGCGCCCTCAATGTGCGCAATTTGCGGTAGCATGCGCCGGTTTGATTTCCAGATACCTACTTAAGGAGAATTGATGAAAACCCAAGTCGCCTGTTTGTTCATTTCGGCCGGATTGCTCGCCGGCACCGGCAATGCGCTCGCTCAGGACGCGCTGGCGAAGAAATACGGTTGTCTTGCCTGCCACGCAGTCGACAAGAAAGTGATAGGTCCTTCTTACAAGGAGGTGGCGGCCAAGTACAAGGGCCAGAAAGACGCCGAAGCCAAGCTGGTCGATAAAGTGAAAAAGGGCAGCACCGGCGTCTGGGGCAAGATTCCGATGCCACCCAATGCAAGCGTGCCGGATGCCGACATCAAGGCCCTGGTGAAATGGGTGTTGTCCAACAAGTAAGACGCAGGCGAAGCGGGGAAACCGGCCCTCGGGGCCGTGCTTGGCGCGAGCTCAGGTAGCGCAGTGCTAAACTATGCCGCATTCTTCAAGGAGGCTTTCATGCAACGCAAGCACCTCGGTTTAGGACTATTTGCTGCAGTCGCGGTTTTCGCTCTAGCCGGTTGCGGTGAAGAAAAGAAACCCGAACCTGTGGCACAAGCACCCGCGCCTCCGCCACCCATGGTAGTCAAGCTCGGCCACGTCAGCCCGCTCACTGGCGGTATCGCCCATCTGGGCAAGGACAACGAAAACGGGGCGCGCCTGGCGGTCGACGAGGCCAATGCCAAGGGCGTCAAGCTGGACGGCAAGACCGTGAAACTCGAACTGGTCGTCGAAGACGACCAGGCCGACCCCAAAGTAGGCACCACGGTGGCGCAGAAACTGGTCGACGCCAAGGTCGCAGGCGTGGTCGGTCACCTGAACTCGGGTACATCCATCCCGGCATCGGCCATTTACAACCAAGCCGGCATTCCCATGGTCAGCGGCTCGGCGACCAATCCGCAGCTGACGGAGCAAGGCTTCAAGACCGTGTTCCGCGTGGTCGGCCGCGACGATCAGCAAGGACCCGCGATCGCCAACTACCTGGCAGGCGAAATCAAACCCAAGACCGTGGCGGTGATCGACGATGCCACCGCCTACGGCGAGGGCCTTGCCAACGAGGTCGAGAAAAGCCTTAAGGCAGCCGGGGTAAGAGTACTGCCGCGCGAAAAGGGCACGGACAAGACCGCCGACTTCAAGGCCATCCTCACCAAGATCAAGGGCAAGAGGCCGGACGCCGTGTTCTACGGCGGCATGGACGCCACCGGCGGCCCGCTGTTGAAGCAGGGGCGCGAACTCGGCATCAAGGCGGTATTCGCTTTCGGCGACGGCGCGTGCACCGACAAGATGAAGGAGCTCGCCGGCGATGCCGCGGAAGGGCTGCTGTGCTCGCAAGCCGGGCTCCCGGTCCAGGCGGCAAACAAGAAGTTCCTCGACGCCTACAAGGCGAAATTCAAAACCGAACCCATCCTGTATGCGCCGTTCACTTACGACTCGGCCAACCTGCTGATCGCTGCGATGAAGAAAGCGAACTCGCCCGATCCGGCGAAATACCTGCCCGAGCTCGCCAAGATCAGCCATGAGGGCGCGAGCGGCAGGATCGAGTTCGACGAGAAAGGCGACCGCAAGGATGCGGAGATGACGATTTTCACCATGAAGGGTGGCAAGATCGAACCGATCGCGATCATCAAGAGCGGAAAGACTACCAAGTTCGAGGACTTCCTCAAGATGGCCGAAGCGGCAGCGCCGGCAAAGGCCGGCGATGCGCAGAAAGCCGCGGCGGAACCGGCGAAGGCGGTAGACGCAGCGAAAAAATAGGGCGGGGGGTCTCACTTCCCTCGCACAGAAACGGCGCCTTCGGGCGCCGTTTCTGTGTGTCCCGGGGCGGCTGCGGCCGGATCCGGACAGAAGCGCTTTGCGTTCTTCGCGCCTTTGCGATTAAATCCGCCCAGGCATGGACATCTTCCTGCAGCAGATCATCAACGGGCTCACCCTCGGCAGCGTCTATGCCGTCGTCGCGCTGGGCTACACCATGGTGTATGGCATCATCCAGCTGATCAACTTTGCCCATGGCGAGGTGGTGATGATCGGCGCGATGGTCGCATTCTCGGTGATCACGGCGTTCGCCGGCACGACGCTGCCGCCGGTGCTGATCGTATTCGCGGGGATACTCGCCGCGGTCCCGGTGTGCATGCTGGTGGGCTATGCGATGGAGCGCATCGCTTACCGCCCCTTGCGCGGCGCCCCGCGGCTCGCGCCGCTGATCACCGCCATCGGCATTTCCATTATCCTGCAGCATCTGGCGCTGCTCGTGTGGAGCCGCGCCCCGCTCGCTTTTCCGCAGATCATTCCGCTCGCCAGCTTCGAAGTCGGCGGGGCCATCATCACCGGCGTGCAGATCGCCATCATCCTGACTTCGGTGCTGATGATGGCCGGGTTGACGCTGATGGTGTATCGCACCAAGCTTGGCATCGCCATGCGCGCGACCTCGCAGAACCCGCAGGTGGCGGGTCTGATGGGCATCGACATCGACCGCGTCATCGCCTTCACGTTCATCGTCGGCGCCGCAATGGGCGCGGTTGCCGGGGTGATGGTCGGCACCTATTACGGCGTCGCCCACTACAGCATGGGTTCGCTCCTGGGCCTAAAAGCGTTTTCGGCCGCCGTGCTGGGCGGCATCGGCAATCTTGCGGGGGCGATGCTGGGGGGCATACTGCTCGGTGTCGTCGAGGCTCTCGGCGCAGGCTACATCGGCGATTTGACCAACAACATCTTCGGCAGCAATTACCAGGATGTATTCGCTTTCCTGGTGTTGATTGCGGTTCTGGTGTTTCGACCGTCTGGGCTCCTGGGCGAGCGTGTGGGAGACCGCGTGTGAGACATCGCTCTAATCGGACCGGCATCGCGCTTGTCGCCATCGCGCTCATCGGACTGCCCTTCGCGCTCGCCTACGCAGGAACGGCATGGGTGCGCATCACCAACCTCGCGATACTGTTCGCGTTCCTGTCGCTCGGCCTGAACATCGTCGTTGGCTTCGCCGGCTTGCTCGACTTGGGATACATCGCTTTTTATGCGGTGGGCGCCTATGTGTACGCATTGCTTGCCTCCCCACATTTCGACCTGCATCTGCCGTTCTGGATCATCCTCCCCATAGGCGCGCTCGTCGCGTGCGTGTTCGGCGTCCTGCTGGGGGCGCCCACGCTCAAGTTGCGCGGCGACTACCTCGCGATCGTGACCCTCGGCTTTGGCGAGATCGTGCGCATTTTCCTCAATAACCTGTCGCGGCCGGTCAACATCACCAACGGGCCGCAGGGGATCTCGCGCATCGACCCGTTCCGCTTCGGCTCCTTCAGCTTCAGCCAGAACGAGGCCTATTTCGGATTGTCGCTATCGGGGCCGATCAAGTACTACTACCTGCTGCTCTTGTTGCTGCTGTTCGCCATCGCGGTCAATCTGCGCCTGCAGCACTCGCGCATCGGCCGCGCCTGGGAAGCGGTGCGCGAAGACGAGGTCGCGGCGCGCGCGATGGGCATCAATACGACCAACATCAAGCTACTCGCCTTCGCCATGGGCGCCTCCTTCGGCGGCATCGCTGGCGGCATGTTCGCCGCGATCCAGGGCTTCATCAGCCCGGAGAGCTTCGTCCTGGTCGAATCCGTCATGGTCCTGTCGATGGTGGTGCTCGGGGGCATGGGCAATGTGTGGGGGGTGGTGTTGGGCGCGGTGCTCCTGTCGTTCGTGCCCGAGTTGCTGCGCTATACGGTCGAACCGGTGCAGCTGGCGCTATTTGGCAGAGCGATCATCGAGCCCGAGGTGATACGCATGCTGCTGTTCGGTCTGGCGCTGGTGCTGATGATGCTATACCGGCCGGCGGGCCTGCTGCCGTCAGTGGTAAGAAAGCGCGAGCTGGAGAAGGCGGCATGAGACATCCGGTGTCAACCTGCTGCGCCAGAAGCGAGCTTGAGCGCGCCGAGATGCAGCGTGGGGTCGTAGGGTTTGCGGTCGGTCCAGGCGCG
>Ga0082335_1007206_pt1 | contig 13673 bp, 15 predicted proteins | sample Subgrocontami58m_FD_72375 | JGI IMG/M metagenome (GOLD analysis project Ga0082335, IMG submission 72375) | Subsurface groundwater microbial communities from S. Glens Falls, New York, USA - GMW37 contaminated, 5.8 m (SPADES assembly) (version 2) ...
ACGCCCTGGCCGTACGCGCCCTGGAGCTGGTGCGCCGTGCCGGCTTCCGCGAGTTCTACGACCCGGAGAGCGTCGCCGGCCACGGCGCCAGCCGTTTCGGCCCAGCGGCCCTGGTGCTGGACATGCTCGCTCGCAGCAAGACCGCCTGAGCCCGCAGCAAATCCCCCGTGGAGTTGGCGTGGTTATAGGGGTGAAGGGGCGCAGCCCCCTCCGGGGGGGCCAGGAGGCACAGCGCCCTCACCCCAGCGAGGCAAGATGAATCGCGCTCTACCTGACGGCCTGGGCCAGCTTGAACACCCGCATGGCGTTCTCGCGTAGGAAGAGCGGCCAGACGTGCTCGCGCAGGGGCATCTCCTCGATCTCCCGCTTCAGCCGCCGGAAGTCCAGGCCTGGGTAATACCCCGCGTAGATCACCCGGTCCGGCCCCCGCTTGTTCATATAGTCAACGATGTCCTGGGGGATGTGGCTGGGGGCGAAGGCGGAGGTGGAGTAGTACAGGTTGGGCCACTTCAGCATCAGCTTCACGCAGGTGAACTCCCAGGGCTCTCCCCCGTGGCGCATCACGATCTTCAGCTCGGGGAAGAACCACAAGACCTCGTCCAGGTACATGGGGTTCTGGATCTCGCCGGGGACGCGGGGCCCCGGCAGGCCCACGTAGCAGATCACCGGTATATCCAGCTCGCAGCACTTGGCGTAGAGGGGCCAGTAGATCTTGTCGTTATAGGGCTTCTGGATGCGAAAGCCGGTCACGCTGCAAGCCTTGACGCCGGGGTGGTCACGGACCAGGCGCTCCAGCTTCCGGATCTCCGGCATGCCCAGGAAGGGGTTGACGCCCACCTCGCCGAAGAAGCGCTGGGGGTACTTCTCGATGACGTCGAGGGTGGGCTGGGGGTTGTTGATGTTGAGCCCCAGCAGCCCCATCTCCACCCCCACCTCGTCCATGAGGGCCAGCACCTCCTCCACCGACTGGCCGTGCTCCATGCGAGCGGGGGCGTCCTTAAAAAGGTGCTGCGCCGGGTGATAGTACTGGGCGCTGTCGGCGTCCCGCAGCCAGCCTTCGCGCACCATGTCACCAATCATCCCACCCCCGGCCTGGCCGCCGGGGTTCAAGCCCACCATGCAGTCGATGGTCCGTATGCCTTTCACCTCGCCCTCCTCGCGCGGCCTGACACCCTGCAGTGTCCACCGCCAAGTCCCCTTCACTTCTGCCAGAGGACTAGCCCTCGCACCTAGCAGAAAGCCTCTGCCGGCCAAGCACACCGTGTACACCCGCCACCATAAGGTGTCAAGCCTAGGAGCAGGTACCGGCGGGTCCTCGCGAGGGAATCGAAGGAGCCCTGGGGCGCCCTGGGGGCACCCCGGCGCCTCCCACCGCTCGTCGCGGGCGGCTATACTTGACCGGCGGGAGAGACGCAGCGTGCACGGGCTCGGCGCAAAAGCCGGTGCCCAAGTTGACATAGGGGGCATTGACAGCCCCCTTGTACTCCTCTAGAATGCCGCGACTCTACCAGAGAGAAGCCAGCTATGAACAGAAGGGGCGGGGTTATCCACCCGCTATGCACACCCGCCGGTTGACAGCTTCTGGAACCGGTCTAGAATAGAACTAAACACTCGAACAAATAGTCTAGCAAGGAGCGCTATGAAGGTCATCTTCCTGGAAGACGTGCCGGATGTGGCCTTGGCCGGGCAGGTCAAGGACGTCAAGGCCGGCTACGCCCGCAACTACCTGATCTCCAAAGGGCTCGCCGCCCTCGCCACTCCTGACCAGCTGCAACGCCAGAACAAGCTACTGGTGGCAGCGGAGAAGCGCCATCAAGACCAGCTAACGCAGGCCCAGCAGCAGGCGGAGAAGCTGCAGGACCTGACCCTGACCATCGTCGCCCGGGTCGGAGAGCGCGGCAAGCTCTACGGCTCCGTGACCGCCACCGACATCATCTCCCGAATCCAAGAGGCCACCGGGCTCGCCCTAGACCGCCACAAGCTTCTCATGGGGCAGCCCATCAGGGAGCTGGGCGCCTACCCAATCCCCATACGCCTGGCCGCCGAGGTCAGGGTAACGGTGCAGGTCAACGTGATCGCCGAAGGGGCGGCCACTCCCCAGGCCCCCGCCAGCGCCGAGGCTGAAGCCCCAGCCAGCACAGCGACCGCCGAGGACAGCGAGCTAGCAACTCAGGAGTAAACGCATGGTCGCCGAAAGGCTGCCGCCCCATGACATCGCGGCAGAAGAGGCGGTCATCGGTTCGCTCCTGATCGACAGCGAGGCGGTCTTCCGGGTCGCCAGCCTCCTGCGCCCCGATGACTTCTTCCGCGAGCGCAACCGATGGGCCTACGAAGCCTCCCTCGCCCTCTTCGAGCGCAGCGAGGTCATCACCCCCGTCAGCGTCGCCCATGAGCTGGCCCGGGGGGACCGGCTGGAGGAGCTGGGGGGTGCCGCCTACCTGAGCCAGCTCATCGCCAGCACTCCCACCTCCGTCCACGTAGAGCACTACGCGGGCCTGGTCCGCCGGCTGGCCGTCTTTCGCCGCCTGATCCAGGCAGGGGGGCAGATCGCCGCCCTGGGCTTTGAGGGCGGCCCCGATGTGGGCGCGGCAGTGAACAAAGCAGAAGATGTCCTCTACCGGCTGCGGGACCAGGACCGACCTCGCGACTTCGCACCTCTGCGGGAGGTGCTCTCCCGTTACTGGGAGGAGGCGAGCCTAAAGGAGGAACCCGGCGGCCATCTGAGGGCCATCCCCACGGGCTTTGTGGACCTGGACCGACAGCTGGGTGGCCTCCAGCGGTCAGATATGATTGTGGTGGCCGCCCGGCCTGGCCTGGGCAAGACCAGCCTGGCCCTCAACATCGCCCGCAACGCCGCCGTGGAGCACAAGGCCCACGTGGCCCTCTTCAGCGCCGAGATGTCAGCCCTGGAGCTGGCCTACCGCTTCCTCTCCAGCGAGTCCGGGGTAGATATCCAGCAGCTGCGACTATCTCGGCTCAACGACCGCAAGCGCGAGGCGGTCAACGACGCCCTGGACCGCCTGGCCCAGGCGCCCATCTGGATCGATGACACCCCGGTGCTGCGCGATGGAGAGATGCGGGCCAAGGCCCGTCGCCTGCACAACGAGGTCAGGATAGACCTCCTGATCGTGGACTACTTGCAACTCCTGCGGACCGCCCGCTCCATCGACAACCGCGTCCAGGAGATGAGCGATATCTCCCGCAGCGTCAAGGCCCTGGCCCGCGAGCTGAACGTCCCCTTAATCGCCTGCTCTCAGCTCAACCGAGCGGTGGAGACCCGCCCCGACCACAAGCCGATCCTCTCGGACCTCCGGGAGTCGGGCTCCATCGAGCAGGACGCCGACGTGGTCATGTTCATCCACCGGCCCGACAAGTACATCGACCAGCCCACCTGGGAGAAGCTCCATCCCACCGAGCAGTACCCTCGCAACATCGCCCAGCTCATCATCGCCAAGCACCGCAACGGCCCCACCGGGGAGGTGGACCTGGTCTTCTTCGAGCGCTCCACCAAGTTCGGCAACATGGCCGTGGAGCCCCAGGAGATCCCCCGGTGAGCGCCTTCGCCGGATTCCCCTCCAACACCAGCTACGTCGCCATCCCGGCCGCTTTCTTCAGCGACCTGCTGCCCCAGATCGCCGACGAGGCGGAGCTGCGGGTCAGCCTGCACCTGTTCTGGCTGCTGTCGCAGAAGCAGCGCCCGCCGCGGGCCGTCCTGCGCTCCGCCCTGCTGGCCGACGCAGCGCTGGCCCAAGCGGTGTCGGGCGGCGCGGCGGCCATCGAACGCGGGCTGAGGTTGGCGACGGCGCGGGGCGCCTTCCTGGTCGCGCCCGCCACCAGGGAAGGCACCGCCGACGCCGCTTACGCCCTCAACATCGAGGCCGGCCGGCGCGACCTCGCCCTCATCGCCGCCGGACAGCTCGCCGTGGCGGGGGGAGCAAGCGGTGGTTCGACAGGCTCACCACGAACGGACACAGCACCGCTCGCCCTGAGACAGCGGCCCAACATCTTCCAACTCTACGAGGAAAACATCGGACTGATCACTCCCCTGCTGGCCGAGGAGCTGCGCGACGCCGAGACGCGCTATCCCGCAGGTTGGGTGGAGGAGGCGTTCCGCCTGGCGGTGGAGCGCAACCACCGTAAGTGGAGCTACATAGCGGCCGTCCTGGCGCGCTGGGCCGCCGAAGGCCTTTCCCCCGAGCGCGGCGTAAAGGAGAGGGACGTCCTGTCCCCAGGCCGGTGACCATGGACTCTTTGGGCGAAATTCTGCGTAAGGCGCTGGAGCTGAGCCGCGACACCAGCGCCCCCGGCCCGCCCGCGCCGCCGGAGCCACCCCAGGAGCCGGTCTGCCCCATCTGTCAGGGGACGGCCTGGGTGCGCCACGAGGTGCCCCTGCACCACCCAGACTTCGGCCGCGCCTTCCCCTGCCAGTGCCAGCGTCAGGCCTTCGAGGCACAGCGCCTGGAGCGCCTGCAGCGCTACAGCAACCTGGGGCCCCTGACCCGCGCCACCTTCGCCTCCCTGCGCCCCGAGGGCCCCCAAAGCGACCCCACGGCCAAGGAGCGCTACCAGCGGGCCTTGCAAGTCTGCCAGGCCTACGCCGGGGATCCCAGGGGCTGGCTCGCCCTCCACGGGCCTCACGGCACCGGCAAGACCCACCTGGCCGCCGCCCTGGCGAACCGCTGCCTGGAAGAGGGCCGGCCGGCCCTCTTCGTCAGCGTCCCTGACCTCCTGGACCACCTCCGAGCGGCCTACTCCCCCAGCAGCGGGGTGGCCTTCGACGAGCTCTTCGAGCAGGTCCGCAACGCCCCGCTGTTGGTCCTGGATGACCTGGGAGCCCAGAGCGCCACGCCTTGGGCCCAGGAAAAGCTGGTGCAACTCTTCAACAGCCGCGGCCACGCCCGCCTCCCCACCGTCATCACCACCAGCGCGCCTCTAGAAGAGCTGGAGGAGGCGATCCAGGCCCGGCTGCGGGACTCTTCCCTCTGCCAGGAGGTGGCCCTGGGCCCCGGCGAGCCCGGCGCCATAGGCGGCGGCCTGGGCGACCTGGCCATGCTAAGGGAGATGGTCTTCGCGACCTTCAACTATGAGCTGGCAGACTTGCAGCCGCCGCAGCGGGCCAGCCTGAAGCGTGCCCTCGAAGCGGCCGTCAAGTTTGCCGAGGAGCCCCGCGGCTGGATGGTCTTGCGGGGGCCCAACGGCACCGGCAAGACTCACCTGGCCGCCGCCATCGCCAACTACCGCCTGCTGGAGGGCAAGCCCGCCCTCTTTGTGGTCGCTCCCGACCTGTTGGACCACTTCCGCTCCACCTTCAGCCCCGACAGCCGCATCACCTACGACGCCCTCTTCGAGCGGGTCCGCTCCAGCCCCCTGCTGGTCCTGGACGACCTGAGCACCCAGGGCGTCAGCACCTGGGCGCGGGAGAAGCTTTACCAGCTCCTCAACCACCGCTACAACGCCCGTCTGCCCACCGTTATCACCACCGCCTCCGGACCGGAGCAGCTAGACGAGCGGATCAGCTCCCGCCTCAAAGACGGCAGCCTGAGTGTCTTGTGCACATTAAGCGACGTGCCCGATTACCGGGAGCGTTTCGCGGGCAAGCCCCAGGCCAAGCGACGCCGGCCCCCCACATCCGCTCCCTAGCACGACCTCATACGGTGAGGCCGCGCCTCTTTCCCCGACGCTACCACTCCGGCGCCGCTCCCAGCAGGCCGCGGGCGCGGGCGTAGTCCTGCCTGGTGTTCAGGTTCACCAGGACCAGTGGGGTCTGGAACTCCACCTGGTTTATCTCACCGGCGTGGCGCTGCACCACCTCCCGCAGCCCTTGCCGCTCCTCGGTGATAGCCAGGAGCTCGGCCCCCAGGGCCGCGGCGAAGACCACCGGGTGGCCGCGCTGGCCTTGGTGGGAGGCCACCGTCAGGAGGACCCCCGCCTCGCGCTGGGCGTCGAGGAGTCGCTCCAGGACCCAGGCGGGGCGAGGCTGATCGACCCCCAGGACCAGCACCGCCTGCCAGCCCGGGGTCAGCGCCTCCAGCCCAGCGATCACCGAGGTGCTCTTGCCGCGCCGATAGCGGCGGTTATAGACCGTCCGTAGCCGGGGCTCGTGGCGCGGCAGAAAGGAACGCAGCTCCGGGGCCCGGTGACCCAGCACCACCGCCACTTCCGCCAGGGGCGCCTGGAGCAGCTGGGCAACCTGGTACTCCAGCAGCGTCCTGCCCTCCCAGGGCAGCAGCGCCTTCAGCTCCCCCATGCGGGTCGATTCCCCGGCCGCAAGCAGCACGGCGGCCGCTCCGGACAAGGGAGAGCTGGGAGCTGCCCGCAACAGCAGTATCGGCTCCTGCGCGCTCCCCCGCTTAGAAGAAGACCGCCTGCGCTCTCCGCGCAGGCGGTCGCCGGAGGAGCGTCCCTGAGCCTCAGCCAAGGGCCGGCGCCTCCGCTCTCTGCTCTGACTTCTCCAGCGCCTTCTGGAGCAACCTGCCATCGAGCTTCAGGGAGCCGCCTCGGCCACCCAACCTCACCATCTCCACTTCAGCCATGATGCTGAGGGCGATCTCGTCAGGGGTGCGGGCACCTATGTCCAGCCCTACCGGGGCGTGGATCTGCTGCATACGAGACAGAGGGACACCTTCCGCCAGCAGGTGTTCGTAGATAAGCAGGGTCTTGCGCTTGCTGCCCACCAGGCCCACGAAGCCGGCCGGGGAGCGGGCCGCCTCCAGCAGCGCCACGTCGTCCAGCTTGTGGCCGCGGGTGGCCACTACGATGGCGGTGTTGGGGGTTATGTGCATCTGCTTGATGGCCTCCACCAAGTGGGCCACGTAGATCTCGTCGGCTTGGGGGAAGCGCTCGCTGTTGGCGTACTCCGCTCTATCGTCGGCGATCACGACCCTGAAGCCCAGGCCCTTGGCCATGGGAGCCAGTGATTTGGCGATGTGGCCTGCTCCCGCCACCACCAGTTGGGGCGGTGAGGTGAAGCTCTCCACGAAAAGCTCCTCACCAGAATCAGCCTTCACCAGGGCGCAGCGACCGTAGGCCATCAGCTCCCTAGCGTGCCTGGCCGCCAGGGCGTCGAGCGCCTCTCGCCCCAGGGAGCCCGCGCGCGTGCCGTCCTCGCGTATCAGCAAGGAGGCCCCCAGGGGCCCGCCCGCCACGCGGGAGGCGATCGCCACGCCGCGGCCTCCCTCCAGGGCGACGATGACCTCGCTGGCGTACTCCAGCAGGGGCCGCCCCCCCAGCACGGGGTCGATCAAGATATCCATCGTGCCGCCGCACACCATGCCCGAGGCGGCGGCCAGCTCATCGCTAAGGACGAACTCCCGCACCGCCGGCTGGCCGCCCTGCTCCAGCACCTGCTTGGCCTCTTGCCATACCTCGGCCTCGACGCAACCGCCGCCCAAGGTACCCACAATGGTGCCATCGGGCCGCACCAGGAGCTTGGCGCCCGGTTTCTGGGGGGTGGAACCATGGGTGCGCACCAGGGTACACAGGACGAAGGGCTGGCGGGAGCGATGGAGCCGCTGGGCCTCGCTGAAGATATCCCTCATGCTGGACTCCCTCTACGCCATTATAAGGGGAAGAGGCGCTATTCCACCCGGTCCAGCCGGCCGGTCCGCTTGGCCCAGATGGCGAAGGCCACGAACCCCAGGACGAAGACCGCGACCCCGGCCTCCCACCTCTGGGAGGCGGTGTATATCCCCAGGGAGACGAGGGGCAACGCTAGCCAGAAAATAGTCACCGGCCAGTCGCGCTTCGTCGGCTTGGTCGGCCTAGCGGGCACGGCAAACCTCCAGCGACTACAAGCTCACCGCCCAGCCACCGGGGAGGCCACCGCCTCTGGTTCCGGCGCCCGGGGGTGCGAAGCCATGAAGACCGCCTCTGGGGTCATGGGCAGCGCTCTCATCCGGACCCCCACCGCCCGGTAGATGGCGTTGGCGAGGGCGGGAGCCGCGGGGACGATGGGCACCTCCCCGACACCGCGCACGCCATAGGGCCCATCGGGGGCCGGCACCTCGACCAGCTCGGTGGCGATGAAGGGCAGGTCCAGGGCAGTGGGCACCCGATAATCCAGGAGGCTGGCGTTCTTCAGGGCGCCGCGGCTCCAGATGTACGACTCTGTCAAGGCCAGGCCCACGCCCTGCGCGACGCCTCCCTGAATCTGACCCTCCACCTGAGTCGGGTTCACCGCCCGGCCCACGTCCTGAAAGGCAGTGTACTTCAAAACGCTGACCTTGCCGGTCTCCCGGTCCACCTCGACGTCCACCACGTGGGCCGCAAAAGCGGGGGCCACGGGCAGGCCAGTCGCCGCGCCGCGCCCCACCACGGGGCCACCCCGCCGCAGGCTATTCCTGGCCAGCTCCAGGTAGGGAACCCCCTTCTTTTTGCTGCCCCGCGCGTTGAAGACTCCGGCCCTGAACTCCACCTCGCCAGCGACGGCCCCCAGCTGCTCCGCGGCCCGCTGCCGGAGCTGCCCCAGGGCATCCTGGCAGGCTTGCTGGACCGCGGCCCCCATCACATAGGTGACGCGGCTGCCCACCGAAGAATCGGTGTAGCCTACGCTATCGGTATCCCCTACCCTGACGTGGACCTGGCCCGGCTCCAGGCCGAACTCCTCCGCCGCTATCTGCGCCATGGTGGTGCGGGTGCCCGTCAGGTCCACGGAGCCTAGCACCAAGGTCAGGCTGCCGTCGGCGTTGACCATCAGGTGGCAGGCCGAGCTCAGGGTAGACCCCAGCCAGCACCCGAGCGCCAGACCGCGACCGCGGGCGTGTCCTCGCTCCTGCTCCAGGGGCCGCGTCCAGCAGGGATGCCTGGCCACCCGGTCCAGGAGCTGCTTCAAGCCCACCTGGGGCAAAGACTGGCCATCGGCCAGCGTTTCCCCTTCAGCGACGGCGTTGCGGCGCCGGAACTCCAGGGGGTCCAGCCGCAGCTTTTCCGCTATCCGGTCCATGCTAGTCTCAAAGGCGAAGGCGGCTTGCGGTGCCCCCGGAGCACGGTAGGGCTGGACCCGGGGCTTGTTGGTCACCACATCGTAGCCGTCGAGCCGAAGGTTAGGCACTCGGTACGGGCCGAGACCCGCGACGCACCCCGCCGCCACCGGCGCGCCGGGGAAAGCGCCGGCATCGTATACCAGCCGCCCCGCCAGGGCGGTCAGGGTGCCATCCTTCTTGGCGCCTACTTTCAGGGTGATGAAGGCGGGGCTGCCCGGGCCCGTGGCCCGCAGCACCTCCTCCCGCGTGAGGACCAGCTTCACAGGCCGCCCCGTGCGCCGCGACAACAGCACGCACAGAGGCTCCACCAGGACGTTGATCTTGCCCCCGAAGCCGCCCCCGATCTCCAGCGGGACCACGCGCACCAGGCTTTGGCCTAGCCCCAGGAGCGCGCACAGCTGCAGTTTGATAGTGAAAGCGCCCTGGGTGGTGGTCCACACCGTCGTCCGGCCCCCGGCGTCGACTCTGGCGGCAGCCGCCTGGGGCTCAAGGTAAGCCTGATGCACCATGGCGCTCTCATAGGACTCTTCCACCACCACATCCGCCTGGGCGAATCCCGCCTCTATATCCCCCCGTTCAAACTCGACGTGGCCGGCGATGTTGCTCGGCGACCGCCTCTCCCCTGGATTTTGGATGAAGATATCATCGTGGATAAGGGGGGCGCCGGGCTTCATGGCATCCAGGGCGTTCTCCAGCACGGGCAGGGGCTCGTAGTCCACGTGGAGCAGCTCCAGCGCCTCGGCCGCGGTATAGGGGTCAATGGCAGCGACCGCCGCCACCGGCTGACCCTGAAAGCGCACCTTCTTGCTCGCCAGCACCACCTCCCGCAGCGCGGCGACATCTATGGACAGCTCGCCGAGCTGGACGGGGCCCTTGGACGCTAACGGCGGCAGGTCGGCGGCGGTGACCACGGCCAGGACGCCAGGGTGCCGGAGGGCAGCCGTGGTATCGATTCCCTTGATCCGGGCATGGGCATAGGGGCTGCGGAGCACCTTCGCCCAGAGCACGCCTGGGAGGATGATATCGGCTCCGAACGTGGCCTGCCCCGTCACCCGCTCCACGGCGTCCACCCTCTCCGTGCGCTGGCCGATTACTCTGAATGTCCGGCCATTGACCCGCTGGGGCAGGGCTTTGGGTGTTGGAGGAGCAGCCTGGACGGGCGCTTTGGCAGGCGCCGGCGCCTGCTTGGGAGCGCTCTGCCGCTGCGGGGCGGGGCTGGGCGCCCTGGTCGCGGTGGGCTTCTTAGGCGGCGTCTGCGCTTGCTTAGGAGCGCTCTGCCGCTGCGGAGTCGCGCTGGGCGCCCTGGTCGCGGTGGACTTCTTGGGCGGCGTCTGCGCCCGCTTGGGAGCGCTCTGCTGCCGCGGAGTCGCGCTGGGCGCCCTGGTCGCGGTGGACTTCTTGGGCGGCGCCTGCGCCCGCTTGGGAGCGCTCTGCTGCCGCGGAGTCGCGCTGGGGGCCCGCGCCGCGCTCCCAGGCGCCCTGGTCGCGGTGGGCTTCTTAGGCGAGGCGCCCTTCGAGGCCGGCGCCCGCTTGGGGGCCACCGGCCTTGGCTTATGCGGCGGGCCAGTCTGGCGTGTCTTGGTAGGAGTGGCCACGGTTTCCACCTAGTCGTGCGCGAGAATTAGCCCTCCGCCTGGGGAGGCGTTTGGCCCCGCGCCGCCCGCTGGATGGCGCGGACGATCTTGTCGTAGCCGGTGCAGCGGCAGAGGTTACCGGCGATGGCTCCCCTGATCTCCCGTTCCGTCGGCCGGCGGTGGCGGTCCAGGAAAGAGCGCGCCATCATCAATAGCCCCGGCGTGCAGAACCCGCACTGCAGCCCACCCTCTTCGATCAGGGCCCGCTGCAGCGGGTCTAAACGCCCTCCCTCAGCCAGCCCTTCGACGGTGGTGACCCGAGCGCCCTGCACCTCCACCGCCAGCACCAGGCACGAGTAGGCGGGCTCACCCTCCAGCCAGACGGTGCAGGAGCCACAGTTCCCGTTGCCGCAACCCTCCTTGGTCCCCGTGAGGCCAAGGTAGTCACGCAGGGCCTCCAGCAACGTCGCCCTGGTGTCCACGTAGAGGACGCGCTCCTCACCGTTGAGGGTGAACGTAAGCGGCTGTTTCATCGGCTCACCGTGGTCCCCGTTTGAGGGCTTCGAGACACTGCTCCAAGGCGCGACGGGTAAGGACCTTCACCAGCTCACGGCGGTACTCAGCCCCACCCCGGATGTCGGTGATGGGCTTGGCCATCTTGGCAGCCAGCTCCCCCGCCTCTTCCAAGGCTTTGGAGTCCAGAGAGCGTCCTTGCAAGGCGGCCTCGGCCTCGGGCGCACGCGTGGGCCGCGGGGCCACCGCCGCCAGGGCGATCCTGGCCTCCTGACACTGGCGGCCGCCATCGAGCACGACGAGACTCGCCACGCCGGCGACGGCGATATCCATCTCATTCCTAGGTATGAAACGCAGATAAGAGGCAGCGCTGTTCCTGGGCGGCGGCGGCACCACCACCTCCACCAACAGCTCGTCCCTGGCCAGGATAGTCCTCCCGGGGCCCCGGAAGAAGCTCTCCAGCGCCACCTCACGCTGGCCGCGACCCCCCGCGATGAAGGCGCGGGCGTCCAAGCAGAGCAGGGGCGGCACGGTATCGGCCGAGGGGGAGGCGTTGCAGATGTTGCCGCCCACGCTCGCCCGGTTCTGGATCTGGACAGAGCCCACCAGGGCGCACGCCTGAGCCAGGGCCGGAAAGTAGCGGCGCACCTGGGGATAGGAGGCGATGACGCTGCAAGGGACGGCGGCCCCGAGGCGCAGGCCCATGCCAGGGTCGTACTCCAGGCGGCGCAGCTCCGGGACCCGCTTCACATCCAGCACCAACGTCGGGCGCTTGCGCCCCTCCCGTACCTGGGGCACAAGGTCGGTGCCGCCCGCCAGAGGCCTTACCTCGCCCCTGGCCTCCGCCAGTAGCTTTAGGGCTTCGCTCAGAGTGGTAGGAGCCCGGTATTCGAAGGCTCGCACGCGCCCTCTGCCTGACGAAAATCGTCCGGGCGTCCCCGCGAGCGGACGAGCCGGGCGTGGCCCCATTGTAACATAACGTTCCTCTCAGCAGCAGTGCCCAGCTTAACTGCCGGATGCCGGGGCGCTGCTGGACAGGAGGAATGCCGGCAGGGACCGGGAGACCAAAGACGTCATTTTCCGACCGGGACGGCACGGTAGCGCCAGTCGGTCAGGTGGCCCTTAGCGCGGCGAGTATGCGCTCATAATGGTCGCCGAAAAGAGGGTCAATCTCGCGCTGCCGCAGCCGCCCCTGGCCGTCGATGATGATGTAGCCCATGGCCGCCATCCGCTGGCTGCCCATTGGGATCGCCATCCCGTAGGCGTCGGCGACCTTCAGGTCGGGGTCGCTGAGCAGCGGAAAGGCGCTTTTCAGCAGGACGTCCATCTTCACTGACTCCGAGGGCGGGTCGTTGCTGATGGCCAGCACCACCGCCGCCCCCTGGAGCTGCTCGTTGTGCTTGGCCAGCTCACCGAGCTGGCTCCGGCAGCCACCTCAAAAGTATCCCATGTAGTAGACCAGCAGCACCTTCCGCCCAGCGTAGTCAGCCAGAGAATAGGACCGGCCGGCGTGATCGAGGAGCGCGAAGCCGGGCGCCCGCTCACCCAGAGCCACGGCCCTGGGAGTGGGTGAGGGACCACCGCAGGATAGGACTAGGAGCGCGGCCGCCGCTACTACAGCGAGGGCGCGCCCGGCGCCCGCTCCGAACACCTGCCGCTGGCCTGGATTCAGCCCCCGCCTCCCTGCTGCCGCTCCAGCCCCCTCGTAGCGCCGGGGCACAGGTGCCTTGACCTTCTTCACAGCTTGCCTCCAAGTCTCACTGGCCCGCCTCTGCGGTGACCTTCGCTTGCCACTCCCTCTGTTCAGGGGTCCACCAGGTCTTGATGTAGGCCAGGACCGCCCTCACGTCCTCTTCCGTCAGCTGCCCCTTGAAGGCCGGCATCTTCTGGCTTTCCACCGAGAAGGAGAAGCCGTCGAGAACGATCGCTGTGAGTTGCTGGTCGGGGTGGTGCCAGGTGTGTCCGTTGGCGTTATGCCGAGGCGGGATGTCCTGGAGCTTGCCGCCCTTGGCCCCACCGTGGCACTGGGTGCAGTACTGGGTGTAGAGAACGCGGCCCTGCTCCTGCTCGGCTGTGAGCGCGAGCCGCGGGCCCCCGGCGCAGGCCGACCAGCCCACCCACGCGCCCATGAGCGCTAACAGCCCCACAAAGATGGCCCTCCTCACCCGGCGATCGCCGGCGGAAACGCTCTCCGTCATATTGGGGCTTGCCTCCGACCTGCACCAGTTCAAGGACGACTCCGCCATGGGGGCTGGAGGTTGGCCCTATAAACGGGAAGGGCCACCATTCAGAGGTGGCCCCATCCGTTTCCTGGCGTTCCAGGCCCTACTTCTTGGGCTTGACCAACTTGGGTGTAAGCAGGCTGCCGTCCCACCAGTTGGTGTAGGCGCCGCCATAAGGGGTGTCACGGTCCTCCAGGGCCGCCTTGAGCCCCTTGCTGCGAGCGATCTCTCCGAACCTGATCCCGGCCTCTGTCCGGCCGGCTATGGCGTCGAACTCGTCGGCGGTGCGCACCATGGCGTCCACGCCCATGATCTCGTACCAGCGGTTGATGCACTGCTTGTGGGACTGCTGCAGGGTGGTCGGCAGGATAGCGATGCGGTTC
>Ga0082335_1007208_pt1 | contig 13672 bp, 14 predicted proteins | sample Subgrocontami58m_FD_72375 | JGI IMG/M metagenome (GOLD analysis project Ga0082335, IMG submission 72375) | Subsurface groundwater microbial communities from S. Glens Falls, New York, USA - GMW37 contaminated, 5.8 m (SPADES assembly) (version 2) ...
GTTGAAGAAGAAGGAAGAGTCGTTGTTGCGATCCATCGGCAAGATGGGCGAGGCTTTATCTGCCGCGCGACGAACCGCCGGAGAAAAATTGGCGCAAGGGATCGAGGGCGAGTTGAAGGATTTGAAAATGGAGGGTGCGCGCTTCAGCGTGGACGTGCAGCAAGAAGAATCAGATGACGGCGCGTATGTGAGCGACGGGCGGCGTGTAGCGTTTGACGGCACTGGTTTGGATCGCGTGGAATTTTTGATCGCGCCCAACCCGGGCGAGGGTTTCAAGCCGATGGTGAAGATCGCGTCGGGCGGCGAGACGGCGCGATTGATGTTGGCCTTGAAGGGCGTGTTGGCTCGCGCCGATCGGACTCCGACTCTGATCTTCGACGAGATCGATCAGGGCATCGGCGGGCGAGTCGGTTCAATCGTCGGTCGCAAGTTGTGGGGACTCTCTAATTCGCATCAGGTGTTGTGCATCACCCACCTGCCGCAATTGGCGGGGTTCGGTGATCAGCATTTTAAAGTTGAGAAGTCAATAAACGGAGACCGCACCACAACGCGCGTGAGTCCGCTTGATTCTGAGTCGCGTGTAAATGAGATCATGCAAATGCTCGGCACCGAAGGCACAGCAACACGCCAAAGCGCGGAAGAGTTGTTGAAGATGGTGGGTGACGAAAAAAGTAAACAGGGAAATACGTAGACGGGTAGCACGTAAACAAGTAAACAGGTAAACAAGTTTCATAGGAGGTTGCGATGAACATTCAAGAGCAAATCATAAACGATCTCAAGGATGTCGCTAACAGCAGTGGCGAAGTGGACTTTATGAATGTGTACAAAGGTCTGCCGATTGTCAACAAGGCTTACATTCAAGCGATACATAACAACGTCGTCACTTTTACGATTCATAAACAACAAGCGGCTTGCCTCAAGCATGACAACTCTCCGCTCATCTTGAGCAATTCCCTGCGCGATGCCGCCAGCGGCGACGTGACTGCGCTTGATACTTCGGTTCTAACGGCGACGATGACGAATTTTGAATATGCCGGGCACCGCATACGCGGACGGATGGTGCTGCGCGTCGTGCCAAACGATCCGATCGAAGTGAAGATCATTACCGGCGATCAAACCTTTACTTTTAACATGGCGGATATTTGTGTAGAAGGTATCGGCGTGGACGGCTCGCCTGCCGCTTGGCATCCTAAACGCAACAACCCCATCGAAATAGAATTCTATCTCCCTACGGGGCGCATCCGATCTAGCGGGACGGTGCGCTATGCGACGCAAGAGCTGAACCCCAGCCGCATCGGTTTCGATTTCGCGCACGGCACGCACGTCAGAGCGCAAGTCAACGAATACATCACGCAACGGCGCGAGGAGATTTTGAGGGAGTTGGAAGAGGGATAAGGGAAACGAGCGAAAATGAAAAGGGGATAAGGGAAATAAAGGAAAGAGGGGAAAGAGGGGAAAGGGGATAACGTGCATTCTATATTGCAACATGATCGGCAAAGCATTGACGTACACAAAACAAATACCTCTATTCAAACTTGAAGAAGATAAACCCACTGACGATCAAGAATGGGGAACATTCAAGGATAGTCTTCGCGCGCCTGTTCATAATTGGTTTACCTACCCTGCCGGATTTTCTTACAAAGCTGTCGAAGCAAGTCTGCGGTCACATCACATCACCGAAGGCATGGCTGTGTATGACCCCTTTATGGGTTCAGGCACTACCAATGTCACCGCCAAAAAATTAGGGGTAAGTTCGTTTGGGGTTGAAGCTCATCCTTTTGTATTTCGTATCGCTAAAACAAAACTCAACTGGGACATCGATCTAGAGAAGGTATCTGATGCGGTGAGCAAGATTGGAACCGTTGTGAAGAGTCAACGCAAGAACTCTCGCAACTCTCATCAACGGTTAGAAGCCGAGTTCCCCGAATTGATACTGAAATGTTATGAGGATAAAACCTTATCTGATTTACTGCTCATCCGTGAGGCAATCACACAAGGGAATTTTTCAGTAGAGATTGTAGATTTTCTCTTTGTAGGTTTGACAAGTATTTTGCGTCAGGTCTCAACCGCCGCCACAGGTTGGCCTTATATCGCGCCCAAGAAGCAAAAAACAACTTCGCTAAATAAGGATGCTTTGTTTGAATTTGCGCGCCAGACAACAAAGATGATAGACGACGTCGAATCTATCAGAATTGAAGCAAACGGAAACTATCAAAAGTCATTTCACAAAATCTTCAACGCAGATTCTCGTGATACGCGTGAATTCATCCCAAATAAATCTGCTGACCATGTTTTTACCTCGCCGCCCTACCTCAATAATTTTGATTACGCAGATCGCACGCGACTTGAACTATATTTCTTTGGTGAAGCAAAAACTTGGGGCGACATCTCCGAAAACATCCGCACTAAACTGATCACTTCGGCAACAACTCAAATATCTAGAAAAGATCTTCGTTACAACTTGTCAGAAGGTTTGGAAAGAGATTGCCCCGAAGTTTTTCAGTTCTTGGGTAAAGCAGTTTCGAAACTCAGCAAAATTCGCCTGACGAAAGGCGGCAAGAAGAGCTACGATCATCTGGTATCAGGTTACTTCAACGATATGTATCTTATCGTCTCAGATGTATTTCGAGTTCTAAAAGCAGGGAGGAAAGCCGTTTTCGTTTTAGGCGACTCTGCGCCTTACGGTATTCACATTCCGACAGACGAGTTGATCGGGAAGATCGGTGTGGGCATTGGCTTTGCCGATTATCACGTTGACGTGTTGCGAACTCGCGGCGACAAATGGAAAGATAATCCGCAGAGGCACAATGTGGCGTTGCGAGAATCAATTGTTACTCTAACTAAAAGATGAGCATGAACCCCAATATCCAAAACCCTGGTAGCGCATTAGGTGAAGCGATTGGCGCAGAAATGGAAAACGCGCTCAATGTTTTTCTCACAAACCTTGTAGAGAAGCGCGGCTATCACTTTTTGAGCAAAAGCCCTTCACAAAATAAAGATGGTTCGCAAAAGAAACTTTTGATGTACGACAAGTTCGGTACGGCTTACAACATTGACTCGGTGATCGCTAATGAAAGTATGCAACCCGTCATTCTGCTTGAGTCAAAATATATCCGCTACAAAAAACACAACCGTGATAAAGGGAGTTGGGTATGCACTGCTCATCCCGCAGTCAGACGACGTTATGCCAGTATCAGAAGTTCAATCGCTGTTCTTGCAGGCAATTGGAGTTCATCATCGTTAGCGATGATGAAGAGCTACGACATCAATATTTTTTTGATACCTTTTACGCGAATCTGCGATCTATTAGCCAAGCACGGGATTGAGTTCGATTGGGATGAGAAGGATCGAGACACGGCAGTTAAATCGTGGAAAAAATACAACGCGCTCTCAAACCGTCAACGCGCTCGAATTGGCGTTGAGATGGTTAAGATGATTCAAAATGATATTGAAAAACTCATCTTGAGTATTTTAGACGACACCATAGAGCGCAAGATTGACAAGGTTTCAATTGAATTGCACTCCAATATTGGGGAAGTAAAAGAATATGAATTTCCCAACGTAGTTGAGGCTATAAAATTCTTAAACACAGCTGAGATGAAGCAAGTCTTCATCACCAGTGATTCACTAACTTTGTTTGACCCGCCACCGAGCTTTGATGATGAAGAATGATCAAAAGCCCCCTCCGCTACCCCGGCGGCAAAAGTAAAGTCACCGATCAGATTGTTGCGCTCATTCCAGAGTTCAGCGAATACCGTGAGCCGTTTGTCGGCGGCGGTTCCGTCTTCATCTATCTCAAACAAATTTATCCAGAGAAAAAGTTTTGGATCAACGATCTCTATTTTGAACTCTACAATTTTTGGCTAACCTGTCAAAGCGATCTTGATAGCGTGGCGCATCAAGTTGAGAAACGGCATAAGAGTCACCGAGACGGCAAGAAACTTCATCGCTGGTTAATTGATAATCTACCAACCCTCACCCCGCTTGAAAAAGCGAGTGCATTCTTTGCTTTGAATCGCATGACGTTTTCAGGCACAACAGAATCAGGGGGATATTCGGAGCAAGGTTTTCAGAAACGGTTCACTGAATCCAGCATTGATCGTCTGAGAAAGTTAGGCAAAGTGCTGCCCAACACGAAAATTACAAACTTGGATTATCGAGACGTGGTCGAAGCAAAGGGCGAAGACGTTTTTATTTTTCTCGACCCACCCTACTTCTCTGCCACAAAGTCTGCACTCTATGGCAAGAATGGGAAGTTACATAAAGGGTTCGATCATCAACGCTTTGCCGAAGTGATGAAGAAGTGTAAACACAAGTGGTTGATCACTTACGACAATTCGGACTATGTGCGCGATCTATTCTCTTTCGCCCATATCAAAACGTGGGACATCACTTACGGCATGAGAAACATCACGGATGAATCGGATCAAGCCGAACAAGAACTGTTCATCGCCAATTATCCTATCACTTTAGCAAACGAAAAGCAGTTGGCATTGTTTGAGAAACGCAAGCCTTACAAAACCGCGCGCTAAAAATTACGGTATGCGCCATTTTGCCTCTATTCAAGAAGTTCAAATCACTCAAGACTCCCTCACCCGCGCCCGCTCGTTTGCCGAGCAAGTCACCCCAACTGTTAATTACGCCGACACACATCAAGCGAACCGCCACAAAGTGATGAAAGATCACTTCGTCAGCAAAGTCGGCGAGGAAGCGGTCAAGACGATTTTTGAAAAATTAAATCATCGCGTGCGCGGACCCGATTACTCTGTTTACGCGGGCAAAGGGAAATCGTGGGAAGCCGATCTGTTCATAGACGATGTGCCGCTCGCCGTCAAAACGCAAACCGCCGAAGCGGGCAAACGCTTTGAACTCTCGTGGACATTTCAACTTGGCCCCTATCGCCGCGATCCCATTTTGAATCAGCCTGAAGCGTGGGTATGCTTCGTGGAATACGACGAGCCGAAAAATTTGTGCCGAGTCTTCCCGCCGTATCAAATTAAAGAACTCACCTTTGAAGCGCCAAAGTTGGCGCGGTTGCAGAAGGTGAAGATCGCGGTGTACGCTAGAACTTTCAAACTCTAATGCTTCCCCTCTCCAAACAAAACGCATACCGTCAACGCTATCACGCCCTCAACCCGCAGTGGCATACGAGCGGCGACGAATATGAACGCATCGTGCGCGAACATATCACGCCGCGAACGCGCTTGCTCGACATCGGCGGCGGGCGCGGCGGGTTGATCGAGATCATTCACGATCAAGTGGCTGCCGCCACCGCGCTCGATCCTGATCTGCCTTCATTGATCGATCACCGCGCCCCAACCGTTAATCGAATCTGTGGTCTCGCCGACTCGCTCCCTTTTGCCAACAATTCTTTCGATGTGATCACCGCCTCATGGTTACTCGAACATCTCGCTCAACCTGAGATTGTGGTCAAAGAAATACATCGCGTTCTTGATCACAATGGGCGATTCATTTTCCTCACTCCCAACTTCAACCACCCATTACTAATTACTAATTACTTTTTACTCCGCCCCATTCAACATCTCCTTATCTCCCGCCTCTACGCCCGCGCCGAAGAAGATACGTTCCCCGTGCGCTACAAGGTCAACACGCCGAGTCGGCTGCACCGTGTGTGTGAGCGAGTCGGCTTCACGCTTGAATTAAGTTTCATCGCCGATCCCACTTACACCGCGTTCAACGATCCGTTATTTAATTTGTCGGTTACGTTAGAGAAATTGATTCCCCAATCGTGGAAAATACATTTGGTTGGGGTGGCGGTTAAAGGCGGCCCCTTTGGGTAAATCCGCGCCAACAAAACACGAAACCCGCCTGCGCGGGTTTCGATAATACGAAAATAATTTTGACCGTCAATGAAGTCCGCGTAGGCGGACTTCGCTTTGTGTTGCCGCGATTTCAATCGCCCGCAGTTGCCTTCTGCATCTCTACCGGAATTCCCGCCCCGCCTTTGCGAAATTCGATCTGCTCTTCTTTCATATCTACCAGCACCGTGTCGCCGCTGACAAAATCGCCGCGCAGCATTTGCACCGAGAGCGGGCTCTCGATATATTTTTGCAACGCGCGGCGCAACGGACGCGCGCCATACATCTTGTCGTAACCTTGCTTCGCCAACCATTGACGCGCGGCATCGGTCAACTCAATCGAGACATTGTTCTCCTTCAATCGCTCGCGCAATTCTTTCAGTTGCAAATCCACAATGCGCTCCACGTCTTCCAACTTCAACGGTGAGAAGATGATGATGTCGTCAATGCGATTCAAAAATTCGGGACGGAAGGTTGCCTTCAACGATTTTTCAATCTTCTCTTGATTCTCCTTGTCCTCGCCCTCGCCTTCGCGATGCAAGAAGCCGAGTGAACCGGAGCGCTGCACAAACTCCGTGCCGAGATTGCTGGTCATGATCAACACCGTGTTGCGGAAATCCACTACGCGCCCTTGTCCGTCGGTCATGCGCCCATCGTCCAAAATTTGCAACAACGAGTTCCACACTTCGGGATGCGCTTTTTCAATTTCATCAAAAAGCACCACACGATATGGTCGGCGGCGCACGGCTTCGGTCAGTTGACCGCCTTCGTCGTAACCCACGTATCCGGGTGGGGCACCAAACAACCGCGACACCGAATGTTGTTCACGATACTCGCTCATGTCCACCCGCACCAGCGCATCTTCATCATCAAACATAAACTCGGCGAGCGCTTTTGCTAATTCAGTTTTGCCAACACCGGACGATCCCAAAAAGATAAATGAACCAATCGGGCGCTTCGGCGATTTCAAACCGGATCGCGCGCGGCGAATGGCATCTGCCAACGCGTGGATGGCGTCGTCTTGCCCGATGATGCGCTCGTGCAAACGTTCTTCCATCTGCAAAAGTTTCGCCGACTCCGTTTCCAACATTTGGTTCAAGGGGATGCCCGTCCACTGCGAGATGACGGCGGCGATATCTTTTTCATCCACCTTCTCGTCGAGATGTTGTTCCGCTTCCCACGTATCGCGCTTCTTGCCGAACTCTTGCTCTTTGCGGAGTCGCTCCACTTTTATTTCTGCCGCGCGTTGATAATCGCGCGAAGCTGATGAGGCATCTTCTTCCGTTTGCAAGCGATCAATTTCTGTTTTCAGTTCCTTGATCTCCGGCGGAAGAGAATACAACGCTACGCGCAGCGCCGCCGCCGCTTCGTCCATCAAGTCAATCGCTTTATCAGGCAGAGATCGATCCGTGACATAACGTTGCGAAAGTTTCGCCGCCGCTTCCAGCGCTCCATCGGTGATCGAAACTTTGTGATGCGCTTCGTAACGATCACGCAAACCCTTCAACATCAGAATCGTATCTTCCACGCTCGGCTCTTCGACGAACACCGTCGAGAAGCGGCGTTCAAGCGCAGCGTCCTTCTCAATGTGTTTGCGATATTCATCCAACGTGGTCGCGCCGATGCACTGTAATTCACCACGCGCCAATGCTGGCTTGAGCATGTTGCTGGCGTCCATCGCGCCCTGCGCCGCGCCCGCGCCCACCACTGTGTGCAATTCATCAATAAACAAGATGATGTCGCCCTGCGCTTTTTGAATCTCCTCGACTGCCGCCTTCAACCGTTCCTCGAACTCGCCTCTAAAACGACTGCCAGCGATCATGGCGCCCAGATCGAGTGAGATCACTTTCTTGCCCAACAAAATTTCGGGGACATCGCCGCTGGCTATCTTTTGCGCCAATCCTTCGGCAACCGCCGTCTTGCCCACACCCGCCTCACCGATCAACACCGGATTGTTTTTGGTGCGGCGCGAGAGAATTTGGATCACACGCAAGATCACCGCATCACGTCCAATGACCGGATCGAGTTTGCCCTCTTTCGCCGCCGCCGTTAAATCACGGCTATATTTTTCAAGCGTGCGATAACGAGTCTCGGCTTGAGGATCGGTCACGCGCTGACCGCCGCGAACATCTTTCACGGATTCATATACGCGCTCTTTGGTGATACCGGCTTCACTTAATATGCGAGCAACGGCTGTGTTGCGTTCCGACAACACGGCGAGAAAGATATGCTCGGTTGAAATATATTCGTCCTTGAGCCGGTTCGCTTCTTCGTTGGCAAGATCGATAATGCGCTTCACGCGCGGCGTGATGAACACCTGCCCCGTGCCGCCACCATAAATGGCGACCTTCGGGCTGGCGCGCAGCACATCGTCGAGTCGGCGTTTGATGATCTCAATATCCACCGACATCTTGTCCAGAATTTGCGGGATCACACCTTCGGGCTGCTCGAGCAGCGCCAACAAGATGTGTTCCGTATCTACTTGGTTGTGTCCATATCGCTGAAGAATTTCATAAGCGCGCGAGGCAGCATCCTGCGCCCGTTCGGTGAAACGATCAAATCGCATCATAGTTTTATTCCTTTATGCAACGCCCAGTTTTTTACCTAATCTCTTGTATAACTCACGAGCATCATCAAGTGACAGTTGATCAGCAATTTGTAAAAGCATATCTAAAGATAAAGTCAAAGAGACACGAATATCTTTTAGATTGACTTGTTCCTCTTCAGGCTCATCCTTAACCAACTCTTCAACTTTCTCTCTTAGTATTTTTGCTTCGCTCAAAATACGTGCCACTGCTGTATTCTTCTCTCTTAGAATCGCCAAGAAAATATGACCTGTAGAAACATAAGTGTGCTTGAGTCGGTTTGCCTCCTCATTAGCAAGATCTATAACACGCTTAACACGAGGAGTAATGAACACCTGCCCTGTGCCGCCTCCATACAGTGCCACTTTTGGGGTAGCTTTCAAAACATCTTCTACCCGCTTCTTAACTGGTTCAATATCAACCGACATTTTCTCTAGCACCGATGGGATCAATCCGTTTGACTGCTCCAATAATGCTAGCAGAATATGTTCCGTGTCAACTTGACTATGCCCGTAATGTTGCAGAATTCCATAAGCGTTTGCAGCAACATCTTGCGACCGGCTAGTGAAACGATCAAAGCGCAACATAAACTTATCCTCCTAACACTTTTCTTTTTACCACCACTTCAAACACCACATAATCGTTGTCACCACTCATGTCCCAATCGTATTTCTTTTTAAACTGCTCCACAACTTTCGCCGTTGGCTTCACAATTTTTGCGTTGCCTTCCACCACAAAAGGATTCGTTCCATCTTCAAGTGAGATGGCAATCGCCGAGTTGTGTTGCAAGTTTCGCGCCTTCACACTGTTGGGGTCGGTGGCGAAATACCATTTCTCATCCACTACCACAAACCAGATCGGCACCAAGTGCGGCGTGCCATTTGGGCGCACCGTTGCCATCCACATAGTCGGCGCTTTTGCGGTGCGCTCGTCACTCATCTGCAAAGATTATATACCTCGCTTACAAGAAAACAAACGACGAAGGTATTTTCCTTCGTCATGATTCTGCCTTGAAAGTGTTAGAGTTTCATCAGCGCGTTCTACCCAAATGGTCAGAGCGATTTCGTCATGTACAGCCCCTCGATCTCGAATCCGCGTTTGCGATAATACGGACGCGTGCCGATGGCGGAGATCACGGCGAGCTTTTTGAATCCTGCTGACGCCGCCAACTCCTGCGCCGCCTCGATCAACTTGAGACCGACTCCAACGTGCTGCGCCTCGCCCTCACTCTCATCACCCAACCCCAGCGAGGGCCCATAGACATGCACTTCGCGGATCATCGCGGCATTCTCAATTTCCGGCAATTGCAGATCATCCCCAACCCCCTTGGGAGTGGGGAGCGAGAGTCTTAAGAACCCCGCCACCTTATCATCTCTGGTCACAAACGAAATAAAATTCTCCATCCCGAATCGCGTTTCATACTGCATCACGTCGAGTCGTAACTCATTCGCGTTCACGCTTGAACCGCGCACTTCACGACAGCGCAAACACTCACACGTCAATCCGCGCTTGTGCATTTCACGATCCGCATCCTGCCGCATGTTAGAACGTTTGCTGCCCGCCACAATGTTCGGCGCGGGGATGTCGCGGATGACGCGGTTGATGCGGCAATAGCGTGGAGTCCGCGCCATTGAGTTGGCGATCAGATCAATTAATTCATCATCGCTATACGGATGATATTCGCCCCTCTGCCAATACTCATACAACTCGGCATTCGCCAACAGCGAACATGGATAAATTTTTAACTCATCAGGACGAAGGGCAATGTCGCTCCACAACTTGAGATAGTCTTCGTGATCCGATTCGGGAGTTGCGCCCAAAAGATTCGGCATCCAATGGAGAACGATCTTGAAGCCTGCCGCCTTGAGCATGGTCACCGCTTCGCGCGTTTGCTCTACCGTGTGACCGCGTTTGTTGAGGTCGAGAATGTGATCATCCAAACTCTGCGCGCCCATTTGCACTTTGGTCACACCGAGTCGGCGCAACCAGCGAATCTCGTCAGGGTTGATGTGATCGGGGCGGGTTTCGATCACCAGTCCCACGTTGCGATGATCGGATGTCTCATTCCATTGTTGCGCTTCTTCGAGTGAATCTGAATCGCGCTCGTTCATCGCATCCAGACAACGTTGAATGAACCACTCTTGATAATCGCGTTTATACGATGACCATGTGCCGCCGAGAATCAGCAGTTCAACTTTTTTCGCACTGTGACCCAAATCTTCAAAAGCTTTGATGCGCGCAAAAGTTTGGTTATACGGATCGAAAGCGTGCATCTCGGCGCGCATTGCGCCCGGCTCATCGTGCAAATAGCTTTTCGGCATTCGCACATCGGTTGGGCAGAAAATACATTTGCCGGGGCAAGGGTAGGGTTTGGTTAAAACGGTGACGGGCGCAACACCGGAGATCGTCCGCGTCGGCTTCATCTGCAAGCGGCGCAGAGTCTCGCGTTCAAACGTCAAAACATTTTCGTCGCACAAGCGTTTATACGCCGCGACGAGTTCGCTCTTGCTATACGCGCCTTTGCCATCTTTAGGTGCGTCGCGCAAGACCGAAAAGATATTTTCGGTCGTCACCTCTTCGTCAGAGAGGGATCGAATCGCCGTAATGATCTTCATAACTTGATCATCACGCTGCGCTAAATCTGCTATAGGAACGAATGCCATGACGATATAATACCATCATAATGAATTTGATCTCCCTCAACCGTGACTTCTACAACGCCTTCGCCGAAGATTTTTCCGAATCGCGCGAGACGATCAACGAAGGGATTAAACGATCACTCGCCTCACTCGATCTCTCTCGCCTGATTGATGTGGGCTGCGGCGACGGGCGCGTGAGCCGACTCATCCCCTCAACCTCTTTCTACGTGGGCGTAGACTTTAGCGAAAAATTGATCGGGCGTGCGGCGGCGCACGGCTCATTTCTTTTAGCCGATCTCTCCTCTCCCCTCCCCTTCTCACCTCAATCATTCTCTGCTGTCGTCTGTTACGCCGCTCTGCATCATCTCCCTGATCGTTTGTCACCTTTAATCTCAATGGCGAATCTTTTAAAACCAGATGGACGCATGGCAATCTCGGTCTGGCAGTTCGCGCACTTGGAACGGTTTAGAAAAAAAATCATAGAAGATTTAGGGAATGGTGATTATCTTTTGAGTTGGGAACGCGGGGGGCATGGTGTGCGCTACGTGCATCAGGTGACGGAAGAGGAAATAAAAAGACTCGCGGCTGAGGCGAGTCTTTCGATTGAAGAAATGTTTTACGCAGATGGGAAGACGGATGATTTGTCTTTGTATGTAATTTTCAAATGTGTGTAGGGGCAGGGCTCGCCCCTGCCCAAAGGCAACCGCAAGGGTTGCCCCTACGATTTTATTTCACATCATCCATCGTGTCCATATTTTTCAAAGCGTTGTTGAGTTCATCCAACAATTTATCCAACTCATCACCTTTATCGGGAGTGGGAACTGACGTGCCAGGTCGGGGTGTGGCGGCTGGCGCAGGTTGAGTCGCCGCGGGTTTAGTGGCGGCTGGCGCGGCGGTTGGCGGCGTCACCTTAACCCCCGGCGCGCCCAGAGTCGGCGCGAGAGTCGGCAGTGGATCGTTGTTGTTTATATTGCAGGCAAGGATCGGCAATATAAAAAGAAACAAAAGAAGAAGTCGGTTCATTTCGTGTCATCCCTAACGGCGTTATGGTTTGGGCATGGCGCTCCGGTTGTCTCTGTATTTTTTCAGTTGTTCGCGCACAGTCTTTTGAAAGTCAATCGTTGCTTTGACCAACGTTTGACGAGCGTCACGCACGCTCTTGCCGACGGCGAGGATCGTTTGGCGGGCTTGCTCACGATCGGTGACGTTGCCGTTGTTGTCGAAACCGGCGTGCGCGTCGAGCGTGGCTTTCGCCGAGTCGTGAGAGGTTTGCGCCGCGGCAATTTGCATCTTGAAGGCAGCCAAAGCAGATTCGACTTCAGCAGTGTTCAGCCCTTTGGCTTTGACTTCGTCAATCCACTCTTGTGTTTTATTTGCCGCCTGATTGGCTTTGTCAATAATTTGCTGAAGCGACTTCAACATATTTTGCGCGCGGTCATACATGTCTTTGTTGAACTCGGCAAGTTTTGCGCCCGCCGTGGCGCGCGGACCGCCGGGCGAGGGCGTGCCTTGTTGGGCATAGACAGTTGGGGCAGATGTTCCAAAGACGCCCATCAACGAAATGGCGATGGCAATAACAAGGCTCGCTAAAATTTTGGAGAGGGTTGAGATGTTCATGATTGTGACTCCTTTGCTACAAATACCGTAGCATCAAAGCGTTATTGGCGCATCGCAAATTTGTAAAATGACGGTAATTTATTTGGTCGCTTCAAACTTCTTCAAGGATTCTTGCAAACTTTGTTGACGCAGACTCATCGTGAGATCGCCGCGCGTGCGCTCGGTAACACCGCGCACCAGATCCGTCGTGCGGCGCAAACCGCCGGTGATCGCGTCGGGATAATCTATGGTCACCAGCAAGTTATACACTTCGTCCATCGCCTCAAGCAATCGCTCCGCTTCCGACGAATGATCGTGACGGATGATGTCGAGAATCCGCCGCCGCATTTCGCTGGCGGCTTCCCCGAGTCCGTTTAAGTAGGCAGCATATTCCACGCCGAGCGAGTCGGGATCGGGTAAGGGTTCATCTGCAACAAGAGCCAACACCACATTGGCTTCGGCAAATTCTTTGAGCGCGTCTTGGGTATAACCGGCGTGATACAGATCGGGGTAGTGTTCGAGGTCAACGCGAATCGCTTGGACGATCTCTTTAGCTTCGCTGAGCAGCGTGCGCGCTTGATCGCGCTCGTCACGGTGCGTGGCGCGGATCGAGTTAGCACACAGACGAGTTAACGATCGTGAACGTTCCAGCGCTTTGTCGCGCGCGGCATTTTTAGCGGTGAAGTTGTTGCGGATGTGGGAGGCTATTGAGTCTAAGTTTTCCATAGATAAATCCTTGTGGATTGAGTCGAAAGATTTAACCGCAGAGATCGCGGAGAGCGCAGAGAATTAAAAATATGCTCGGCGGGTAAAAAAAGTAGATCGCTTAATTACTTGGCGGCTGAAAAAGTTGATCGGCAAGTCCCGTGGGAATCGTGATCTCCCCATACTGCGCTTCGTATTTCGACAGATTCTCCGCCAATGCCTTCAACAACAACTTCGCATTCATCGGAGTCAGGATCACCCGCGCTACAATTTTCGCTTTGGGCGTGTTAGGCATCGTGCGCGCCAAATCCATCATCACTTCAGACGG
>Ga0082335_1007210_pt1 | contig 13668 bp, 8 predicted proteins | sample Subgrocontami58m_FD_72375 | JGI IMG/M metagenome (GOLD analysis project Ga0082335, IMG submission 72375) | Subsurface groundwater microbial communities from S. Glens Falls, New York, USA - GMW37 contaminated, 5.8 m (SPADES assembly) (version 2) ...
ATGCCGTGGTTCGCGCGCACGGGTTTGCGGGTCCTGATGTATCACAAAGTCTCTCCCGGGGCGGGAGACGCGCTTACCGTGACATCGGACCAGCTCGCGAGCCAGTTGCGGTGGATCCAGCGCCAGGACTTCCCCTTCGTGTCGGTGACGCAAGTCCTGGCCGCGGTCCGCGGCGGCGCGCCGCTGCCCCGCGACGCCGTGCTGGTCACCTTCGACGATGCGTTCCTCAGCACGTTCGAACACGCGTGGCCGGTCCTCGCCTCGCTGCGCCTCTCCGCGGCGGTCTTCGTGCCGACGGCGTTCATCGGCGCGACGAGCGCGTGGGACGTCACGCCCGAGCCGCTGATGCAGGTGACGCACCTTCGCACGCTGGAGGCAGCGGGGTGGGAGATTGGCCTGCATTCACACCGCCACGAGAATTACGCGGAGCTCGGCGCGGACCGGGTCGCGGCCGATTTGAAACTCGCCACGGAGACTTTGCGCCAGGTTTGCGCGCGCCCCTTGCCCGCACTGGCCTATCCGTACGGCCGGCCGCCCGCCAGTGGTCCGGCGAGGGAAGCGCTGCAGGCGGCGCTGCACGGCGCGGGAATCGAAATCGCTTTTCGGATTGGCAATCGCATCAACCCGCAGCCGCTCCGGCGCGTATTCGAGGTCGAGCGGATCGGTCCGCGGGGCGATTGCAGTGCGGCGTACTTCCGTCGGCAGATCCGGTGGGGCCGTTTGTGGTGACGGTCGCGGTTGGGTGCGAGCAAGCTGGAGTGAGTCCAGCGCCGGCAGCTCGCTTCAAGTGGGGTCCACCACCGTGGCGCCGACGGGCAAAGCCGCGGCCCGGCCGGCGGGAGCCCGGGCGGAAAACGGCGTCACGCGCTCGCGCGCCGCGGCCGCCGCGATGCAATGCTCCCGCGCGCGCTCAATCAACTTGCGCTGCCGCGGCCGCACTTCCTGCCAGAGCCGCCACGCGACGCGATGATCATCCGGATCGGCGAGCGCGGCCTTGTCGATCGCGCAGAGGTAGCCGGCGATCAATGTGCCGTGGAGGAAACAGAGGCCGGTCGTCGACAGGGTAATATCCGTGAACGCGACCAACCGGCCGTCGGTGGTGCGCTCGCCGAATGCCGGAAACATGAAGGCCGCCGACTCGCCGACCCATTCGAAATGGCCCACGAGGTGTCGCTCGAGCGGAAGCCCGGGCAGCGTGATGATGCCGCCCCCGCGCACCAGTTGATCCGCCATCGCCATGGCGCGGGCCACGAGATCGGGTGGTTTCGTCTTGTTCACGGAAGCCGGGGAGCAACAAAAATCAATGTACGGGCGATGCCGAAATTCAATCGCCGGACCGGCCCGAGTTTCCTGATCGCCGCGTCGGGAGGTTTGCGGATGTTGTTGCAACAAATCGGCATTAAGTCAACAGCCGCCGATCGCCTTCCGGACGTCGTTTCTCCTCTGAAAACGGCCCAAAATCGACCCCGGAACGCGTCAGGGGGCGGATTGCCAATTGTAAAAACCATCTACCGGAATTCCGGTAGTTTGAAAGCTTGGTCCGTCGCGCGCCACGGTCGATCCTTCAGCCCGTAGCCATGAATCCGTTGTCCATTCTCATCGTCGACGACGACGAAACGATGCGTGAAGCGCTCGCGTTGGTGCTGAAAGGCACGCCGCACCTTCCCACGTTCGCCGCGGATGCAACCACCGCCCTCCGCTACCTCGGACAGGCGCATTTCGATGTCGTGCTGACCGACATCCTGCTTTCCGAGCAGGATGGCACCGTCGTGCTCCAGGCCGCGGCGAGACTTCAACCGCACGCGCGACTCGTCGCAATGTCCGGCGGCGGCGAACGACTGAGCCCGTCCTACTGCCTCAGCCTCGGTGTCGCTTTCGGCGCGGTGGCTCCCCTGATGAAACCTTTCACGCTGGCCGATTTGCTGGCGGCGGTCGAGGGTCGCCCGATCCAGCCCGTGCGGGATGCCTGTTGGCTCGGCTGATCCGCCCTCCGGACCTCACCCGGGCGCCGAGCGGCGCGGGGATGAAAACGGCGTCGCGGAATTGCCGCCGAGCGCGCGATTCAACCGCAGCTTCGGACTCCGGCAAAGTCGGGGTGCGCGTACGCTGGCGGCCGCGCCTCTCGGGGCGCGGCCCTCGCTTCGCGGGCCTCAGAGCGCGCCGCTGACGCCGAACTTGATCACGGTGGTGTACAGGTCCGAACGCGTCTTGCGGTCGGTAATGTACGTGAACTCGTGATTCGTCGGGGTGTTGAAGACGTTGATCACATCGGCGTACACGCTGAGCCACCTTCTCACGGAGTAGGCGATGTTCAGGTCGACCGGCTTGCTCACGGTGTTGTACACGCGTTGCGACGGGTCATTGTTGAAGCTCTGCAGCCGCGAACCGGTGTAGTTCCACTTCGCGCGGACGGTCCAGCCGTGCGCGATGTAGGAGACGCCGAGGTTGCCGCTGCGCGGCGTGAAGTTGGGCAGCTGGGCACCATTCCGACTCGCGCCCGGCGTGCCGTAGTTGCCCTCGGTCCGCAGCCACGTGAAGTTGGCGAACGCGCCGAAACCGCGGAGCCGTCCTCCGAACGCCTGCAGCTGGCTGAACTGCTGGCTGTAGGAGACCTCGAGCCCCTTGATTTTGGCCGAGCCGCCGTTCATGTCGGTGGTGAGCAGGTAGCCATTGTAGCCCTCGCCGATGTCGTTGCCCGGCTCGAGCCGGCCGACCGAACCCCGGAAGATGAAATTGCGGATGTTCTTCTGGAAGGCGCCGACCGAGAACAGGCCCGCCGGCTCGAAGTAGTATTCGAGCGTCGCGTCATAGTTCCGCGAATACTGCGGTTGCAGGTCGGGGTTGTTCGAGGTCACCGTCTGTGTGTCGTTGTTGATCGACTGGGTCGGGATGATCTGGCCGAAGTTCGGGCGGCCGATGCCGGTCGAATAGCTCAGGCGACCGACCAGCCCGCGCGTGAAGTTGTATTTGAAGTGCAGGCTCGGGAACCAGTCGCGGTAACTGCCCTCGCCGTCGGTCGGGAAGTATTCCGCCAGCGCGCGCCGCCGCGTCTCTTCCGGCGTGACCGTGCCGACGAACGCCGCCCGGCGGGCCCGCTCCGCGGGGGTGATTTCCTGGCGCCAGCCATGGCCGGTAAAATCCGTCTGCTCGCCGCGGATGCCGGTGATGACCATCAGCGGGCCCAGGCGGGCTTCCGCCTGCACGTAGCCGGCGGCGACCGTCTCCGAGGCGCGGCCGTCGTTGCGCAGCGTGTCGCGCGTCGTCGTGTCGGCGTTCTCGCGGTAGAACTGCGGCTCGGTTCGCAGCGACTCGCGCAGTTCGGGCAGCTTCAGCCACCAGTAGTTCCGGGGGTAGGCGAACGTGACGTAATTGTAGCCGGGGTCGAGGAACCGGCCAAGGTTGTCGTCGTTGGCGGCGCCGACCGGGCCGACCACGCCGTTCGGGCCGACGTAGCTGTAGAGCCGCCGGTCCTGGTCCTGCTTGCGGCTCTGCTCGCGCCAGCGGATGCCGGTCTTCACCGCGAGTGGCACCGGGGTCGGGAGCGGTTTCCGGAAATTCGCCTGCGCACCCCAGATCTTGTCGGTGCTCACGTTGTCGCGGTTGTCGAGCGACGTCATCGTGTAATTGCGCGGATCGGCGGCGTCGGGCCCCGAGATTTGAGTCAGCACGAGCGAATTGTGCGTGAGCGAGCGGTCCTGGCGGTAGCCGATGCCGGCCAGCGCGCGGTCCGGAATGAAGCGATTCTCGGTGCCCTTGGAAGGCGAGTGGTTGGCGGTGAAGTCGAACTTGCCGCCCCCAATCTGGCTCTCGCCGCCCATCGCGTAGCTCTGGGTGTTGATGTCACGGAACCGGTGGTTCTGGTCCAACGTGAGCGTCTGGTTGACGGTTTCCGTGATGTCGTTCGTGACGAGCCGCACGTTCACCGACTGGTTTCCACCTGCGGGGGCCGCGGGCGTGTTCAAGCCGGCTTGGCGGCGGTTGAGCTGGTCCTCGTAGCGCGAGAACATCGTGTTGAAATAGATCTTGGTCGTCGGCGTGAACTTGTAATCGAACCGCACGCCGAATCCCGCGCGCTTGTGCTTCAGCCGGTCCTCGCCCCAGCTGCTCGCGTTGAAGAACGCCGGCCGGTCGGTCGCCGTGGTGCGCTCGTAAACGATATTGCTGCGATCGCGCGGTTTGTGCGACTCGTTGTAACTCGCGGAGACGAGGATGCCGAGTTTGTTCTGAATCAGCACATCGGAGTAGCTGACGCTGGCCAGCGGCCGAAACGACTTCTGGTCGAGGTTGTAGGTGTTGCCGAACTGGTAGGTGATGCGGCGGCCCTTGCGGTCGAGCGCGCTCTTCGTCTTGAGGTTGATGTTCCCGCCAATCGAGTCGGCGTCCATTTCCGGCGTCGCCGCCTTGGTCAGCTCGATCGTCTCGATGAAATCGGTCGGGACCTTGTCGATCTCGGAGCCGCGGTTGAAGTCGCGCGTGGAGCCGTTGGCGGCGCGCGTGCCGTCGATGCTCAGCGCGTTGAGGTTCGCATCCACGCCGCGCACCTGGATGCGGATGATCTCGCCCTCGGACTCCTCCTTGCTGACGCCGGGGAGCCGCAGCATGAAGTTGCCCAGGTTGAGATCGGCAATGGAGCCGAACGCGTCGGACGAGATGACTTCCTTCACGTTGCCGGCGTTCCGCCGCTGGGTGATGGCGAGGGCGTTGCCTTCGCGTTCACCTTCGACGACGTATTTGTCCAACTGGTACACGCTGGAACTCAAGCCGAGATCGTGGTTCGACACGGTGCCGGCCGTCACCCGGGCCTCGACGCTCTTCGCATCCAGCCCGGAATACGTCGCGGTTACCGTGTAGAGTCCGGGCGCGAGGTTCGGCACGATGAACCGGCCGTCGCGCATCGCGAACACGGAGAGGTTGCCGGGCGAGACGGTGATTTCCGCGCCTTCGAGGTTCTGGCCGGTGGCGGAATTGCTGACCGAGCCGGCCAGCGCGCCGACCGCGGCGTTCTGCGCCCGGGCGATCGGGATATTCAATGCTGACGCGAACAGGAGCAGCGCGAGCACCGGACGGCCAGGTGCGAACAGGCGATGGTCATTGGGGGTAGTCATGGTGTGGCAAGACGGGCTGGGCCGCGATCCGGCAAAACAGGAGCTGGGACGGAGGGCGGCAGAGCGGCGGTCGCAAGAAACGGCGCTTGAGGTGCGCCGAGCAAACCACCTCGCGCCATTCGGCGCAAGCGAAAGGGCTGGCGCTGCGCCGCGCCGATTACTTTCTCGCCGATTCGGAGGCCGCGCGGGCGACGGCGAGATTGTCGCGCGCATCCGCATAATTCGGTTGCACGCGCAACGCGGTCTCGAACGCCGCGATCGCTTCCGGGATCCGGCCGGCGCGCAGCAACGCGGCCCCGTGATTATTGTGCACTTCGGCGTCGTGGGGCTTGAGTCGCGCGGCGGCGGCAAAATGGGCAATCGCCTCGTCGAGCCGGCCGGCTTCGAGACACGCGCTGCCCCCGTTGTAGTGCGCGTCGGCGAGAGTGGGATCGAGCCGGACCGCGGCTTCGTAATGAGCGATCGCCTCCGCCAGCCGGTTCAGCTGAAAACACGCGTTTCCCAGCGCGTTCTGCATCGGCGCCGAGTCTGGCGCCAGTTGCACCGCACGCGAGAAGCGTTCGATCGCCGCGGCGGCTTCGCCACTGCGCAGCAGCGCGGTGCCGTAGTTGTACCAGGCGGCCGCATGGTTCGGGTTCAGCCGCACCGCCTCGGCAAGAGAAACGAGGGCCTCGCGGGGCCGGCCCAGTTCGAGCAGCGCGTTGCCCAGGCTGTGGTGGAACTTGGCGTCGCGCGGCTTGCGCTCGATCGCGCGCTGGAAGCAAGGCACCGCCTCACCCGGCCGCCCGGCCTCGAGCAGGCAGATGCCGCAGTTGTAGGCCGCCCGCGGATTCTCGGGCCGCTTGCGCACGGTATCGGCCCACAGGCCGATTTCGCTGTGGTAAACCCGATTCCGCGCTGCCGTGCCGAGCGCGAGCGCCGCGGCGGCGGCCAGCAGCGCGAGGCTTCGCGGCCGTCGCGGAACGGCCGCGGTGGCAGACACGCCGATCGACACGAGCGCCGCGAGCGGAAGGTACATCCGGTTTTCCGCCATGGGCTGCTCCGCCACCGGCACGAAACTCGACGTGGGCGCCAGCAGCACGAAGCACCCCGCGGCCGCGAAACCGAGCGGTGAGCGCCGTCGCACCGCGCGCACCGTCCAAACGACGAGCAGTGCGAGCACGACGAAGGTGCCGAGCAGGCGCGGGATCGATGCCGGGTGGACGGGGCCGTAATCGAACACCAGCGGCGTCGGCCAGATCGCCAGCCGGAGGTAATGCAACAGCGCGCGCGCCTCAATCAGGCCGTAATCGAGCGCCGACACCCCCAAGCCGAACCCGACGCTGCGCTGGCTCAGGCCGGTGGTCAAAACGCAGCCGAGCACGGCCCACGTACCGGCCAGCGCGAGATAGTAGCTGCGCCGCTGCGACCACGCGGCCCGGCAGGAACCGGCGACGAAGGTGCGATCGTAAAGGAGGATCAGCACCGGGGCGGTCACGATGACTTCCTTGCTCAGCATCCCGAGCGCGCAGGCCGCCACCGAGGCGGCGAGCCAGCCTCGAGCGCCACCCGGACCCGCGCCCCGGAGGAATGCGTAGAGGGAAAACAAATACAGGAATCCCATCAGCAGCTCGGTGCGTTGCGATAGCCAGGTCACCGCCGCGGTCCCGAGCGGATGAACACACCAGAGCAACGCAGCGGCGGCCGGCCAGACGACGCCCTGGGTCGCGAACGGCGGGGTTCGTCGCAGGAGGCCAAACAGCACGAGCGTCGAGCCGAGGTGCAGGAGCAGGTTGCCCACGTGGAATCCGCGAACGTCGAGCCCGGTCGTGGCGTAATTCAGCGCGAAGCTGAGGTTCGCGAGCGGTCGGCCGCCAATCCCGGTGTTCGGCGGCGGTGACAGCGGCGCCAGCGGTGGCCACAGGCGCCGAATCGTCACGTTGTCGCGAATCGCCGGCAGGTCGTCGAACACGAACGCCCCCGTGAGACTGTTCGCATAGGCGAGGATCCCCGCCCCGACGAGCAATGCGGCGGCGAGGTAGACCTGCCGCCGCGACGGTCCGCGGGAGTTTGCGGGGGCGGGCATCGCGCTGGCGTTTCGCCCGAAAGCCTCGCGCCTCCACCCCACTACCCGCGCGCCAGCGCCGTCAGGTCGACCGTGCGCCACAACGCCGTGCCGCTGCCGGCGAACATCTTCACGGTGACGCGAGCGCCGTCGACCGTGACGACGGCGTAACCGGGCAGGTCGGCATATTCGAAGGCGCGGACGAAGGGCCGTTCGACTTCGTAAATCGCCCGGCGCTCCGCTTCGTTCGCGGGGGAGAAGGTGGGCTCGACCTTGATTTGATCCGGGTTGTACGCGGCGACGCCGGTGAGGACGTCCTTCGGCTGGGCGGCCGGCGCGCTCAGCACACTGCTCAGCGCAAACTGGGCGAACCGCCCCTGGCCGGCCGTGCGGGCGAGTGAATTGTATTTGTGGATATGTCCGCCGATCACGAGCGCCTGCTGCCCGCCGAGCAGGGCCAGGAATTTTTCGCGGCGGCTCGCCTCCTTCGGATGGGCGAACACGTGCCAGTTCGCGCGCGCGCCGTACGGCACGACGGGGGGATGCACGATCACGAAGAAGTGCTCGGCAGTGCGGCGGGCCGCGACGGCCTCGAACCACTCCAGGCTGCGCGCGGACTCATAGGCGTCGAAAAAGGCGAATTGCACATTGCCCCGATCGACGGTGTAGCTGGTGTTTTTCAACTCGGCGGCGCCGGGCGTCAGCGCGCGCACCTGTTCGGTCAGGAAGGGGTGGAACACGCCGGTGAACGCGGCCACCGCGCCCGGGCCCGTGATGTCATGGTTGCCCTTGGTGAACAGCAGCGGGACGCCCAGCCGCGCACCGCGGAGGAACGCGAGCGCCTCGGTGTTTTGCCGGACGGAAAGTTCTTCGTTGCCGCACAAGCCCTCGACGAGATCGCCGGCCTGGAGGACAAACGCCACCCGCGTCGCAGGAGTTTGATTCAACGTGGCGATCGTCGCCCGCACGCGGTCGAAAAGGCCGGGCATGACGTCGCGGGTGATTTGGCTGTAGTTCTCGATCTGCCGGACATCGTTCGGCTTGTCCTGCCGCACCCAGGCCATGTCGTGGTGCTCGAGCTTGTCGTAGTGCAGGTCGCCGAGGAGCACGAAGGAAAAGGGCTGCCCCGGGCTGCTGGGGGCGGCGCGCGCCAACTGCGGAGCCAGCGCGAGACCGGCCGCGGCGGCCGTGGTCGTCTTGAGAAACTCGCGGCGGGACAGCACGGGGTTCATGGCGCCGATTCTCCGTCCGGCGCCGGCGGTCACCAGCCCAAAATTCCGCTGCGCCCGGTTTGTCACGTAATACGTGACAAACGAGACCGCGGTTCCAACCCGCGCCGGCGCGGAAAGGGCCGGCAGTGGCCCGTCGCCGCGACCGGCACTTGTCACGTAATACGTGACAAAGCCACGCGGCGAAATGAGCTCGCGGTTGTGTCCCGTATAAGCCGGCTATTTTGTCGTGTAACGTAATACGTTACACTCCCTCTGAAGATGAATGAAGGTTTGAGCCGCCGCTGAGCAAAGTAATGTTAGGCGCCATGGAAATCATCGCCCATCGCGGCGCCTCGCACGATGCGCCCGAGAACACGCTCGCCGCCGCGCGGCTGGCGTGGGCGCAGCATGCCGATGCGCTGGAAGTCGACGTGCACCTCACGCGAGACGGGCGGCTGGCGGTGATCCACGATTCGGATACGCAGCGCACCGCCGGGATGCGCCGGATGGTCCGTGAGTGCACGCTGGCGGAACTGCAGGCGCTCGACGTCGGCCGCTGGAAGGATCCACGGTTTGCCGGGGAGCAGATACCGTCATTGGATGACGTGCTCACGATGCTGCCGGCGGGCAAACGGCTCTTCGTCGAGTTGAAGGGTGGACCGGAACTCGTGCCGGCCTTGCAGCGCAGCCTCGCCGCCCAGCACGGCGCGATCATCGCGCAGCCGGGGCAGATCGCGATTATCACCTTCGATTTACCCGCCGCGACGGCGGCGAAACGCGCCGGGCGGCGTCATGAAGTCTGCTGGCTCGCGGCGGCCGGAGCGGAGGCGCCGTGCGCCACGGTGGCCGAAATCGCGGCGACTGCGCGCTCCGCCGGCCTCGATGGCGTGGACCTCGATTGGCAGTGGCGGCTCGATGGGAAAATTCTGCAACAAATTCGTCGCAATGGGTTCAAAGTCTACGTCTGGACGGTGGACGATCCACCGGTCGCGCGGAGCCTCGCCGCGATCGGGATCGATGGGCTCACGACCAACCGTCCGGGCTGGTTGCGCGCGCAAATGGCGGCGCCGTAGATGTCCGGCCGGGCGGAGCTCGCCTGCGTGAGTAGGTAGTGGCCCCAGGAGCGGGTGGGTTAACAGCCGTGAAACCTCCGGCGGTTTCGCGCGGTCATTAAGGATGGCTCGGTCTGCCGACCGAGTGCTGCCATGAACTACAAATCCCAACACCCCATCAGCGGCGCCCGGCCACCACGCATGGCGCTCCTGCTGACCGGTGGTGGCGCGCGTGCGGCCTACCAGGTCGGCGTGCTGCGCAGTTTGGTCCGCGTGTTCCCGGAGCTTCAGTTCCCGATTCTCACCGGCGTTTCGGCCGGTGCGATCAATGTCGCCCTGATGGCCAACATCACCGACCGACTGCCTGTCGCGGTCGCGCGGCTGGCTGAACACTGGGAAAGCCTCACGCTCGATCAGGTCTTTCGCACCGAATTTCGCGCCCTCGGCACGAACATCGCCCGTTGGATCTTCCGGCTGATGTCCGGCGGGGCCGACCTCCTGCCGCCAATGCGCGGCATGGTCGATACCGCGCCGCTCCGCCGCTTCCTCCACCGCGTGCTCGAGAGCCCCGACGGCAAGCTGCAGGGCCTCGCGGAAAACATCCGCTGCGGCCGCATCTCCGCCGTCGGCATCACCACGACGAAATACCCGACCGCGCAGTCCGTCACCTGGCTGCAGGGTGACGACGTGCGGCCGTGGAGCTCGATGGATCGTTGTGGGATCGCCGATCCGCTGACCGTCGAGCACATCATGGCGTCGTCCTCGCTGCCGCTGGTGTTTCCCGCAGCGAAGCTGCACAACGCGTGGCACGGCGACGGTGGCGTGCGGCTGACCTCGCCGCTGTCCGCCGCGGTCAATCTCGGCGCCGACAAGATCATCGCGATTTCCACCGCGGTCGAACTCGGGCAATCCGAGGCCAACCGGCCCACGGTGGAATACCCGCCGCCGGCCACCGTGCTCAGCGTCATGCTCGACTCCGTGTTCCTCGACATGCTCGACACCGATGCGGCCGAGCTTCGCCGGATGAACCGGCTGGTGGCCGAGTACCCGAAGAGCCGCGAACTCGGGCTCCGGCACGTCGATGCCCTCGTGATTCGTCCATCGCAGGACCTCGGCGTGATCGCCACCGAGTTCGAAAACGAGCTGCCGCGTGCGTTGCGGCATATCATCCGCGGGCTCGGCAGCCGCGACACGAACCGCTCGGACCTCATCGCCACGCTGCTCTTCCAGCCGCTCTTCATCCGGAAGATGATGGAAATCGGTGAGCGCGATGGCCTGAGCCGCAGCGCCGAAATCGCGACCTTCCTCGGCTTCCCTCACCCCGCCAGTGCGCCGCGTGAGGAAGCGCCGCTCACCCGCGCGGCCTGACGCCCGCACCGCCCAAATCAGAGATTTCCCCACCCCCCACTCCGTAACCGCGCTGAGGAACGCGCGCGGCAATCGGCGAGTCCAAGTTCCCTGGTCCTTCACCCCACCACACCCACGGGTTGGCCAGTAGTCCGAGCAGTCAACGGGTCCACCTCAACCTCGGTCCGGTTTCCTCCCCATGTCGATCTCCGTGCTTTCCCACCGCTGGCACAACCTCGACCGTGCGACGGCACGCGCGTTGCAAGGCCGCCAGTTGCATCGGTTTCTCCGCGACTGTGTCCTGCCGTTCTCCGCGCACTACCGGCGCGTTTTTGCCGACCACGGTCTCAGTGCCTCCGACATCCGCACGATCGAGGACCTGCGGAAAATCCCGTTCTCCTCCAAGCAGGATCTCCTGCCCACGCCGCAGGAACCGCGCCGCAGCATGAATTTCGCGCTGATCCCGGATGCGAAACTGCTCGCGCGGCGTCCCGGGGTCATCGCGCGCGCGTTGCTGCGCGGGCGGGCGCGGGTGAAGGACGAGCTCGATCGCGAGTGGCGGCCGACCTTCATGACCGCGACCACCGGGCGGTCGACGGATTCGGTGTCTTTCCTGTACACGCAGCATGATCTGGAAAACCTCACGGTCGGCGGCGGCCGGATTGCGGAAATTGCCCGCGTGACGCGGGACGAGCGGATGCTGAACATGTTTCCGTTCGCGCCGCACCTCGCGTTCTGGTGCATGCACTTCGCGGGCCTGAACCGGAACACCTTCGCGCTCTCGACCGGTGGCGGAAAATGCATGGGCACCGAGGGCAACATCAGGGCGATCCTCAAGCTGAAGCCGCAGGTGCTCGTCGCGATGCCGACGTTCATCTATCACGTGCTGCAGCAGGCGCTCGACGAACACGCACGGATCGAAGGCGTGCGGCTGATTTGCCTCGGCGGCGAAAAGGTGCCGGACGGCATGCGGCGGAAGCTCGCCGGGATGTGCGCGCAGCTCGGTTCGCCGAACGTCGAGGTGATCGCGACCTATGGCTTCACCGAGGCGAAGCTGGCGTTCACCGAGTGTCCGTTCACCCCGGGAGAGGAGCCGACGGGGTATCATCTTTATCCGGACATGGGGATCGTCGAGGTGATCGATCCCGAGACCGGCGTACCGGTCCCGGACGGCCAGGGCGGCGAGATCGTTTGGACGCCGATCGATGCCCGCGGCACCGTCGTGCTGCGCTACCGCACCGGCGATCACATCGAGCACGGCCTCACCTGGGAAAAATGCCCCTGTTGTGGCCGCACCCTGCCGCGGCTGATGGGCCGGATCTCGCGTGTCTCGGATTTTCGGGCGATGCGGTTCCAGAAGATCAAGGGCACGATCGTCGACTTCAACGAACTCGAGCACGCGCTCGACGACGTGCCGGGACTCGGCGCGTGGCAAATCGAGCTGCGCAAGGCACACAACGACCCGCTCGATCTGGACGAAATCGTGCTGCACGTCGCCCGGATGGACGGCGTGATGGAGACGTCGCTTGATGCCACATTGCGCGAACTGCTGCAGGCGAATTTCGAGCTGCGGCCGAACAAGCTGGTCTTCCACACGGCGGAGGAGATGAAGGCGCTGCACCAGGTTGGCGTCGCGCTGAAGGAGCAGAAGGTCGTCGATCACCGGCCGAAAGCGACGCCGGTTTCGCCGGTCGTGGTGGCAACCAACGGCGCGACCGCGCACGTCGACACCAAGCCGCCCGTGCTGCCGCGCCGAATGCGTCACCCGCAGGCGGCGAACACATGAGGGCAAGCCGGGCACATTCTATGGTGGCACGGGCAACCTGCCCGGGCATGAGCGCGGCCAGGTTGACCGCGCTACACTTTCTTCCATGAATTCAACTCTCTACATCGTCGACGGCGTGCGGACGCCGTTCTGCAAGATGGGCACGGCGCTCGCCGGCGCCGATGCCATCGAACTGGGACGCACCGCAGCGGCCGCCGTGCTCGCCCGCACCGGACTGGATCCGGCCCAAATCGACGAGGTGATTTTCGGCTGCGTGGGCCAGCCGGCGGACGCGGCGAATGCGAGCCGCGTGATCGCCCTGCGCGCCGGCGTGCCGGATCACGTGCCGGCCCTCACCGTGCACCGCAACTGCGCCTCCGGCTTCGAGGCGATCACGCAGGCGGCCGAGAAAGTCGCAGCCGGCCGCGGCGATATTTTCCTGGTCGGCGGGACGGAAAGCATGACGCGGTATCCGCTGCTGTACAACGAGCGCGCGACCCGCAAATACGGCGACCTGGCCAGGGCGAAGACGCCGGTGCAGAAAATCTCGAGCCTGCTGAAATTCCGGCCCGCCGATTTTGCGCCACGCGTCACGCTGCAACTCGGGCTGACCGACCCGGTCGTCGGCCTGAACATGGGCCAGACCGCCGAGACCCTGGCGCGCGACTGGCGGCTCACCCGCGACGCGCAGGATCGGTTCGCTTTGCAGTCCCACCAGCGGGCGGCGGCGGCGAAGGCCAAACTGGCGGAGGAGACCTGGCCGGTTTACCCGCGCGGCGGCAGCAAGCCGGCGGCCGTGACCTCGGACAACGGCGTGCGCGAGAACCAGACGATGGAGGCGCTGGCCAAGTTGAAACCTGTCTTCGAGAAGCGCGGCGGCACCGTCACCGCGGGCAACGCATCGCAAATCACGGACGGCGCGGTGGCGCTGCTGGTGATGAGCGAAGCGGGATTGCGGCGGACCGGGCTGACGCCGATTGGCCGGCTGATCGACTACGCGTATGCGGGTTGTGAGCCGGCGCGGATGGGACTCGGACCGGTTTACGCCATCGCGCGCGCGGAGCAGCGGACGAACCTCGGCCCGCAGGATGCGGACGTGATCGAGATCAACGAAGCGTTTGCCGCGCAGGTGTTGGCGTGCCAG
>Ga0082335_1007212_pt1 | contig 13657 bp, 13 predicted proteins | sample Subgrocontami58m_FD_72375 | JGI IMG/M metagenome (GOLD analysis project Ga0082335, IMG submission 72375) | Subsurface groundwater microbial communities from S. Glens Falls, New York, USA - GMW37 contaminated, 5.8 m (SPADES assembly) (version 2) ...
TGCCCCGTCCACTGCGGCAACGCCTGGGGCAAGGACTGCCCTGAACCCCGCAGCAGCTTGGCCGTTCCCGACAGGCTCAAGGCCTTAGGCGGGCTACGAATGAACTGCGGACAGCCCGGGGTGCATCCCGGGCTGATCCGCAGGCATTCGCCTGAAGATGGTCTCCCGGCTTTGCTGCCGAATCGCCCGATTATTCTATCAGGCGACAAGTCGGCAACGCCGGGATTTTTTCACCCGACACCCCCCGAATGCGGGGCGCCTCCCGTAACCCCTTGACGTGGCGGGATTTAAGCGGCCTTGACCTAGCGTAACTTATTAATTAGAATAGAGTTTGTTAGTCACCTCAACAACGATGTCAACCGGGATTCTTGTTCGTTAGGTTCTCGTCAGCACGCAGCATCGTTCTTGCTGTCAAGCGTTCGTTGCCGTTTTGATTCCTGCCGGATCGGCGGGCCCGCAGAGGCCCGAGGCCGGCAATAAATAACTAATATTCAAATAGTTACCTGACTGCGGTCGGGTTTTTGGAATGGATCGGCGGGTGCCGGTTTAGGCCGGCCAGGGAAACGGAGGTATGGGATGAACACAACTGCGTATCGGGAGTACTTCAACGTCAGGCTGGGCAGGATGTTCGGTGTCGTCCACAACGGGCTTGCCGTGGTGGGCCTGGGCGCGCTGGTCATTCTCCTGATGCAGGGCGCACGGTCCGGGGCGCCCGACGATGCATCCGGCCGCGCGACCGCGTTCGGCACCATTCGGTACGAGGGCATCTCGCTGTTCGAGCCCGCCGACGCCGAGAACCCGAGGTACCGCGTGATCGCGAACTACCTGTCGCGGAAATACAAGGTCGCCTCCGACGCGACCGAGCAGCTGGTGAGCGGCGCCTACGAAGCCGGCAAGCAGGTCGGAGTCGACCCGCTGCTGATTCTGGCCGTGATGGCGATCGAGTCGCGTTTCAATCCCATCGCCGAGAGCGTCATGGGGGCCAAGGGCCTGATGCAGGTCATCCCGAGCTACCACCAGGACAAACTCGTCGAGCATGGCGGCAGCGAGGCGGTGCTCGACCCGATGACCAACATCCTCGTCGGCGCGAGAATCCTGAAGGAATACATCCGCCGCACCGGAAGCCTCGAGGCCGGTCTGCAGCTCTACAGCGGGGGTTTCTCCGACACGACCGGCCAGTACGCGCAGAAGGTCATGGCCGAGAAAGCGCGCCTGCTGGAGACGATTCAGCAGTTCGATCGCCACTTCCAGAAGGACAAGTCGGTCTGACAGGCATGTCGGGACCACGGGCGGCGCCCTTCTACGGGCGCACCGCCCGAGCGATGCGCTCCACCCCTTCCTGCAGCTCTTCCATCGATCGCGTGTAGGCAATGCGCACGTGCCGCTCGGGGCGGTTCGTGCCGAAATCCAGGCCGGGCGTGATCGCGACACCCGCGTCGTCGAGCAGGCGCATCGCGAACTCCCAGCTGTCCGCGGCGAACCGCTCGCAGCCGGCATAGATGTAGAACGCGCCCTGCGGAACCACCGGAACGGAGAAGCCGAGCGATCGCAGCGCGGGCACCAGAAAATCGCGGCGGCGCCGGAATTCCGCGCGCCGCGCCTCCAGCACCTCGAGGGTCCCGGGCAGGAACGCGGCGAGCGCGGCGTACTGCGCGGGGGCCGACGCGCAGATGAATGCATTCTGCGCCAGCTTCTCGATGTCCCTCACGTGGCTCTGCGGCACGACCAGCCAGCCCAGGCGCCAGCCGGTCATGTTGAAATACTTCGAGAAGCTGTTGACGACGAAGATCTCCTCGCCGAGCGACAGCGCCGTGGGAACGGGCTCACCGTAGGTGAGACCGTGATAGATCTCGTCCACCAGCGCGAAGCCGTCCCTGGATCGCGCGAATTCGACGATTCCGCGCAGCTCGCCGGCCTGGATCGTCGTGCCGGTCGGGTTCGACGGCGAGGCGAGCATGATTCCGCGCACCCGGGGCGACCACGCGCTGCGCACGTCCCCGATCACGGGTTGGTAGAACTGTCGCTCGTCGACGGCGATGCCGCGAGCGCGTCCCTCGAACAGGCGCACGAAATTCCTGTTGCATGGATAGCACGGATCGGGCATGAGCACCTCGTCGCCCGGATCGACGAGCGCGCCGAGCGCCAGCAGGAATGCGCCCGAGGCGCCCGCGGTGACGACGATGCGCTCCGCCGGCACCGCGACGCCGTAGCGCTGCAGGTAGTGGGCGGAGATCGCTTCGCGCAGCTCGGGTATGCCGAGAGCTGCGGTGTAGCCGAGCGAGCGTTCGCGCATAGCGTGCACCGCCGCCTCGACCACCTGCGGCGGAGCGGCGAAATCCGGCTGACCGATTTCCATGTGGACGATGCGGCGCCCCTGCGCCTCGAGCTCGTGCGCGCGGTTCTGAACTTCCATCACGTGAAAGGGCTCGATCTCCGCGATTCGCGCTGCGGTGGCGAGGCGTGCATCACGTTTCATCGTCGGGCGTGGTTCGGTCATGTCGGGCATTTGAACTATACTCCCGCCGATGCCTGAAACGCAGGTTGCAAAGCAGGGTAACGACAGATGGATGAAATGATTCGCAAGGCCGCGCTCGACTACCACCGGCTACCGAAGCCGGGCAAGATCTCGATCGCACCGACCAAGGGACTGATCAACCAGCGCGACCTTTCGCTCGCGTACACGCCCGGCGTCGCGGCGGTCTGCGAGGAGATCGTGCGGGACCCCGGCGAGGCGCGCAATCTGACCTCGCGCGGCAACCTTATCGGCGTCGTCACCAACGGCACCGCGGTGCTCGGCCTGGGGCAGATCGGCCCGCTCGCCGCCAAGCCCGTGATGGAGGGCAAGGCGGTCCTGTTCAAGAAGTTCGCCGGGATCGACTGCTTCGACGTGGAGATCGACGAGCGCGATCCGGACAAGCTGATCGACATCATCGCTTCGCTCGAACCGACCTTCGGCGGCATAAACCTCGAGGACATCAAGGCGCCGGAATGCTTCTACATCGAGCGCAGGCTGCGCGAGCGGCTGAAGATACCGGTGTTCCACGACGACCAGCACGGCACCGCGATCATCGTCGGCGCGGCGATCCTGAACGGGCTGCGCGTCGTCGGCAAGGACCTGAAGGAGGTGAAGCTCGTCACCTCCGGCGCAGGGGCCGCCGCGCTCTCGTGCCTCGATCTGCTGGTCGGGCTCGGACTGCCGATGGCGAACATCTGGGTGAGCGACATCAAGGGCGTGGTCTACGAGGGCCGAGTCGAGGAGATGGACCCCAACAAGTCCCGCTACGCCAAGAAGACCCGGGCCCGCACGCTCGCCGAGATCATCTCCGGCGCGGACGTGTTCCTCGGGCTCTCCGCAGGGGGCGTGCTCAAGCCGGAGATGGTCAAGACGATGGCCGACAGGCCGCTCATCCTCGCGCTCGCCAATCCGACCCCCGAGATTCTTCCCGATGTCGCGAAGGCCGCGCGGCCCGATGCGGTGATCGCGACCGGCCGCTCGGACTACCCGAACCAGGTCAACAACGTCCTTTGCTTCCCGTTCATATTCCGCGGAGCGCTCGACGTCGGTGCGACGCAGATCAACGAGGCGATGAAGCTCGCGGCGGTGCGGGCGATCGCCGACCTCGCGATGGCCGAGCAGTCCGAGGTGGTGACGGCGGCTTACGGGGAGCAGAACCTGCGCTTCGGGCCCGAGTACCTCATTCCCAAGCCGTTCGACCCGCGCCTCATCGCCACCATCGCGCCGGCGGTGGCGAAGGCCGCGATGGACTCCGGGGTGGCCACGCGGCCCATTGCGGATTTCAACGCCTATGGCGACCTGCTCAAGCAGTTCGTGTATCACTCGGGGCTGATCATGAAGCCGCTGTTCGCCGCGGCGAAGGCGGGGCCGAGGCGGCGCATCGTTTACGCCGAGGGGGAGGACGAGCGCGTGCTGCGCGCCACGCAGGCGGTGGTCGACGAGGACCTCGCGCGGCCGATCCTGATCGGGCGGCCCTCGGTCATCGAGAAGCGCATCGAACGCTACGGACTGCGCGTGAGGCCGGGCGTGGACTTCGACCTCGTGAACCCGGATTCCGACGTTCGCTACCGGGACTACACGCAGGAATACCACCGGCTCACCGAACGCCGCGGCGTTTCGCTTCAATACGCAAGGATCGAGATGCGCCGCCGGCTCACGCTGATCGGGGCGATGCTCATCCATCGCGGCGAGGCGGACGGCATGCTCTGCGGGACCTTCGGCACGCACGCGCTGCATCTGCACTACGTCGATCAGGTGATCGGGCGGCGGCCCGGGGTCGGAAACTATTACGCGATGAACGTGCTGATGCTGCCCAAGCGCACCGTGTTCATCTGCGACACCTACGTCAACCTCGATCCGAGCGCCGAGCAGGTCGCCGAGATGACGCTGCTCGCCGCGGAGGAGATCAGGCGATTCGGCATCACCCCGAAGGCGGCTCTGCTCTCGCATTCCTCGTTCGGCACCAGCGACGCGCCCTCGGCGCAGAAAATGCGCCGCGCGCTCGCGCTGGTCCAGGAGCGCTCGCCGGAGCTCGAGATCGAGGGCGAAATGCACGGCGATGCGGCGCTATCCGAAGAGCTGCGCCTCGCCGTGTTCCCGCGCTCGCGCCTGAAGGGCGACGCGAACCTGCTGATCATGCCCACGCTCGAGGCGGCCAACATCGGCTTCAACCTGCTCAAGACGGCATCCGGCGACGGCATCACCATCGGCCCGATACTGCTCGGCGCGGCGCGGCCCGTGCACATCCTAACCCCCTCGGCGTCGGTGCGGCGCATCATCAACATGAGCGCGCTCACGGTCGTCGACGCGAACGCTTCGCGCGAGCAGATGCGTCTGTTCGCGCGCGGGAGCCAGGGTTAGCGATATTCGCCGGGGGAGGGCATGTCCGGGGCGCCGGAGAAGATGACGAGGACCGGCCTGATCCTCACCGGGGGCGGCGCGCGCGCCGCCTACCAGGTCGGCGTGCTCAAGGCGATCCGCGAGCTGCTGCCCATGCCGGAGCGCAACCCGTTCCCCATCGTGTGCGGATCCTCGGCGGGCGCGATCAACGCCGCGACGCTGGCGGTGTTCGCCGACAATTTCGACGCCGCGGTGCAGAACCTGCTCGAGGTGTGGGAGAACTTCCGCGCCCATCAGGTGTACCGCTCCGATCCCGTCCGGACCATCGCCAGGAGCGCGGCGCACTGGCTCGCCGCGATGCTGCACATCCCGCATGCGAGCCCGCTGTCGCTGCTGGACAATGCTCCGCTCGCCGACCTCCTGCGGCGCAACCTGGATTTCGGCCGCATCCAGGAGAACATCGACGCGGGAGCGCTCTACGCGGTCTCGATCACGTGCTCGGGCTACGCCTCGGCGCAGAGCGTGTCGTTCTACCAGGGCGGTCCCGGCGTGGCGGCATGGGAGCGCACGCAGCGCATCGGCTGCGAGATGCCGTTGAGGGTCGAGCACCTGATGGCCTCCAGCGCGCTGCCGTTCATCTTCCCGGCGGTCAAGATCAACCGCGAATACTTCGGCGACGGATCGATCAGGCAGATCGCGCCGATCAGCCCGGCGCTGCACCTCGGCGCCGACCGCGTGCTGGTGGTGAGCACCGCGCGCAGGAACGCCGAGGCGCCGCGCGTGCATTCCGACGCTTATCCGTCGCTCGCGCAGATCGCGGGCCACGCGCTGAACAGCATCTTCCTGGACAGCCTGAACGTCGACATCGAACGCCTGCAGCGAATCAACCGCACCATCAGCCTCATCCCGCCGGAACGCATGCAGGAATCCGGCCTGTCCCTGCGCCGGACCGACGTGCTGGTGATGTCGCCCAGCCAGCCGATCGAGCCCATGGTGGCGGACTATCTGAGGGAACTGCCCTGGAACGTCAGGTTCATGCTGCGCGGGGTCGGCGCGATGAGTCGAAGCGGCTCGAACCTGGCGAGCTACCTGCTTTTCGAGCGCGGCTTCTGCTGCGCCCTCATCGACCTGGGTTTCAGGGACACGCTGTCGCGCCGCGCGGAGGTGCTGGAGTTTTTGGGGGGCGCGCACTAAACTGGACGCTTCCTCCTGCCGCGTTCCCACGCCATGACCCAGTCAACCGGTCCCGATCCGTTCGATTTCGTCAAGATGCTCTGGGGACCGATGGGGTTGCCGCTGCCGGGTATGGTGACGCCGACGCTGAACGTGTCGGAGATCGAGAAGCGCATCGCGGAGCTGAAGTCGGTGGAGAACTGGCTCACGTTGAACCTCAACCTGCTCAAGATGACCATTCAGGGAATGGAGATGCAGCGCGCGACGCTGGCGGCGATGCAGGGCATGCAGTCGGCCGGCGCAGAGGCCGCGCGCACGGGCGCGGAAGCCGCGCTCGCGGGCGCCGCCGCGAATCCGTTTGCCGAAGCCTGGTGGAACGTGCTTCAGCAGGCGCAGGCGCAGGCGTCCGCGCCTCCCGACGCCGCGGACAAGAAATGAGCCTCGCATTCCGCCACGGCCACGGCGCGAGTCGCCGCTGGCAGGAAGCGGTCGATGAATGCATCGGGGCGCTCGAACCGGTTCCGCCGGGCGCGAACCTGGGCTTCGTCTATTTCACCGATCATTTCGTCGCGCGCGCCGAGGCGATCGTCGATTCGCTGCGGCGGCGCACCGGCGTGGCGCACTGGGTCGGGAGCGTCGGCGTGGGCATCCTCGCCACCGGCGTCGAGTACCTTGAGGAACCGGCAATCGCCGCGATGGTGGGCAGCTTCGCAGAGGACGCCTTTCGCGTGTTTTCCGGGAAGACTCGCCCCCCGGCGGAGGGAGCGCGAACCGCGAGCGGCGCCATCGCGGCGCATTTCGGCGTCGTGCACGGGGACCCCGGCACCGACGACGTGCCCGGATTGATCGAGGACATGTCGCGCAAGGTCGAAAGCGGATTTCTGGTCGGCGGGCTGTCCTCGTCGCGCACGCGCACGCTGCAGGTCGCCGACGAGGTGCTCGAGGGCGGATTGTCCGGAGTCGTGTTCTCCTCGGATGTCGAGGTGGCCACGCGCCTCACCCAGGGCTGCGCGCCGATCCGCGCACTGCAAGGCAGTGGCAATCCCGTCATGCATCGCGTCACCGCCTGCGAACGCAATATCATCGTGACGCTCGACGACAAGCCCGCGCTGGACGTGTTCAGGGAAGCCGCCAGCGAACCTCTCGCGCAGGACCTGAACCGCGCCGCGCACGCGGTGCTCGTCGGGCTGCCCGTCGCGGGCTCCGATACCGGGGACTACGTGGTCCGCAACGTGGTCGGCATCGACCCGCGCAGCGGCCTGCTCGCCATCGGCGCTCCGGTGGAACAGGGAATGCCGCTGATGTTCTGCCGCCGCGGCGGCGCCGCCGCGCGCGAGGACCTGAATCGCATGCTCGAGGCCCTGTCCGCCGGTCTTTCGCGCAGTCCCAGGGCGGGGCTTTACTTCTCGTGCCTCGGCCGCGGGGAACACATGTTCGGCGAGAAATCGGCGGAGTTGGGGCTGATCCGCGACGCGCTGGGCGAGTTTCCGCTGGTGGGTTTCTTCGCCAACGGGGAGATTTCGCACGACCGTCTCTACGGCTATACGGGGGTGTTGACCCTGTTCATCTGACGCGCCGGAATCGGCGAAAATACACGGACGCAAAGAACCGAAATTCAAAGGAGCAACGATGCCGAAAGCGATTCGAATCCACAAGGCCGGCGGACCCGAAGTCCTGCAATGGGAAGACGTGAGCGTCGGCGAGCCGGGACCCGGCCAGGCGAGGGTGCGCCATCACGCCGTGGGACTCAACTTCACCGACGTGTACCACCGCATCGGCCTGTATCCGCTTTCGTATCCGTCGGGCCTCGGGCTCGAGGCGGCCGGCGTCGTCGAGGCGGTCGGCGAGGGCGTCGCCAACGTCAAGCCGGGCGACCGCGTCGCGTATGCGAATCCCCCCATCGGGGCCTACGCCGAGGTGCGCCTCATGCCGGCCGACCGGCTGTTGAACCTTCCCGAGGGCATCTCGTTCGAGCAGGCGGCCGCAGTGATGCTGAAGGGCATGACGGTGCAGTACCTGATCAAGCGCACCTGCAAGGTCCAGCGCGGCGACACCGTGCTGTGGCACGCCGCGGCGGGCGGCGTGGGGCTGATCGCGTGCCAATGGCTGGCGGCGCTCGGAGTCACGATGATAGGCACCGTCGGATCGGACGAGAAGGCGAAGCTCGCCCGGGCGCACGGCTGCTCTCACGTGGTCAACTACAACCGCGAGAATTTCCTGGAGAAGGTCAAGGAAATCACCAAGGGGGCCGGCGTTCCGGTCGTCTACGATTCCGTGGGCAAGGACACGTTCGATCGCTCGATGGAGTGCCTGCGGCCGTTCGGCACGATGGTCAGCTTCGGCAACGCGTCGGGCCCGGTGCCGCCGGTCGACATCGGCAAGATCCTCAAGGGGTCGCTGTTCATCACGCGTCCCTCGTTGATGCCGTACACGGCCAGGCGCGAGGATCTCGTGGCGACTGCGAACGACCTGTTCGAGATCGTCCTCTCGGGAAAGGTCAAGATCGAGATCGACCAGCGCTACCCTCTGCGCGAGGCGGCCCAGGCGCAACGCGATCTCGAGGCCCGCAAGACCACCGGCTCGACCCTTCTGCTGCCCTAGGGAACGCATCCGCGATCCGCGGGGTCGAATCGGGGTTCGCCTGGAGGCGATGGAGTGGAAATGAAGAAGGAGCCGTCGGGACTCAACAGGGAATGGCTGCGCGGCCGTTTCGCGCAGCCGCGCGAAGTCTCGCCCGTCACCACCGGGGATGGGCATCTGTTCCGCGAGGCCGACGACCTCAGGCCCGCAGCGGTCCTGGTTCCGGTGATCGAACGCGGCGACGACCTGAGCGTGCTGTTCACCCGGCGCACCGACCATCTCAACGATCACGCCGGGCAGATCAGCTTTCCCGGCGGCCGCGCGGAACCCCACGACCGGAGCGCGGCGCACACCGCGCTGCGGGAGACCGAGGAAGAGATCGGCCTGGCGGCGGACCGGGTCGAGATCCTGGGCAGCCTGAGCGAGTACCTCACCGTCACGGGATATCGTGTGACGCCGGTGGTCGGTCTGGTCCGTTCGCCGCTCGAGCTGAAGCCCGACGATTTCGAGGTCGCGGAGATCTTCGAAGTGCCGCTCGGTTTCCTGCTGGATCCCGCCAATCACCAGAGGAACAGCGTCACCTATTCGGGCCGCCGCCGGAACTACTACGCGATGCCGTACGGCCAGTACTACATCTGGGGGGCGACCGCGGGCATGCTGATGAACTTCTATACTTTCCTGACGGCCTAGCTCCGCATCGGCATGCGCCGCCATCGTTCGCGGCGGGTTGGAGCGGGAAATGTGCTATCTTCCCGCTCGCAAGAACAATTCCCCAGATGGGCCTGATTTCTCTCATTGCCGCGCTGTTGATCGAGCAGTGGCGGCCACTCGCCGACCGCCGCTATCTTCACTCGACGGTAACGCGCTACGCCAATTTCCTCGAGCGCCAGTTCAACGCCGGCGAGGCGCAGCACGGCATCGTCGCCTGGTTGATCGCCGTCCTGCCCCCGGTGCTGCTTGCCTGGCTCGTCTACGCAATGCTCATGCGCGCGAGCCCGATTCTCGCGCTCGCGTGGAACGTCCTCGCGCTGTACCTCACGATCGGCTTCCGCCAGTTCAGCCACTACTACACCGACATTCACTTCGCGCTCAAGCAGGACAATCTCTCCCGCGCGCGCGAGCTGCTCTCCGCGTGGCGCGGCCAGTCCTGCAGCAGCCTCTCGCGGGAAGAGGTGACGCGCCTGGCGATCGAGGAGGCGCTCGCGGCGTCTCACCGGCACGTGTTCGCCGTGATCTTCTGGTTCATCCTGCTTCCCGGACCCTCGGGCGCGGTCCTCTACCGGCTCGCGTACTTTCTCAAGGCGCGATGGGGCCTGCCCGAATCCCCGGAGCTGGCGCAGTTCGGCCGCTTCGCCGTGCGCGCGTTCGACGCGCTCGATTGGCTTCCGGTGCGCTTCACCGCCGCGGCCTTCGCGGTGGTCGGGGACTTCGAGGACGCGGTCTTCTGCTGGCGCACGCAGGCCTCGAAATGGGCGGATCCGGCAATCGGCATCGTGCTCGCCGCCGGCGCGGGCGCGCTCGGCGTGCGCCTGGGCAATCCGATCCTCTGCGACGGCGTGATGGTCGAGCGCGCGGAACTGGGCCTCGGCGACGAGGCGGACACCGGCTTCCTGGACAGCACCATCGGCCTGGTCTGGCGGGCGCTCGTGCTTTGGCTGCTGATGCTCCTGCTGCTGGGCATCGCCAGCGCCGTTTGAGCTAATTGCCCGCCGGCCGCTCCGCGCCGCATTTCCAGCACGCGGTGAATTGCCCCTCGAGCCTCTCCCCGCAGCGCGGGCAGGACCAGGTTTCCGCGGCGGGCTTCGCCCGCGATTTCATCTCGCGCAGGACCGCTTCGGCGCGCGGGCGATCGGACTCGTCCTCGAGCTCGAGCCGCATGGCGACCTCGGTGAAAGGCACTTCGCCCGCGAGCGTGGACAACGCCTCGTTGCGGATATGGCAGCGAATTCCCGCCGATTGAAGCAGGTTCTTCAGGTGGTGGATTTCATGCAGCCTGAGCGACACGAACAGGGGCTTCATGCCGCGCGCTCCGCGGCGACGATGCGCTGAAACAGCTCCAGCCGGCGCGGGTGGATGCGGCCCTTGTCGCGGGCGGCGCGAAGAGCGCAGCCGGGCTCGCTGAGATGGCGGCAATCGGCGAAACGGCACAAGCCGAGGTGCGGACGAAGGTCGGTGAACGCGGCCTCGATGTCTCTGCGGCCGAGGTGCGCGAGGCCGAATTCCTGCAATCCCGGGCAGTCGATCACCGCTATGTTGCCCACGCGGTAGAGCCGCGCGTGGGTGGTCGTGTGCTTGCCCGAGGCGAGGAAGGTCGAGATCTCGCGGGTGGCGCGGTTCGCCTCGGGAACGAGTGCATTGAGCAGCGTCGTCTTCCCCATGCCGGACTGGCCCACGAGCACCGTGACCTCGCACTCGAGCGCTTCCCTCAATGGCGCGACGTCCCGCTTCGCGCTCAAGGTGATCACCCGGTACCCCGCCTCCCTGAACGGCGCCAGGCGCTCCAAGGCCGCGTCCAGCTTGTCGGCGAGGTCGCACTTGTTCAGCACCACCAGCGCCTTCATGCCCTGATGCTCGGCAGCTACCAGCACGCGTGCGATGACTTCGTCGCCGAAGCTCGGATCGGTGGCGCAGATGACCGCGACCTGGGTCGCATTGGCGGCGATCAGCTTGGTGCGGTGGACGGCCGAGCGGAAGAACTCCGTCGTGCGCGTGGCCGAGAATTCGATCACGCCCTGGCCCGGTCCCGTCGACTGCACGCTGACGCGGTCTCCGCAGGCGTACAGGCTCTTCTTGCCGCGCGGCACGCACAGCAGCAGGCCGTCGGGCCCGCAATCGACGAGATACTGCCGGCCGTAGGCCGCAACGACCTCGCCGGACATGGGTTCAGGCTTCACCAAACGCGGATTCGATCGGGAACGCCGTCAGGACCGGGCCGCCTGCAGCCGCGCGATGCGCAACGCGGCAGGCGGGTGCGAATCGTAGACGGCCGAATGCAGCGGGTCGGGCGTGAGCGTCGCCGCGTTGTCCTGGTAGAGCTTGACCAGCGCCTGAACCAGGTCGGCCGCCGCGGCATGCTCGGCGGCATAGGCGTCGGCCTCGAACTCGTGGCGACGCGAATACAGGCTCAGCAGCGGCTGCATCAGGAAGGCGAACACCGGCGCCACCATGAAGAATAGCACCAGCGCCATCGCGGTCGTGTGCGCCTGCGCGTTCAGCGCCGCGTAGAACCAGTCCTGCCCGATCAGGTAGCCGAGCAGCCAGAGGAAGCCGAGGCTCGCGCCGAACAGCAGCGCCATTCTCTTCCAGACGTGGTGCTTGCTGAAGTGGCCGAGCTCGTGCGCGAGCACGGCCTCGATCTCCCGCGGCGCGAGCCGCGAAACGAGGGTGTCGAACAGCACGATGCGCTTGGCGGCGCCGAACCCCGTGAAGTACGCGTTGCCGTGGCTGGAGCGCCGGGAGCTGTCCATGACGTACAGTCCCTGCGCGCGGAAGCCGCACTTGGCGAGCAGGCGCTCGATCCCCGACTTCAGCGCCTGGTCCTGCAGCGGCGTGAAGCGGTTGAACAGCGGCGCGATCAGCGTCGGATAGATGGCCACCACCAGAAGGTTGAAGGCGACCCAGGTCATCCAGACGTACAGCCACCACGCCTCGCCCATGCGCGCCATCAGCCAGAGCACGCAGAAGACGAGCGGCACGCCCAGCGCCGCGCCGAGCAGCGCCTGCTTGGCCAGGTCGGCCAGGTACAGCAGCGGGGTCATCCGGTTGAACCCGAAACGCGCCTCGATGACGAAGGTCCGGTAGAGCCCGAACGGCAGATCGACGAGCGCGCCGATCACGACCACCGACGCAATGAACGCGATGCCGTGCGCGTAGCCGCCTTCCTGGAACACCTGCGACCACGCCCGCGAAAGCGCCTCGAGGCCGCCGCCTAGCGTGAATGCGAGCAGCAGCAGGGCGCTCGTGACCGTCTCCACCATCCCGAGCCGCGTTCTCGCCGAGGTGTAGTCGGCGGCCTTGCGATGGGTCTCGAGCGTGATCCGGCCGGCGAATTCGCCGGGGACCGCATCGCGATGCGCGGCGATGTGGCGCACATGGCGACGCGCAAGCCAGAGCCGCGCCAGCGTGGTGAACGCGAGCGCGGCGAGGAACGCCAGCGTGAACGGGTGCATCGGGATCAACGGCGAATTCCGGCGCGTATGAGAGAATGGCATTTTACACGCACACCGCGCACGGGACCGCATGGCCCAGGATCAGAACAACCTCGTCTGGCTCGACATGGAAATGACCGGGCTCAATCCCGATACCGACCGCGTCATCGAGATCGCGGTCGTCGTCACCGATTCGCAGCTCGCGACGGTGGCCGAGGCGCCCGTGCTCGTCGTGCACCAGAGCGACGCCGCGCTCGACGCGATGGACGAATGGAACAAGAGCATGCACGGCCGCTCCGGCCTGATCGAAAAGGTGAAGGCCGCGACGCTCGACGAGGCGGGAGCCGAGCAGCTGATGCTCGACTTCCTCGTCCAGCACGTTCCCAAGGGGGCTTCGCCCATGTGCGGCAACTCGATCTGCCAGGACCGGCGCTTCCTCGCACGCTGGATGCCGCGGCTCGAGTCCTGGTTCCACTACCGCAACCTCGACGTGAGCACGTTGAAGGAGCTCGTGCGCCGCTGGAAGCCCGAGCTGGCGAAGGGCGTGAACAAGAACGGCAAGCACGAGGCCCTCGCCGACGTCTACGAATCCATCGAGGAGATGAAGTACTACCGCGAGAACTTTATCAAGCTCTGAAGCGGCTACTTGTCACTTCGTGGACGGGGCCTGCGTTGCTCGGCGGCAGTGCCTTATGGGCCGCTTCCGCGCCCCGGCGCTGGCGCGCCGGGGTCCCCTCGCTGCTCGCGCTCCTCGGCGCCTGCGCAACTCGGCCTCGCCGCTTTCGCGTCGAGGCCTCAGACAGTGCTCGGCGACTGCCCCTCGTCGCGCTGCGCGGCTCGGCGCGTCGCTGATGGGCCCATAAGGCACTGCCGCCGAGCAACGCAGGCCGAGCGGGAGGGG
>Ga0082335_1007213_pt1 | contig 13652 bp, 12 predicted proteins | sample Subgrocontami58m_FD_72375 | JGI IMG/M metagenome (GOLD analysis project Ga0082335, IMG submission 72375) | Subsurface groundwater microbial communities from S. Glens Falls, New York, USA - GMW37 contaminated, 5.8 m (SPADES assembly) (version 2) ...
TTAACTCTGAGTGCGTTTTCTTTACTATCTTTTCAATTGGTGCTTTACTCTCGGTAAATAAGCAAGTCACTATAAAAAACTTTGAGGTTTTTTTCTTTTTAAAATCAAATCCCAAATCTCCCGACTCATCTAAAAATATATATGCCACAGTATTTTAAAATCCTTCTATACACCCTTAAGATTGGCTCCGGAATGGGAGATAATTTTACCTTTCAATTCATTCCCTTTCCTTATTTGTGCGGATATTGATAAAGAGGCCCGCCTCTTTCAGTTTCCCTAGTTCTTCCGTGATAAAACCTAATGTGTTCATATAAATCAACTAATAAAAATATCTACCAAAAGCAATATATTCAAAAACTTCTCCGGATAATCCTTGTCTTTAATGATAGGAAAAATGCGCTATTAAACTTATTCCTTTAGATATAATTTGTCAATTTGAAAGTTCGCCCCCATATCCGACCACGAACCACCCAGCGAAGCCACCATCAGGCGTTTCCTAACGAAAACAAAGTTGAGATTTAGCTATAATTTATTTCTTTGGCAATGTCAACATTGTTTGTTATGTTGGCATTAGGACTGCGGACTGAGGCTTACCATATCATGATCCAGAGGATTTCTCGTACGCTGCAATCATCTCCACTCCCCGCGCTGCCTGCTTTTCCGAAGGCTTTTTCTTCCACCCTTGCGCCGCATATCCCACAAGGGTATTTGCAATACCAATCTGCAAGTCATTTAGATTGCCTGATTCCGAGCCCCAGATCTGTATCCTGAACCACCTTGCCGCATCTACCTCCATGCAGCGGGCCACGTTATTGTGTACCGCATCAGACACTGCATGTTCAGTTACGGAAGTTTTCAATAATTGGCTCGATACAGATGGCAATATCTGCCAAGAGTCGCTGATCTCACGAAGTTGTTTCCAGCATTGCTCCTTCTTAAACCATTCGGTTGGGTTATGTTCCCCAGCAGAAGAGATCATGGCATCGGCTACCTTAGGGAGCCATTCTCGTATCTGGCTCTCTAACGCATCAGGGATATATTGTCTGTCCCAGATCGACATGAGATTGATGCGCTTAGCGGTTTTTTCGGCCAGGAGGGCAACGGTGTAATTTACGACATTGATCCTAAATGCTGGAATCTCCATATCCCTGGCAATTTGCTGGGTACTGCAAAACAGTATCGCTTTGGCTATGATAATTTTAAACTCCTCGGCGTGAGGCTCCCAATCCTTGGGATAGTCCGGAACGGATTCCATAAATCGGGTGAAGTTCTTCTGTCCTCCTCTGCTTACAATATGAGGAAGTCCGTTCCAGATATTTGAGTATCGGGCAAGATCCTCCTTACCGAGTCGCTGTGCCGCAGGAAATATCCGATCAAACTTCGCCCGCTGAGCCGGTGTGGTGGATGTTTTGGACCGCTCGGTCTGGTAACTCCCGCGTGCGCGCTCATAAAACCACATTGACTGTTCACCAGGTGTCCATGTCTTGCGTGCAACGCGTTCTATTCCCACATGGAAAGCATGATTTGCACGAAGATCAACCTCGCTGACCTTGTTCTGTGTGTTGGAAAACCTGGATATTTCCGGCACCATGGCCTCGAACTCAGCAGGCGGAACAACCGTCAGCTTAACCTGAACATATACGTGCGATAGATCTACCTGACTGTCCTTCCTAGCTCGATGGATAGACGCCGTAGTCTGCCCACCGTTAACGATCTGTAACCCTCTTATCGACGTGATGCGATCACGCGACTGATTAAAGGATATCTGTTCAGCTACGATGGTTATGCCGTTGTTGTAAGCAAGAAAACGATGTGGTTCCTTTAGCAGCGTCTCAAGAATTCCCTTGTTAATCTTGCCCCTCGCTTGCAAGTAGGACCTCACATTTAACTCAAGTAGACGGGCGCCATACTCGTCGTACCAATCATGAAGCACAGTACCAGGAAGCATGGACACGCATGTGCTATATCCCAGCGTGCTATCCGAAATTGACACACAGGGAATGCCGCCGTTACCAGACAGATCGACCTCTATGGACTCATGGTTTGCCCCCCCTGATCTGAAGCGACGCAGCCGCTCGATGTCCCATACCTCGTAACTGACCCGGTACTTGCCGAGAGTTTCCTTTCTTGCCTTCTCCTTTCTCTGAACCATAAGACCATTTGTGACAAGGGAGATATGTACGCGTTCAAAATCTTCTCTATGCGAGTGGATATCCCTCATCATCGCGTACGCATCAGTGCCGGGATCAATCGCAGAATGCTGACCGGCAATTGCTGACTTGAAAAATCGCAGTGCAAGGGTCATAGGACGATCGATATCTGCAGCGGTGAGCCGTTTGGGTTCGGGTGTTGCGTAGTAGTCAGTGATCACCAGATCGACCCTTATATCCTCATCCGGGATGCTGTAGGCATTGATCTTAATACCGAGACCGCCTTGGGTCGTCTGATAGTGGCATTCAACCGGGGACTCCAGTACTCCTGCAGCAGCCAGATCCTCGATCACGATTTTGGTGAATGCAATCTCCCTGAAGTCACCCCCGCCAGTACCAGTACCATTATCACCATCGGTGGGTTGAGATTCTATAATAACATCATTCTGAATCTGCTCGTAAAAACTAAGAAGTTCACTCATGAGTCATTCCTAAAATATAGGTCAAAAACTTGTGATTCAGCATCCTTGAGGTGTATGGAACCCGACAGGTCGATATGGTAGCACACATCACTTACTCCAACACGCAGGTCGGAGGAAGTGATTCTAGGGAAGTCACCTGACACTTTATAATAGCTGCGGTTTCGCTCGATAAAGCCCCTGTCAAGGTATATGTGCCTCTGGCTGTCGTGGTAACCTGCTTCCAGAAGGCTATCCTGGAATGAGGGGGCCAGATGCGTATCCAGCATAGCTGTAATTTCGTCCACAAGCAAGGGCAGGCTCATGCCTGCCTTAACTCTTTCATCAACACAGACATGGCAGAGAACCAGAAGGGCCAGACCGTGGCTGTCAAGCTGACGCTCATTGGATATACTCACTCTTGTCGGTTCATTACTGGCGGTAGTTTTGACCTCGATAGCGCGGTCCCTATGAATAAAATCCTGATTTGCCCCACTTGGCCCTCGCCATGAAGCAAGTGCCACATCGTTATAATTGGACAAGACTAGCATTGACCTTAGAACAAGCAGTTCGCCAAAAAGGCCGATCTGCTCGGATTTAGGCAGTCCATCCGGGGCCGATGCCTGCATGAATCTTTTCCAGTGTTCAAGCCGTCGCCGAAGTACCGCAACAGCCTGCCTATCATCGTGAACATCGAGTATCTTTGCCAGGATATCGGACGATACTACCAAGAAGATGTCACGGTAAGAGATGTTCGTGACTTCAAGGCGCAGTCTGGCCTTTCCTGCAATCGGGCTGTGCTCCCGGCGCAGGCGGAACCCCTTTGTTTCCTCCTCGACTACTCTGGCTGATTGCGCAACCGAGACATCCAAACTAAGTTGCAGGAGGTTGGACGGTCTGACTATTCCAGCAAACAGGGAATGGTTAGAATGCGTAAAAATTCGGCGTTCATAGCACCCGGCAAGACTGTAGTCCTCCTCCTCAAGTGCTTTCCATGCTGACGAGAGAACTCTAGAAATCGTCATAATCCCCTGCTTGAGTAAACACATTGTTGACCGTGTAGGTAATGGCCCTTGCCGTGTCACTCTGTGGAAAACTGACTGCAATTCCAACGATAGGGGGTGAAGCCGGCAAACCGGCTTTGGTCGCATCAAGCGGATAGATGAGGAGCATCCCCCGCTCCTTAGGGCGTGCAAATCGGATTCCCTGACCGGATGGCACGTCGGGAGGATTCTCCGGTTTGTTCTTCTGTGTGTTCTCCTCCCATAACCGGCGGGTTTCCTTACGCGCACTCTCTTTTTCCTCCGGTGTCAGATCACGTTTCTCATCAGAGGGGCTGACAAGCCGCCTGATTGTATACCTGTTGGTTTGCTTTTCTCCGAAGACAGCACGCTGGATGCCACCGACTTTGAGGCCCCCGAAATCACTGCGGAGATCGGGTGCGTCCCCAAGCCCAGACGAAGCAAGCAGTATCGACCAGGAGGTCAGCTCTCCTTGCTCATTCTGCCGGCGGATGTACTGGGAAAGAAGCTTTGTATCGGCGCGCCTCGCCTCATCGTGAGACTCGTATGTGGACATGAAGTCCAGCACTTTGGTTACATCGATGTCATGCCAGAGATATCCTCCGGCGCGCATTCCCTCATTACAAGGCGGCAACTTCTCGATCAGTGCATTCACGGCCCTGAGATTCTTTTGAATCACGGGAGTACGCGTATCGAAGATGATGGTTTCGCTGATATCCCCTGCATAAGAGAGGCTCATCTTGGTTCCCGTCTTCATCTTTACCGCAGACGTGACAAGAAGCGCGGGATGTGCACGAACCTTCAGTCCATACTGTTTAGGGGTTGCGCCCACGCTGACCATGTGGTTGAACTCCAGTCGCAGCTCCTCTGTCGCAGCTGCGATGTGCTGAAACCAAGCTGCCAGCTCAGGAGTAGTGTAGAGTCGGCACATATCAAGGTAATTTTCCTTATAAAGGTAATTTTCCTTATAGCCGAACCAGCGTCCCATCTGCATGAGGGTGTCGTACATACGGGATGAACGGAGAAAATAACTAACGGTGAGCCCCTCGAGCGTCAGACCCCGTGACAGCTTGTCACCGCCAATTGCAATGATATTGAGTCCGCTTTCCTTATGCTGCTCATAGTCCAGCGCATCCAGAGCCGATCCGTTGATCGCCCTGACTTTGATGCTCAAGACAACCTTGAGCAACAGCGGTTCCACGTGAACCCATTCTGGCAATTCAAACTCCTCACCAGACTGAGCGCTGGTGGAAAGATAATCGCTTTCCCAGAGGTTCCTAAACTCATCTCGTATTGTTGGAGTTCTGCTTCCGTCCCCGTGCTGAAGACGGTTTGATATGGCCCTGAGTTCTGCTTCGACCTGCTCCCTAACGATTTCCTGGACATTGGTGAACCGAACGACATGAACTAGCATGGAGTTGAACTTAGTATTAGGCTTTCTCAGGTATCTTACGGATGTGGAGATAATAAAGCATATGATTGCCTCGCGCAGAGATGGCGGAACGCGTCTTTCATTATCGTAGAGAGGTATATGTGCTGTGCGTTCGGTCAGCTTCGGCGGCATCCATCCATCAGTTTCATCGCGCGCATCTGAGACCGCGTGATCAGTAACGAGCCGGGTAATAGGAATAGGCTGAATTTCCTCCAAACCTGCGTCCGGATCCTCTTGAATGCCAAAAATGCGTGTAGCCCCGGTGTAATTGCTTGGAGCCGGAAGATTTACGATGAAACTGCGCGGGAAGAGATCGTCACCGAGTTCTTTGGTCCGCGCCTGTTCATGAATAAAGATATTTGCGAATGGTGTGGCGGTGAAACCAACATATGCTGACTTGTCGAACGCAAACAAAAGGCTCCGGATCAATGCGTTAGTTTTTGTAGGGTCATGCTCGTCATCTGGCAGACCATTCTCACCAATTGCCATGGTCCTAGTATCGACGCTAGCCTGGTCGGCTTCATCGTCAATTACCAAAAGAGGGACATCACGATGAAATCTCCTTCCGGTTTCTGGATCCTTCGAATCAGCGGAATGATGTATCCACCCAAGAAGATTTTTCAGAACAGTGACGTGTTTCTTGACCACAAAAAGTAACGGATTACCTCCGGGATGAATGCCGAAGTGCCTGGCAACCACTGTGTTGAAGTCTCCCTTCTCATGCCTGTTAGTGACCGAGTCAGCTCTCGGGGCTGGACCGAATTCCTCAACCCCAGTCGGTTCAAAACTGGCTCCCTCTCTTCCGGGCGGAACGGCTTTGTAGCCCAGAAATCCCTCGTCAAGGCGTATCTGGGTCTGGCTTCGCAGGTTATTGTGCAAACCTGCCAGAACGATGATGACCTTATATCCCGCATCAGCGGCCTTGCAGATTAGTCCGTTGTATGCGGCCGTTTTCCCGGACTGGACGTTCCCCATGACAAGCCCACGACGATCCCACGACCCCTCTCTTGATGGGTCCTCGATACGCCCAAGAACCTCATCAGCCACTTTCTCGATATTCTCGATTGCTACAGGGCCCAATCGCTGACGCTGCAAAAGAAATATCTTGTAGCGGTTCCAGAAGCGCCAGTCTATTTCCGCACGCCGTGACGACAACCAAGGCCGGTGATCGTCGTCATCGCCGAGAGCACTCGGGTCATTTGACCAGACAGTGAACAGCTCTTCGAGGTCATTGGTAAGCTTCTCCCGATCCACTCCGCTTGCGAACAGCGGGATGGCAAGAATCTGATCGACGTGAGCGGCAATCTGATCCCGTGTCAGTGGCTGACCACTGGAATCTCGTTCTCCGGAAAGGGAAAGCTGACACATACCAAGGGCGGTGTCAAATATGCTCATAGCATTTACTCCTCTTCAAAAAGTCTGTCCACCAAGTACGAATACCGGTTGAACGGCTCCGTGGCCATGAGGTAGGCGCGGACATTGTTAGGATTCTGAATTGTCTGCCGCAGAAACTCGTAAGTCTTCCTCATATCGCTAAGCACCAGCGTTTCATCAATTCCCTCGTAGGGGATTGCATGATCACTTTCTGATTCAGCCGTATCGAGCCATATGCGCTGCACCGGAACAGTCTCCTCAACTAAGCGTAGTAATGGCTCTATATCTTTCACCAGAGGACCAAGTCGCTTCAATACACTCTCTACAAGAGGGTGCTTTCTGTTGATTTTATAGATGATGCGTCCGCTCCGCTCCCTCGTTTCCCATGGCTTCTCGACAACGAGGGTGGGATCGGCAGGCCTGGGGCCGTACTGCCCACGATGAGTAAAAATATTTTTTGCGTCGTTCCGTATTTTATCGGCAAGGCCGGTCAGTCGCTCCCGCAGCATCGCGGGCGGCCTCGCCGTCGATTTTTTTATATCCAGCGACCACTCAAGATCCAAATTGTTAGGTATGTCAACGCTGAGTCTGGCGAGCTTGTACTGTTCTTCCTTTGCCCAAGGACGCCTTCTGCCCAGCCGCAACCAATCACCGGCAAGAAGTATTCGGTTGTTGCGATAGATGTAAAACCCCTGCTGGGCAATCCATCCTCGAAGCCCTCCGCCACGCCTATACTCCTCATCGGTAAGCCTATCCTTGTGCGGCAGGACAAAACCCTGTACCCTGATGTGATGACCTGCATAGGAAATCTCCTCTACAGGAGAAATTTGGGAGGCCGTTGTCGGACTTATTTCAAAGGGGTCACATGCTGCCACCAAGTGACTGACGTCGGTTCCGTTGAAATATATCTTCAGCGGATCACGCCGTGGTGTCGTTTTCCCGGAAAGATACCTGTGGAAGACCATGGATAGATAATTCTTTACATCATTGATCAGACCGAGAAACCGTTGGTGTGCCTCTTCAGACTTTGCGGGGCTATCGTCCACAAGCCGATCCATCTTCTCCCATACGACTAAGGTTCCGGATTCCATTTTTTCCAGACGCCGGAGTGCATCTGAATCAACGGCACCGAAGTTTTTCTGGAGGCGCCATTCATTGTGCTTAGCTACGTAATCGAGATCCCATCGCCGACTAACAACCTGTCCGCCCGGCACCTTGCTCCATACCGTTACCTGACGGCACTGAGAGAAGGACGCTGTCTTCAGCCCCAGTCCGAAACGGCCCAAATCATCCGGATTGCGCTCGTCTGTTGGGTTCTTCGTACCTGGGCGCATTGCATCGACAAGCTCGCCTTCGGCCATGCCAAATCCATCATCTATGATACTGATGGATGATCCGGGCCCTGACCAGTGAAAGTTAATCCACAGATTCTTCGCTCTGGCGGTGACACTGTTATCAACAATGTCCGCAATTGCCGTGGAGAGACTGTAACCCACCGAGCGCAGGGATTCTACCAGTGCGCTTGGATTTGGTGAAGTTATATCGTAGGTTTCATTCATATGACAGTGATGGCCTTATCCGCTTCCCGCTGCGCCTTTGACGTAACTTATATTTGCTTGCTCAGTTACCAAAATGCTCTTTCCGCGCCGAGTATACTTTCAATGGTTTTCATTTCAGGTATCCGGCGAGTTTTTTAGCAATTTTTTCTACCATTAGCGGCGGCACAGCATTACCGATTTGCTTAAAAGCGTTTGTCCTGTTTTGTCCCTCTTTTACCCCTTCAAAATAATAATCATCGGGGAATGATTGTAGCCTTGCGGCCTCACGCACCGAGATTGAGCGATTTTGTTCTATATCAGGATGAATGTAATAATGCCCGTCTTTGGCAATATGTGCTACGACTGTTTGTGAATACAGGATGTTATCAGCTACGACCTTAAATCTGTCCAAGAAGGCATCCCTGTTTTTGTGAGTTTTGAGTCTTTCCGGAAGATCATTATAATCAAGCCTTTCCTTGTTTCTTTTCCATTTTTCAACTGCAATTCTGTAAATTTCTTTATCCTGCTCTGTGTGTGATCTTGCAACGTGTTGCGTCAGGACATCAAAACCATTTCTTATTTTTGCAAAACGCAGATAATCATTGATTCCGTCAGCATATTCATAATATTTATCTTTGCCTTCCCCCGCTTGTAATTTAGGCAAATCCTTGAGAATTGATCTGACTTTATATGCCGGACTGCTTTGATCAGTTAACCGGCCAAATGAAAGATATAAGTCTTTTTTCCATCCAATAATAATTATCCTTTTTCTGTTTTGCAGTACGCCAAATTCATTTGCATTTACAATAAATGGCTCAACTACATATCCCAAGTCCCTGAAATCTTCCTGAATATTCTTGAAATATTTTCCTTTTTCGGCTGAAAGTAACCCTGTCACATTCTCAAAAATAAATAGTTTTGGTCTATATTTCTTCAGGAATCTTCCATACTGAACGTACAGATAGTTTCTTGGATCCTCTTGCATTCCGTTCTTGTCTCTTGCTCGCCCTACTAAAGAATATGCCTGGCATGGGGGGCCGCCTATGATAACATCTATATCTTTCCTGCCAATAAGCTTTTCTATTACCTGAAAAATCTTAAAGTTATTTTCATCACCGATAGAAAGATTAATTACAGATTCCAGAATATGGGAAGGAATGACCGAATAAAGCACATTTCTACTTATTTCTCCTTTAAGGTATTTAACGTAAATATCCAGCTTGTCATTTTCTTTGAGATAATAATAGGAAAGCCTTGTTTTTAAAGTAAAACACGCAGCGGGATCTGACTCAACAAGTGCAACGGGTTCAAAACCGGCCCTTTTAAAACCTTCTGCGAAACCGCCTGCCCCTGCAAATAGGTCTATATATCTCATTTTGTTAATTTAGTTGCTAACTGATTCAGGGTTTTTTCCCTATTCCCGGATTTTAATCTGCACTCAAATACGGCTAATACTTTCCAGCCCAGCTTTTTTAATTTCCCGGAGTTTTCAGTATCAAGCTGCTTATTCCGATTAATTTTCTCAAGCCACCATTTTTTACGAGTTTTAGGTACTACAAAATATTTACACCCCTCATGACCATGCCAGAAACAACCATGAATAAATACGACAGTTTTATATTTCGGGAAAACAAGGTCTGGTTTGCCAGGTAACATTTTATCATGAAGTTTATATCTGAAACCATTCCCAAAAAGGAATTTCCTGACTAGGATTTCCGGTTTTGTGTCCTTACTCCTGATCATTGACATATTATAACTTCTGGTTTTTTTATTGTGAACATCTGCCATGAATTATTTCCGAATAATCAGGGATTCTCTTTATCTCCGGTTTTTTGGCAATTTGATTGTTTTTCTTTTTATCTGCAACGTTCTAACAACTGTCTATTCAAATATCTTATTGAAAATACCCCCTTTAATGAGCCCTTCAACGGGAATTTTCAAATAATCTTCCTTCCGCATCTTCCCTGCGTACACAAGCTCATATTCCTTTGCTTTATTGGAATATTCTTGTATCTATCGAACCGATTTTGTTTGACCTTTTCGCTGGTTCTTTTCAAAATGTTCTTCTGCCTTCTTGTAAATTTCATCTAGAGTCATTCCTTCAAATAGCTCTTCCTGAAGTTTCAATGAGTCTCTCTTTTCGTAGGTAATCTGAGACAGAAATCTCATGGCATCAACTTCACCCAGGTTTTTAAACAGAACACTTAACCCTTTCTTTCTTATTTCAAAATCACTTGCTATTTCAGCCATTTTAACTCACCTCCCAATCTTCAATAAATTTTAAAGGATTCATTATCTTAAGATTTATCCCCAATTCCGAAGATTTCTTTATTAGTTTATTATCGCAGATTAAAAAATATTCAGCCTCTCCTTTTAAAGCACAGGCAAGATGGATGGCATCTCTTGGTCTTATACCAATTGTTTCAAATTCCCTTGCCTTAGCAATAATGAAATCGTCAGGAACTACCGTCTCATTTGCAAGAGCAGACGCCATTTCTATTTCTTGTCTTACATTATTGTATGGATTCAGGCTGTTTTCGTAGTCAATCATAAAAGACCATAAAAGAGAAAATTCTCCTTCTTTTATTCTCTGTAAAACAGAAAAGATGGCTATCGTTTCAAGTCGTATTCTAACCTGTACCTGATCATCAAATGGCCGATTATAAATATTCATATCAAGATAAATTTTAGTCATGTAACACCAGTCTTTAACATCCCCGCTGCCTGAAATTTGTTTTAATATCCAAATCTTTCAATTGACTGTCAGAAACTTTCCAACCATTTCATATAAATTAACCCCTTTTTGTCTACATCAATAACAGGAATTTTCTGACGACGATTTCTGGTTTCGTGTCCTTGCCCCTGACCATTGACATATTATAAATTCGGGTTTTCTTGTTATGAACGTCTGCCATGAATTTTACTTTTCCTGATAATCAGTCATTCGCTCTATTTCCAGTTTCTTTTGCGATTTTTAGTGCCTCTTCAGAGATGATTTTGGAGATTCTAAAGTCCTGTTTGAGCATTTCATTCAGTATTTTTAATTCAATCCCCGTTAACCTAAAACCCAAACTCGGCCTGAGGGTTTTCTTTCTTGATAATATCTTTAATCATATTTACAAACTTAACTGCTGTGTCAAATGCATTATCAGCCTCTATCCTGGAAATGGAGATGTCGATTTCATAAGTGAATATATTTCGCTTTCGCCTCATCCTGACAAAAAGTTCAACTATCTCCTTAAATTCTTTCCCTAAGAAATGGAACATGAACTCTACAACTGTTTTATGCTGGTACCCCTCAGAGGGGCGGAATCCTTTTAAGAGCATAAATGCCCTTGCTGAACGCAGCATTGCAAGATACGCTACTGCATGGGCTATCCCTTCATCAATAGTTAAATTGGCTTTTGCTGTCTGCAAGTCCTTTTGAGCGCGCAGAATTAATTTTTCTGCAGATTTTAAGTCAGGGCTTTGCTTTTTAATCAATCCCTTCGCCAAATAGTCTTCTGTAAATTTCTTATAGGTCATCTTCTCTGCCCACAATAAATATCTTAGGGTTTTCAAGAAGGTCAATTATAAACGAATCTTTTTCTTTGGCTTTCTTTTTAAACTCTGCTCTTTCAAATACGCTGTAATTTATTTCTCTTTTTAAGACTTCTTCAAGTTTTTTTATCTCTCTTAACAGCATCGTTTCATTAATTTTGCCGACAATAAACAAGTCAATATCGCTTCCAACGGCCTCCTTTTTTTTGGCAAATGAACCGTAGATGAAGGCAACATAAACACCCTTGACCTTTTTTAAAGACTCTTTTAATAGTCCCTGAATACCGACAGTCTTAAATACAATGCTTTTTAATTCATCAAATAAGGGATAGCCTTTATTAAGGGAATAGTATATCGAATTACCTTTCTTTTTGGATATAAACATCCCATCTTTTTCCAGATTCACAAGCTCATTACGGATCATACTGACAGGGGTATCCAGGATACGCTCTAATTCTCTTAAATAGTATTCACTATCAGGATTTGTAAAGTAGAGCCGGAATAATTCTTTTCGAGTTCTTGATTTAAATATTTTAGAAATGTCCATAATCGTAATATATTTATATTTCAATTGTAATATGTTTATATTACACATTCAACAGCGATGTTTCTTTACTCATCGCTTCAAAATGTTCAAATCTATAAAACCTTTTTGACTTTCTTTCGGCAAATTCTAGCTTCTTCCGCCTTGTGAACTAAAATCTTGATTCTCATAATATTCATCTAACATGTACAGATAAGCCTTCTGCAGCATTTTCTCAGCTAAATTCTAAATATTGCTGCTGAGCTGAGGATAAACAGAATTATAGATTTTATGAAATTATTCGTGTCTGTTCGTGGAAATCCGTGGCTAAACAATCTCTCTAAATACTTAAAATAACCTTCCCGCACTTTCCGTCCTTCATGAGCTTCATGCCCTTTTCGTAGTCCTTTAATGCAAACCGGTGGGTAATTACGGGGGTCGGGTCTACAAGCCCCGACGACAGAAACCGGGAAGTCTTATACCAGGTGGAAAATACTTTCCGGCCTGTTATTCCGTAAATACGGATTTTCTTGAAAATAACTTCCTTGTTCAGATCGATATTGACACGCCTCTCATAAATACCCAAAATGGAAATTCGGGGCATCTCTTGAAGTAACGGTAACTAATACAGTTGAGCGATTGGCGTATCTATGCTTTTATGCAGATTTTGCTCAGGTATTGACTCATAGAGCAAGGCTATATCTATTACGGCAGACAAGACCATACTTCTTTTAAATACTGTGTAATTTCCTCAACGGTTACGGATTCAATATTAATGTGAGATTTTGGATTTTCGGCGGGGTGAATATGCCATCCGCGTATATTGTCGTAATCTATACCCCAGATTCTTTTACTATTTTCAATTAACGCAAAGGCTGTAGTTTCAGTGTGCTCATTAAAATATATTTGTAAAAATCTGTTCTTCTTTAGAATCGCACGTCCTTTAAGGATAAATACCTCTGTATGAAGATCGACTTTTTCTACAAATTCAAGACTGGAAAGTTCATGCAGCAGGGAAAGTAAAAATGTATTTACATCCATTCCTTTTTTAGGGATTCATAATGTTTTTTTAAAGTTTCTGCTTCTTCCCATTGCCAAAAATCCTGCTCGGCATCGTAGGAATACGCATCTTTTTCAAAAGAGGGGCATTTAGGCATTTTCTTAAATTCTTCAAAAGTCATTTTCCATCTTGCTTGAAACTGTTCAATAGTTTCTTGAAGATTTTTCAATTTTAGTTCCAGATAGTCAGTGAAAACCCTTTGAAAGGCATCGTCAATATCCTTTGCCTTTGTGGTTTTTACTAAAAATTCCCCAAACCTTGGTGAAATTTTTGGCATATGTTTTTTACTCCTCCGTTTCCTGTTTTTGTTGGTATTATACAAAATAAATACCCTTCTTGTCATTACCTCTTTCAAATTTTTGTTAAGGAATTATAATAGGATGATATTTTTTGCCAAGCGATTTCCACTTCTTTGGAATATTTTAAGTATTCGTATCTATTCGTAGCCAAATAACATCTCTAAATACTTAAAATAACCTTCCCGCACTTTCCGTCCTTCATGAGCTTCATGCCCTTTTCATAGTCCTTTAATGCAAACCGGTGGGTAATTACGGG
>Ga0082335_1007214_pt1 | contig 13649 bp, 11 predicted proteins | sample Subgrocontami58m_FD_72375 | JGI IMG/M metagenome (GOLD analysis project Ga0082335, IMG submission 72375) | Subsurface groundwater microbial communities from S. Glens Falls, New York, USA - GMW37 contaminated, 5.8 m (SPADES assembly) (version 2) ...
ATGAAATTAAAGTTAAAAGAATTCGACAAGCACAAGAAGAAGCACATTTACATTGGTTCTGAAGACGAGAAGAATATAGAGGAATCCATAAAGCTCAAGATGAAGCCGTATATTATATTGTGATTTTGATTTTTTGTTATAATAAACTATATGATTGTGTACTCAAATTGGAATTTACTTAGCCAATAACTTGCATTTTTACGATTCACCGATTAGACTTGTAATATGCAATCAGAATATTCATCAATTTTTTATGAAATTTCTCAGATAACAGCAAATAATCAACTATGACCTTCCTATATTTGTCTAAATAATCATTGGTAGGGACAGTGCGGCCATCCAGCTTCAGTTCTCTGCACATGCGTTCTAGTCTAGTCCCTTCCTCAATTAAATCCTGCGGTATTTTTAATCCCGGAAGTTTAGTTTCGAAAGTCAAAAGCACAATTTTTTCAAAGAATGAGGAGTTAAAATGGGTCCAATACATATGGCTGTGCCTTTCATTCCAGTAGTCACCTTTAGCAAAATCTTTCGCCAACATTCTGTAATACTTTGCCAGGCTGTACATCTGCTTAATGGTGCTTATTTGACTCATAATAATTAGCCTACTTCTTATTATTTAATTATTTTTCTAAACTATATTTTTGACAAGCACTGACCACTGGACATGGACGCCTAAAATATATAAACCCTGACTTCTCTTCAAATTTAAGAAAAAAGAAAAAAAAGGTCGCCCAATCTGGCGAATAGGAGCCGATACCCTCATTACAACAAAAGGAGTTATGATATATAAACCTTTTCATGCCGCGGTCGCTCGACCTGGTGGAGCGGGAGCCTGATACCCTCCTGTCCGCAAGGACGTCTGGGTTCAAATCCTGCAAAGGATTAGCTTTTCTGGGTGAAAATCCCAGCCGCGGCGCTTTAATTCAGAGAAAATTCAGCAGAACTGACCAAGTGCGACAATAACGGGAGTCCCAAAAGAGGGTATATAATGGTGCAGTGAAAGTAATTTTATGCCTGAAATTATTTTTGAATTCGAGTCGCTTCCGAATTCTAAAATAGTTTTTTAAGAAATTTATTATTGTTTTTGTATTTAATAAGATTAATTTTTAATTTCAAAAGTAATCTTTTTTTTGTGTAATAAAACTTCTTCAATGGGTGAATCTTTGACTCATCCTCGTAAGCTTTTTCCCAAATATTTAAAGTATGTACAACACCATCCCTTTTAATTGTATTTTTAAATTCAAGTAACACATGCTTATCATCTATAGAATCCCCCCAGCAAATTAGTTTTGTGTTGTATTCCAACTCTTGGAAATTTTTAGAACCTAAGGTACCAAACATTAAAATTTTAGTTATACTTGATTTTGCAGGTATAGTAAATTGCGTGGCAGGTTTAAGGTTTTTATCCATAGTAATTCCATTTGAAATTTCTTCCTCCTCACCATACCACAAAAATTTTTCATACTCATTATATAACTCTAAAAAATATTTTTTATCTTCTTTTTCTAGAATTAATCCCAAATTAGAGATGGATTTTGAGTAAGCACCTGTATTTTCAAAAACTAACGGAATAGTAATAATTAATGCACTATCCAGTGGTTTATGAACTTTTAAAAATCTTGGGGTGCCCACAATAATCTCTCCAACTTTTAAATGATTATTGTAATAACTTAATCCAGATATAATAATTGCTAAAATAGCTATAATTCCTGAAAAAGAAAAAGGGTAGACTCTAAAAGTATCCCGAATTTTAGTTAAAGTAACATCCGTTTCCCCTTTAATTTTAATATAAACATTATTACTTTTTCCATTAATAAAAAGATTATATAACCCAATCTTATTTAGTTGGTATGGGCCAAAAGTATAGTTGATTAATTGGTGCGAGCTTAACGAATTTATATGTTTATTTTCAAAAAAAAATCTACCAGTGTCGGCGTGTCTTAATTCAAATTGTAAGTCCAGGTTCTCAATAGGATACAGATTTGGATTATAAATTTGAACAGTATATAAGAATGACGAACCATCATACAAAATAAAAAATGATTTTTGTAATGAAATTCCAACATTTATATTAGTTTCTTCTGTAACTTGTGCTGAAGAATAACCCACTAGAATTAAGAATAGAAAAATTAATGATAACCCTAATTTATTATTCATTTTACCCCCAATCCACTTGTTTTCATCACTTCGATATTAACTTTTCGCCTTTTTAAGCTCAAACAAAAACCTTTATATATAACCTAGGCTTACTATATTGTTCATCGCCTCCAGTTCAATATTGGTTAGATATTTTCAATTCTACGTACAAAATATTGAAGGCTGATGTTTTATTGCCGTTTGAAAAATAGGCAATATTGTGCCTGATGTGTGCATCAAGTACATGTAGGAAAATTAAGTTTCAGCTCAAATTGACGTAAGCGACCAATAATAAAAGGAAGGATAATTTTAAAGTCGGCTAATCAAGGAGTAAAATCTGAGATTAAAAAATAATTCCCGTTGATCCTGCGGGAGGTTGCTGCTATTAGGGTTCGATTAAGCCATGCAAGTCTTTCCGCAAGGAAGGCATACTGCTCAGTAACACGTCGATAATCTGCCCTTAGGTCTGGAATAACCTCGGGAAACTGAGGGTAACACCGGATAAGGAAATCCAACTGGAAGGTGGATTTCCTCAAAAGCAATGCCTAAGGATGAGTTGGCGGCGGATTAGGTTGTTGGCGAGGTAATGGCTCACCAAGCCGAAGATCCGTAGGGGCCTTGAGAGAGGTAGCCCCGAGAAGGGCACTGAGATACTGGCCCTAGCTCCACGGAGTGCAGCAGGCGCGAAACCTTTACAATGCACGCAAGTGTGATAAGGGAACCCTAAGTGATAATGCAAAGCATTATCTTTTGCCAAGAGCAAATATCTTGGAGAATAAGTGGTGGGCAATACCTGTGCCAGCCGCCGCGGTAACCCAGGAGCCACAAGTGGCAACCACCTTTATTGGGCCTAAAGCGTCCGTAGCCGGTTTTGTAAATTTTCTGTGAAATCGTTGCGCTTAACGTAACGCCGTGCAGAAAACACTGCAAGACTCGGGACCGGGAGGAGTTAGGGGTATTTTGGGGGGAGCGGTAAAATGCTATAATCCCCGAAGGACCACCTGTGGCGAAGGCGCCTAACTAGAACGGATTCGACGGTGAGGGACGAAAGCTAGGGGAGCAATCCGGATTAGATATCAAAAATTCTCTGAAATTTTTGGAATTAGTCTCGCATAGATTGCAAAAACTACAAGTGCGAAATGAAAGCCAAAGATTAACGATGAGGGTGCTTGACTAATTACCCGAGTAGTCCTAGCTGTAAACTCTGCGAGCTAGGTGTTGCGCATTCTTAGGGAATGCGTGGTGTCGTAGCGAAGGCGATAAGCTCGCCGCCTGGGGAGTACGGTCGCAAGGCTGAAACTTAAAGGAATTGGCGGGGGAGCACTACAAGGGGTGCGGCGTGCGGTTTAATCCAATTCAACACGGAGAATCTCACCAGGAGCGACGGCAGGATGAAGGACAGTCTGAAGGGCTTTCCTAACGAGCCGAGAGGTAGTGCATGGCCGTCGTCAGCTCGTGCCGTAAGGTGTCCTGTTAAGTCAGGCAACGAGCGAGACCTGCACACACAATTGCTAACGAGACCAGCAATGGATGATCGAGCACATTGTGTGGACTGCTCTAGAAATGGAGAGGAAGGCGCAGGCAACGGTAGGTCTGTATGCTCCGAATCTTCTGGGCTACACGCGCGCAACAATGGTAGGTACAATGGGATGCAACACCGAAAGGTGGAGCTAATCCTCGAAAACCTATCCTAGTTCAGATTGTGGGTTGTAACTCACCCACATGACGTTGGAATCCCTAGTAATCAGGCTTTATTAGAGCCCGGTGAATATGTCCCTGCTCCTTGCACACACCGCCCGTCAAACCACCCGAGCAGGGTTTAGATGAGGTCTTATTTTAAATAAGTTCGAATCTAAGCTCAGCGAGGAGGGTTAAGTCGTCACAAGGTAGCCGTAGGGGAACCTGCGGCTGGATCACCTCCTTTTTTTTTATTTTTTTTATTTCATAATCAAAAATGTTATTGACCTAAAAATCAATAATTCAAACACAATCATGTTGGGCCCGTAGCTCAACCGCAGAGCGCTGCCCTTGCAAGGCAGAGGCTTCGGGTTCAAAATTAAGGCCCAAGGGCTTTATATGGAAGTCCCGACGGGTCCATATTTTCAAAAACAAAATGGCACCAATAGATTATGTGGCTGTAGCGAATCGGAAATTTTCCGAAGTTGAAAGGTCAGTTATTCCGAATGCTGCTCCGAGCAGCGGATATTTCAATAAAGAATACAACCCAATCACGGCAAATTACGGAAGCAACAGGAAAAGCTACAAGAGTCCAATGTCAGAATACAACAACTGCAACAATTGCTATAAATGAATTAAATAAATCATAAATTCAAAAAATCAATTTCAAAAAAATATAAATAAATTGGCGAGGGTTGAGCGCCTGGCAGACAGCGAAACCCGAGCACTAGATATCGTGAGCGCGATAGCGCGAACGGAAATAAAAACAAATCAAAAAACCAGAACAATAACGATTGAACATTAACTAAAAATCACTAAAATTTATTTAAATCAAAAAATCATCAAAATAAAAAATATCACAAAATAAATAATCAATTCACGCTCATTAAGCAATTAATGATAAACGCCTTCCCAAGGCACAACGAATCCAAACAAAATCTTGGGACGGTAAAGGTTGAAATTCATGAAACCATGCATAGGCTTTTGTCTAGCACTAGAGCAATAAATAAGCTATTAGGTGGATGACTCGGCTCAAGCGCTGATGAAGGGCGCGACAAGCTGCGCAAAGCTCCGGGTAGCCGCACGTAGGCGTTGAACCGGAGATACCCTAATGCGACTTCAGCATTAAATCCGTAAGGATGGGGAACGCGGGGAATTGAAACGTCTTAGTACCCGCAGGAAAAGAAACCAATTGGGATGCTGTTAGTAACAGCGAGTGAAAACAGCACAAGGCAAACTGAATCCTTTGTAGAAATGCAAAGGAGATGTGGTGTTTGGTCCATACGTTAAATTCCTAACCTGGAAAGCCAAAGTTGCCTGGAAAGGCACGCTATAAAGTGTGATAGCCACGTAGGCGTAACTGGGAGGAGCTAGTATGGTAATCAGAGTACCGTTAACCGGATACTTAACGGGAATTTGGGGGGCATCAACCTCTAACCTTAAATACGTCTTGAGTCCGATAGCAAACTAGAGTACAGTGATGGAAAGTTGAAAAGCACCCTTAACAGGAAGTGCAAAGAACCTGAAACCTAATAGCGATAGTCGGACACGGCGATGAGTTGTGTCATACGTTTCGAATAACGTGCCAGGGAGTTTATTTGAGTGGCAAGGGTAATTCCTTAAAGAAGGACCCGAAGCGAAAGCAACATGCCCGCAATTCATGAGGGGCGCGGTACGAAAGTGCCGGTAGTCACTTGGATACGACCCGAAGCCAGACGATCTAGCCCATGGTAAGGTGAAGCCCCGGTAAAACGGGGTGGAGGCCTGCAGAGGTTCTACGAGCAAGTGTTCTTCTAACCTAGGGCTAGGGGTAAAAAGCCCATCGAGTCTGGCGATAGCTGGTTCCTATCGAAGTTGGCCGCAGTCAAGCTTTGGCAGAGATTATCAGGAAGGTAGAGCTACGGGTTAAGAGCTTAGGACCCGAAAGGGTTCGGCACTTTGTCCAACTCCGAATTTCCTGACATCGAAGAAGCCAAAAGACGGGTAACGTTGGGGTAAACTTCGTTACCGAGAGGGGAACAACCCGGACTGGAGTTAAGGTCCCAAAATATCGGCTAAGTGTTAAAGGGATAAGGGCGTCTATTGTCAAAGACAGCGAGGAGGTTGGCTCAGAAGCAGCCACCCTTTAAAAAGTGCGTAACAGCTTACTCGTCAAGACAATAGGCCCTGAAAATGGACGGGGCTAAGCCGGTTACCGATACTTCAGACATGCTAAAAGCATTGTGGTAGATAGGCGTCCTGCGAGGGCAGAAGTGCCTTCGAGAGTTGGTATCAACCTCGCAGAAATGAGAATCCTGGCGGTAGTAGGATCATAGAAGAGTTAGAATCTCTTCCACTGAAAGGGCAAGGGTTCCTTGGCAATGCAGATCAGCCAAGGGTTAGTTGGTCCTAACCAAACTCATAGATTGAGTCGCAGGAAAGGGCAAGAGGTTAATATTCCTCTACTATTCAAGTATGTGCGGCAACGCAATTTCTGTTTCTGACGCTTTGGATCAGGCTAACACGGATAGCTTTTCGTGTCAACCATTGCAAATCAAGGGAGTATCATAACGATGAGAACTTGATTAAAGGTGGGACGAGTACTCCTTTGGAGTATTTAACTGATATCTTGAGCCCCTGAAAAAGGAACAGAAAAAAATCTTGGATAACCATACCCAGAACCAGCACAGGTGCCCCTAGGTGAGAAGCCTAAAGTGTGAAGGGTTAACCCAAGTGAGGGAACTCGGCAAATTAGCTCCGTACCTTCGGTATAAGGAGTCCCTGCTGTTGTTTCGCAAGATGCGGCAGCAGGGTGCAATTACAAAGGGAGCCCGACTGTTTAACAAAAACTTAACAGACTGCAAGCCTGTAAAGGTGTGTATAGTCTGTGACGCCTGCCCAGTGCCGGTACTTCAAACTCGGTTTCAACTGAGCTAAGAGCCGGTAAACGGCGGGGGTAACTATAACTCTCTTAAGGTAAACATTACGATTGCCTTAAGGTCCGCAAGTAGTTAAACAAATACGTCGGAAAATACGGAATACAAATTCGGCTATATGCTGGGAAATCTCGAAGAAAGTTTCTAGGAAAATTTTTGGCGACAAAAATAAAATCTAAAAATGAAACTGGAGAGATTATCAGCAGGAAAGACTGAAAAAAATCATCGGTTGGGTACTATATATCCAGCCGTAAACAAAATTTCAGAATCCTCAGAGACTATATGCCGGAACTTGATAATAGTCAAGTAAGAGATAGTCCGATCCATTAAGCGATTAATGGAGATAAGCAGAAATGTTTATCCGCCTCAGAAACGAGGTTAGTACAACAATAAAATGTTGGAAGTAACAAAAATGAGCGTAATACCTTGTCGATTGAATGTCGACTTGCACGAGTGGCGTAACGAGGTTCCCGCTGTCCCCACTTGGTTCCCTCTGAACACTCCTTCCTGGTGCAGAAGCCAGGGATTTCCAGTGGGAAGTGAAGACCCCGTGAAACTTTACTGTAGCTTAATGCTGCGGCATCGGGCTTGTTGTGTAGTGTAGGTGGTAGCTAACCAATCGCAAGAAAGGAGCGCGACAATGAAACACCACTCTTCGAGTCTGATGCTGCTAACACAGCAATGTGGACAACATTAGGTGGACAGTTTGGCTGGGGTGGCACCCTGCTGAAAATGTATCAGCAGGGCCCAATGGTTGGCTCAACCGGGTCAGCAATCCGGTGTAGAGTGCAAGGGCAGAAGCCAGCCTGACAGGATGACTAACAATATGGCATCCTGAGTAGAAATACTGGCCTAGCGAACCTCTATGTCCTCCTTGATGGGGGCTAGAGATGACAGAAAAGTTACTCCGGGGATAACAGAGTCGTCTCGCCCGAGAGTTCACATCGACGGCGAGGCTTGCTACATCGATGTCGGCTTTTCCTATCCTGGGCGTGCAGAAGCGTCCAAGGGTGCGGGTGTTCACCGATTAAAAGGGATCATGAGCTGGGTTCAGAACGCTGTGAGGCAGTTTGTTTAATATCTACTGGAAATGCAGATGTCAGAAAGGAAGGGACTTCTAGTACGAGAGGAACGGAGTCTCGGCGCCTCTGGTCCACCTGTTGTCCGGCAGGGCAAGCAGGGCAGCTACGCGCTACGGGATAAGTGCTGAAAGCATCTAAGCACGAAACCCCCCTTGAAAAGAGACATCATAGGACACTTGAAAAACACAAGTTTGATAGGAGCGGTGTGTACGCACGAAGCTTCGGCGACGTGTTCAGCATGCGCTCACTAACAGTCCATCAACTAGTATTTACAAAAGCCTATGCATGGTTTTATTTTTTTTAACCATTTTTTTCTTTTTTAATTAAAAAGAATTAGAGTAATCTATAAAAAAATAAAATATACATCCCATCTTATACTTCTAGTTCCGAACCCAGCTCAAAATAGAAATCTATAAATAAACACCCGCACCGATACGACTGAATGAAAAAGCCCGCATTCAATCCATACTTGTCTGTAGCTCTTGCAACCATAATCTGGGGCTCTTCAGGAATATTCATAAAATACCTTAATCTCCCGGCAACAACATTAGCCTTTTTCAGGACTGCTGTTCCGACGCTCATACTCTGTTCCTATTTCGGAATAAAGAAGATAAATCCGTTCAGGAAAGACTTAAGGCTTATACTTTTGGCTTCTTTTATATCTGCTTTGAGCTTCTTTTTTTATTTTGTAGCATATAACCGGACTTCAATCGCGAATTCACTGGTCACACTATACACTTGGCCGATTTTTGCCTTAATTTTTGGCACGTTTTTTCTGAAGGAAAAAACCTCGATAAGAAATACATTTTTGATAGCATCGTCTTTTGTCGGAACTATTTTTATTTATTTTGGAAATAGTATATCTTTTTCAAATAATGATTTCATCGGCATAACATCTATGCTGATATCAGCAATTTCATACGCAATAATAATCATGATATTCAAGAAACTGAGCGCAACGCACAGCAGCTATGAGATAATTTTCTTCGACAACTTCATGCCTGCAATTGCTTTCACGCCCTTCCTGTTTATCAACACCCAGTTTCCCACTACTAATCAGTCCATTGTTGCAGTCACATATGCGCTTGTGATAGGGCTTTTGGCATACATCCTCTATTATTTTGGACTGAGGCATTTAAGGACATCAACTATTTCATTGCTTTCTTATCTTGAAGTTGTAAGCGGAATTTTGTTTGCTGTTGTTTTGCTTAATGAAGTTTTGACTTGGAATATTGTTTTAGGCGGAGTTTTAATAATTGGCTCGGCTTTGATGATCAAGAAATGAAAAATTTATAAATAAATGTTAACTTCCAACTGAAGTTACAAATGCGCACATTAGAGGGAATAGTAAGGGACAAGAAAGAAATAGCGAGAAGATGGGTTGCCGGAAAGCTGATAGACTTCATGAATAGATCCGACACTGGCAAAGCCATAATGCACACTCAGACTGAAAAATATTTTGGAGGCCACAGCCTTGAAGAAGGGCTTCAATCCGCCGCCAATTTATACAAGGACCAAGATTTTCGCACTTCTATGGATGTTTTAGGAGAAGACGCGCACACTATTGAAGATGCTGATGGCTACGTATCGGATTTCTTGAATTCTATTAGGTGGATTAGGAGCCACCTGCTCCAGAATGCAATTTCAGTATCACTGAAGCCAAGCGCTGTCTGCGGAATAAAAGAAAGGCAGGAAGGAGACAAAAAAGTATTTGATGGGCTCCTGAGGCCGCTTGAGCCGACTTTGGATATTATAGTAAACTTTGCCAAAATGATGGGCGTCAAAGTAACTTTGGATATGGAAGACCATAACTACACTAATATTTCTTTAAAGGCCGCCCAGTATATTTGGAATAAAGGATATGACAACTTTGGAATAGTTGTTCAGTCAAGGCTGGATAGGACAGAGGGAGATATTAATTGGCTGTTTAATATGTCCAAGTATAGTATCCCTATGAATTCAATAAGAGTTAGGTCAGTATTGGGAATTTATCCTGAAACTTCAGAGATTGCGTCCGGAAAAAGCGAAGGCAAGCAAAGGCTGGTCAAAAGAATCTCGGAATTGTTCGATGCAGGCGTTTATGTTGAAATTGCTACCCATAATGCTGGTGTAATTGACACTATAATAAACGATATAATAAAGCCGCGCAATATCCCCAAGGACAGATACGAATTCCAATTCCTTAAAGGCGTGCGTTCAGGAGAGGCCAAAGGGAAAGAGCTAAAGGACGAAGGCGAGATTGTAAGATACTATTGGCCGTTTGAGACAAAAGCAGGTGCAGGGATACCATACGGAGAAAGAAGGGCTAAAGCAAATCCAGACTTTATAAAATACGCCGTATGGGATGTGCTCAATTCATTCAGAAAAAATCCCACAGAAACTACAAAGGAAATTTTCGGACACACTGGCAGAAAAGCAGCATAATTAAGAAATCTTTTTATTAGACAGCGATATTTCTTGTTTTTATGAAGTGTCTAGGCATCGAATCCACAGCCCACACTTTCGGCTGCGGGATTGTGGATGATAAAGGAAAGATTTACGCAAACATTACGGATGCGTATAAAACAGAATCTGGAGGAATAAACCCGTCTGATGCAAAGCTGCACCATGAAAGCGTAAAGGATAAAGTTGTTGCAGGTGCTTTGGAAACTGCAAATTTAGAATTAAAAGATATTGATTTGATTTCATTTTCCCAAGGCCCGGGATTATCACCATGCTTGCTGGTTGGAATGAAAAAAGCAAAAGAGCTGGCTAATAAATTAAAGATTCCCTTGGTCGGCGTAAACCACTGCATTGCACATCTAGAAATCGGAAAGCTGATGACAAAGGCGAAAGACCCTGTTCTTTTGTATGCTTCAGGCGCAAATACCCAGATAATAGCTTATGAAGGCGGAAAATATCGCGTTTTTGGAGAGACACTAGACCAGGGCGTTGGAAATTTCATTGATTCTTTTGCAAGATACATTGGGCTTGGATTTCCAGGCGGCCCAAAGATTGAAAATCTTGCATTGAACGGGAAAACATACATTGAACTGCCTTATGTAGTCAAGGGAATGGATGTTTCTTTTTCAGGAATTCTTACAAATCTAAAGCAAAAGCTTGACTCTAAAAAATATTCAACTGATGATTTAGCATACTCTTTGCAGGAAACAGCTTTTGCAATGCTAGTTGAAGTTTCAGAAAGGGCAATGGCGCACTGCGGAAAAAAAGAATTGGTTATTGGAGGCGGCGTCGGATGCAACAAAAGATTAAGGCAAATGTGCGGGCTCATGTGCGAAGAGAGAAATGGAATATTCTTTTCGCCTCCAAATGAAGTTCTTGTAGATAATGCCGCCATGATAGCTTGGTTAGGGATCCTTCAGAAGAAAATGGCAACAAAAGATTATGATTCAATCGACATAAAGCCGTATGAGAGAACAGATGATGTCGAGGTTAGGTGGAATCAGTGATTGTAAGGGGGTGTAGGGTCTTTTCCAAGGAGATATATTAATTTTTGTCTGATATCCCCGTCCATTGGCACATAATGCCGATCATCTTTCTGCAAAACCGGGTGATCCACGACTGCATAATCTGTTTTCCCACCAACTCCAAAATCTTGGATTCTCCTAATTTTTTGAGGCAAATCCCTTGAGTGTACAGATGTCAGTTCAGCAACCTGCTTACCGTCTTTTATAACCGTCATCCTTAAGACTGCATTGTCTAAATTATCTACGATACACGCCTGCACAGTTATAGTTCCACAATTTATTGGTGCCATAATTACAGAACGGAGATGGATTACTATTTATAAAATTATGCAAAAACATCCTTATGAAAGAACTGATGATGTTGAGTAGGGAGATTAAATAATTTTGATTAGATACACTCAAACGCCGAAAATTGATTTTATTTCTTTGTACCCTTTTTGTTCCGCGGGCGAAAATGGATTTTCTCTTCCTAATCTTTCAATTTTTTTCTTCCATAAAATGGCTGCTTCCTGGAGGAACTCCCAAACTTTTTGCTCTTTTTTCTGTTCAATTATTTTTTTAACTGATTGCAGCTCTTTGGAAAACGAAAGAAGTCCTTTTGGCTTGTTGATAAGAAGTCCGGTCAAGTAACCGACATAGTACCAATGGACATTCCAATTGCCATAAGCTTGGTTAGGATAATTCTTATCAAAAATATCAACTTGATTGAAAGCGTTTAATATGACCCTGCTCGAAAAAGTTATGGAGTCAGAAGACAGTCTGGATTTCTCGTAGCCTTCTTCAAATTGTTCCAAATACTGCTTGGAATAATTACCGGGTGAGGTTTGTGCAATCAGCTCTGCTGCTGCATCCCTGCAGGGGGTAGTTAAGGTAAATGCAGCCTTAAAGGGCTTGTAGATTTTCATATTATATTTTTATAAATCAAGTATTTAAATAAATTTCTCTTTTTCAATCCGCAGCCTGTATCTTTTTCAGTATGCCATGCTTCCCTTTCCAGTCCAGCACAACTTTAAGAACATCTGTGATAGTCTCAACAGGAATTATGTTTATCTTTCCAATTTTATCTTTATCGATTATTATATCCCTTAGATTTGTTTTTGGAACAACCACATTTTTTATTCCGGCTTCAATGGCAGCCTCTACTTTTGCAGTAACTCCCCCAATAGGAAGAACTTCCCCCCTAACAGACAAAGAGCCGGTCATTGCGAAATCCTGCCTGACAGGAACTTTTTTGAATGCCGAGATTATTGCAATGGCTATTGCCACGCTTGCCGAATCACCTTCAACGCCTTCATGAGTCTGCAGGAACTGGACATAAATATCGTATTTTTCCCTTATATCCTCTCCAAAGTACTTCTTAATTATCGCGGTAACATTTTTTACAGATTCCTTGGCAATCTCTCCCAATTTGCCTGTTGCAATGACTTCATTTATCTTTCCGCCCGGAGTAACTTCAGCCTCAATGGGTGTGATTATTCCGGAATAAGGCGGCACAACTCCGAAGACAGCCAGCCCGTTGACTCTGCCGACTCTTTTGCCTTCTGTCATTATGACCTGGTATTCTTTCTTCTGCTCAATAATCTTGTCAGCAATCTGCTGCTCAAGCGTCCTTGCAATCTTCTTTGCATTCATTATGTGCTTCTTCATTACAAGCTTGGCTTTGTCTTCAACAGCCATGTCTCCTGCTGCCCTAATCAAGCCGCCAAGCTCCCTCAATCTCAAAGTCAGATGGCCTTTTCTGTTTGCCCTTCTTTTTGCTTCCTCAATTATCGCATCAACAGCTTCCCTGCTGAAATGCGGAATCCTCTTGTCCTTGACAACTTCCTGGGCGACAAAAACTGCAATCTTGTTCCTGTTCTCCTCAGTATCGGGAATAGTCTCTTTCATGTAAATTTCATAGCCATATCCGCTTATCCTGCTTCTCAGCGCAGGGTGCATGTGCTTTATCGTCTCAAAGTTTCCTGCAGCTACCATCACATAATCACAAGGAACCGCTTCTGTCCTTACCATCGCTCCTGCGCTTCTTTCACTTTGTCCTGTTATTGCAAATTTCCTTTCCTGCAATGAGGATAATAATTCCTGCTGAGTATTAGGCTGCAAGGTTGCAATCTCATCAATAAATAAAACACCCATATGCGATTTGTGAATCATTCCTGCAACAACTCTCTCGTGGGCTGGAGTGCCTAAACCTCCAGATTGAAAAGGATCATGAAGCACATCGCCTAAAAGCGCTCCTGCATGAGCGCCCGTTGCATCGTTGAATGGAGCCTGCTTTCTCTTGAAATTGTCAACAATGACTCTTGGAACTTTCACTTTTTGCTCGACTCTCCTGCCCATCATCAGGCTTAATCCGAACCCTATCACGAAAAGAA
>Ga0082335_1007215_pt1 | contig 13647 bp, 12 predicted proteins | sample Subgrocontami58m_FD_72375 | JGI IMG/M metagenome (GOLD analysis project Ga0082335, IMG submission 72375) | Subsurface groundwater microbial communities from S. Glens Falls, New York, USA - GMW37 contaminated, 5.8 m (SPADES assembly) (version 2) ...
GGCCGAACATTATGTCTACTGCACACCCCCTTTAGCCGCCATGACGCAGTGCGGCACCTGTAGAGCCTCGCAGAACGCCTTCCCGACCCCGAAGGGAGGCCCTTTCTGAAGTTGACATAACAGCCGATTCGCCTGGTTCACCGGGTTCGGCATCGCGCTCGTGCTCTACTCGCTCTTCGGGCTCATCGTGCGAAAGGTGTAGATGCCCCTCCCCCTCGAAGGCGTCCGCGTCCTCGACCTCACGCGCATCCTCGCCGGCCCCTACGCGACGATGAAGCTCGCCGACATGGGCGCCGAGGTGACCAAGGTCGAGATCCCCGTCACCGGCGACGACACGCGCAAGTGGGGACCTCCGTTCGCGAACGGCGAGGCGACCTACTTCATCGCCGTGAACCGCAACAAGCGCTCGCTGACCCTCAACCTCAAGAGCCCCCGCGCGAAGGAGGTCCTCGAGCGGCTGATCAAGCAGAGCGACGTCCTCCTCGAGAATTTCCGCCCGGGCACCCTCGCCGACCTCGGGTTCCCGTGGGAGCAGATCCGCGCCCTCAACCCGCGCATCGTCTACTGCGCCATCTCCGGCTACGGCCAGGAGGGGAAGTACCGCGACAAGGCGAGCTACGACGTCATCGTCCAGGGCGAGTGCGGGGTCATGGAGCTCACCGGACAGACCGACGGGCCGCCGACCAAGGTCGGCCTCTCCATCGCCGACCAGATCGCCGGGATGCTCGCGACCGAGGGAGTCCTCCTCGCCCTGTTCCGCCGCGAGAAGACCGGGCAGGGGGACCGCGTCGACATCTCCCTCCTCGACGGGATGCTGTCGATGATGACCTACCAGGCGCAGATGTGGCTCTCCGCGGGGCAGCGGCCGAAGCGGATGGGGAACCGCCACCCGAGCATCGTGCCGTACGAGACGTTCCAGGCGAAGGACGTCTTCATGAACGTCGGGGTCGCGAACGAGGCGCTCTGGAGGCGCTTCTGCGAGGCGATCGGGCGGGCCGACCTCGCCGCGGACGAGCGGTTCGACTCCAACGAAGGGCGCGTCCGGAACCGCGAGGCGCTCATCCCGACGATCCAGGCGATCCTCCGCGGGAAGGAGGCCTCGCACTGGCTCGCTGCGTTCGAGGCGGCGGGGATCCCGTGCGGCCTGATCCGCGACCTCGAGGCGGTCTGCGAGGCGGCGGAGGCGGACTCGCGCGAGATGATCGTCGAGGCCGACCACCCGGCGGGGAACATCCGCATGGTCGGGAACCCGGTGAAGCTCGAGAGCGCGCGGGGGAAGATGAAGTACGTTGGCCCGCCGCGGCTCGGGCAGCACACGAACGCGATCCTGCGCGAGCTTGGGTTTTCGGAAGACGAGATCGACGCGTTGAGAACGGAGAGGGCGGTATGAGGGGGGGGAAGGGTCAACCGTCAACTCTCAAACATCAAGACACTTTCAACGGACAAGCTTCAACTTCAAGCCGACCGCGTGCGGGAAGGCCCGGAGTGGCCGTACGTACGCGGTGGGACGACCCCGAGCGGGAAGCCGTTCGACCTGGGTGAGCGGACGTTCCTGTTCGCCCGGCGGGTGATGCAAATCGTGAGGCGAATCCCGCGCATCACGGAGAATCTGGTCCTCATCGATCAATTCGCCGACTGCGGGACGTCCATCGGCGCGAACATTTCGGAGGCGGACCCCTCGGACTCCAAGAAGGAGCAGGTGAAATACCTGCGGATCTCCCGGCGAAGCGCCCGGGAAACCCGCTTCTGGCTCAGGCTGATCGAGGCAGAGGTCCCCTCGGTCGGCGACCTGGCGTCCGACCGCGACGAGGTCACCCAACTCGTTCGGATCCTCAGCGCCCTCATTACGAAGTTGTCGGCGCGCCCCGCATGATCGAAGTGATCTCCGGCGCCGCTTTGAAAATTGACGGTTGATGTTGAAGGTGTCTTGGTCCTTGCGTCTTGAAGGTCATTGCCGTCAAGTTAGGCGGGTCGGCTTCTGCGGGGGCAGGCCCCGAAGGGGCCGTAAGAATGCAGCCAGGGCCGAAGGCCCTGGAACGGCCGGGCAGAGCCCGGAACGGAGCCCCGAAGGGGCGACAGAACGCGCCTTCTATCGCCCCTTCGGGGCTCCATTTCCTTGCTGGATGCCTTCCCAGGGCCTTCGGCCCTGGCTACATTCTCGTCGCCCCTTCGGGGCTTATCTTGACGGCAATGGCACTGAGCGGAGTCTCCTCATGCGCGGTTCGACGCTCCTGATCGTCTTGCTCCTGGCTGGCTGCACGCATCTCCGCCCCACCATGATCTGAGGTGTCCCCTACTCGAGCCCGCCCCCGTGTCGGGGCGTCGACGCACAGAGGGACATCCTGGCCGCGCCCCCGGAACTGCGAGGCAAGCTGATCTTAGCGCCGGAGTACAACGCCGAACTCCGCGCGTTCGCCCGCAACAACCCGACAGCCACTCCCACCCAGCCCGCGATCGAACGTGGGATGGACTTGCAGATCGAGGTGCTCGATGAGCCAGAGTTCACCCGTGTCTGCAAGGTAGAGGAAGACGGCTCGATTGCGTTTCCCCACCTGGGACGGCTCGCGGTGGCCGGACAGATCCCGACGGACGTCAGGACCTCGCTGCAGGAGCGCCTGCGCAAGTACCTACGCGATCCACTGGTGGCTGTCGTCCCCTTGGCAGCGGATCACGCAGACAAACAGGGGGAGTCGGATTCTGGGACCATCCTGGTGATGGGGGACGTGGATCACCCCGGTTCGTACGCGCTCACCGGCCCGACGCCGGTGGCCCAAGTCCTCGCGCTGTGTGGATGGTTTTCCGAGCGCTCGCACGGTCGCATGGTTTGGGTCATTCGCCCGCGCCTGGAGCACCGCGCTCCCAGCATGGTGGTCTGCGATTTCAGGGCGTTGCTCGTCGAAGGGGACCTCGCGCAAGACGTGCCTCTCCAGCGCTGCGACATGGTCTACGTCCCGCGAGACGGCGCCTCCTCGGATGCGACGTCGGAGGATTGGCAGGTCGCCGTGAGCTACCTCGCGGTACGGATGACGACGGATGAGCTGGTCCGCCGGCTTTGCCCGTCGGGGATTGACGAGGAGGCGACCGCGCTCCGGATGGTCAACGCCAGGCCCGAGGTCATCGCGTGGCGAATCAAGTGCACCGGCTACCTCCTGACTCACCCCTTCAATGGGACGACCCTGCACGTAGCCTCCCACGGCCGGGATGGCGGCGGGTGGCTGATTCAGGTCTACGAGGACGTGCCGGACGACCCGCCAGACGAGGGGCACACGGCGACCTTCGACTGGTATCACGTCGATATCCAATCCCACACCGTCACGTCGATCCTCTGCCCCGAGAGCTCGTCTGACGGCGCAAGGTAGTCCTACGACGCACTTGGCGAAGAGCCCCGAAGGGGCGGCATCGGGGCGCCCGCGCAGCGGGCCGGCCCAGGCCGAAGGCCTGGGACCATCGATGCAGATGAGGATCCCAAGCCCCGCAGGGGCGACATACACCGTCGCAATCGGTATGCCGCCCCTTCGGGGCTGCGATTGCTCCGTTGTGACCGGTTTTCCAGGGCTGCGCCCTGGGCCGGCCCGCTGCGCGGGCGCCCCGATTTCGCCCCTTCGGGGCTGGCCTGGACAGAACCGCTGCAGGAGTAGCCTGATGCCGATCGCCCGGGATGTCGCCGCATCGCTTCTCCTGATCGCGATCGTCGTGGCCGCGGGCCTGTGGCAGAGCTGCGCCGACCCGCGCGGGGCGCGAGGTCAAGCCGTCAGAGAACAGGAATGCGACCTGGAGCAGCGCGTCGAGCGCCTGATCGCCGCGCACCCCGAGCTCCGAGGGCGGGTCCTCACGCCGGACGGATACTCGGCGCTCCTCGAAGAACGCACGCGCAACGAGGTCCTCTGGCGTGGGCGCCGGAGGATCGAGCCCGGCGAGACGATCGAGATCACCGTCGCTGGGGAGCCTGATCTCACTCGCAATGTGGTCGTCAACGTCGACGGGTGGTTCGACTATCCCCTGATCGGGCGAATCCGGGCCCGCGGACGAACCACCGAGCAGATTCGGGCAACCGTGCGCGAGGGGATCGGCCCGCATGTTCGCGATCCCAGGGTCAGGGTTCGGGCCCCGTGGGGCGACATCATCTCTTTGGGTGTGTCCATTCCGGGGATGGAGGGGGGAGTCGTGGGTCGGGTCGGCCATCCCTACGGCGAGATCAGCCTGATGGGGAGGCGCCTTCGGCAGGAACTCCGCCACGCAGGTGGCCCCGCGGCGGATGCGGCGCTCCAGGAGATCTGGGTTCTCAAGTACTCGTTTTTCGGAGAGCGCCGGCGCGTAGTCGTCGCCGACATGCGCGGATGGCCGAGCGACGTGGCACCCTCGCAGGACATCGACGTCGACATCTATGACCTCATCATCGTCCCGCGGCAGTGGCGGAACGAGGCGGAGCACGAGGCCGACTGGGCCGAGTTGATGCGCGACCTGGACGGGAACCCGTTCGATTGGGCGGCGGTCCGCGAGAAGTGGCAGTCCCGCCTCACGCCTTGAACAGGTGCGGGTTGATCTTCAGCTCGCGGAGCTTCTGCTGCAGGCTTTGCCGGTGCATCCCGATCGCGGTCGCGGTGCGCGAGACATTCCCCGCGTTCTCCTTCAGCTTCGCCGTGAGGTAGGCCCGCTCGAAGTCCTCCAGGACCTGCTTGCGCGCCTCCTGGAACGGAAGCGCGGTCGGCGCCGCGGCCGCCGAGGGCGCCGCCGCGGGGCCCGCGAGGTCGAGGACGTCCACCTGCGCCCCGCCCGCGAGCACCACCGCGCGCTCGATGACGTTCCGGAGCTCGCGCACGTTTCCCGGCCACGCGCGCGCGACGAGGGCGCGTTCTGCCTCCGCAGTGAACCCCTCCGCCTCCCTGCCGTGCGCCTTCGCCGCCGCGGCGAGGAACCGCCGCGCGAGCACCAGCACGTCGTTCCCGCGCTCGCCGAGGCTCGGAAGTCGGATGTCGACGACGTTGAGGCGGTAGTAGAGGTCCTCGCGGAACTTCCCCTCCGCGATCCCCTTCTCGAGGTCGCGGTGCGTGGCGCTCACGACGCGGACGTCGACGCGCACGGGCTTGTCCGACCCGAGCGGCTCGATCACCTGCTCCTGCAGCACGCGCAGGAGCTTCGCCTGCGTGCCGATCGGCATGTCGCCGACCTCGTCGAGGAAGAGGGTCCCTCCGTCCGCCGCGAGGAACTTCCCCTTCCGCCGTTCGGTGGCGCCCGTGAAGGCCCCCTTCTCGTGTCCGAACAGCTCGCTCTCGATCAGGGTCTCCGGCACGGCGGCGCAGTTCATGGCGACGAAGGCGCCCGCGAGGCCGCTTCGGCGGTGGATCTCGCGCGCGACCAGCTCCTTCCCCGTCCCGCTCGCGCCGCGGACGAGGACGGGGACCTTGCTGCCGGCGACCTTCTCGATCCGGTCGTACACCGCGCGCATCGCCGCGCTCTCGCCGACGAGGTCTCCGAGCCCCGAGAGGCGCGCCACCTCCTCCTTCAGCCTTCGGTTCTCGGCGACGACCCCCGCGGCCTCGAGCGCCTTCCTGACGACGACGCGCAGCTCCTCGATGTCGTACGGCTTGGCGAGGTAGTCGAACGCCCCGGCCTTCATCGCCTCGACGGCGATCTTCTCGCTTCCGTGCGCGGTAACGACGATCACGGGCGGCCGCGCGCCGAGCTTCTTCATCTCCTTGAGCGTCGTGATGCCGTCCATCCCCGGCATGGCGACATCGAGCAGCATCGCGTCGACGGCCTCCTTCGCGAGCACCTCGAGGGCCTCGCGCCCGTTCCCCGCCTCCAGCAGCCGATGCCCGTCCTTCGCCAACGCCCGCGACATCGCGTACCTCGACGAGGGTTCGTCATCGACCAGCAGAATCGTCGTCATTCGTGTCCATTCGTGCGTATTCGTGGATCTAGAACGGGAAGAGGATCCCCTTGTCTTTCAGCTTCTCGAACCGCTCCGCGCGAAAACGATAGAGCTTCGCCGGTCTCGGCAGCCCCTCCTTGCGCCACTCGCGAAGTCCCTGGAGGATCTTCAGGAGCCCCATCTTCCTCCGGAAGTTCCGCTTCTCCAGCTTCCTCCCGAGAATCGCCTCGTACACGCGCTGCAGCTCGGTGAGGGTGAACTTCTCCGGCAGCAGCGAGAACCCCGCGGTCGTGTACTCCAGCTTGTTCCGCAGCCTCTCCAGGGCATACGCCAGGATGCGATCATGGTCGAAGGCGAGCTCGGGCAGCGCGTCCATCGCAAACCACCTCGCGTCACTCGCATCGTCCCCCGCGACCACCCGGGCGCCATCCCCCCCGAGCATCGCGAAGTAGCTAACTGTGATCACCCTCCCCCGCGGGTCGCGCCCCGGGTCGCCGAAGGTATAGAGCTGCTCGACGTAGACGTCCTTGACGCCCGTCTCCTCCTCGAGCTCGCGCAGCGCGGCCTGCTCGAGCGTCTCGTCCGCCTCCACGAAGCCGCCGGGAATCGCCCAGCGCCCCTGGTAGGGCGCCTTCCCGCGCTCGACGAGCAGCACGTGTAGCGCCCGCTCGCGCATCGCGAAGATGACGACGTCGACCGTGACCGCGAGCCCCATGCACCTACCCTGCGACGAGCCGGGCCTTCTTCCCCGCCGCGCGCACCCTGACGATCGCGCCGGAGCTGAACTCCACGAAGTCCGCCTCGACGCCGTCGCTGAAGATGACGCCTCCGCTCGGCATGCGCGACTCGAGGACGATCTCCTGCCCGCCCTCGACGAGCCCCATGACGATCCCCGCCTGGGAGTGGCGGCTGACGAACGGCTCGCGCACTACGAATACCAGACGCGGGTCCTCCCACGCCAGCGTCATGCCCTTCCCGGCCTTGCCCCCGGTGAAGGCCGCGACGCCCGCGGCCATGTGGAAGACGGAGGAGAGCCAGCCGGTCGAGCCGGCGCCGGTCGAGACGATGATGCCGCTCGAGGAGTGCGGCTCCTCCTTCCCGCCCCAAGCGATGCGGTAGCGGGCCGAGACGTGGCTGCGCGCGCCGATAAACAGGTCGTTGAACGCGAGGAGGCGCTGGCCGTCGTTGAGGACCGCCTCCGCGAGGGTGACGCTGCGGAGGCGGGCCTTGCCCTCGAGCACGCCCGCGACGGCGGTCCTCGCCTGGTCGGGGCGGAACGGGAGCAGCACGCCGTCGAATCGCTCGGGGTCCGGGTTCACCCCGACGAGCGGCTGCTCACCGACGTATTTCGCCGTGTTCGCGACGAGGCCGTCCTGCCCGACGGCCACGACCAGGTCGCGGCCGTCGAACTGGTAGGTCGGCACGAAAGAGCGATCCATCACCTGCATCTTGAGTCCCAGCTCGAGGCCGCGCCGCACGTGGTCGAGGGAGGCGCGGTAGGCGGAGTCTTCGCGCTCGTAGTCGTCGAAGTCGCCGCCGGCGTGCTCGAGGTAGAACTTTGCCTGGGACTTGCTGTTGAACCGCGCGACGAGGTCCTCGAGCCGGGTCTTTCGCGAGACGAGGACGATCTTTTCGTACATGGCGCCCTCCGTGGCGCCCTGACGGGCGCCTCTCCACGGCGCCCTGACGGGCGCCTCTCCATGGCGCCCTTGCGGGCGCGACTCCATCACTTCGAGAGAAGCGACTTGAGCAGGTCGGGCGTCACGTTCAGCTCGCCGATCTTCTGCGCGTTCTCTGCGAGGCCAAGGAACGCCATCGAGATGAGCGTCTTCGAGTCTCCGCCGCCGGAGGCCGCGATCAGGGTCCTCCAGTCGACCTCCTTCAGCGGCTTCAGCGTCGCCTCCAGGGCATACCCGCGGGCATCGGCGTCCTTCCGGTCGTTCGCGGTGCGCCGGTCGATGAGAGCGGTCCGCGCCTCCTCGACGGCGATCTCCGCCGCCATCTGCGCCTCGCGGATCTCGCGGCGCCTCTGCTCGACCGCGAGCTCCGTGGCAAGCTCGCTCTCCTTGATCCGCCGCTCCTCCGTCACGGCGGCGTTCCTGCGCGCGTAGATCGCCTGGTCCGCGTTCTTCTGCAGCCCCTCGCGCGCCTCCGCCTCGAGCGCCTTCCCCATCTCCGGGGTCGGACGGACGGAGAGGACGGTCAGGCCGAGGACCTCCACGCCGAGCGAGGAAACCGCCTCGCTCGTCATGAGCGCGGGGAGGACCTCCTGCCCGATGCGACCCGCGGAGACGAGCGCCTCCTTGAGCGCCATCCGCCTCGTCAGGTCGCTGACGCGCGCCTGCGTCGCCGCGATGAGGCGCTCGCCGAGCGAGTCGGGGTCGTCGGCGACATAGCTCCCCTTCCCGTCGACGCTGTAGTCGAGGACGGAGGCGAGCTTCTTCGCGTCGGTCACGCGCCAGGAGAGCTGCCCCTGCACCGTGAGGGACTGGAAGTCGCCGGTCACCTCGCTGAAGACGAAGGGGAGCTCGACGGCGGCCATCGGCACGGCGACGAGCGTCGAGGTCGGCGCATAGTAGAAGAAGGAGAGCCCTGCCCCCTCGCGGACGACCTGCCCGTTCTTGTAGTGCAGCACGTAGGTCGTCGGGGGGAACTTCGTGAAGCGGATGCCGAACATGGCGGCCCCCTTTCTATAGGTGTCTCACTGACACTAGTATAGTGTGTACGAGACACCCTTGTCAAGGGGGCGGCCGGAAACGCGCACCCTACCGGACACGGCAGCAACGGATTCGGGGACGCGTGGCAGAGCCCCGAAGGGGCGCCAGAAAGCGCCTTCTGTCGCCCCTTCGGGGCTTCGACCGCCTCTCGCACCGGGTCCAGGGCCTTGCGGCCCTGGCTACATTCTTGCGGCCCCTTCGGGGCCTGGAAGACAGTGGACCCGACTTCGTTGCTATAGCGTCCCCTACCGCGCGGGCTCCAATTCCACGGCGAAGGTCGTCGCGCCCGGGACGGACTCGACGGAGATGCGCCCGCCGAACGACTCGATCCGCTCCTTGGCGAGCGCGAGGCCGAGCCCGGTCCCCCCGCGCGAGGCGAACGGCTCGAAGAGGTGCTCCCGCACCTCGGGCGGAATCCCGGGCCCCTCGTTCGTCACGCGGATGGAGACGACGTCGCCGCCCGTCACCGCTACCCGCACCGGCCGCCCCTCGGGGCTCGCCGCAACCGCGTTCAGGACGACGTTGAACAGGGCCGCCTTCAAGCCCGCTTCCCCCGCGAGTGCGAGGACGCGCACGCCTGAGGAGGCCTCCTCGATCGTCACCCCCCGCCTCCGCGCCTCGTGCGTGACGATGTAGATCACGTTCCGGACGATCGGCACGACGTCGAGCGGACCTCGGTCCGCCGCCCCCGGCCGCGCGAAGGCGAGGACCTCGTGCACAACGCGGTCGAGCCGCTCGACCTCGCGCTCGATCACCTCCAGGTCCTTCCTGAGTGGGTGCCCCGGCGGCAGCTCCTCCTCCATCGACTGGCCGATCGCGCGGATGCTCGAGAGCGGATTCTTCACCTCGTGCGCGACGCTCGCCGACAGCATCCCGAGCGCGGAGAGCCGCTCCGCCTGCTGCGCCTTCCGGTCGGCGAGGATCCGCTCGGCGACGAGGCGGCGGTTCCGCAGCGCCGCGCAGTACTGCAGGAGCGCCAGGCGCGCCTCCTCGATCTCGCCGCTCCCGTAGTGGCGGTTGAACTTCCTCGGGCCCAGCAGCAGCACGCCCGCGAACTCGTCTCCGTCTCCGACGGGGAGGAGGACCCGCCCGCCGAGGGCGCGGATCGCGGAGACGACGTCCGCGGGGGCGCCGCGGAGGATGTTCACGGGCGCGCGACCGCCCGCCTCGAAGGCCGCGAGGACCGCCTGCGCCGCGGGGTCGGGGTCGCCGGGCTTGAGAAGGCGCGCCGTCTCCGTCTCGAACGCCTCCGGGAATCTCGCAAGAAGGAGCCGCTCCAGCCGCGCGGCGTCCCCCTCGACCGAGACCAGCTCGCGGCCGAACCGCTCGAGGATCTCGAGCGACCACTCGCGATCGCGGAACCAGGTGCTGTGGAAGAGGCGCCTCGCAACCCGGCGCAGGGGCTCGATCGCGAGCACGAGCCCGAGGAAGAGGACCACCTCGAGCGGCTCCGAGGACACGCCGTACCGGGCCTGCATCCACTCGCCGAGCCGGCGCACGCCGCCGAAGTAGAGCAGGACGACGAGGACGAGGAGCAGCGTCCGGAGCGTCGAGTTCCGCACCGACAGCTCGAGCAGGTTCCAGCGGAAGATCGCCCAGAGGAAGTAGAGCGCGGGGAGGAGCGGGCAGGCGAAGAGGACGACCTGGCCCGGCCCTGCGGTCTCGCGGCGGTCGAGGGCGCCGAGCCGCTCGCCCGCAACGAGGCAGATCGCCACGGCGAGGAGCGGCCAGGGGAGGAGGCGGAAGAAGCCTCGGGCCTCCTCGAGTCGCACGCGCCGCGCGATCACCGCGCCGCACCCCGCGGCGACCGCGAGGTAGGCGACCTGCAGGTAGACGTACAGGCGCGCCTCCCCGCCGAACCCCGCGAGCGAGGAAACCGCAGGGTCAGCCATGAGCCTCCAGGCGCTTCGCGCGAGGACCAGGGAGGGAAGGTAGACGAAGGCCTCGACGACGCGCGATGCGGGGCGCTCCTCCATCCGCGCGAGGAAATCGAGGAGGGTGTGGACGAGGAGCGGGGCCATGAGCCAGTAGCCGATCCCCTTCATCGCGTCGAGGAGGAGGCCGAGGGCGTGGAGCCGCCCGCCGAGGGCGGGCTCGACGAGGAGATCGATGAGGTTTCCCGCGTACCAGAAGAGGAGGAGTCCGAAGAGGAGCACGATGAGGCGCGGGACGGCGGGGCGCTTCCCCGCGAGCGTCGCGCAGAGGAACCCGGTGAGGAGGGTCCCGAGGACGAAGACGATCAGCTCGCCCAGGCGCCAGGTGTCCACGGGGGCATTCTAAGGGAACCGTCGCTCCGAGGCGAACTCGATCGTGGAGGGGCGGGTGACATGCGGGCGCGCAACCGGAGACGGCTCGTCCGCGCGCTGCCACATCGAGATCGCGGCATCCTCGACGGCCAACGGCCGCCCGTGGTCACCGCGGCTTCAGAGGATCCTCTTGGTGCACCCCGAGAGGAGCGGGATCACAAGGATGACTGCGACCCACGGCCCAAGACGAATCCGATTGGAAGTCATCGACATCTCCGATCACTGTCGCAACGAACTTGGGTAGGTGTGGCAGCGCCCCGAAGGGGCGCGAGAATGTAGCCCAGGCCGAAGGCCTGGGAGACAGCGCCGAGATGGGTTCGGAGCCCCGAAGGGGCGCCAGAACGAGCCTCCTGTCGCTCCGAGGCCAACTCGATCGTGGACGGGCGCGTGCCGTGCGGACGTCTCACAGGTGGCAGAGCAGGAGAATCCCTCTCGACGGCGACTGTGGGCCCAGCGGTCCGCGAGGGCTGTGCGCGGGCGCTCCAGAGTCTCATGTTCCAGTCTCCGAATGGGTGCTGACACCCCGAGAGGAGCGGGGGGCGAGGAGAAGTACCGCGCACCAGGGCCGAAGCCACCGGGGATTCATGGATGCCTCCTGCCGAATCTTGATTCTCCCGTACAAAGTCGCTCGCTCGTCGTAACCCGGGAAACATCGGTCGCGCGGAGGTCGATTTCAAAGGGCTTACGACGATCCGGCGACTTTGTACGGGAGAATCAATCTTGTCTACGCAGCCCGGCCGCCGAGGAGCCCGCGCGCGGCGAGCGCGGCCCCCGAGACGGCCACAAGCGCGGCGTTCACCATCGCGAGGCCCCAGAACAGCCCCCCGCCGACCGCGGCGAGCCCCACCTGCTTCACGCGTGCCGACCAGTACCCTGCGTTCGACGTTCCCATGTGTACCTCCTTGGGGCTGCCGGCCTCGACACGCTCGCGTCGGGCCGGCGCCCCCTTCGCGACTGCTGTCCATCTCCTCTACAAGCGACGTGCCAGCGGTCGCGAGGTGGGGAGAATCGACGCAACCCGATACGCTGCGACCATCTGCAGGACGCGCGCGGCACGGCCGCAGTGGCGACTCGTGCAGGCGCAGACGGACAGATGCAGTCCGGGCTCGCCATTCGGATTCCCGGGAATTTTCCGCCTCGACTCCACCTGATCCCAGTGGAGTGACCGGTTCGTTTGCCACGATCACGACAGGAGGTTGAGATGAGAACTTTCCGACCGGCCCTGCACCTCGTCACGCTCTTCCTGGCGGTCGCGTCTTCCCTCTTCGCGCAGGGGACCGACCCCCTCCCGATGCTCGGGATGAACGTCAACGCGACGGATGACTGGGGCCGGATGTACCTCTTCGCGGACGCCATGAAGCAGTCGCGCGGGTGGGGCAGCCCGACCGCGCCGTGGGACCTCGCGGCCCCCGTCGACGCGAGCGGGTGGCCGACCGCCGACGCGGGAGTCGTCGTCCTCTCGAACGGCGTCCACATCGCGGGGAGCTACCACCTCACGTTCACCGGCACCGCGATCGTGGCGTCGCTCGACGCGTGCGGCTCCATCCGGAACCGGGTCTTCGACATCGCGACGAACACGACGCGCGCCGACCTCGTGGTCGACGCGACCGCGCGGCAGATCATGCTCTCCTTCACGGCCACACGCGGCGGCGTGCGGAACGTGCGACTCATGCGCCCCGGCTGCACGAACGAGACCTTCACGCGCGAGTACCTGGCGCTGATCGCCCCGTACGCCTGCCTGCGCCTCAACTCCTACGCCGGGACCAACGGCGGCTGGACGTCGGACCGGGGGCCATGGTCGCGAACTGGTCCGACCGCACGCTGCCGACCCACGCGACCCAGAACCGCCGCTTCCAGGGGGTCCACGCCGGCGCTGCGTGGGAGCACGCGATCGAGCTCGCGAACCTCACCGACAAGGACCTCTGGCTCTGCGTCCCCGACCTCGCGACCGACGACTACGTCCGGCAACTCGCCACGCTCCTCCGCGACACGCTCGAGCCCGACCGGAAGATCTACCTCGAGTGGAGCAACGAGACGTGGAACATGACCTTCGCCCAGGCGTGCCAGAACCTGAACGCCGCGGTGGCGGAGGTGAACGCCGGCGGCTCCACCCTCAACTTCGACGGCTCGACGAGCCAGGCGGTCTGGGCCTGGAGGCGCGTCGGCCGGCGGATCGCGCAGGTCAGCGCGATCCTGCGCTCCGTCTTCGGGGACGCGGCGATGATGACGCGCGTGCGACCCGTCCTCGCGATGCAGTCGTCGAACCCGGTCACGGTCCGCCTGCCGCTCGAGTACATCGACCGCTTCTTCGGCGCGCCGTGCCGGTCCCTCTTCGACATCGCGGAGGCGCCCTACTTCACGCTCTCCGCGGCGACCTCCGAAGGAGCTGGTCCTCTCCGAGGTGCGAGACTCGGTGCGCGATCCGAGGGAGGTCCCCTCCGAGGTCGCGGACCTCTTCCGCGCGCTCGGGAGGAACGCATGACGACCTCCTGCCCGAAGTGCGGAGAGCCGCTCCCCGTCGGAGGGGCCGTCGGCGGGGTCTGTCCGCGCTGCGCCGTCGACTTCCTCCTCGAGAGCGACGCGGAGACGCGGAGCCGAGCGACCGCCGAGGAAGACCTCCTGCGCACGGGACAGCTCGGCCCCTACCGCCTCCTCTCGAAGCTCGGCCAGGGCGGGATGGGCGTGGTCTACCTCGCGGAGCAGACGTCCCTGCGCCGCCGCGTGGCGCTCAAGCTCCTCCCCGCGGCCCTCC
>Ga0082335_1007216_pt1 | contig 13646 bp, 8 predicted proteins | sample Subgrocontami58m_FD_72375 | JGI IMG/M metagenome (GOLD analysis project Ga0082335, IMG submission 72375) | Subsurface groundwater microbial communities from S. Glens Falls, New York, USA - GMW37 contaminated, 5.8 m (SPADES assembly) (version 2) ...
AGGCCGCGCTGTGCAACTGCCTCGGCTTCGGGTCGAAGAACAGCGCGCTCGTGATCGGACGCGTATGAATCTGGTAATCGGGGAATCGGGGAATCGGGGAATCGGAGAATCGAGGAATCGAGGAATCGGGGAATCGGGGAATCGGGGAATCGGGGAATCGGGGAATCGGAGAATCGAGGAATCGAGGAATCGGTTGGCGATTGCGGGCCATGCGGCAATCAATCACCCGATTACCCAATCACCCAATCACCCAATTCCCCGATTCCCCGATTAGCCAATGCTTGATGTTCTGATTGTCGGCGCCGGCCCTGCCGGTGCGGTCGCGGCGACCGTGCTGGCGCGCGCCGGGGCGCGCGTGCGCCTCGTGGACCGCGCGACGTTTCCGCGCGACAAGCTGTGCGGCGACACGGTCAACCCGGGCACGCTCGCCCGCCTGAAGCATCTCGGGATGGACCGCGACATCGACGCGCGCGGTTTGCGCGTGGACGGCATGCGGGTGACGGGGGAGCGCGGAGTCGCCATCGAAGGCCGCTATCCTGCGGGCCGCGTCGGACGCGCCATCACCCGGCGCGTTCTCGACTGGCTGTTGCTGGAGCAGGCGATCGCGGCGGGCGGTCAGTTCGAGCCGGGCGTCGCCGTCCGGCGCGCGATCGTGGACGAGCGCGGCGCGACGCGCTCGATGAGCGGCGTCAAGGCAGGCGCCAACGGCCGCGAGATCGACATGACGGCGCGCGTGACGATCGCTGCCGATGGTCGTCATTCGACGCTCGCGTTCGGTCTGGGGCTCGCACGGCATCCCGAGCGTCCGCGTCGCTGGGCCGTTGGTGCGTACTACGAGAATGTCATGCCCCTGGGGACAGACCCATGCAACTTCGGCGAAATGCACGTCCGGCGCGGACGGTACATCGGCGTCGCGCCGATTCCCGGCGGCCTCACCAATGTCTGTCTCGTTCGACCGTCGCAGCCCGGTGACGCCGATCTGCACGACCCAGCCGCCCTCCTCTCGCGCGAGCTGACCCGCGACCCGCTGCTGCGCGATCGCTTCGCCGCCGCGCGCCTCACTGCACGGCCCGTCGTCCTCGGACCCCTGGCCGTCGACGTCCGCGACGCCGACCTCGACGGGCTGCTGCTCGCCGGCGACGCCGCCGGATTCATCGACCCGATGACCGGCGACGGTCTCGGGTTCGCGATCCGCGGGGGCGAACTGGCCGCCGCCGCGGCTCTCGCGGCGCTCGAGCATGGGTGGCACGGCGTCCATGCCCGGCTCGCCGCGGAGCGCCGCCGCGAGTTCGGCGGCAAGTGGCGCTTCAACCGCACGCTTCGCGCCCTCGTGGCCTCGCCGCGGGCCGTCGACGCCGCGGCTGTCGCCGCGCGACTCGCGCCTGGCGTGCTCCGCGCCGTCATCGCGCGGGCTGGTGACTGCAATCTCGTCCACGCCTGATGATTGCGATCCTCCTGCTCCTCGTCTTCGGCTCCATGCTCGCCGAGGCGCGCCGCGCGGCCCGCAACGAGCGCGCCCAGCGGGCCCGCGGCGGCATCGAGCCGCCCGACGATGTCTACAACGTGATGCGGGTGGTGTATCCGACCGCGTTCCTGGTGATGCTCGCTGAAGGCCTCGCGCGCGGGGCCCCGGCGCCAGGCCTCGTGATCGCGGGCGCCGCCACCTTCGCGGCCGCGAAGGCCCTGAAGTGGTGGGCCATCTGGGCGCTCGGCCCCTCCTGGACTTTCCGCGTCATCGTCGTGCCGGGCGCGCCCCTTGTCGTAAAGGGGCCGTATCGGTGGCTCCGGCATCCCAATTATGTCGGGGTGATGGGCGAGCTCACCGGCGTCGCGGCGATGACGGGGGCTCCCGTGTCCGGGGCGCTGGCGGTCGTCGCGTTCGCGGTATTACTGATCAAGCGGATCGCCGTCGAGGAGCGGACGCTGGACACCGCGGCCCGATGACGGGACCAGCTCGCACCTGACTTGCAGCCTATAATACGAATCGGGATGAGTTCTCGGATCTCGGTGTTCCTCCTGATTGCCGCGCTGCTCTTCCTCGTGCTGCCGTCGTACGGCACGGCTCAGTCGCCTCGCCGGCCGCCGACGCCGTTGCAGGCCGCAACTCGCGCCCTGATCGAAGGGCGCTACGACGAAGTGGATGCCGCGACGGAGAAGCTCGACGCCCGCGATCCGGACGTCGCGGCCGTCAAGGCGCGTGCCGCGATCGCACGCGGACGCTACGATGCGGCGGAAGCGTTGCTGCGGCCGGCGGCCACGCGCCTGCCGTTCAGCGCGGCGGCGCTCGAGCTCGGGCTGCTGCAGCAGATGCTGGGCCGCGGCGACGCGGCGTCGCTCCTCACCCGGGTCGCCTCCCTCGCGGACACGAGCGACGATGCCACGGAGGTGGCGTTGGGCGCGCGGGCGCTGCGCGCGCTCGGACGCTTCCAGGAAGCCAACGCCGCGTACCGCGAAGCCTCGTCGGCCGTGCCCGGCGAGGCCTCCGTCCAGACCGGCTGGGGCGAGCTGTTCCTCGAGAAATACAACAAGGCGGAAGCGCTGCGGTCGTTTCAGCTCGCGCTGCAGGCGGATCCGAGATGGGCGCCGGCGCTCGTCGGCTCGGCCCGCGCGCTCGCCGACGACAACCCGCCGCAGGCCATCACGCTCGCCAGGCGCGCGCTCGACGTGAACCCTTCGTCGGTCGACGCGCAGGTGTTTCTCGCGCAGCAGGCGATCGACGCCGATCACCATGACGAGGCGCGGCAGGCGCTGCAGAAGGCGCTCGCCGTCAACCCGTCGAGCCTGGAGGCGCACGCGCTCATCGCCGCGCTCGACTACGTCGAGGACAAGCCGCAGGACTTCGAGGCGGAGGCCGCCAGGACGCTGGCCATCGCCCCGAGCTACGGCGAGGTGTACCGCGCCGCGGGCGATCTCGCCGCGCGCAACTACCGGTTCGACGAAGCGGTCACCCTCACGCGCCGCGCGCTCGCGCTCGACGCCGGGAATGCGCGCGCCCTGGGAGAGCTCGGCGTCCACCTGCTGCGCACGGGCGACGAGACGGGCGCGCGCGCCGCGCTCGACGCGTCGTTCAAGGCCGACCCGTACAACACGCTCACCTTCAACCTGCTGCAGATGATGGACACGCTCGAGAAGTTCGTCACCGTCCGCGACGGCGATCTCGTGATGCGTCTGCACAAGGACGAAGCGCCCGTCCTGCAGGAGTACGCGATGTCGCTCGCGCATCAGGCGCTCAACACGATGTCCGCGCGGTACGGTTACGCGCCGCGCGGTCCGATCCTGATCGAGATCTTCCCCAAACACGACGACTTCGCGGTCAGGACCGTCGGCCTGCCCGGCATGATCGGCGCGCTCGGCGTCTGTTTCGGCCGCGTGGTGACAATGGATTCGCCGAAGGCGCGGCCGCCGGGCGAGTTCCAGTGGGAAGCCACGCTGTGGCACGAGCTCGGGCACGTCATCACGCTCCAGATGTCGAACCAGCGCGTCCCGCGGTGGCTGACCGAAGGCATCTCGGTGTACGAGGAGAAGCGCGCGCGTCCCGACTGGGGCCGCGAGATGGACGTGGCGTTCGCCGGGATGCTCAATCGCGGCGAAACCCTCAAGCTGCGCGACCTCAACGCGGCCTTCCAGAACCCGAAGACGATCTCGCTGGCGTACTTTCAGGCGTCGCTGCTGGTCGAGCACCTGATGACCGCCTACGGCCAGGCCGGTCTGAACACGCTGCTGCGCACGTATGGGCAGGGGCTCGACACGAACGCCGCGCTCGCGGCGGCGCTGAACACGGACCTCGATCAGCTGCAGGTCGGGTTCGACGAGACCGTCGAGGGCCTGTTCGGCAGCCTGCGCCGCGCGATGGCGATGCCGGCCGGCGTCGAGGACCTGATGCGGACGCCGACCTCGGAGCTCCGGATGCTCGCGGCGGCGAATCCGCGCAGCTATCCGGTGCAGGCCGCGCTCGGGCGCGCGCTGCGGAAAGACGGCCAGGTGGACGAGGCGATGCAGGCCTTCGAGCGCGCGGCGGCGCTCGTGCCGGTCGCCGGCGGCAAGGACAGCCCGCACGATCAGATGGCCGCCATGGCGCTCGAAAAGAAGGACCGCGCGCGGGCCATCACCGAGCTCACCGCGCTCGTCGCGGTCGACTTCAACAACGTCGACGCGGCGCGGCAGCTCGCCACGCTCCTCGGCCAGGCCAAGGTCGCGGATTCCGCGACGCTCGGCCCGGTGTATCGGCGGATCGCCGCCATCGATCCGTTCGACGCCGACGCGCACGCCAGGCTCGGCCGCTTCGCGCTCGAGGACAACGCGGCCGACGCGGCGGCGCGCGAGTTCCGGACGGTGCTCGCGCTCGCGCCGGTGGATCGCGCGGCGGCGCTCACCGATCTCGCCGAAAGCTACTTCAAGGGCGGCAAGCGCGCCGACGCCAAAAAGCAGACGCTCGCGGCGCTCGAAATCGCGCCCGGCTACGAGCGGGCCCAGGAGCTGCTGTTGAAGCTGGTGGACCGATGAGCGACAAGGTCCGCCTGAAGGCGGACACTACCGACGGACGTAGTGTCCGGCTTCAGCCGGACCGTTTGTGGGTGGTCGCCTTCCTGCTCGGGCTGTTCACGCTCGTGCCGGTCCTGCAACCGCCCCTCGACGCGCAGCTCCCCGCGGCGGCCGACGATCGGTCGGCCGGGCTGCAGTGGCGCTTCGTCCGCATCAGATACCACTTCACCACCGAAGGCACGCACGTGCAGCAGGACTTCTACGGCGAGCCGTGGTACATCGACGCGCCGGCCGCCGAGCAGAACCTGTCGCGGCGCGTGAAAACCGCCACCGCCATCCAGGTGGAGGATCCGATCGTCATGACGCTCGACGATCCGCGGCTGTTTCAGAATCCATGGATCTTTTTCGTCGAGCCGGGCAACCTGAAGCTGCTCGACAGCGACCTGCCGATCCTCCGCGAGTTCCTCCTGCGCGGCGGCTCGGCCTACTTCGACGATTTCCACGGCCCGTACGAGTGGGACAATTTCGCTCGGGAGATGAAGCGCGTGTTCCCGGATCGCGAGATCGTCGAGGTGCCGAAGGACCATCCGGTGTTCAGCTGCTTCTACAGGCTCGACCTCTACCCGCAGATCGCGGGTCTCGGATCGTTCCTCGCCGGCCGGACATGGGAAAAAGGCGGCGTGGTCCCGCACCTGCGCGCCATCCTCGACGACAACGGGCGGCCCATGATGTTCATCAACTGGAACACCGACATGAGCGACGGCTGGGAGTGGTCCAACGCCGAGGATTATCCCGGTTACATCAAGCACACCGCGATGGCCTATCGCATGGGGATCAACGAAATCGTCTACGCCCTCACGCATTAAGGAACCCACATGGATTCGTCGGTTGCCACCGCGAGCGCTGAAAAGGTCGCCGAGGGTCGTGAACGTATTCTCGCCGAGCTGCGCAAGGTCATCGTCGGTCAGGACGAGGTGGTCGAGCAGGTCCTCATCGCGCTCTTCACCGGCGGTCACGTCCTCATCACGGGCGTACCTGGACTGGCGAAGACGCTGCTCATCAAGACGCTGTCGGACATCCTGGACCTGGATTTCAAGCGCATCCAGTTCACGCCGGATCTGATGCCGTCGGACATCACCGGCACCGAGATTCTCGACGAGGAGCAGGGCACGCGCCGGCTGCGCTTCGTCAAAGGGCCGATCTTCGGGCAGATCATCCTCGCCGACGAGATCAACCGGACGCCGCCCAAGACGCAGGCGGCGCTGCTCGAGGCGATGCAGGAGTACCACGTCACCGCGTCGGGCCGCACCTACCCGCTCGATCTCCCGTTCTTCGTCCTGGCGACGCAGAATCCGATCGAGCTCGAAGGCACCTACCCGCTGCCCGAGGCGCAGCTCGACCGCTTCATGTTCAACGTCGTCATCAAGTATCTGAACGAAGACGATGAGGTGACGGTCGTGACGCAGACGACCGGCGCGGAGCGGACCTCGCCGGTGCGGATCCTGACCGGCCCCGACATCCTGCAGTTCCAGGCGCTCTCGCGCCAGGTGGTGATCGCCGAGGAGATCGCGCGCTACACCGTGCGGCTGGTGAGCGCGTCGCGTCCGGGCGTCGCGGGCGCGCCCGACTTCATCGACAAGTGGGTGAAGTGGGGCGCGGGGCTCCGCGGCTCGCAGGCGCTGGTCCGCGGGGCGAAAACGCGGGCGCTGATGCACGGCCGGTATCACGTGGGGATCAAGGACATCCAGGCGCTGGCCGGGCCGATTCTGCGCCACCGCATCATGACGAACTTCTACGCCGAGTCGGAACGGATCAACGCCGACGCCATCATCGAGAAGCTGCTCGAGACGGTGCCGGTCCCCAAGAGCGGTATGTAGGCATGCCCTGGACCGCGCCCGACCGGCCGTTTCTCGACCCCGCAGTCGTCGCGCGCCTGGGCACGCTCGAGCTCAAGGCCCGCACGATTGTCGAGGGCTTTCTGTCGGGGCTGCACCGCAGCCCGTTCAAGGGCTTCAGCGTGGAGTTCGCCGAGTACCGTCAGTACATTCCCGGCGACGATCTCTCCACGATGGACTGGAAAGTCTACGCGCGCAGCGATCGCTACTACATCAAGAAGTTCGAGGAGGAGACGAACCTCGACTGCCATCTGCTGCTCGACGTCAGCGGCTCGATGGGCTACGGCTCGCACCACGGCATGTCGAAGTTCGAGTACGGGGCCTGCCTCGCGGCCGCGCTCGGCTACCTGATGAACCGCCAGCGGGACGCGGTCGGGCTGACCGCCTTCGACGAGACCATCGTCTCGATGCTGCCGGCGAGCTCGCGGCCCGGGCATCTGCTCAGGCTGCTGGTCACGCTCGACCGGCTGCGGCCCGGCCGCCGGACCAACGTGTCGAAGCCGCTGCATCAGCTCGCCAATTCGCTGACCAGGCGCGGGATCGTGGTCCTGATCTCGGATCTGCTCGACGACCCGGAGGAGATCATCCGCGGCCTGAAGCACTTTCAATTCCGCGGCATCGACGTCATCGTCTTCCACGTCCTCGATGCCGACGAGATCGAGTTCCCCTTCGAGCGCGCGACCCGGTTCGAGGACCTCGAGACGAGCGAGGAGGTCATGGCCGTGCCCGGCGCCGTCCGCGAACACTATCTGAAGGGGATGGGCGGGCTGATCGAACGGTATCGCCGCGAGCTGGGCGCGAGCGGCATCGACTACCAGCTGCTCGACACGAGCCACCCGCTCGAGCTCGCGTTGTTGTCGTATCTCTCAACGAGGTCACGGTCGCTGTAAGCAAATGAACCACAGAGGCACGGAGACCCAGAGACCTCGAACGCAGAGCTCGCAAAGCCCGCAGAGGCTGAGCGCGCCTCTGTGCCTCTGTGGCTCTGCGGTTGTTTCCGGGATCAATTCAGGCGAGAGACCCCACTCGTGCTGACCTTTCTGTCGCCGCTCTTCCTCGCCGGTGCCGCGGCCGCGGCCATTCCGATCGTGCTGCACCTGCTCAAGCGCGAGCCCGAGCCGCGCGTGAAGTTCGCGCCGGTCCATCTGCTGAAGCGCGCGCCGGTGGAGCAGACCGAGACGCGCCACATCCGCGAGCTGCTGCTGCTCGCGCTGCGGATTGCGGCGCTCGTGTTGCTCGCCTTCGCGTTCGCCCGTCCGTTCCTCGCCACCGGCGCGGCGTCCGCGTCCTCGGGCATGACGATCGTCGCCCTCGACACCTCGTACAGCCTGTCGGCGCCGGGCCGCTTCGAGCGCGCGAAACAGCTGGCCAAGGACGCCGTGACGCGCGCGCCCGCCGGCGACCTCGTCGGCGTCGTGACGTTCGCCGACGAGGCGGAGATCGTCGCGAAGCCGGGGACCGATCGCGTGCTGGCGCTCGCCGCCATCGACGAGGCGGCGCCCGGATTCGGCGCGACGCGGTATCGCGCGGCGCTGTCCGCCGCGGCGCAGCACCTGACCCTCCGCCATGGCACCATCATCGTCGTGACCGACCTGCAGGAGAGCGGGTGGGACGCGGGCGATCGGGCGTCGGTGCCGGAGGGCGCGACAATCGAGGTCGCGGATGTCGGCGCGCCGCCGCCCGACCTCGCGGTGACCGCCGTGCGCGCGCAGGCGGACCGCGTGGTCGCCACCATTCACAACACCGGCCCGACCGCGCGTGATGCGCGCGCGCACCTGGCGATCGACGGCCGTCCGTCCGGGGACGTGACGGTGTCGCTCGGATCGAATCAGTCCGCGGAGGCGGCCTTTGCCGGCGCGCCGCGCGGCACGGCGGCCGCCGTGTCGGTGGACGATCCTGGCGGCATTCAGGCCGACAACGTCCGCTTCGCCGTGCTTGGCGGCACGACCCAGCCGTCGGTGCTGGTCGTGACCGGCAGCGGCGATCTCGGGCGCGAAGCGTTCTACGTGCGGCACGCGCTCGCCGCGTCCCTCTCCTCGGACCGCGGGCTGCAGGTCGCCGGCGTTGGCGGTGCGCAGCTGTCGGCGTGGACCGACGATCAGATGAGCGCGCACGCCGCGGTGCTGCTCCTGTCCACGCGCGGGCTCGAACGTCGGGGGCGCGAAGTCCTGGCCTCGTACACGCGCACCGGCGGCGGCATGTTGATCGCCGCGGGACCTGATATCGATGGCGACATCGTGTCGGACGTTCTCGGTCCGGGATCGACGCTGCGGGTGGTCACCGTGGACGGCACCAGACCGGCGGCGCGCGCGCTGGCGCCCTCCGACGTCCGGCATCCGGTGTTCCAGCCCTTCGCGGGCAACGCGGCGACCCTCGGTCTCGTGACGTTCCAGAACGCCGCCCGGATTGGGGGCACGGCCTGCCAGACGCTGGCGCGGTTCACGACGGGCGACACCGCGCTCATCGAATGCCCGGCGGGCGAGGGACGCGCGCTCGTGCTCGCGTCCGATCTCGACAACCGGTGGAACGACTTCCCGCTGCACGCGACGTTCGTGCCGTTTCTGCACGAAGTGGTGCGCTATCTGGCGAGTGCTCGCACGCACCCGTCGGAGTATCTCGTGGGCGACGCGCCGGAGGGCGTGAAGACGATCCCCGGCGTCGTCGCGGTGGCCGATCCCGCGCGGGGCCGGACCGCCCCGCGCCGTGTGGCCGTGAACGTGGATCCGCGCGAAGCCGATCCCGCGCGCATCTCCGTGGACGAGTTTCAGTCCGCGGTGACACGCCTGAAGGATGTCGGCGGTCTGGAAACGCGTGTCGAGGCGCGCCAGCAGGAAGACCGGCAGCACCTGTGGCAGTACGCTCTGGCGCTGATGGTGCTGCTGCTGGCGGCGGAAGGCCTCATGGCGAGCCGGGTGGCATAGATATGCAGCATTACGACCAGATCCGCGAGCTGATCGATCGCGTGCGGGCGCGCTGGCTGGCGTTGTCCGTCTTGCAGGCGATCGTGCGCGCCGCGCTCGCCGCCGCCGCCGTCATTGCGATTGGGCTCGTCCTCGCGCGGTGGTCCGACGGCGCGCCGCGCGCGTTCGCGGTCATCGCCCTCGTCGCCGCGACGCTGGCGATCGCCGGCGTTGTCTGGGGTCTGCTGCCGCTGCGCCGGATCCCGTCCGACAAGCAGGTCGCGCGCTTCATCGAGGAGCGCGCGCCGGTGCTCGACGATCGACTGGCCAGCGCGGTGGACGTGGCCGGTTCGTCGCGGGGGGTGCCGACCGGCCTCGCGGAACCGATGATGGCCGACGCCGCGCGCCGCGTGCGCGACGTCGAGATCGACACCATCGTGCCGTCGGCGACGCTCGGGCGCGCGGGGCTCCGCGCCGGGGCGGCCGCGCTCGCGCTTCTCGTCGTCCTGATCGTCGGGCGCGGTCCGGCGCGACAGGCCGTGGACGCTGTCTCGCTGACGCTGCTGCCATCGCGCGTCGCCATCGAGGTGGCGCCCGGCCACGCCAGAATCAAGGCGGGGTCGCCGCTGGCGATCCAGGCGCGCCTCATCGGCAATCGCGCGCCGGTCGTCGCGCAGCTGCAGATTGCCGATGGTGAAGGGTGGCGGACGAGCGAGATGGCCACCGACAAGCCCGGCGCGTTCCGCCGGGGGATCGACGCCGTGGCCGCGTCGTTCCGGTACCGCGTCGTCGCCGGAGCCGTGACGTCGCCGACCTACGAGATTACCGTCGCGCATCCGCCCCGCGTCCTGCGGATCGATGTCGACTACACCTATCCCGCCGGCCTCGGGCTCGAGCCGCGGACCGAGACCGATAGCGGCGACATCTACGCGCCGGCCGGCACGGACGTGCGCGTCCGGGTGCTCACGGATCGGCCCGCGGCGAGCGGGGAGATGACGCTGGTCGATGGCGGGCCGATCGCGCTGGCAACCGACGAGCCGAACCAGCTCTCCGCGTCGCTCAAGGTCACCGATGACAACTCGTACCGCATCGCGCTCGCCGATCGCGACGGGATGTCGAACCCTGGAGAAACCGAATACTTCATCCGCACGCTCGAAGATCGCCCGCCGGAGGTGCGCGTGTTGATGCCGGCGACAGATCGATCGGTGACGAGGCTCGAGGAAGTCGATATCGAGGCGCAGGCCGAAGACGACTACGGCATCGAGCGCCTGGACCTCGTGTACGCCGTGCGCGGCGGCGCCGAGCACGTGGTGCCGCTCGACATCCCGCGCCGCAGCACGATGGTGAACGGCCGGCAGACGCTGTTTCTCGAAGACCTCGACGTGCAGCCGGGCGATTTCATTTCCTACTACGTGCGCGCCCGCGACCTGACGCGCGGCACGCGGCCAAACGAGGCGCGCAGCGACATCTTCTTCCTCGAGGTGAAGCCGTACGAGCAGGAATTCGCGCTCGCGCAGAGCCAGGGCGCCATGCCCGGAGGCGGCCGCGGCTCCATCGACGATCTCGTCAGCGCGCAGAAGGAGATCGTCGTCGCGACCTGGAAGCTCGATCGTCGCGCGCGGAGCGCGAAGGGCGCCACATCGGAGCAGGACATCCGCTCCGTCTCGCGCGCCGAGGCCGAGCTCAGAACGCGCGTGGAGCAAACCTCGAGCGCGTTCCGCGAGTCGACGATGAGGGATCCGCGGAGGCGGCAGCCGCAGCGCGGGCGCAGCGGGCCGCCGCCCTCGCCGCAGCCGCCTCAGCTGAAAGCGGGCGACACGCTGCCCGAGGAAGACGACATGACCGCCGCGGCCGCCGCGATGGGGAAGGCCGTGACGTCGCTCGACGATCTGAACACGGCCGGCGCGCTGCCGCCCGAGATGGAAGCGCTCAACCGCCTCTTGAAGGCGCAGGCCGACGTGAAGCGCCGCGAGGTGATGCGGCAGCAGGCCGGCAACGGCGGCGGCAGCAACCGCAGCAACTACGACATGTCGTCGCTGTTCGACAAGGAGCTGCAGAAAGCGCAGCAGACCAACTACGAGAACAAGTCGAGCGCCGAACAGCGGGAGGATGCGAACGAGAGCGCCCTCGACAAGATCAAGGAGCTCGCGCGGCGGCAGGACGAGCTGCTCAAGCGCCAGCAGGATCTCGCGCGCGACCGCGCCGGGATGACCGAAGAGGAACTGAAGCGCGAGCTCGAGCAGCTGACGCGCGATCAGTCCGAGTTGCGGCAGAAAGCCGAGGAGCTCGCCCGACAGATGGCGAGCCAGAACAGTCAGCAGTCGGCAGGCGGCAGTCAGCAGTCGCAGCAGAAGCCGGACGAGAAAGGCCAGTCCGGGCAGCAGGCCAAGTCCGGACAACAGGGGCAGTCGGGCCAGCAAGGCCAGTCCGGGCAAGGTCAGTCTGGGCAGGGCCAGCAAGGCAAGGCAGGGCAGGCAGGGCAGGCAGGACAGAACGGCGGCGACAGCAGCAAGCGAATGCGCGACGTCTCCGAAGAAATGCGCAGCGCGGCGAGCGAGCTGCGTCGGCAGGATCCCGGTCAGGCGAGCGCGCGCGGCCAGCGCGCGCTGGAGCAGCTGCGCCAGCTCCAGCAGCAGCTCGAATCCGCGCGGCCCGACCAGCGGCGCCGCGCGCTCGGTGAAACGCAGCTCGAGGCGCGGCAGCTCGCCGACGCGCAGCGGCAGATTGCCTCCGAGCTCGGCAAGACGGCGCAGGGCGACGCCGGCAGGGACGCCGTGCGCCGGCTCGCCGGCGAGCAGGAGCGGCTGGCCGATCGCGCGCGCAAGCTGCAGGACTCGCTGAAGCAGCAGGCGGCTACCCGTGCGGTCGATGCGAGAGGCGCGGCAAGTGCGAAGAGTGCAGCCGGGGCGAAGGACCGTGCGGCCACCGCGGAGACGCAGGCGGCGGCGGGCGACGCAGCCAGGGAGCTCGAGCGGCAGCGTCTCGCTGAGCGGATGCAGCAGTCGGCCGACGCGATGCGCGCGACGAGCAGCGATCCGCGCGGCGCTCGCGGCAACACGGCCCCGCGAACGGGCGACGATCCCCGCGCGCAGGCGGCGGCGGAACAGGAGCTCGCGCGCGCGCTCGACCGGATTGCCGACAAGCTCAGGTCGGCCAACGGCGGTCAGGACGCCGAGTCGCGGAAATTGTCCGAGCAGCTCGCCCGTGCGCAGGAGTTGAAGGAGAAACTGAACAACGCCGGGCGCAGTCTGGACGCCATGAGCGGCGGACAGGCGGGACGGGCCGGAACGGCTGGAAGGGCTGGACAGAACGCGCAGAGCGGTTCGCAGGGATCGAGCGCGCAGAAGGCCCCCGGTGATTCCGGCAAGACTGGCGAAGGGCAACAAGGCGGCGGTGACGGAAGCGACCTGAACCGGCTGCGCGAAGAGTACCGTCGTCAGCTGCAGGAGACGCAGGATCTGGTCGACGAGTTGCGACGCGAGGATCGTGACTTCGCACGCGGTGGCGGCAGGGGCGTCACGTTCACGGCGCCCGGCCGCATGACGCTCTCGGCGCCCGGCACCGAAGCCTTCAAGCAGGACTTCGCGAAGTGGGACGAGATGCGGCGGCAGGCGACGCAGGCGCTCGAAAACGTCGAATCGTCCCTCTCGAAGAAGCTGCAGGCGAAGCAGTCGCGCGAACGGCTCGCGACGGGCGCCGACGACAAGGCGCCGGCCGAATACCAGAAGCAGGTGGACGGCTACTTCAAGGCCATCGCGGGCAAGAAGAAACCCTAGATGCATTTCGCGTATCCGCTGCCCTGGTGGCTGGCGGCCGTTCTCGTCGCGGGCGTTGCGGCCGCGGCGTATGGCGAATACCGGCGTCCGCTCTCGCCGCTCACGCGCGTCCAGCGCGGCGTGCTCGCCGGCCTGCGCGTGCTCACGCTCGCGGTGCTCGTGCTCTTCCTCTTCCGCCCCATCGTCATCCTGCCGCCTGCCGGCGCGCGCGACGCCATCGTGCCGGTGCTGGTGGATGTCTCGCGCAGCATGCGGCTCGCGGACGCCGACGGCCAGACGCGTCTCGCGCGGGCGAGCGCGGTGCTCAGGACCGATCTTGCACCGGCGCTTTCGTCGCACTTCGTCACCGAGGTGTATGCCATCGGCGACGGATTGAAGCCCGCCACGGTTGACGGCCTGGCAGCCGACGCACGGCGTACCGATCTGACCGGTGCGCTCGAGGCCGTTCGCGAGCGGTACCGCGGTCAGCGCGTGGCCGGCATTGTCGTGTTGTCGGACGGCGGAGACACGGGTGGGTCGGGGGGGTCGAGTGGGTCGGGTAGGCCGGGGAGGGCGGGGAGGCCGGGGGGGGCGGGTGGGGAGGGGGGGGCTGG
>Ga0082335_1007217_pt1 | contig 13644 bp, 9 predicted proteins | sample Subgrocontami58m_FD_72375 | JGI IMG/M metagenome (GOLD analysis project Ga0082335, IMG submission 72375) | Subsurface groundwater microbial communities from S. Glens Falls, New York, USA - GMW37 contaminated, 5.8 m (SPADES assembly) (version 2) ...
TACATCGCGGTTTATCAAAAATGAATAAACAAAATTATTTTAAGTGGTACTTTTTTCTAAAACCAAAATAATTTATAACAATTACAGCAACACAAAATGACTATTATACCCATTCCGGTATATCGAAATCCTTCCTGGCTTTGAATAATATAAACAGAATATTTCTTCATGTTCACTTTTGACTGGTAATTACTTTTTAAAATAGAAAAGCCCGATCTCAAATCAAATCAGGCTTTTCTTTGTAGCGGGGGCAGGACTTGAACCTACAACCTTCGGGTTATGAGCCCGACGAGCTACCAATTGCTCCACCCCGCGATGTAATTTTTATTGGTATATAAACGTTTTTCTTTACTCGGGGCACAAATATATCTAAGGAATGCCCGAATGTCAAATAAGGTATGATTCATCTTTACTCAGCTAAATATTTTATAATCATTCTTTGTGAATATCAAAACGGGTGCTCAAACGAAAGATAGAAAATCATTCCAACCCGGGTTCCGGCTTGCCGGGATGAAAAGCTAAATGGAAATCCAAGTCCTGGTACAATTTGCAGTTCGCCAATATCAATTGCACAGCGAACGCCCGGGCTGAAAATCTTTTCCGTAAAGTTGTTCACGCTGCCGAACTCGTCAATATTGCTTGCAATGTTCATCAGATACTCGAGCATAAAGTTGAATTTTTTTCCTGCAAGCCAAATAATACTTCCGCCGAAATTGTACCATGTTAATTTATGCTTGTCCGCCTGGAAACCATTGATTGTATTTGGCGCTTGTGCTGCTGGTAAAAATGTAAAACCTATGTTGAAGTGAGCAGCAAAAAAATCGGAGAGACGTTTGCTTGTAGGAAGGTTTACTTGCACGCCTGCTGTACCGAGTCCTAAGTTTTTATTTACATTTCCCGTTGGCAGAACGATAGAAATGCGCGGCGCAACCGCAGCCCAATCGTTACTTGTAAAAAGTTGATAGCGGTAGTTGATCATCATGTCTCCAACACCATTCACACTATTTGAATTGAGAAAGGCATAGGGAATTGTGAAGCTTAGTTGATGCCGTTGTCCTCCAATGGGCAATTCCTGCGTGAAGGTGTAAGCAACGTCGTGCTGTGGATCCTGAAAGTAGACAGCATTCGAAATATGTTGAATGACGCGTTCTTCCTGGTTGTATGCTTCTTCGATCAAAAAAGAATTATCTTCGATTGCTTTTGAAAATTTCTGCTGCGCAAGCAATGGGGGCGAAGAAAGAAGAAAAATTGCGACAACTGTGTTTCGAAATATCATAATAAATTCCTCCAATGAGAAAAATGAAAACGTCGCGCTAAGTCTTGACATTTTTTTGGAACCGAAGCACGATTAATATTTCAAATTATATTTTTGCGCGAGAGATTTAGAATTTGAAATCAATCCCCGCCGTGATTATGCGTTGCATGCCTGCCCGGATACCGGAGGGCCGGCGGGTTACAATGTAACGCTCGTCCAACAAATTCTTCACCGAGAGAGAAATTGATGTGTTGAGCGACGAAATAAAATAACTTGTCGAAAGATCGAGAACAAGATAAGCCGGTATCACGCCTGTCAACCCATCGGCTGAAGGCGTTGCCGTGTTGAACTCATCGGTAAATTGTTTATCAACATACAATGCCGATAGTTGTGCGCTCAAACCGAACGGCGTTACTACGCTTAAGGTGTTGGAAAATGTAAACCTGGGTGCGTAGGGAAGTGAATTGCCGCTAATATTGATTGTGGTACTTCCTTCAGTGATAAAACGATCTGCATTATACGTTGCTTTTACGTAGGTAGCGTTTGTAGTAAGACTAAAAGAATATCGCGATTTAAACAGTCTGCCTGCGTCAATAGTAACACCCGCCTCGATGCCAATGTGCTTGCTGCGTCCGCCGTTGATTAGACCGGTTCCTGCGCTGCCCGAAGATTGAGAAACAGGAATAATTTGATTAGAGAAATCGAGCAAGAACCCGGTTACTTCAAGCGAAAGTCCGTTGATTGCAGTGTAGCGCGCACCGACTTCGTAATTCCAACTCAACTCGGCATCGAGTTGAAGCGCTGTGCCGTCGCTGGTGATAGCATCTTTAACGCGCGGCGGCGCAAACCCGCGATGAACTCCGGCAAAGACCGAACTCCCTTCGACAAGCTGATAATTTATACCTAAACCCGGAATGAATTCTGTGATCGTATTTTCTGCAATAACACTTGTGTCGCGCACCGCTGTAGCATTGTTTATTTTGAACTGTCCCCTCATAATATTTCGTTCGTAGGAAAACGATTCAAAGCGCACGCCCGGACTGATAATAAATTTGTCTGTTACAAATAACCGGTTTTGAACAAACGCGCTCCTTGCGTATCCGGTTCTGATCTCATCGTCACGAAGATTGCCGGAACTTGAGTTAAACTTTGTACCGATGACATATTGTTCGAACGCCCGCTCATAGAGAAAGCGAACTCCCAAATCAAGTTCGTTCTTATACTCTCCAAGCTTGTATGTAGTTGTCAATCGCGGCTCGATGCCAGCAACTTCAAACTGACGGTTTCGATTGCCGGTGCTGTTTCTCATATAGATCGCTCCGCCAGGAACACCCGGGTCTCCGAAGACCACGCCTGTTTTGTTGGAAACGCTGCTTGTGCGTCCAAAATCCTGACGGCGCCAGTTGCGCGAAGTGGTGTATCCAAATACTGTTGTTCGGAGAAAGGTAGTCGAAGTGATGAAAAGATCGTGCGTTGCACTGGCTGAGTACCGGCGCACAATGAGTTGATCATCGGGAGCGATGCGCGTGTAGTATTCACCCCGCTCGTACATTGTCTGTGTAAGTCCAACGTATGTAGAGTTCGAGATTTCGTCATACGCTCCAACCTTAAACCCTATAATTGATTTTGAACCGAGCTCCAGTTTGAATTTTGCGGAAAGATCGTTGATGCGATACGTAGCGTTGCCAATATTATCTGCCTGCCGCCTGAGATAATTAATCTGCGCACCAACGCTGCCGAATGTTGTCCCGTACTTCGCAAGAGTAGTGAAGAATCCGTTTTCACCACCGCGCAACTTGATGCTACCAGTCGGAGCTGCAGGCGGATCGGCAGTAATGAAGTTAATGACGCCGCCAATGGTCTGAGGACCAAACAAAATAGAACCGCTCCCTTTGAGTACTTCCAGACCAGCCATCCGATCGATAGGTGGAGTGTAATACATTTCCGGCTCGCCGTAAGGAGCTAAAGAAACCGGAACCCCGTCTTCAAGCATTAAAACTGTTCGGCTTCGATCCGGCTCCAAGCCGCGCACACCAAGATTGAGTCGAAGACCGGCCCCCTCTTCGTCAACAGGATAGAGACCAGTGATTTGGCGGAACACTTCGTTGCCGCTCAAAGCATCAATTCTTGCCAGCTCTTGCCGGCTTATAATTTTTGCAGAACCCGGAACCCTGTTCAATAATCCCGGTTTTCGACCGATGACTTCTATTTGAGGCATTTCATATTTAGATATCAGCGTGTCTTGTTGGCTCAATTCATCAGCAGTAATAACTAATGTGTTCGCCTGCTGTGCCGTTACAAGAGAAAGTCCTGCTAATATTAGAAAGAATATTGTTCTTAGTGTGTGTAGTATGTATTTCATTTGATACTCCAGAATTTATGGATGATTGATGCTTTGATTGTTAAATCAGTACAAAAAAAACGTAGTAAATATTTTATCGCACACATTCCAAAGACCTCTTTAACTTATTGCAATTCATATTTAGACTAAATCTAAATAATAAAATATTCTTAAGCAAGCTATCAAGAAAATAATTGATGCGTTTGTAACTGATGCGTTCGTTCTAAAAAAGGTCAATTTGTCCCGACTTGTCGCATAGGCGTCAACTTAATTTCACATTATGATTTTATTTTTTTTCTATAAGCATTTATTCTAAAATAGATTAGAAAAATTTCCATAGCTCTTATTCATCCCGCCTAAGCGGGATGTTTGTTGTGTGTTCCTTTCATTTGTTTTTTCCGCTTGAAAACTGACCACTTTTCCGCTGAAAATTGACCACCAAAACAATCAACAAATAATAACTTTCTTCATCACATTAAGTGAAACATTTAATCATGAAGAAGAAAGGAAAAAAAGGTGATCAGTATGGAAGATTGGTTGGTAATCAAAAATCTGAAGGCAAAGAACGCTTCAAAAAGTAACAGAGCAATTGCCAGAGATTTAGGAATAAGTCATAACACAGTCAAAGCAGCCCTCGAAAGAAATGAAGCACCGGAGTATCGAAGGAATGGTTCAAGTAATTCTGAGCTGGAATTATTTCACGAAGTAATTTTCGAAATGCTGAACGTTAAGAAATTCAAGGGCAGCAGAATATTTAATGAGCTAAAGTCAAAGGGATATAAAGGTGGAAGAACCTCAATGTACCTTTACTTATCAAAGCTGCAAATAAAAGCGCACAAGTTTTTTACACCTTATGAAACAGAACCGGGTGAACAGGCACAGTTTGACTGGAGTCCTTATACCGTTCAGATCGAAGGCAATCTCACCAATATTTTAGTTTACTCCTACATCAACTCATTCAGTCGTTACCAGATACTTGAAGTATCTCTTTCTCAGAATCAGGGTGCAATATTCGAGGCACTGGAGAATAGCATAATAGAAACTGGCGGAGTGTGTCAAAGACTGCAAACAGATAATGCCAAATCATTTGTAACCAATGCATCGAGAAATAATTTTTCATGGAATCAGCGTTACATTACATTCTGTGCACATTATGGATTGACACCAACAAGATCTTTACCGGGACATCCATGGAGTAAAGGGAAAGTGGAAAAACTTTTTAGTTATTTGGAGACACACTTTATAGCAGGGTCATCATTTGAAAACTTTCCTGATCTTCAAATGAAACTAAAGAATTTTCAAGAAGAAAATAATAGACGAATACACTCAGTAACAAAATCGGCAGCAGTAGATTTATTTGAACATGAAAAGCTCTCGTTGCTAAAACTACCAGGGACAAGATATGTTGGTGTAAAAGAAGAGAACCGAAAAGTCTCACACGATTGTCTGCTATCCTATAATGGATGTCGTTACTCAGTTCCCTGGATGTTTGCTGCCAAGTGGGTCTGGATTAAAATATCAAAGGGATATTATTTACAAGTATACTCTCAGGCAAATAAACTCATTTGCAGTCATAAGCTCTCACTTAAGAAAGGCATTGTGGTTATTGATCAAAACCACTATAAGAGTTATAAATCGCTTGCCGGTAGTTTTGAAGTACTCAAAATAAAGTTCTTAGAAAGTTTTCCCAATCAAGAGATGTTTGTAGAAAAACTAAAGGCACAGAAAAGAATGAATGTAAATAATCAGCTTCATCAAATACTCTCCTTATCAAAACTCTATATGAAAGAAGACTTTATGGAAGCAATAAATAAATGTTTGGAATACAATGTATTCAATCATTCATTTATCTCCGGATACTTGGAAAAGAATCATAAAAAATCATTTAAAATAGAACCGGTAGTAATAAAGTATGAACTGCCCAAGGAGAATGTAAAACGAGATTTATCCCAATACGATCTTCTGTAATAATACATAGTAGAAGAAGGAAGGTTGTGATGCCTTCCTCTTCTTTAACTAAAGGAGAATAAAATAATGTCCGAAAATTTAATTGAACAACATCTCAAGACTCTTTCCCTGCACAGGATAAATGAAACATACCGGCAAGAGGCAGAGAACGCAGCGAAAGCAAAAATCGGTTATCAGGATTATTTGCAGAGACTCCTTGAGATAGAAATCATAAGTAAAGTTGAAAGATCAATAAATCGCAAGATGTAGATAGCGGGCTTCCCTCAGTTAAAGAAGCTTGAGGAATTTGATTTTTCTTATCAACCAATGATCAACGAGAAACTGATCCGTGAACTTGCCAGTTTGAATTTTTTAGAAGAAGCAAAAAATATTCTTTTTGTTGGCGCTCCAGGTGTAGGTAAAACTCATCTTGCTATCAGCATTGGCATTAAAGCTATCCAGGGAAGAAAGAGAGTCATGTTTTTTACTGCTGAAGAGCTCACTTTGCAACTTGCTTCTGCCGAAGTATCCGGTAATCTTAACAGAACACTTGAAAATCTTTCAAGAGTTGATTTAATTATCATCGATGAACTTGGATATCTCTCGCTTACAAAACAAACGGCTAAATTATTTTTTCAACTCATATCGAAACGCTATGAATCAGGATCAATTATTATTACTACTAATAAGCCGTTTGAAGAGTGGGGAGAAATCTTTAATGATGATATTGTGGCATCTGCAATCCTTGACAGGCTGCTGCATCATTCTTATCCTTTTTTGATTAACGGGAAGAGCTTCAGGATGAAAAATATTGTAAAAAATAACTAACTTGGCTGGTCAATTTTGGGCGGAATACTGGTCAATTTTCAACGGAAACAACATCATTCTACAAAAATTGAACATCTACGATGTTCCGCTAACAATGACCTCGTAGAGGTCACATTATTGTAGTAAAAAAATTCAAAAAATTCTCAATAATCCTCGTAGAGGATTAACAAATAATTGCTGTTTTTATTGCTTATCAATATTTTCACCTGTCTTTCCCCTTGGTAATTATGAGTTAAGTTGACGCTGATGCGACTTGTCGGGATCAGACCGACACCTATCATTATTTAGACTTTTTTAGAGAAGACTCATTGATAAAAAAATTTCTGTGGGCTTGGGAAGAATGATTTTAGCATTTAATGATTATTAAAACTGTTTTACTTTTTAAGAACAAAAAATGAAATTAAATATGGTAAGATGGTTTTTACTTTGTGCTTTATATCTATTCGTAATCTTATTTGCGCACAAAGCAATTAAAATTTTTGAGGATTTTGGTTCTGATTGAGAATAACAAAAAATATTTTTTTAGAATAAATTTAACTATAATATTATTAAATTTTGAGCAGTACTTCTACGACTATTAAGGAGAAAGTTATGAGCAGAATTAAATTCTCAACATTTTTTCTTTTTATAATTCTTCCCGTAATAACCAATGCACAATTTGAAGTTGGAAAACATCATCTCGGCCCTTCATTAGGATTATCTTTTCTTGGTACAGTTCCCCAAATTGGATTTAATTACGAGTACGGAATTAATTTAAAAGATTTTGGCGATGTAGGTTTTGGCGGGATTCTTCGTTATTGGTCTTTTAATGATTCATTTGTTGGCGGGGAATGGGGTTATCAAGATTTTTTGATCGGTGCACAAGGTAATTATCATTTTAAGTTAACAAATGAAAAAATTGATCTATGGGCGGGTCTTGTTCTTGCCTTTGATGCCGGATATGTAAAGTATAAAGGGAATAATTCCGGAATGTATCCATCACCATCACACGGAGGTTTGTGGCTCGGCTTTCATGGTGGAGGCAGATATTGGATATCATCAACTTTTGCAATTTCAGGAAGACTGGGATTCGGAACATTAAAATATGGTTCTTTAGAGATCGGATGTGACTGGAAGTTATAAGATTTCTGATACAGTGCGATTGTTTTCAAATCCTCAACAGTTTAGTTGAGGATTTTTTTTATCTCGATAATTATTTATAGTACTCGTACTTAAAACTTGTGCTTAAAACCGGTTTCTCATTGTTATCAAATCTTAAGACCTCATTCTGCAAATCATTAGATCCATACTTAAACACTAATCTTAATTGACGTCTTCCATCAAGTAAATACATTTTGTGCTCAGTTACATTTCCCTTCTCATCATAATTATAATAACGTTTCGTCTCATCATCTAACATTTCAATTAAATTTCCCTTAGAATCATATTGATAAGTGTAAACAACATTAACAGAAGAATTTTTTCGTGTTTCTTTTATCAATTTACCGTTAGAATCATATTCAGGTGTAATTGTTAAAATAGTATTTTCTTTATCATCTTTTACAATCGAACCTACTCTCTTGTTATTATTATAAGTGGTGATAAGTTCGTCTGAAAGTTTATTATTATAAAAATTTTTTGTCTCTATTAGATTGTCTTCTTTATCATACTTAAAAAGCATTTGTGTTTCAGTTTTTTTCCGTCTTTTCTCAGTCAACCGTCTTTCAATCTCGTTACCGCGTGAATCATATTTAGATACCTGTAAACTTGTTCTTCCATTCGATTCAACTGATTCTGCTTTGATGGGATTATTTTTAGAATCATAAGTAAATTTATACATGGCAACTACATTTCCCATTCCATTAAATTCTTCCATTTCTGTTAATAAACCTTTTCTATTAAAAATTTCTTTTGATGCGATTTTTGGGGGAACCGTTTTTCCGCTTAAATCATAGTTGGCTGCATATTTTGTTCGTGTCTTTACTTTAAGTTGTTTGATTTTATTAAGTTCAATTGCATCCTGTGATACAAAATCTCCTTTTTTCTTTGTATTAGAACTTACACCTTGCGCAAAACTACTTTCTGAAAAACAAAATGCAAACCAAAGAAAAATTAAAACAGAACTATGGAATAAGAAATTGCTTAGTGTATTTATTTTTATTGACATGAAGAATCTCCGGTTAATCATAATGCAAATGGTGATTATTTTATTTTAGGTAAATTATGTTGAAAGATGTTTTTACTTTAACAACTAAACATGAAAAAAATTCACATTTAATTTTTTATATGAGAATTACAATTAAGCATCTCCGCCGGCATGAACAATTTTATTTATTTGTCTCTCTCTATACAACTGTCCTATTTCAGCTCCAACAATAAATAAACATGCAGAATAAAAGAGCCATAATAAGATCGCAATGATCAAAACAAAAGCTCCATACAACGTATTTGTACTTAAAATATTATTAACGTAATAACCAAAAACACTACGGGCAATTTCCCAAAGTAATGTTGTCCAGAATGCACTTACGGCAGCAACTTTTTTCCCTAATTGTTCATAAGGAATTAAATAATAGAGAGCGAAGAATAATCCAAACATTAATAATAGCGAGACTACATAAACTAAAATATTCCAAAGTGAGCTTTGAGTATAAGATTGAACAAAATCATAATTTTTAGTTAACTCATAAATGATATTCAATGCGGGAACAATAAAAGTGAAAATTGTAATGATAAAGACTAATAGAATAACCATAAGAATATCACGTATTAATCCATACAAGTAACCTTTCTGAATTTTAACATGATAGATATGATTCAAAATTGTTCTTATGCTGCTGAATATCCAGGTTGAAGTAAACAACAATCCTATAACACCAATATACCCGGCTAAAGTTTTGTATTCAATTACTTCGGGTAAGCGCGAACTTATTATGCGTTTGATATAATTTGCATACGCGGGATAAGGGATTATTTGATCTATAAAATTATTTACTTGAGATTCAATAACCGATTGATCAAAAATATTTCCGAGAAGAGAAAATAAAAGTAGTAGAAACGGAATCATACCAAGTAAAAGAGAAAATGATATACCGGCTCCGGCAAAAAAGGTATTGTTCTCATCCATTTTTTTGAAAAGTCCAAGAACATAATGCTTGAGAAAAGAAATTATCTTTCTGTAGGTTGAAAGAGAGATTACAGAGCCGATTGATTTTAAAATCTTAATGCGCAATATCCATTCTCTTTTGAATTGCTGAATAATAAAGATCAATTAACTGGTTAATTGGAAAATCATATTGATCATTAACATTCAAACTTTTCCCTTCAATTTTTCCAATCAATAAATATGGCGTAAAACTTTTTGAAACTTTCTCTTCAAATTTTTCTTGTGAATCGGGGTTCACCGAAACAATTACTCTCGATTGTGATTCGGAGAAGAAAGAAAAATCTTCACGCGTCTTAATTGGAATTTTTACTTTAGCACCTAATGCTTTTCCCGGATTGATTATACAGCTTTCCGCAATAGCAGTAATTATTCCGCCGTCTGAAATATCGTGAGCAGAATTAATTAATCCGTTATCAATAAGATGAAGAATAAGTTTATGAAGATCTTTCTCAGTTTGAAGATCAATCCGCGGTATTTCTCCAGTTACTAAATTGTGAATCAATTTTAAGTATTCGCTTCCGCCAACTTCCTCATAATCTTCGCCAAGCAGATAAATCAAATCATTTTCGTTTTTGAATTCTGCGGTCGTAATATTTTCTAAATTTTCAATCAGTCCTACCATGCCAATAACCGGAGTTGGAAAAACTGAAGCATCAGGACTTTCATTATAGAAACTTACATTACCGCCGGTAACAGGAGTATTGAAAAATCTGCATGCTTCTCCCATCCCTTCAATAGCTTTTTTGAAAGTCCAATACATCTCAGGTTTGTATGGATTACCGAAGTTCAAACAGTTTGTAATTGCTAATGGAATTGCACCGCTGCAAACCACATTGCGTGCAGATTCTGCAACAGCAATCTTTGTTCCCTCTTTCGGATTTAGATAAACATATCTTCCGTTACAATCTGTTTTAGCCGCTATAGCTTTATTTGTATCTTTTATATAAATCACCGCTGAATCGGAACCCGGACCAACAATTGTATTTGTTCGAACCATTGAATCATACTGTTGATAGACCCAACGTTTAGATGCAATATTTGGTGATGAAAATATTTTTTCGAATACTTCTCCCAGACTATCCGGTTCAGGTAAATTTCTACAATTAAATTTTCTAGTCTCTTCAAGATATTTTGGCTCTGCAGTTTCTCTAAAATAAACCGGTGCATTGCCGCCAAGTACAAGTTCGATGGGAGAAATTTCTGCTTTTTTCTCACCTTGATAATTTATAATTACTTTTTGCTTATCCGTTACCTCACCAATTATTTCGCAGTGTAGATCCCACTTAGAAAAAATTTCTCTAACTCTTTCTTCGCATCCTTTCTTTGCAACAACCAGCATTCTTTCCTGGCTTTCAGAAAGCATAATCTCATAAGCAGTCATAGAATCTTCACGAAGAGGAACTTTGTTCAGATCTATAATCATTCCGGATTCACCTTTAGCACTCATTTCGGAAGTTGAGCATGAAATTCCTGCCGCACCCATATCTTGTATTCCAACAACTAAATCTTCTTTGATAATCTCGAGTGTAGCTTCAAGCAAAAGTTTTTCTGTAAAAGGATCACCTACTTGAACCGATGGACGTTTTGCTTCCGACTTTTCAGAAATTTCTTCCGATGCAAATGTTGCACCGTGAATTCCGTCCCGGCCTGTTGATGAACCAACGATCATTACAGGGTTACCATTTCCTTTTGCAGTTGCAGATATTACATGCTTTGTATCAACAACACCGATAGCCATTGCATTTACAAGCGGATTGCCTTTATAAGATTCATCGAAATAAACTTCTCCTGCAACTGTTGGAACGCCAAAACAATTTCCGTAATCGCCAATTCCTTTTACAACTCCTTCAAAAAGATATCTCGTTCTTGGATCGGTTAGAGGACCGAATCGTAAAGAATTCAAACATGCAATCGGACGAGCGCCCATCGTAAAAATATCTCTTAGAATTCCGCCGACACCGGTAGCCGCTCCTTGATAAGGTTCCACTGCAGACGGGTGATTATGACTTTCTATTTTAAAAGCTATGGCAAGTCCTTCCCCGATATCAACTAATCCGGCATTTTCTTCTCCGGCATTTACAAGTAATCTTCCCCCGCTGCGAGGTAAAGTTTTAAGAAGGGCAATCGAATTTTTATAACTGCAATGCTCGCTCCACATAACACTAAAAATACCCAGTTCTGTAAAACTGGGAATTCTGCCAAGCCGCTCACAGATCCAGCCGTATTCTTCATCGGTTAATCCATGCTCACGGGCTAAGTTTATGTCTACTTCGGGTTCTTTCATCTGTAAAAAAATTTTCACTTTTGATTGTGTAATATAACATATTTCATTCTCTCTTAGAAAAAGTGATAATTGATACTAACTGTAAACATTTCTATTTTTAAGCCGTCTTAACAAACAAGAATAAGAATATTAATCGGATATAAAAATGAAAGCATCATTCAAAGACCACAAATTTTGGTTAATCTCCGGGATTGTTCTTCTTGCATTAATTATAGTTTTATATCCTTACGGCGTTTACAATAGTTTGAGTATGAAACTTACCCGCCCTGAAGCAATTGATATTGCTACTAAGTTTCTTGCTGAACAAAATACCAACATAAATGGATTTTCGACTGAAGCTTTCTTAGACAATTCGCCTGTTGAAATGCGTTACCTCATCAAAAAATTGGGAGGTAAAGATTTTAAGGAATACTTGAAGACTCACCCAACTAATCTAAGTTGGACTGTGATGGTTCATCAAAACTTATCAAAACAAATTCAGCAAACAACTTACTATGTGAATGTTGCACAAGACGGTTCAATATTTGGTTACAGAAGGGAAATTCCGGATTCAATTGAAATAAAATCTTTAACTAAGACAGAAGCAACAAACCTTATTAATTTATTTCTTTTGAAAAAATACAAAAATGAGTTCAACAATTTTAAATTGGTAGAATCTAAAGAAGAACAATACAGAAACAGGACTGATTTTTCATTCAGATGGGAAAAAGAAGAACCCGATGTTAATGCAAAAACAATTTTAACAGCAAAAGTCCAGGGGGATCAGGTTGGGTCTTACAATTATTTTTTTGAAGTACCGCAGGCAGATAGAGAATATTTCCGCGTTGCAGATGCAATCTTCGGTACAATCTCCGTTGTCTTTGTAGTTTTTTTAATGATGATCGCGTATTATCTTTTTCTAAAAAAATATCACCAGGGTGAAATTTGGGTGAATGTCGGCCGTTCTATTTTTATTTTATTCTTTCTGTTATCATTAGTTGAAGTAATAAATTTGTGGCCCGGTATAGGGCAAGGGGTTTCGATCGGTAATATATCATTCCTCTTCACAAAAATTATTGTTCTATTAATCAACGGGCTTATACTGCAATTTTTTATTGCACTGCTTGTCTTTGCAAGCTGGACTGTTGGTGAGTCTTATGCGAGATCACTCTGGCCGGAGAAACTTAAAGGCGTTGATTCATTCATAAAAGGACACATCTTTTCAGTCCATTCCGGAACCGGATTAATGAAAGGAATGGTGATCGGATTGGTAATTGCGCTCAGTTTTCTTTTCGGCGGAATTATACTTAACAGACCTGAAGGCAATCTCTACATAGTTCCAAGCGGTTTAATGGAAATTTTTATCGGATGGTTACCCGCCATTGATGTAATTGTTGGCTCATTCACAAAGGCATCGCTGGCTAGCATTGCAATAACTTTTTTTATTGTAAATATTTCTTACCAGAGGTGGAAAAAGAAATGGGTCTCTATTTTACTTTCCGGATTAGTAACAGTTTTAGGAATTGCCATTGCTTCTACTCCTCCATCACTTAATAATTTTGCTGTTGATCTGATCTCGTATTTCTTGTTCGGTTGTTTTTTAGCTTATCTCTATTTCCTTTTCGATCTGCTTACAATTGCGAGTGCTCTATTCTATACTTCGCTGATCTCTTATTCTTTTGCTCTCTATGCAAATGACAATACATTTTATAATCTTAATTTTATATTTGTGTGTGTTGTATTTTTTATTCCTCCAATTATTTATCTCGTCAGCAGATTTAAGAACCAAGAATTTGTTCTTGAAAATTATGGTATGCCCTCACACATAAAAAGAATTTCCGAAAGAGAACGGCTAAAGAAAGAAT
>Ga0082335_1007218_pt1 | contig 13642 bp, 17 predicted proteins | sample Subgrocontami58m_FD_72375 | JGI IMG/M metagenome (GOLD analysis project Ga0082335, IMG submission 72375) | Subsurface groundwater microbial communities from S. Glens Falls, New York, USA - GMW37 contaminated, 5.8 m (SPADES assembly) (version 2) ...
TGTAATATAGTTTATGTGACTGTAACCTCACCACAAGTTCCGTGTCAAGGACATTGTACGCCCGATAACACTGGTCATAGTTCAGTATTCCTACCGTCATCGGACACGGATGACACATCTTCCCATTTACACTATTCACTTAATCTCCTTTACAGGCTTCCGGTTCATATCCGCCACCATCTGCGCCAACCCCAGCAAGTCCTCCATCCGTGCGCAAGCGCGCCCCCGCGACAACGCCAGAAAGGGGTCCGCCGGGCCCAGGCTGGTCCAGGCTTCGGGCAATGAAATCAACCGTCCAACGTCATCGTGAAACCACACCCGGTGATCTCCCCATGCGTGCGTGCGGCGCAGCAATTTGAACTCTCGGCCGCCGAGCGGATGATAGGGGTGAGTGACACGAACAACTTGTGCTCGATCCGGAGGATCGGGTGTAGTTGACAAGCTTGAGTAAGGGGAAGGCCGAGCGGGTCATTTTCACCATTCAGCAGGATTTTGAAGCCGGCTTGCGCCTGCCTGGCCAAGGCGCCGGCAGCATCAAGGGAGAAGTCGTCCATGAGGCCAGGGGCTATCAACTCAAACTGCCCTTTCCCCTTTCCCCCCCTATAGTCCCCCCGGGAAACGGAAACGGGAAACACCCGATTTGCTCCAGCGGAGGATAGGGCTCTCCAGGGATGGAACCCGAGCGCCGCATGGAGCCTTGCGAACCGCAGGAGGCCGGGCGGGTTTTGCGACCCGCCCGGCCAATCCTGCGGGGGCAAGTCCAATGCGATAAATCCATCCCCTCATTTATCACGAATCTACCGCCATCACTTATCGTGAACGCTCTCATACGGAGAACAAGCTCCCTTCTCCGCGTGGTGTATGAAACACGACGATGTCACATCTTGCATCAGCAACTCCCTCGGAGACAATCCAAAAAGACGACATAGGCCTGCTACCTGGCTAGGTGTCGGTGCGACACTCCCATTGCAAAGGTCGTCCATCGCCGCAGGGCCCACGGCGAAGCCTCTACAGATGGTTGATCTTTTGACACCGGCTCGCTTACACAAATGCCGGAGATTGACGGCAAAACACTTGGTGGGCTTGATTTCCAGCCGCATTGGATCGATTAGCTCCTTCACGCTCACGTGCAAGGCGGCGGCAAGCCTGCTGAGCACTTTTGAGCAAAACCGCTTGCTCTCTCCGCTCAAGTATCTTACAAGAGTGTGGTCGTCGATATCGTACTGTTTGCTAAAATGCCGCCGCACAATACCCTGCTCAACAAAAAGACTATTCACATTGCGTGCGACAGCCACTTTGTCAATCGCAACCGCGTGTGGAAACCGTGCCGTCACATCGTCCATTAACAATTCCTTCAGAGGGACATTCTCACACTTTGCCATTTTGTTCGCTTGGCTAGGCGAGATGTCTCCCGTCTTTAGAATGCGCTTTAAACAACGCGACCCGATGTTCAGCTTATTAGCGTACGTAATTGTTGAATATTCACTGTGCTGTACAATGGCCAGCACATTAGCCCTAATTTTCCCGAGGTCGAGAACAATGCTCGCCCGGTTGGGGTCAAAGATGTCCGCCCCCAGAACTCCTAGTGCCGTTGCCAGTTTGGGCAGGGAATAGTCAGTAGGAATTGCGGCACCGTGGATATACTGGCACACAATGGCATGCGACAGCCCACTTTTAGAGGCGAGCTGTGGAGGCGTCAGATCCCGCTCAAAGAGGAGACTCCGAAGGTTGCGACTCGACGTCTGCGCAAGCGTGACCTGATCCTGTTCTATGACAAAATCGTCGGCCGACTTTTGCGGTAGCGCGGCGGGCTTCAAGGCGCCTACTTCGTCCGCGAGCCGAGCCGTCCCAGGCTCGGAGACCACCGCCTCCAGAACCATTGCTTCACTCTGAGTACCCGGAGCGGGAGTTTCGAGGCACGCCAGATCGACGCTCAACAGTTCCATAGGATTAACGTTGAAATAGCCACACAACCGCGGCACGGTAACGGCCTGGAGCCGGCCCGTCTTCCAGGCGTCTTCAAGAATCGACTGCTTTATGCCGGTAGCGATCGCTATATCGCTACAGATAACGTCCTTCTTTTCAGCCAAGTAACGAAGGTTCTTCTTAAGCAACTGGAAATTGGCCTCTATGGTGATCCGTGCAGATGCTGGGACGTACATGGCAGGCACTGGTACCTGCAGTCCCGGCAGACACAATAGCGCATCCTCCCGTCCCTCGTCGATTTGAACCTCGATCCAGAGCAGGTGATCGAGAATCAGCGCAGACCGGGATCTCTCCAAGTTGCAGAATTTCGTCACCGCTCGCTGGGCCTTGGCCCCACTCGCTTCGATTGTGGAATCGGGTGTGGCCCCAGGGAGAAACTTCAGGCCGCGCACTTTTGGTCGCAAATGCGCAGCACAAGCTTGCCGGTACGCGGCAAGGAGCGTTCTACCGTTATCGTTGTGACAGAGTAGCTCGGCCATTGCGAGCGGGTCCCCAGTCTGCTCTAACCCCATCGTTGCGAACCACTTTCGACACGCATGGTGATACCAATTTAGCAGGCCGGCATGTTTGGCGGCGGCTTTCAGAGCGCCGTTCATGTTCTTCTTCTTGAAAAGAAAGTCCTCCGGTCCCAGGCCTCGCACTCTGATCCACTTCTCCAGAATCAGCGCCAGCTCGGGGAGAATTGGCACCTCCTTTTCGTCTGGCTGGCCGGCGCGGTGCTTCAACTTGGTGAGCTTCATCATGCCCCGCGCGAAGGAGAAGTGCTTTACCTGCGCAGCGTTGGCTGTCCTCCGGCGCACGCCACCAAGCATAAAAAAGTCGAACTTGACACCGCACTCGCCATTCGATTGCGCCGTCCGAATTTTATAAAGGTAGGCGCGCATTTGCGTAAACTCCTCAGTAGTGGGAATTTGCACCGTCCTTGACGAGCGAGTGGCCCATACGATCGCATTTGTAATATCAAGGTACTGCTCAGCCGTCACCTTCTTCTCCACCAGCAGGTAGTTCACCAACTGGTTGATGAGCGCCATGAAGGTGTTATACGTATCCTTTGACAGCTTCCTGGCAACCGCCGGATTCTTGAATCGACGGTCGCGAGCTTTCACGAGCAATGTATTCTCGAGATCCTTGATCACGTCCTTATCCACCGAGCCAACGTCGATGGTGTTGAACCGGGGCCAGTGAGCGGCTAGGTGGCCAAAGTGGACCTTTTGTCCGTTCACAGTTCCCTGACTGATCTTCCCAAGTGATACCAACGCCTGTCTGCTTTCGAAGAAACCTGAGAGGAAGCTCGCCAGCGTATTCTTCCCCCCTCCTCCGAGTCGTTCCTTCTTTAAGAGTCCGGTCACCCATTCTGACCTATTGATTCGCGCCGTTGCAGGATCATCGGTCTCCATCGCCTTGGTCTTGGTTTTTCCATTGATCTTGGTTTTGGCGAAGATTCCGTTGACCTCTGAAATCCGGAACAGCCCAGACCCTTTTTGGCCCACTCGTTGAGTTGTGTGAGCGCTTCCTTGCGACATCTTGACAATCTCATCGGGATAGGTGTCGCAAAGGATCATCAGCAGGAGTTCTTCACGGTCAGTGCCGATTGGAGATTGCCCGAGCAGTTGTATTGTTTTCGGCTTTAGGTTCAGCTTGGCGAACCACTCCTCCGGGCTGGCAGTCGCAACGAACAGGTTGAGATCCGCGACTAGTGCAGTATGCAACTCTGAAGCAGAGGCTTTCGGCCATTTGACCAGCAGTTCGGTGGTGCCGGAAGATACTTGGCGGCTTAAGTGGAGTGACAATTTGGCTGATGAAGGATCGGTGTCAGGATCCTTTAGTTTGGCGACGAACTTTTTTAGCCTGGCGATCCGGCGAACCGCGGACGGTGACGACTCTTCGGACTGTGCCTGTCCGCCGCCCTGTCGCGTGGCGCCAGATGCTCCAGTTACGTGCGGGCCGGATTCGCCTCGGCACGGAATTGAGTTGACGCCGCCTGTTGACGCCACTTGGTCATTCTGGTCTGTTTCGGAGAGGTTATTCATTGGTATTCAAAATACGTATTTGTTGCTGCATTCTGTGCTAAACTGGCCTATTATGCGCATATTTGGAGAGAGAGTACAATAGGTATTTTGGTGGTGCGTATAAATGACGCTGATATGCACTTGAGCAGTAAGTCCCTGTGCTACTGGCATTTGCGCACGTGGTTGACGCCTGCTGTTGACGCCACTTTCATTCGAGATTCCAACGCGCCTTTGTTCGGAATCTGGGTTGATAGGATAGTCGCTCTTTCGGCGCCTCTGATCCAAGACGCGTGAAGCATCCCCCCGCTCGTATAACTGATGCTTCTCACGAACAGATTGCGACATGTCCCAGTCTCCGCTTCCAATGCAAAGCGCGGGCTGAGAACGTCCTTTGCCGGCACCAGATGCAAGCTTAGGAGGTCCTCCCACAATGACTACAGGCTTGCCCTCGACGGACAGGGTACGGGAGGGGAAGCAGCCCGGGAGTGTTCGCTGCAGGCGCCGCGCGTTTGCCTTCTCCAAGAGAGTGGACTTCTCCTCGTAAGCGCAGACATAATGGATGCCGGCTGACGGTCTTAGCCTCTTAGTAAGCACTTGCTGACGTTCCACTTTCACTTCTGAGATTCTGGTTGGCGGTCGTCTGCTATGTGATCCGCACGTTGCATATCCACGCTATAGCCGTACTGTTCATCGATGTGCCGCAAGTCATGCCGAAGCCTTACCCAGCCCTTTTCAACTACGAAGAAAGCATATTGGGGCTTTTGCTGCCGAAGCCAATTGGTTGTCGACTGGGTCTCCTTTGTGATAAACCCCATTTCCCTGAGAGCAGTTGGGACGTCGCCGATGGCAATGCCTTCCGGGTGGAATGTTTTTAGGTATTCACGTAGGAGCCACACTCTCGTCCTGGGTCGAACCGGCTCTTCATCCTCGGTGTCTTCCTGAAGCAGCGCGAGCATACGTTTCCTAATCGCCAACACTGTCTCCATCTCCGCTATTTGGTCTCGGAGGTTCTTTTTTAGCAACGTGTCTGAAGTCATAGTCTGCATGAGGGGCCGGTTTGTTGATCAGACGCTCCTCGAACGTCTCTATGCTGTTCGCGATTGGGCTCTAGCCTCGACCCAAGCGAGCCAATACCCCAGGAATTGCTCGGAGTTGTTTTCACCACACATCATTGATTCGTCATTCATGACTTATTATAGGCTGTTTCGACCGACCCTCGCTCCGAGAGCACGCACGGAATGAGTGGTATTCCGTGGTCAACCACCTTTGAGCGAAGTTGTGCACTATTCATTATGTGCCTTTACAGAAATGCTGTGCGAAGAAAATGTATATTTGTGAGCAAAAGTGGCGCTATCCGCACCAACGGCAGACTGCTGGTGAGCTTTGTCGAGGACATGCGGCCTATGGAAGCCGTTTTCAATGGCCAAGCTAGACCAGGGCGTTCGACGGACGGACGATGCAGCATAGAGCGCCACATTAACATTCGCCAGGTGAAGGGAGTGCTTTACGAATACCATGAAGCATCCACATTGACAAGAGACGGCAAGCCGATCACATATGAAGACACGTTTCGCCTTCGAGAATGGCTCTCTGACCGCCGCTATCTTGAAGCCGCCGAGGGCTGGCTCGGCCTTGGCCGACCACCTGGCGGCGAACGAGGAGCTGGAGGGCATCACCCCTCAGCTCCTGGTCCACCCGGACGTGCCAAAGCTGCGGCTCATGGTTTACGAGAAGGCTGGGAGGTGGAAGGCGTGCGTGAACATCGCCAGGGCCATTGCCAGGCTTGTCCCGGATCAATCCTTCGACCCATCTCGCCCTCGCATATGCACTCCGGCGTGCGTCGGACGGGTACCGTCACGTCGCGCTCGACGCCTTGGTGACCGCGAGGGATTGCCCCCAGGACGGCGATCTTCCGTTCAACGTGGCCTGCCATTGCCGCTAACTTGGCCATCGCCAGGAGGCGAAGGCATGGCTGGAGAAGTCCGCCCTGGGTAGGAGGGCATCCTCAACCAGACAGTTCCCCTGCTAATTGTTCCGTCCGCGCAGCAACCCCCTTGAGAATCGCGTCTGCGATTTGTGCCGGGAATCCAGCCGGCAGGCTGTTGCGCACCTGGGCGACTATCCCGGGTGTCTTTTCGATCACCTCGGTCATAATCAGCTTCATGTTCCCGAGTCCGTTCCGCCTCGCCGTCTCAACAAAATGTCGCGCGTGAATTTCCTTCCACCGATAATGTCGGTTCTTTCCATCGACCGCCATGGCCATTCGAATCTTTTCCGGGGAAAGCTTCCCCCGGCCGTGGCCCAGCATCGGGTATGCGGACAGGATGTCATACCGAGGGGTGAGCCGGTAGTCGCCGTTCGGCAGGAGGAAGACGCTGAAGTTTTTCGCGTGCCCATCAATCGCGGCCAGAATCCAAAAGACGAGCTGCGTGCGCATGAAATCGTCACGATCATTCACAGAGCTCTCGGACGCCCGAAGAAGTTCCATGATGGTGTCGATCCCTGGCCCGCCGTCACTTTCGTACTTAAACGACGAGGGGGTCGAGGTCGCTTGACAAAGATCCTCCTGCGGCAGACGGACATACCAGGTGCCGTCCGCTGCAAGGCGGCGATCAAATCGTTCAACCACGAGGCTCTTGTATTCACCGAAAGTCATGATCTGACACTCGGCCACTGGTATGCCGAAGGAACGAACCACTTGCGCGCAAAGCCACTCGTTCTCCACCGATGTAGACAGATCAATGCCTTGAGGGCTGATCCCAATCGGAAGCTTAAGAATATGGGTGGTTGGCGTGGTCCCAGATGGCCGGTGCCATACGCCTTCATGCCGCAACAGCGCCGTCTTTTCCTGTGCTCCAGCCAACGAGATGCGGAATTCGTCTCGGGTGTCGTCTTCTCGCCCGAGCGCCGAGCCGAGGCACCTGTCGAGCACTTGAGCGACTCCGACAGACGTCAAACGCTCGCCGGTGATTTGCCGCACGCTCTCCGGCAATTGGCCTTCGGGAAGCAACTGCAATGCGCCGACGCAATCACGCCCTATCTCGTGCAACAGGTCAAACGCACTCATCGATGGTGTCTGGAAACGCCGCCGGATCCTTTCACGCACCTGGCGATTATCGGGAAGGAGATTCTCAAAAAATGCTTCCACGCCGGTGCGATAGGGCTCGCGAGATGGGCGCAACGGCAGCGATAATGAAATCGGGCGTGCGTCCGGTGTAGAGAGCCACGCCTCGTTGTACAGGAACTCCTGCCCTCCAGCGCTCGGGCGGCGCCAATCGCCGACCGCAACGCCATTCATCCACACGGACAACGACCTGGTTTTGCTGTGCCGTCCCATAGTTCACCATTCTGCGTCTGCGCTGCGGTCAGGTCTTCCCCGAGGCCTCACCACGAGCTCAAGATCGAGAGAGGCCAAAAGCTTGAGAATTCTGGACAGGCTCGACGGACCTGGATCTGATTCCATCAGAGAAACAGCGTTTTGGCGCACGCCGATTTTTGCTGCGACGGCGCTCTGGGTTAGCCGCTTCTCCTTGCGGTATCCTTGGAGCACGGACCCGAGCTGGCGCGGCGTTTTGACAGAGTAGCCATTCATATCGTAAACAGGATAAACTCGATTTATCGTGTTTGCAATATAAATATGAGTTATCTGGTATGCCTGATATCGTGACACCGACCTCCGCGCGTAACCCGCTGCGCCAGAACAGTGTATGTAGCATTGTGCCAGACTGTCGCATCAACACGGTTTGAGCGCGGCAAGCTGCCATACAGCAACACGGCCAGCGGTGCCGAACTCGCGCCAACTCGCGCCAACTCGCGCCAAGGGCGGTCGTGGCAGCTGAACCTCCAGCCTAAAGCGTCGCCCTCACAGATATCTCGGTGCATTCGCACTACAATGGACAGATGACGAACCGTGAAGTCTATTACCCCTCCCTTGGGCTTCTGATAGCGCTGATAGGAGCCGTGACGGTGCATCGTTCCCGAGCAGCCTCGCGGGCACCTCGGCCGATCCCCTTTGAAACTGTCAGCACGAATTTGAATGCCCTCTCAAGAACTCATTACCCTGCGGCTGGTCAAGCCGCAATCCTCCCGTGAACACGACACCTCCCCATCCCTCCTACCTCCACGGAACACCCCGGACCGCCACAGTATTTCACGGTTGGCAGAACCCGTCCCAGTTGCGCAATGCGGCAGCTTGATCAGGTCCACGCAGGCCAGTCTTCAAAAGGTCGAGGTAAATCTGGGCGTCGGAGACTAAGGGGAGTTCTCTCACAATTTGTGTCTCGATGAAAAGGCCGTCATCATCCGGTACATGGAACCAGACCTTACCAGCATCGTCGACTGGGCGCAAACCGGATCCTGCCAGCACCTTATCGGATGGGATTTGTGAGACATACGCAGAGACCACTTCCGGCTCAGTGTATGGGTGGCGTAACCAACCGGCAACCCACTGAGTGAAGGCGACCGAGATGCCATTATCTGATGCCAACTTCTTCAGTTGGTAGGCCAGGTAAACCGGGTCCCATCGAAATACCGAGTAGCGCAAGGTTCTCGTCCGACGGGCGAAGTTATCGGATTGCGCCCAGGCGTCAAGCAGGGCCAATGGATCCCGAAGCCGAAAATCACGAGTCCCGGTCTTCTCGACAAATCCCTCACGCGTGAGGTGCTTGACAATCCGGGAGACCAGCCCGGAACTGGCCTTGGTGCGAGTCATCAAATCGTTTTGGACCCACACGCGGGCACGGTCAGTCAACAAGGCTCGAATAATCCGGGCGCTCTTGCCAACAAAGATGTCCCGCGGCTCGAGTTCGAATCGAAAATCGCGTTCGGGATTTGCCGGGCTGTCCACCAACAAACCCGCCGCCCGGAAATATGCGCGGCCGTTCAGATCCATGGCGCTCAATCGATGATGGCGGCAAAAATCAAGAACCCGCGGGGACAGATGTGGAGCGACCACGAGAGGAGGCGGAGTTCTCCCGACGGCGACCAGGCTTTCAAGCTCGGATAGACTGGGCTTGAGCGAGTACCACACCTGGAAGCGATAGGTTTGGCCGTCTAGAACCAAGCTGACGGTATCCGGCCTAGCCTGCGACTCGCCAGCCAGCTCGACTTTGAAGCCGATACCCACCTCCGCATCAATGAGTTGCGTAAACTCACGAGAGAGTTCGCTTTGTGTTCGGATGGTGCAGTTTTTACTCAATTGGACAGTTCTTAATTTTTAGTAAAATATAGGATATCCAGTATGAAGTCGACCATTTCTTTATAGAATTGCGTGTTGTTACTGCCTGATAAACTCTCCATTTTCAGTAACAACTGCCAGGCACAGTGCTAGACGAGCAGATTCCAGGCTGAACTCCTGGCGCCAAATCTAACAGGGCGGATTTTGGCACGAAAATGGTGATCTGCCGATTTCGTGCCATCGGTCGGGGCGGAGTTTCTCTAGCTTTACCAAGCGAGAAAAAGCCCACGCATACGCAGTTGCGGGCTTGGCGACAGCCGCCAAAAAGAAGTTACCGCCGTCCGTTTTCCTTCGGATGCTGCCAGGCCAGCAGGCTTCAACCTGGTCATCTTACGAGCCACCGCGGTAGAACCGGACGAACGAGGAGCGGATGCGGCGCACGGGTGCAGTCACCAAAGCAGCGGATAGCGTCCTCCTCGTAATCCGACGTTTACTCGCAGATGCTTGCCCTAGGTTTTGTACCCTGAACTGGCAAAAAGGCCTACCTCACCATATCCGGCTTCACCTCCTGGGAGGCCCTGGTCTGCGCGGTCTGCGTGCTCTGCCCTGCGGCATCCTTCGAGGTGCTCGCAGTGGTACACTCTCGCTTTCGCCAGCCCGCGCGACCGCAATTCCGAACTCGGCCTTGGGGGCAATTCGGATGCTGTTCTGATTCAAGCCGGGCGGTGTTGCGGGTTGATATCGGCCAGTTTGTGAGGAACGTTGGAGCGGTGATCGAATGGACTGAGATAGACCGCCGATTTCATCGGAATACGCACTCTGCTGTTCAAGTTGGGAATCTACTCCGATGGAAAGGATTCAAACCTTTCGGAAGGGAGGACGATCTTGTTTTGGCAACAATTGGCAACAGGGTTGGTGCGCGGTTGTTCCCTCTCATGCGGCGATACCCCGTCTAACACAGTTTATAACACTAAGAACATGAGCAATTTACGGCAATTCTCAAAACACCTTCCCATGGTTCGAATCCCTTCGCTCGCTCCATTTTGCCACCCTCATAACCAAGCACTTACGGCGGTTTCGACCGCCTCTCGGGGTTTTTCCTGAAAGATCCCTGAAAGATTACCCCCTGCTTCGTGGTCATCCTTCGTTAGCTGGCAGCTCAACGCTCACAACCATGCGGCGGATTGGTATTTCGAGAGCCTGGCCGATTCTCCCGCTACGCCCGGCTGGGCGGCGGACAAACACGTCGCCGACAGCAAGGCAGGCGGCGCGGAACCGATGTTGACGGTGCCGATGATCGGGTGGCTGCCCAAGCTCGGCCCGAATCGCGCCAGGCTCTGCAGTTACTCCATCGCGAAATACGGTCCACAGACGGACAGTGACTGGCAATGGTTTCCAGACGCGGGCAACGGGATCGGTACCAATGCCACCACGCGCACGCGTTGGCTCATCACCACAAACAACCCCAACGACGCGAGTTTTCAGACCAACTCGACGTTCCAGCAGGAATGGGTCAACCACCTGACAAACCGGTGGGGTCCCTAGACGAACAACGGCGTCCGTTATTACTGCATGGACAACGAGCAGACCTCGCCTCTTCGCTGTAAATCGTGTTGGCCACCACCAACGCCCATCGTTTCCATCGCGCGCAGTGGCTCCCCTGAGCGGACGGGAGTTCGAAACACTCGAATGCGAGGTTTGCTGTCCCGCCTTTAGGCGGTGAGATACACGGAAAGACGATGATATTGAAAAACCTCAACACTCTCGACAAGGCGATAGTTCCGCCGGCTGAAGCCGGGACTACAAACCCCGGAGCCGCCGCGCATGGAGTGGCGGCTTTAGCGGGTGGCACGTGAAGTGGTCACTCATATCCCCCGAACTCGAGGGCGGCATCGTACATGGCCAGAATGTTGTCGGGAGGCACGTCGGCCTGGATGTTGTGCACGTTGTTGAACACGTACCCCCCGCCGGGTTTGAAGGCTTCGAGGTTGGCACGAACGTTCTCACGGACCTCGCCCGGAGTACCACGCGGCAGCACATGCTGGGAATCGACGCCCCCGCCCCAGAAGGCGAGCCGCTGGCCGAACTCTTTCTTGAGCGTCGCGGGGTCCATGTTGCGCGCTGAAATCTGGACTGGGTTCAGGACATCGATTCCATTATCCAACAGGTCCGGGATATACCCTGCGATCGAGCCGCACGAGTGATACCAGACCTTGGCCCTCGTACGTGACCTGATGTACTGGACCAGGCGCTTCTGGCGCGGTTTTACTATCGCGCGGTAGATCGCCGGCGAAAACAACGGCCCTTGCTGGCCTGCCAGGTCGTCACCAATCATCACCACGTCCACCACGTCTCCGACCTCATCGAGGAAGAGCTGAAACCAATCGAGCCAGAACTGGAGAGTGCGATCAATGATGGCCTCAAAGACCCGAGGCTGATCGAGCATGTCCGCGAAGAGGTTCTCGAGCCCGCGCAGGTACCAGCAAAACTCATAGACCACCCCGGAGATGCCGCTCACGACCGGGTAAGGAGTCTCACGCCGGATTTGCAGCGCGCGCTCGCGGAGCCCCTCGAACCGGCTGGGATCGTCGCCCCGGGGAAATGGGTATTGCTGGATCTGCTCGAGCGAGAGTCCGGCCAGGGGCGAATGGGAGATGTCGAAGTAAAAGGGATAATCCTCGGGCATCGACCAGGTGATGCCGAACTCGTCGGTGAAGTCGTTCCAGGTGCGCCCATCGCGGACGCGTTGCACGACTTGTCCCTTGAAACTGGCGGCGCCCTTGGCCCACACGTAGCGGGTATCGACGCGCAGGCGCTCCAACACCGCCTCGGAGGGTCTGGCCAGTTGCTGCACCAGGTCCATGATGGCGATCTCCTCCTTCAGACCGAGGCGGTCGAGCAACTTCTGATAGGCGAACTTGTGAATGCCGGTCTGGTTCCCACCCAAGTCGATGGGGACGCGGTCGGGTTGGCGCCGGTCGAGCGCGGTCAGGAGTCGGTCTCGTGGAGTCATCATGGCTTGGTTTTTGGTTGTGCGATGTCCGATAAGCTTTCGGCAACTGGAGGTAGAGAATAAGCAGGCTTGGTTCGATTCGACCAGTCTCGATTTTAAAGACGAGAGGGAGCAAGCCCGCTGGGACTGATGGTCTCCTCCTCGTGGGCAGACGAGCCATTGACAAAATCAATAATCGCACGAGATATTATCAATTAGTCGCACCGCAATAAAAGCAGTTTACTGCGCCCATGAAAAGACAGAACATGGATCAGGCAATGCTCTCCCCCGACGGACGGATGCTGGTGACGTATGGAACCTCGATCACGAGGCAGAATGCCCAGTGGCTTCGCATGTGGCATCCGGACGGGCGTTTCGTCCTCGTAGGCGGTGACGGAGAATTCCGCGGTCTTTAAGAACTGCGCCTGTCGATCGAATAATTATGAAATGGCCCTCACTTGTCTTGGTGGCTGTTCTTACCGCACGCATGCAAGCCCAAGCTGCGGACGTGAACGCGCAGGGCGTCGGGCAAGTTCGTGAGCCGCCCTCGGGCGGTGCCGCGGAAGCGCCGCCTACCCCCCTGGCCGACCGGGCGATCCCCTCGTGGTTTCCGAAAGCGCCTCCCCTTCCGCCGCCCAAAGCGGAAGTGATCCGGGTCGCGACCGTGGACGAATTGCTCGCGGCGGTGGATCGCGTCGGGCTGGGTGGCACGATCCTCTTGGCCGACGGCCACTACGAGCTTCCGCGCATCATTGTCCTCGAACACAAACAGAACATCGCCCTCCGCGGCGCCTCTGCGGATCCCACCAGGGTCATCCTCAGCGGCAAGGGGTGGAACCACCAGGCCGAGAACGACGACATACTCCACATCGGCCGCTGCGAAGGCGTCACGGTCGCTGACCTCACGTTCACGGACTGCCGCTCCTACGGGATCAAGGTCGAGGCCGAGAACGCACCCAAAGACATTCACATATACAACTGCTGCTTCCGAGACATCGGCGTACGGGCCATCAAGGGTTCTGCGGGACAGGAACCGCACATCCGCGCGGTGAAAGGCTCGGTCCGCTACTGCTCGTTTGAAAACACCAAAGTTCCGCCGGCTGACTGGTTGTTCGGTGGTGATTACATCTCCGCCATCGACATGATGGCGCTCGAAGACTGGACCTTCAGTGCCAACGTCTTTCGGAACATCAACGGACGCAACGGCGGCGGGCGCGCCGCCATCTTCATCCCCTTCGCGGGGGCCACCGACAACCACCAGTTGCGCAACGCGCAGGTGTTAGCAAATGCCGGCGCGGCGAAGATCATCCCCCAGCCAGAATTGACGCCGCAGCGTCTTGCGGAGGAAGTGTTCTCTCTGCTGGACCAGCCCGTGCGGATTGCGGAGATGGAGAGGCGGGCGCGCGCGATGGCAAGGCCACGCGCCGTGGAGGAGATTGTGGACTTAATTGAGGAAGTGGCGAGGACGGAAGATTGAGT
>Ga0082335_1007221_pt1 | contig 13638 bp, 13 predicted proteins | sample Subgrocontami58m_FD_72375 | JGI IMG/M metagenome (GOLD analysis project Ga0082335, IMG submission 72375) | Subsurface groundwater microbial communities from S. Glens Falls, New York, USA - GMW37 contaminated, 5.8 m (SPADES assembly) (version 2) ...
GAGGGCAACACCGCGCCCCGGCCCTTCGGATGAACCCAGCCGCCGGTTCATCCCCACACGCGCGGGGAACACGACGCCTCGACGACGTGGACCAGCGCGCGCCCCGGTTCATCCCCACACGCGCGGGGAACACATGCTGCAGGACGAGGACGGCGACCCGCTAGCCGGTTCATCCCCACACGCGCGGGGAACACCAACTACGGATGGCTCAATGGTGAATTGAGGGCGGTTCATCCCCACACGCGCGGGGAACACTGGCCAGGGATTGGCCATCAGGTGCGAACGGCCGGTTCATCCCCACACGCGCGGGGAACACGTCGTTCCACTCCTTCCTGTAGCCATCCAGAACGGTTCATCCCCACACGCGCGGGGAACACGCTGGTGCGGCGGCGCAAGACAATGCGAACTTCGGTTCATCCCCACACGCGCGGGGAACACGCCGCAGTGTTGAACAGCCTCGCGGTCAACGCCGGTTCATCCCCACACGCGCGGGGAACACGACTGCATAGGTCCCGGCGATTACCGTATTGCCGGTTCATCCCCACACGCGCGGGGAACACCTCTTTGCCCACTGGCGGTCGATGAGGCCATCCGGTTCATCCCCACACGCGCGGGGAACACGCTTTCTTTTTCCTTGGCGGTTTTCCCCCACCCGGTTCATCCCCACACGCGCGGGGAACACTTGCGGATGATGACCGAGCTTTCTTTGAAGCCCGGTTCATCCCCACACGCGCGGGGAACACGTCCTCTGGCGTGATAACCACGTTGGCCGCGTCGGTTCATCCCCACACGCGCGGGGAACACTGTTTTCCCACTTTCTTTCCGCCCGGCGGGCGCGGTTCATCCCCACACGCGCGGGGAACACCCGCGTTGACACATGTTCCACGTGAATCAAGGCGGTTCATCCCCACACGCGCGGGGAACACTTAGCCGTGGCGTCTGCGTACAAGCCGTGTGACGGTTCATCCCCACACGCGCGGGGAACACGAACAGGGCGCCGGGCTGCGTGCGACGTTCAACGGTTCATCCCCACACGCGCGGGGAACACAGTCCGGAAAGTGTCAGAATCTCGACAAAGCGCGGTTCATCCCCACACGCGCGGGGAACACCTGTTTTACGCCACTCTCTGCCGAATCAGTGACGGTTCATCCCCACACGCGCGGGGAACACTTGGAAGGCTGGGCGTTTCACGCGAGCCTCAACGGTTCATCCCCACACGCGCGGGGAACACCGCTTTTATGACTATCTCCACGCCGTCATGAACGGTTCATCCCCACACGCGCGGGGAACACATCTATCCTCGGGAGGGAAACAACTCAGCAAACGGTTCATCCCCACACGCGCGGGGAACACACTTCCTCCACTTCGTTGAATTACCGCCAGAATTCAACGAGCAGCTAATCTACCGAGATAACCCATCGCCAAACCAAAGCGATCCAGGCACGATTATCCCGCAAATCCGAATTGTTAAAGATCAGCACCCGAGGTGTCCGGGAGGAACGATACAAGTTTCGCACCATCGAGCACCACTGGAATCCTTCGATTCGTCCCGAGCGTAACAAAATCGAAACCGGCTTCGTTGTTGGCACGCCACGCCATCACGGCGTTACCGTCTTCGATTCCCTTCTCGACCTGATTCCAGATGTAATCGCGAACCCTGGCCGAGTAGTTGCCCACATACACGCCGGCGCGAACCTCCAACAGCCAGATCGCAAGGCGGCCGCGCAGCCGCGGCGGCGCGTTCTCAAGAACGATGACCAGCATCGCCGAGGGACTCCGCATTCGGAATCGCGGGACCTACCGCATCTTCGGGCGGTTCCGGACGCTCGATCCCTCCGGCGGCGAGCATCTCCTCGATTCCGGGGATGATTCGATCGAGCAACCGGGTCTCGCGAAAGACGTCGCGGCAGGCAAGGCGCACCTGCTGTTCCGGTTTTCCGGGTCTGCTTGCCGCGATTCGAAAAGCGACCGGCACGACCGTCTCAAATTTGTAGACATCCGCGACATCGTATACGAACGACAATGGCTTTCCGGTATGGATGAACCCGACTGCGGGCGCGTAACCCGCCGCGAGGACCGCCGCTTCGGTGACGCCATATAAACACGAGGTCGCCGCAGAAAGACAGCGGTTTGGCAGATCACTGGCGTCCCAGGCGTCAGTGTCGTAATTCCTCGCGCGCCATTCAACGCCGTACTTGTTAGCGATTCGCTTGTACATCTCGCGCACACGCGCGCCCTCGATGCCGCGAAGCTGCTCTACCGATCGGCGCTGCGGTGGCTCTTCCCCAAATCGCATCGCATACATATTTCGCACGACCTTCAGTCTGAGATCGGCATCGAGGGCAAGCTTTGCCTGATACAGTAGCCGGTCGGAGCGCGCGCCGCCGGGTTGGCCCGCCGAATACAGCCGCACGCCGGCCTCGCCGATCCACACCAGCAGCGTGCCCACTCGCGCCGCCAATGCAACTGCCGCGTGGGAGACCCGAGTCCCCGGTTCGAGCATCAGGCAGGCGACGCCACCTATCGGAATATGCGTACGGACCCCGGTCTTATCGACGACGACAAAGGCGCCATCGAGCACATCGAGTCCACCTTTCTCAATGAAAAGAACCGACAAACGGTCTTTGATCGGGATCGGCTTGAGCGCGGGCAGCAGCGTGTTCGAGGTGCTCAACGACGAATCCTGGGAAAACGACGCCGCCGAATTCCACTACGGGACACGATCACCATCGAGTCATCGATCGATTCGGCATCGGCAAGCAAAGAAAGCACCGCGTCGCTCACTTCACGCGGACCGACGGGAAACGTCCGAAAGTAGAAAACGCTCGGCGGAGCCGCGTGGCGTTGCCCGAATATCAGCTCGCCGTAGTCGCGATCAAAGGTCAAGAGAATTCGGCCCTGCGCGACCGCAATGCGCAGAACCTCGTCATCGGCGCTCTCCGGCGCGTGCTCGCGAATCGAGAGCACATCGCAGCCGGCGTCCCTGAGCGCGTCGATCGCCCGCGCCGGAATATTCTCGTCGGCAAGGAGCCTAGCCGGCACGCGCTACCGGGACGAAGCTTTCGTCCTCGAGGATGGACTGCGCATAGGCGAATACCGCCTGCAGGTCTTCACGCGCGAGGTGCGGATAGTTCTCGAGTATCTGCTCCTCGCTCCAGCCTGCTGCCTTGAGCCCCAGCAGGAACTCGACGGTGATCCGCGTACCCTTGACGCGCGGCCGGCCGCCGCATATCCCCTGGTCGGTTACGATTCGTTCGCTCCAGTTCATGGGTGACTCCCGTTCAAGGCTCATAATGGAATGATACGTCCACTATCGCGCGAATCATAGTCGGGTTAAGCGATTCGTTTCACCAGCAACAACCCGCAACCAAAGGCTTTGGCGTGACCGATGCCGTCGCTCAGCGCCACACCAAACGCGGCAGGGTCGAGAACAGTCAACTCGCCGCTGAAATCCACAGTACTGAAGCGCAACCGGCCGTTTTGCTCGGAATGCTGCTGGTAGCCATCCACAGCTAGACTCTCTTCATCTACCTCGAACCCAAAACGCAAAGCGCGCGACTTCAACCAAGCGCCGCAGGTCTCCCGGACTAGCGTGTAGAGCGCCGGTTTCTCATCACCCTGCCAGTCGTGCCAGCGGGCAAAACCGCGTTCGCGGAGCAGCCGTGTTTTTTCCTGCATTACCACATCGTGGCGCCTCGATTTTCCGTCGTGATCCTGCGTGATCACCGGATTGGCGCGAAGATCGAAGCCCAGGCGGGCACCCGCATCCAGCTTGGGTGCGTAACCCTGGGTCTGAATGCTCCATGCCGTGCTTTGCCCCTGCGGCGGCCGTTTCGATACCACGTAAAATCGCGGCATGCCCTCAACATCCCGTCGGCGATACAGGAAGTCGCGCGGGCTTCCATCCGGCGCAGGAAAGAGTCGCCACAGGCACTGATGTTCGGTATATGGACCGCTCGCCCATTCGTGGGCCGCGTCGCGTTCCTGCCCCGCCCCGGGTTTGATCAAGCTGAAATACATGTTCAGTCTCCCGCTTCCAGTAGCGCCGTATGTTCAGTCCGGTCGCCGAACTGCCAACCCTGCCGTCGGATCAGCCGATCCTTTCGCGGTGCGCTGAGATCCGCGGCAACACCGGCTTCGACCCCGTCGCCCCAAACGAGGCGGATCACCTTGCCAGTCGGCTCCAGCGGCACACGGCCACGCCGATCCTCGTGCGCCTCGCGCTGGGCGTTGAGTCGCGTGCAGTACTCACTGAATGCGGCGAGCGCCGAGTTGGCGTCGATGACCCGCGGATAAAGAGGTGCCGCAGGAGGGCAGGACTTTCGGCCCAGGTAGAGTACGAAACGAGGTTGACGCAGCTTGTCGGCCAGAACTTCCAGCGCGTACGGTGCGTTGTCGCGCGGCTGCACCGCGATTACGCTGGCAGCGTCCTGGCGGTAGTCGCGAGTGGACAGGATCGTTTTCAGTTCGGCTTTCGGCACGGCCAACTCATCACGGCGCGTAGCATGCGGCCGACTTTTCAGGGCCACTCGCCCCGGCACTTGGGCGGTGTGATAATCGCGGAGCAGTCTGCCGGCAGACTGGACACCCACCGCAAATCCGTAGCCCTGTCTTAGTGCCGCATGACCAGCCTCGTCCTCGCGAAGGATGCCAATCGCCGCACCGAGCAGCCCGATCAGAGCCGACTCGCTGGGATAATCGTAACTGCCGCGATACTCGCCTACCGCCGTATCGCCCCACGACGACATCGGCGCCTGCAGTTGAAAGACCAGGAACTCCATGTCGCTCACTCCTGTGCGAAAGCAACCAGTTCCGCCAGCGATCCCTCGCCTTTTTCCACGTTGATCTCGTACCGAGCATCGGCACAGGCACCGTAGACCTTGTCAAAATTCTCGCGGCGCTTCGTGATGGCCTTCACTGACTTGTCGAACATGTCCTCGTCGTCGAATGGCTTCACTGGTTTGAGAAACGCCTGCGCCAGAGAGCGCGGCTGCTGGTCGCCCTTCTCGGCCAGCACATAACTTGCATAGGCGCGCGAGGCGTGGCTGTTTTGCATTCCGGTCGGCGACACCTTGGTGACGGCTTTGATCAGCGCCTCCAGGGCCTTGCTGGTCAGCGTTCCGTCGCCGCCAAGATTCTCCTTCAGCAATTCGCGGTTGATGCAGAGATAGAGGTAGAACAGGCCGGCACCATAACCATGCTCGCCGATGTGGCCGGCACCCTTGTCTTCTAGGCCTTTGTTTAGGTCATCGACGGCGCTGAAATAGTCGTCTTCGACCGCCGTCTTGTGAACCGTGATTGCATGCGCTACCTGTATCGCAGCTTCCATGTTGTACGCCGGAGAATCGGCGAGCATGCGGCCGAACATGGCGATATCGACAGCCGATTGTGGCTTGCTCAGCAGATTCAAGTCATCGCTTGTCGGCGCCTTCACACGTTCGGCACAAACCTTCACCAGAAGGTCAATCGCTGCCCTTTCTTCCGGGCTGAAGTGCGCAAGTTGTTCGATCTCCAATTCCTGAAGCGGCTTCTCCTTGTTCGCCTTCTTAAGAGCGCCGAATTTCTCAGCGATAGATTGAGCCCAGTTGCGCGCCGATTTATCATCCACCCCTCGACTAACGAGCGCCTTGTAAATCTTGATACCAGCTTCCTTGGTGCGCGTACCAAGCCTGGGGTTTGGCCTAGCATCCCACTCGACGACGACCTCCTTTGAATCTGGGGCGTTCGCGCCCAAAACAATATGAAACTCATCTGACTTTCTCCATGCCCGCTTCTGACTTTGCGAGGAGATACGCAATCGCATGGCATTTCCGACGAGTGCAGTCTTGGGTCGGCCGGTGTCGTCGCGGTTCAGGTTCGACGGCGGGTAGTTGGTAAGCAGATGAAGCTGGATAAAACGGGACATGATTATTCGACTCCCTCAAAAAGGTTGATCGGCAATTCAGTGCTTGGACTTCTCGGGCCACTCATAGGAGTAGGCCCAACGTTTCTTCACGTCATCGCCCCAATGGACAACGTCGTTTGCCAACGCCAGCACGTCGACGCTGTGTTTCGCCAGCGGCAGCGCGCGGCGCAGGCCGGTGAATAGGGCGTCGAGATCGGGCGACTCCAGCAAGCGCATGAAGCGCAGTTCACTCACGGGTGGGCGATCTTGCCCAGACTCTTTCTGGCTCATGGCCTTAGCGGGTGCGCGCCCATCGTTCTGCTTTATATGGGCGAGCAGACCGGCAACAGCAGCAAGATGGTCGTTCTGGTACGGCGCAGCGTTCTCAGGCCAGCCAGCGGTGAGCAGTCGCTGGTATAAGCGCTGATAAGGCGGCGTTAGTGATACCGCGGTAACGGACGAGGCACGACGTAGAACTGCTCGGCTGGCGCGGTCGTCCTCCAATCCTTCCCACCAGTTGAGCAAGACTTTGCCGATGCCGGTTTCTTTGTTGAATTGAATGGCCATACTCCCTCCTTACGCCGCGGCCTTCGCGGCTTTGATGTTTTCCTTGGGTTTGCTGCCTTCAAGCGGCGGCAGCCCAAGCGTCTGCCGCATGTTTGGGCCACGCTGATTTCTTCCTCGCAAATTTCTGTCGAGTTGTTGGAACGCCTTTGCAACCCGATGGGGATTCTGCCGCTCCACCGGGCCTGCACCGACAAATTCTTCATCGAACAAATCGGTAGCCGCTTTGATCAGCAGTCGCTGCCAAGCGTCGCGAACCGGGACGGCGTGCAGTTCGCGATTGTCCCGAACGGTTTCAATCAGGCTCTTGAGCTGGCGATAGAATTCGGGCTCGGTGCGGCCCCAAAAACTGGAATCGATGGCGCTGAAGTCGCCGCGTGCGCCGGCGCTGAACCAGGCGTCCTTGACGGCACCGCGCAGGTAGAATGCAGCCAATTCCGCACCCGCAAGCCAGAGACCCACCTCGGACTCGACGCGCCGGTGGGCATCGGGACCGCAGTCCGCCAAGCCAAACAACGGCAGCGTCGATTCGTACCAGCAGCGGGCCTTCATGTTATCCATGTCATAGCCGAAGGCCCAAAGGCGCAACTGGCCACCTATCTGCCGCTGGCGGTGGGCAAGGACGTGATCGACAACGCGGGCCCGGCGCTGCTTCTTCCTCTCGGTGCACATGCCAATTACCCAGCCAAGCCAATGTCGATATCCCAGGCCCCCAGGCTGAGGATGAAGTGGCAACCATTTCTCATCTTTTTCGTAATAGGGTGAAAGCGGATGATCCCAGGCGCCCTTGTAGTTCAGACCGTAGTTCTTGGTAACATACTGTCGAACAAGGCGCTCCGACATTCTGCCGCAAATTCCGCAGTTGCCTTCGGAAACCGTATTGAAGTCCAACCGTATGCGGCGCGGCATGGCCCAGAAAACGTGCGAGGGATGCAACTGCATTGGCTGCACCTTGGGCTTTTCTTCCTCCGTGGGTTTGGGCTTGCCCTTTTCTCCCTCGAAGTAAATGGCCGTCACGCCGCCAGGTTGCAAGACACGGATGTCTTTTAGCCACGGATAGGTAAACGGTGGATCAATCTTATTCCGATCCCCGCTTCGTTCAAGGAATACCCCTCTCTCGCAAACATTAAGCCAGAGGTCATGCCACAACGAGCGCTTCTCGGCACACAGAAGCAACGTCGTTAAGGGGCCGCCGCCTCGTACGGACACCAAAAATCCCCGACCACCGCCCGGCGCACTTGACTGCAATGTATATAGCGCGGCCGCAGCGCAGGCGGGACAGGCGCCGAACCCTTCCGTCTTCCGCTTGATGAAGTGGTCTGTGTTGTCCTTGGCTTTCTCCCCTTCTCCGGCGCAATCGATCAACAATTGCTGAAAGGGCTCGAAACCGCCGATGTCGCCGCCCTTTTCAGAGCGATTCTTCGGCGGTACAAGCGTGCGGTCCTGCATGAACCTCGCTCCGTCGCCGTCAAGCTCGAAAGCCGCCGCGACCGGCGCAAACCAGTTGTTCAATGTCGCAGCATCCGGTGGATTCGCGAACAATTGCTTCCACACGATCGGACTGTCCATCGGCGTTGTGGTCTGCAACAGTCCGATGGCGAACTGCGCGAGCGCGCCGTTGAAATCGGGCCGGTCGGCGTCGAAGGCGACGATATCGGGATCGGACAAGCGATCCGAGGCGATCCACTCTCGGCTGCCGTCGCGGCCGCGCACTGGTAGCCACGGTTCATGCAAGAGATTCATTCATCCTCCTCAACGTTTTCCTCAGCCTGCCGCAACCCCATTTGTCGATCGTATGCCCATGTCAACTTCTGGGCGGGCCTGTCGCGCAGCGGCTGGCTCCACGCCTGGCCCACCCAGCCTCGCGGAGTTTGGTCCAATGCCAACAGCACCGACCACTGCCCTTTGTTCGGTAGCGTTAGTAGAAGATGCTCCAGAGCCGCCTTACGCCCCGGGCTGGATGGCTCGGCGGCCTTTGCGATCAAGCGTTCGGCGACACGGACACTGCTGTACGCCCAGCCGTGCGGCTCCTCTGCCCACGGCCGCAGGCTGTCACCCTCCCAGCGCGCCAGCAGTACATTCATGCTCGCCTCGCCGAGGCGGGATGGCGTCTTGGCCTCAGACCACCAGTCGATGCCACCGCGCTCGTAGCCCGATGCCAGCTTCACGGTGTTTTGTTGGGCGACGCCGACATCAGCGTAACCCCTTCCTTCCGCGGCGTTGGCATTCGACTGAAGTCCCTCCGGGATCGCTGTGTCCTCCCCAAATACCCTTTCGATCAACTGGCGTGCATCATCCGGCATGGCAATGCGGCCATTCTGTAAGAGCTTGGCTGTCAACCAGAGCTGCCCATGATGCGGGTAAACGCCGGAGGCCTTTGGGAAAGCGTCCTTAAACCAGCGGGCCGGCGGATCGTCCGACCATCCCGGTCCGAACACCCACAGGCAGGGCTCGCCGCGCTGGTCGTGCGCTTCGGGATCACGCAGGCGTGCGCCGCGCTTATCACGCGGATGACGTTGCATGCGGCCGGCGCGCTGGATCAAGCGGTCGATCGGGGCGAGATCGCTGACGACAAAATCCCAGTCGGCGTCGAGGCTCTGCTCGGTGACTTGAGTGGCAATCACCAAGCGGCCGGCGCGCTGCTCAGGCGTGCTCGCTTTGCCAAAGCAGGCAAGCACCTTCTCCTCTGTGTCAAGCCTATCTCGCAATGCGAATCGTGCATGAAACAATGTCAGTCTGTCGGCGGGTAGTCGGCCCTGGAACTTGGCATATGCGGCGAGGGCATCGGCAACCGTGTTGCGCATCCAGCACACGCATTTGCCCGACGCCAGCGCGGACTCGATGGCAGCAACGACTTGCGCTTCGTCGCAGACGTAATGCACGGCGAGCGTGCGCCGCACGATCTCTCGGGTCGGCAGATCCTTTTCCACCAGCGTATTCGATTCGGCACTGTGCCACGACGTAGCCAGGGGATATTGCAGCGCCTGCACAGCCGGCGCCGCCGACCGACACCCGCTCGCGAACGCGTCCAACAGGGCTTGCTTCATGCGCTGCGGCAGCGTCGCGGACAACAGGATCGCGCTGCCGCCAACGCGCGCGTGAAATTCGAGCAGAGTTTCAAGCACGCCCTGCATGTACGCGTCGCATGCGTGCACTTCGTCCACGACCAGCACCTTGCGAAACAGCCCCAACAGACGCAGCGACTGGTGCTTGCTGTGCAGCACCGCCAGAAGTGCCTGGTCGAGCGTACCGACGCCAGCGGGCGACAGGAGCGCACGCTTGTTGTGGTCGGCCAGCCAGGCCGAGCAGCGCGCGGTGGCAGAGTCGTCAGCCTGCTGCGCGTCATCTTCTTGCGGCCCGGACGGCACCACCGACTTCGCAAACGATTCGACCAGATTGCGCTGGCCGTGCGCAAGCGCGAGGCTTGCACATCCCGAAAACAGCTTGCCGTAGACCTGCGCGATACGACCGTACATCGCATTGGCAGTCGCCATCGTCGGCAAGCCGATGAAGAAACCGTCCGCGCATCCCGCCACCATCAGCCGATGGGCAAGCATCACCGCTGCCTCGGTCTTGCCGGCCCCGGTCACGTCCTCCAGCAGGTGGATCTGCGGCCCCGGTGCCAACGCGACCGTCGCGGCCCAGTCTTGCAGCGGCGAAGGGGTGACGATGCTCGGGAAAAGCTCTGTAAAGCCCAGTGCACGCTCACTGTTCACCGGCAACACGCCACTCGCATCGAGCGCTATAGCGGCCTGTCTTTTCGCGTACGCCCAGTAATCCGCCAAGGGTAGCGGGTGCTCGAGATCAGCACGATAGCCGAAGAAATTCGTGTTTGAGCCCAGCCAGTCGGCAAGCACTGCCAATCCGGCGATCCACCATGAGAGATCGACGCTCGCCCGACGGAAGCTTTCGGGATCTAGAGCGGACGGAATCGCCGCGACAGCGTCATCGACCAGTAGCGCACGCACTTCGGTCACGAACTCCAAGATCGCGGCGCGATCGTGCTCGCGGTCGAAGTGTTGCTCCCAGAAATCACCGCCCTCCTGTGGAGGCTGGCCGTGATGCCCTGTAACGGCACGCGCCCAGCAGTCGAGTCCGTAAAGCGCATTCTCTGAATCCGGACCGAACCACTCTTCTTCCACCGCCTTCCGACCGAGCACCTCTTTCCAGAACAACATGCCGAGACTGTCGTGACGTAGCCGATAGTTCTTGGACGGATTAGGTGGCCGTCCGCGTAAATCCACGAATAGATCGAGCCTTTGGCTTTGAAACGCCTCCGAGAACTTTCCCAGGTCGTGCAGCGCGAGCCAGAACGCCAGCCAGCCTTCCGTTGTCGTTTCTTTCTCGATCCGCAGCACCCGCATCAGCAAGGCACGAACGGAGGGCGCGCGATGCAAGTATTCGCTGCCCACCGCCGCCACATCCAGGCAGTGATACGCCAGCGGATGCCATTTCGCCTCGCCCAGATATGCTGGATCGGCCTTCCCCCAATAACGGAAGAACGAACTTGATTGGTGGTGAACGTGATCCATCTATGCGGCTCGTTTCTCGCTTTATTTTTGTATTTCTTACGTCACCTTCGATTCTGAACCTACAACTACTCGTACAAATCGAGCACCTGCATAACCATTGCAAGCCTACCCCCCAAGTGGCTCAAGGCGTGAGCCCGTGCACGGAGGTCTTTCGCCACATCTATAGGTCGTGGTGTCTCTGACATTTTTATTATTGCCGGCGGATGGTATACATCCTACTCGCGCCCATGCCCAAAACCTGAACCTGCCGCAAACCCTTACCCACACTGGCGCTTGGCCTGGTCGAGCTGTTTTTTTACGGCTTCTTTCAATTCCCCAAGCGCGCCTCTTCCCCCACCGCTCACGCCGCCATTACCCTGACGTGCCCGCTTGCCCCGTAGTCAAGAATTTTCCTGTCCTGGGTAACGAGCACTGCGTTCTCGCGACGGGCGGTCGCCACCAGCAGGCGATCGGCTGGGTCGGGGTGGAAATCACCGGGTAAGCGGCAACTATCGATGACCGTTCTTGGGCGCTCCAGGCCGATCAAACGAATGTCCGGGCGATCCAGTGCGCGTTCCACCCACTCGTTCACCGACATGGGCAGGCGCAACCGCTTCTTGGATTCGAGCAGGGCGACTTCCCAAACGGAGATGATCGAGACCAGCAAAGGGCTGGAAACGCTGGCTTGTTCAACAGCCTTGCGTGCATCAGATTTAAGTTTTTCGGGCGTGCCAAATGCGAGCCACAACCAAATGTGGGTATCGAGTAGCAGGCGCCCGGCATTCATTTGGCTGCTTTTTTCTTCGGTGGTGTCGCGGTGTAGAGGTGGTCTTCTTCACCCGTTTCGGCGGCCCATGCGTCATGGGGCACATTCACGATGTCTCCAAGAATCTGTCCCGTGCCTTTCATATAGCCGAACAGGGGGGGTAGCTTTTGGTCCTCGATCGGCACCAGTTTGGCGAGCGGTTTGCCGCGCTTGGTGATGACGAGGGGTTTGCGGGTGGCAGCGACTTCGTCGATGAGTTTCAAGCATTTGGCTTTGAACTGGGCGGCGTTGATGTTCATGGCGATTCCTTGGTGACTATATGACATGGTCATATTAGTCCGGTTCGGCATCGAAAACAACTCAGGCGCTGGCCCACGCTCAAGACCCGAGCCTACCCGATACGCTTATCCATACTGGCTTCTGGCCCGGTCGAGCTGCATTTTTACGGCTTGTCTGAGTTGAACGGGCGCGATCACTTCCACTTCCGCGCCGTGCTTGAGGATGTCCATGATGAGCTCGGTGTCGCGCGAATACGGGAGGCTGAGTTCATAGCGGCCGTCGTCGAGCCAGCGCGATTGCTGCTCGGGGTGCCAGGTTTCATCGGCCACCCAGCGGGCGCGATGGGCAGAAAAGCGCAGGATGGCTGTGGCGACGGGCTCGCCTGCGAAGATGCCGTAGGCGCTGGCGAGTTCGCGGTTGAGCGTGGCATCCGGCAGGTTCCTGGCGATTTTCGTCAATACGGTCGCGTGACGGATACACTCCACGGCGAAAATGCGCAAAGCCTTTTTCTCGTGACACCAGGCGTCGAGGTACCAGTTGTCGCGGTAGTGGGTGAGCCGTTGGGGTGAGATTTCGCGCGTGCCGGTTTGGTCGCGCTCGCGATTGTAATACTCGATGGAAAGCCGCTTGCGTTGCAGCAGGGCACCGGCCGCGGTCTGAAAGTAGCGCATGTTTTTTGCGCGTGCCGCCATGGCCAGAATGCGGATGCGCTTTTGCGCCTCGCCGCCACCAAGGTGTTCGGTCCGGAGGATGCGCTCCAGCCGGGCGCGGATGGGCGCAAGCAGTTCATCCAGCAGACCGGGCTGGAGCGTTTGCAGCAGGTGATTGAGGCTGACCAGGGCATGCAGTTCTTCGCCTGTGAACCACAGGCCGGGCAGCTCGAAGCGACCGTCTGCCGTGTCGAATCGGTACCCGCTGTGGTCCCGGTCGAAGACGAAGGGAGCGCCGAGCCTGTCGCGCAAATCGGCGATGAGGCGGGTGAGCTTGGAGCGGGAAATTTCCAGCTTATCCAGCAGCGTCTGGCGGCTGATAGCGGTGCGACGGCCATCCAACAGGCGGTGTAACCGATAGAGGTCGTCAAGTCTGCTCATGTTGCCTTGCCCGTTTCAAACCCTGGAACTATGACTCCCATGTGCCACCGGTGACGGAGACAGTGTCCTGCAATACCGGCTGGCCGGCAAGTTTGCCGACAGCCCGCCGGACCAACGCTCGGCGTTTGCGCACCCGCGGAACAATTGACCGGCGTGCGCCGCGTGGGGTCTAATAGCGCACCCTTTACCGAGACTGCCGATGAACCAATCCGTCCACCCGGCGCGACAGTTCCGCTATTACGAACTCGTCATGGCCGCCTTCGTAACCGTGCTGATCTGCTCCAACCTGATCGGTCCGGCCAAGATCGCGCAGATCAGCCTGCCGCTGTTGGGCGTGGTTAGCTTCGGCGCCGGCGTGCTGTTCTTCCCCATATCGTATGTCTTCGGCGACATCCTCACCGAGGTCTATGGCTACGCGCGCGCGCGCAAAGTAATCTGGGCCGGATTCGCCGGCCTCGGCTTCGCCTCGTTCATGGCGGCGGTGGTGGTGGCGCTGCCGCCGGCGCCGTTCTGGAACAACCAGCCGGCCTACGAAATCGCCTT
>Ga0082335_1007223_pt1 | contig 13633 bp, 12 predicted proteins | sample Subgrocontami58m_FD_72375 | JGI IMG/M metagenome (GOLD analysis project Ga0082335, IMG submission 72375) | Subsurface groundwater microbial communities from S. Glens Falls, New York, USA - GMW37 contaminated, 5.8 m (SPADES assembly) (version 2) ...
GTCGGCTGGAAGATCGCCGCCACGAGCAAAGCCGGGCAGCAGCATATCCGCGTGGACGGACCGATAGCGGGCTGCCTGCTTTCGGCGCGAGCGCTCGAGGCCGGCGCACGCGTGTCCCTCGCCGGAAACAACATGAAGGTGGCCGAAGCGGAATTCGCTTTCCGCATGGGCAGGGATTTGCCCAGGGGCGCCGGCACCTACAGCGTCGAGGAGGTGCTCGCCGCCGTCTCTACGCTGCATCCGGCGATCGAAGTCCCCGACTCGCGCTTTGAGGACTTCACGCGCGTCGGCGCCGCGCAACTCATCGCCGATGTCGCGTGCGCCTGCTGGTTTGCGATCGGCGCGGCAAGCGCTACTGACTGACCAGCTACCCTTTGATGTTCGCGGCCTTGATGACCTTGCCGTACTTGTCCCGATCCGCCCTCATCAATGCGCCAAACTTGTCGGCATCGCCGATCAGAGGTTCCATCCCCAGGTTGTTCAGCCTTTCCTTGAATTCTGGCGTGCGCAGGTACTTGGCGACTTCGGCCGAGATCTTCTCGATGATCGGCTTCGGCGTGCCGGCTGGCGCGAGGATGCCGTACCACGAGGTCACGTCAAAATGTGGAACACCACCCTCGGTGAAGGTCGGTACGTCGGGCAGTGCAGCGAGGCGGGTGTTGCCAGAAATGGCGATGGCCTTGAGCCGGCCGCTCTTGACGTATGGGATCGAGGAAATCGGGATCTGGAAGGCAACCTGGACTTGTCCGCCGACTAGGTCGGTGAGTGCCGGTCCGCCTCCTTTGTAGGGAATATGCTGCATCTTGATCCCCGTCATCATGTTGAACATCTCGGTGACGATATTTGTCGGGCTGCCGCTGCCCGAGGAGGCGTAGTTGATCTCGCCAGGTTTGGACTTGGCGAGCTTAATGAGGTCCTGCAGCGTATTGACCGGCACACCGGGGTGCAGCACCAGAATGAATTCGGTGCTGCAGACAGAAGCGACCGAAGAGAAATCCTCAATCGAGTCGTAGGGTGCTTGTACCAGCATCGGTGAAATGATGTGCGTGGGGCTCATCAGCATCAGCGTGTAGCCATCCGGCGGGGCATTCTTGAGCGCTTCGCCGCCGATGAAGCCATTGCCGCCGGGGCGGTTATCGACGATCACTTGCTGCCCCCAGCCCTCGATCAGCTTCTGCCCGATCAGGCGGGCCACCGCAGTGGTGCTGCCTCCCGGTGCAAAGGGAGTAATGAAGCGGATCGGCTTGTTCGGAAACGTCTGCTGGGCTACGGCCCAGCTGGCGACGGCCAGCAGGATACCTGCGATCACCAGCTGCGCCACGGCATTGGAAAATTTCGTCATGTGACCTCCTGGAAGAATGATGGTGCGCATTGGCGCCGCTGCCTGCCGTATGGCACGCGCGGCGAACGACACTTGCCGTTTAATAGTCGACCTTAGGCCTTATTGTGCCGGCAATGTTTGCGATATTACCACTGCTGTCCAAAGTAGCCGAAACCGGGCGAATGCCATCTTGATTTGATGCGGGTTTCGGACGAGCGGGATCCGATCTGATACTACAAATGCAGATCGCCGGAACTGCTCGCAGGCGTCGCACGGGACGACGCGCACGACGCGAAGACTGCATTCCGCTGTCCTGCGGCGTCCGTGTCGATGATCGCGCCACCGCCGGTACCGGACGCACCGACGACAGTCCGGATGAGCGTCGTGTAGCGGGCCGTGGACGGGAAAGCGAATCAGAAAGCGAAACATTTGCGGCGGCGCGGCCACGCTTACGCTATCATGTTCGCCCTCCATGAAGATTTTCTACGGCTGGCGCATTGTAATTGCCGGTGGCGCCATCCAGTTTCTGCATAGCCTGCTCCTGACGCAGGCATTCGGCGCCTACTTCGCCTTGCTCACCGAAGAACTCGGCTGGAGCAAGACTGCGCTCTCGGGCGCAGCCGCGCTCCAGCCCTTGGAGGCGGCCGTACTCGGCCCGGTCCTCGGCTGGATGGTCGATCGCTTCGGCTCGCGCGGCATGCTGCGTACGGGCACCATCATCTTCGGCATCGGGTTCATCCTGCTCAGCCAGATCGACTCGCTCGTCGGTTTCTACGCGGCATTCCTCGTCATCGCCGTCGGATCGAGCCTGGGCGGCTACTTCCCTATCAGCGTGACCATCATCCAGTGGTTCGAAAAGCGCCGTGCGCGCGCTCTTTCGGCGCTCCAGTTCGGCAGCTCTCTCGGCGGCGTATTCGTGGTCCTCATCGCCTGGTCGATGGAGAGCCTGGGCTGGCGCGCGACCGCCTTCGCCTCGGGCGTGATTGCGATCGTCGTCGGCTTGCCGCTCGCGCAGACGGTCCGCAGCCGCCCCGAGGACCTCGGCTTAACCATTGACGGTCTGCCGCGCGCAACCGAAACTGCTGCGAAGACCGACGCCGCACCCCGGCGCGAGTTCAGCGCAAGCGAGGCGCTCCGCACGAGCGCCTTCTGGCTGATCTCGCTCGGGCACTGCTTCTCGCTGTTCGTCGTGACAGCGGTGAATGTGCACGCGATCACGCACATCAAGGAGGGCTTGGGCTATTCGATCGCTCAAGCCGCGCTCGTCATTTCGCTCGTGACCGCCGGCCAGTTCGGCGGCGTGCTGCTCGGATGGGCGATCGGCGAGCGTTTCGAGAAGCGTCTGGTCGCCGCCGGCTGCATGATCGCGCACGCGGCGGGCCTCCTCATGCTCACCTACGCCGGCGGCCCCGTCGTATTGGCAATGTCCGCGCTGGTGCATGGCGTCGCCTGGGGCCTGCGCGGCCCGTTCATGGCAGCGATCCGTGCCGACTACTTCGGCCGGCGCGCAATCGGCATGATTTCCGGAATGTCCTACCTGGTTATCGTGTTCGGCCAGATTGGCGGGCCGATGGTGGCGGGCGCGTTCGCCGATATGACCGGGGACTACCGCGCCGGATTTACCCTGCTCGCGGTGCTGGCCGGGCTGGGGTCGTTCTTCTTTCTCTTGGCGAAGCCGCCTAGGTAGACGCGGCACTTCTACGCGCTTGTGCGTGTCGGCCGCAACTGCCGGCGCGACTCACCCGTACGCCCTATCGCATGTCGCGCCGGAACCGGATCGCGATCGATGGCTCCTGCACGCCTTTCAACGGATGATGCTGGACTGCCTGATGACGCAGAGCTTCGCGCCGTTCTGGTCGGTATAGGCGATTTCGCTCGTGACGATCAGCATCGACTTGCCTTCCTTGTCGATGCGCTCGGTGATGTTCGCGTACTTCGCCTGCGAGTAGATCTTGTCGCCGAGCGTCGGGTACTTGAAGACCTCGATTTCGTTGCCGGCGTTCAGGCGCCGCTTCAAGTCTGTCGGGATCTTGGGCAACGCACCGCGCCTGAACAGGCGGATGTCGCCCGTGCCGTCCGAATTCGGGTTTTCCCGAAAGGCGCGCGTCACGTCATCGACCTCGCCCGGCGGCATCCTTGATGTCAGATAGGTGCAATAGATGGGCGGCGCCACGATGCCGCCGTACCGGGTCGCCTTGGCGAACGCGTCGTCCCAGTAGCGCGGGTCCGGATCCATGATCGCCTGCGTAAAACGGCGCAGGCCCTCACGCTCGATACCCCACATGCTCGCTTCCACCTTCTCGCCGGTCACGCCTATCATCGCGCGCACCGCGTCGGTCAACGCCTTCTTTGCTTCTGCCATGTCCGCTCCTCTAAACAGCGCCGGGCGGCGCGGCGGGTTGCTTCGATCTCAGCCCGCCGCGTCCCGTGCAACTGAAGAATTCCTGCCCGCTTTACGCCGCCGCTTTGGCTTTAGACGGCTTCGGGAAGAAGTCCTCTTCCCACGGCCAGGAGCCGTTCACTTCATAAGGCGGCAATCCCTTCTTCGCGCGGTCAAGATACGGGCTCGTGATCGGCTGGCTCCACGGACTGATGCAGCCTTCGTAAAGCTTGGGCCCCAGCTTGAAGTGCTTCGCCTGCTCGACTGTTTCCACGAACGGCACGTTCGCGTCGAAGAACTGGCTCGGCTTCATCGGCCGGGGGCCCGCACGCGAGACATGGCCCCAGGTCATGCGTCCAAGCATCTTCTCGAGCATCCAGACGCAATCGATCAACTTGTCCAGATCCACCCCGGTCTCTATGCCCATGCCCTCGAACATGTGGATGAGATCTTCGGTCGGGGCCATGCCGGTGGTTTGACCGGTCCCGCAGTAAGGACAGCCGCCGATGCCGCCGATGGTACCCTCGAGCTTCAAGGTGTCCTTGGCTTCGAGCGACATGATCGCGGCGTAGGTGGAGGCGACAGCCATGCCGCGCGCATTATGCAAATGCGCGGCGAACTCGGTGATGTCGGGCCACTTCTCTTTGACGCGGCCGAAGATCTGCTGGACCTTCAGCGGGTGGCACCAGCCCATCGGATCGCCGATGTTGAGCGCCGTAACTTTGATGCCCGCGTCGTCCCACAGGTTGTGCTGCTTCTCGATGAACTTCATCGCCATGTCAACAGTGAAGTCGCCGACGAAATTCGAGCCGAACGTGGCATTCAGGTTGATGCCGGCCTCGGTCGCGCCATTTTCCTTCGCCTGGGCGATGACCTTCGGCCACAATTCCATCTCCTGCATCTGCGAGCGATTGGTATTGCGGCGGATAAAGACGTCGCACATGTGACAACGCAGCGTAGGCTTGCCTCTGAACATTCCGCCCGCGCGTTCGATCGTCAGCGGCGGTGCGTACGCCTGTGCGCGTTCGACGCCCTTGGGGTTCAGTGTCACGGCGAGATAAGTCACGCCAGGCTTCGGATGGAACTTATGCATCAGTTCGTCCATGCGCGCCATCTGCGGCGTGTATTTCGGGCTCACGAACGAGCCGACAACGATACGCTTGAGCCCCGTCTCTGAAAGCGCATCGAGCAGCTCTACCTTCTGCTCGATCGGAAGGTTCGCGCTCTCGATCTGCATCCCTTCGCGCATTCCCTCTTCGGTAAAGACAATCTTTGGAAAGTTTGATGCCATATACCCCCCTTCTCCTTAGGTTAGTTGGCAAAGCCCGGCTTTGACGCCACCGCTTCTGCATACCTAGCTGGCCCCGCAATTAGGATTGTACTTTCAAATTCGCTTGACGACAGGCCGGTTTCGGCCTGCCGCGATCCGCGATGTCACGCCGGCCGTGTGGCAGCGGGCGATGGCGTTCTCCTGATGACGGGTGAACTGTATCGAATCCGAGTGGCTGCGCCAAAAACCATCAATTCTCCAAGCGGATGTTGGCGGTCTTGATGATGCCGGCAATTCTGGCAATGTCCGCTTTGATCAGCGCGGCGGTTTCGGCAGGCGTCGAGATGAACGGGTCCAGGCCTTGATTGGCCAGGGGTACCTGCATGTCCGGCGCTGCCAGAATTCGCCTGATTTCTGTCGACAGCTGGTCAATGATCGCCTTCGGCGTGCCGGCAGGCGCAACGATCCCATGCCACGAGTCCTTGCGGTCGTAGCCTGGCAAGCCGGCCTCGACAAAGGTGGGTACTTGCGGCAAGGCGGGCACGCGCGTTTCTCCGCCAACGACGATCGCCTTGAGCCTGCCGGACTTGATATGGGAAATAACGGTTACCACGCCCTGGAAGGACATTTGCACCTGGCCGGCTATCAGGTCGGGAACGAGCTGCCCCGATCCTTTATAGGGAATGTGTTGGGTCTTCACGCCCGCTTCGATGTTGAAAAGCTCACCTGCCAAATGCGGCCCGGTGCCGACGCCCGAGGAGGCGTAATTGAGCTGCCCGGGTTTGGCTTTGGCCAGTGCGATCAGTTCCTTCAGGTTATTGGCCGGTACCGCAAGATTGAGCACCAGGACCATGCGGGTCCTACTGACCGTAGCCACCGCGTCGAAGTCTTTGATGTTGTCATAGGGCAATTGCTTGAGCAGGCTGGGTGTGGTGACGAAGGCGGGGGCTACCCACAGGAGCGTATAGCCATCCGCAGGCGCTTTGGCCACGACCTCTGTGCCTATGACCGTATTGCCGCCGCCGCGATTGTCGACTAAGAACTGCTGCCTAAATCTTTCGGACAGTTTTGTGGCGATCATGCGCGCCTGCGGATCGACGGCTCCTCCGGGCACATAGGGAACGACGAGACGCACAGGCCTGTTGGGATAGACCTGCTGCGCCATAGCGGAAGCAGCGAAAACCAGAGCTGCAATCAGGGACAGTATGCGCATCGGATTCTGATCAATTCTCATCATTTATCCAGTTTAATGTTGGCCGCTTTGATGACCTTGGCGTATTTGGCCGATTCCGCCTTCATGAACGCCCCGAACTGCTCTGGTGTGGAGATAAAGACGTCCACCCCTTGGCGCGAAATCTTTTCCTTGATATCCGGCATGACCAGTATCCTGGCGATCTCGGCCGAAACTTTATCGACGATTTCCTTCGGCGTGCCGGCCGGCATGACGATCCCAAACCAATTCGTGGCGCTGAAGCCCGGCAAGCCCGCCTCGCCGAAGGTCGGCACTTGCGGCAGGGCTGCCGAGCGCGTCTCGCCGGAAATGGCCATCGCCTTGAGTCTGCCGCTCTTGAAGTGCGGTATGAAGTTGATCGCGTTGTTGAACGCGAGCTGCACCTGGCCGCTGATAAGATCAGTGATGCCAGGCCCACCTCCTTTGTAGGGAACGGCTTGCATCTTGACGCCCGCCATGATGTCGAACAATTCACCTGCCAGATGTTGCAGCCCCCCAGCGGAGGACGTAGCGTAGTTAAGTTGTCCGGGTCTGGACTTGGCGAAGGCGATGAACTCGCGCAGATTATTCACAGGCAGCGAGGGATGCACCGCGAGGACGTAGGGGGCACCGATGAGCGTAGCGACCGGGGCGAAGTCCTTGAATGCATCGAAGGGCAGGCTGGGCAAAGTATGCGGGTTGATAATATGCGTGCTGGTTATCAGCGACATCGTGTAGCCATCCGGGGCAGACTTGGCCAATGCCTCGGTACCGATGATGGTATTACCACCGGCGCGGTTGTCGACGATAACCTGCTGTCCCCACTTATCGACCAGTTTCTGCCCGACCATGCGCGCGATGGGATCGGTGCTGCCGCCCGGCGGGAAAGGAACGATGAAACGGATTGGCTTAGTAGGATAGGCCTGCTGCGCGGCGGCGGCCCCGGCAATAGCCACGAGCGCGCCCAGCGTCAGCACGCGCATCGTTGCATGCAAAAAACTATTCATTTTGATTTCCCCTATGAAGCGGCTGCGTCCTGCTGCAATGCTATTGTGCATTCGAGCCGAATTCCGCGCCTCCCCGCCTGTCATCCGGCCTGACGCAATCGGTCTTAGTGATTTAAGTATACACCTTCGAAATTCCGATCCCACCATTGCGTATCGTTTCATACTCGGTGGAATCACGAAGTTTGCTGCGTCCGCCAGCAATATGCCACTCCCGCAGAACGCCTGATGAATTTATATGACCTTCTGCGCGCGCAGCACAGCGATCGCCGCGGCGTCGCGACCGAGTTCGGCGAGGATCGCATCGGTATCCGCCCCGAGTGTCGGCGGCGGGCGGTGCATGCGGCACGGGTCGTCGGTGAACTTGATCGGAAATCCAAGCACGTCGATGGTCCCGGCCTGCGAGTGATCTATGGTAACGCGCATATTCTGGTGACGGCTCTGTGGATCTTCGAAGACTTCGTCGATGGCCAAAACACGTGAACACGGCACGCCCGCCGCATTGAGCTTCTCGATCCAGTGCGCCACCGTTTCTCTGCGGGTACGCGCATTGATTTCGGCGTTGATCGCGTCACGTCGCCCGAAACGGTCGGCATTGGTCTGAAAATCGGGATGGTCTTTGAGATGAGCCAGCCCCAGCGCATCTATCAATTTGAAATAGAACGTGTCGTTTGCCGGAGCCACGGCAATTTGCCCGTCGGACGCCTCGAACAGGCCATAGGGCGAAACGAGCGCATGATCGTTGCCGGTACGCAGAGGCCGCTCGCCGGTAGCAAAGTAATTCGTCGCGAGAAAAGCCAGCATGCTCATCATGCCGTCGGTCATTGCGGTCGATACTTCCTCCCCCTCGCCGGTGCGATCGCGCCGCACCAGCGCCGCCAGCACGCCCATCGCGGCATAGGCACCGGCCACCAGATCGGAAATTGGCGGCGCGGCCCGCATCGGCGGCCCGCCCTCCACCCCGTTGACGCTCATGAATCCACTCATCGCCTGGGCGATGAAATCGAACGAGGGGCGATCGCGGTAGGGACCGTCGAGCCCAAAACCCGTGATGTGGCAGCTGACGATGTCCGGCTTCAACGCGCGCAAGGCATCTCGCCCGAATCCCATTTTGTCCATCACGCCCGGGCGATAGTTGTTGATCACGACATCGGCACCGCGGATCAGATCCCGCAGAATCGCTTTGCCCCCGGCACTACGCAAATCGAGCGACATGGAGCGCTTGTTGCGGTTGAAACTGGCGAAATAGAGCGAGTAGCCGTTCCGCATCGCGCCCTGCTTGCGAATCGGGTCGCCCGCGTCCGGGTCCTCCACCTTGATCACTTCTGCCCCCATGTCCGCAAGAAACATGGAACAGAAAGGCCCGGAAATGATGCGCGTCAAATCGACGACGCGAATGCCGGCGAGTTGCATAGCCTAATCGCCCGCGCTATTCGAGCTTGACGCCAGAATCCTTGACGATCTTGCCCCACTTGGCATATTCGCTACGGACGAATGTCGCGAACCCCTCCTGCGATCCGCCGACCGCCGTCGCGCCGCCATCGGCGATTTTTTCGCGCACCTCGGGCATCTGCAGCACCTTGTTGAATGCGGCGTTCAAGCGGGTAACGATCGCTTGCGGCGTGCCGGCCGGTGCGAATAGCCCTAACCAATGTGCCGCATCGACGACATTGACACCGGCCTCGATAAGCGTGGGCGTATTGGGCAACATCGCCGAGCGTTTGCTGGTCGTCACTGCCACGGGAATGAGTTTGCCGCCGCGTACCAGGCCCAATACCGATGGCACCGACATGATCGCCACGTCGACATGACCGCCCATCACGTCGGCCAACGCAGGCGCCGCTCCTTTGTACGGCACCTGCAACAGCTTGATCGCAGCGGCAGACTTGAACAACTCGCCATAAAGGTGGCCGGTGCCGCCATTGCCGGCAGTGGCCCAGAGTAGGCCGCTCGCGGTCTTTCCTTTCGCGATCAGGTCCGCCATGGTCGTCAGCGGCGGTCTTGCGCCGCCCGCTGCGTTGCTTACCAGCGCATTCGATGTTTCCGAAAGCTGAACGATAGGCACGAAGCTCTTGAGCGTGTCGTAGCCGACATTGGCATAGAGATACGGGCCGATCATCACATTGTCGGGCTGACCGACGACAATCGTGTAGCCGTCCGCCGGGGACTTGGCAGCCATCTCTACTGCCAGGTTGCCCGCTGCGCCCGGACGGTTTTCCGGTAGGACCTGCCACTTGAGCACTTCGGTCAACTTGCTGCTGATCACGCGCGATGTCAGATCGGTGCCGCCACCGGGAGTAAATGGAATCAATAGGTGGATCGGCTTGCTCGGATAGTCCTGCGCGCCGGCAACTACAGGGGCAAGAGTAACGGTGGTGCAAAGAATTGCCGCCAAAACGTGCATCGTCTGTTTCATCTGAATTCCTCCCGATTGGCGAGATCTCGCCGCTTGTTCTCGCGTCAGATGTTAGCCGCGGACGCGCCGCATCTGGCGATGCGCGATCTTATACCGGCGCGGCTAAACGCGCTCGATCGTTTGCGAGCGTCTCGCGCTTGTCTCGATTCGATCGAGTGCCTGAATTTCTACATCCAGAACCAGGGCGCCGGATCCCTGGAACTGAACTCGGGCAGGTTCGCGTTCTCAGGCACGCCTTGCGCGCGCAGCGCCGCAATGAGTCCCGGCGCGTCGTTGATCACCAGGCCGAAGTTGCCGGCGTTGGTTACGACCGTGAATACCTTGCCATGCAAAGCGTAGGCCTTGATCGCGCCGACGGGTGAGGAGAAAGCAAGCGTAGGCTTTTCGCCGCGATAATAAAAGCGCAGCTCCGCATCGCTGAACAGGCACAGGCCGAAATGGCGATAGGCCATGAATTCATTTTTCACCGGCCTGGAAAAGATACAGTCGGTATCGACCTTAACCGTTGGCGCCGCGAACTCCGCCTTCAACGCTGCAACGGCTTCCGGTGACGGCGGCTGGCTCGCACAGCCGGCCGCCAATAGCAGCGAAAAGAGCGTGGGGATAAAAGATTGTCGCATTGAGCTAATTAACCAAAACCGTAACAAAAGGCATTTTGTTACGGGCCAATCTAGGGGAGCACGAGGGGATGTATCCCCTCGTTTTGTTACAGATTAGTCAGCCCAATATTAGACAAGTTCAGAAAAAATTGGGAATAAACAGGGTGGAATAAACAGGGTCAGTGTGAATATTGTCGCAGAGCGCACGGCAAACCCGGTTTGCAAATAAACCCTAGCGGCGGTCGATGAAATCAATGGCCATGCGACCGATGTCTTCGGCCTTTTCCCATGCCATGCCAAAACGCCCGCCAGGCAATACCTCGCAGCGCATGCCCGGCACGCGCGACGTGAACTCATGCTTGAGATGCACGTAATGAAAGCGCTCCCCGATCAAGAGCAGCGTGGGTTGCGTAATGCGCTTCAGCTTGCCCGCGATATCGTACTCGTGCAACGCGTCGAGCGCTTGCCAGCGGTCGCGTCCGGTTTCCATCTGCGCAACGTTGATGCGGTCCATCCACGATTGCGTCGGATGCATAGGCGTATGGCCCGGGTCCTGCTCGAGCATGAATTCGAGCGTGCGCGTGAGCGGAAATCCCGAGGCATCGGTCGGACGCAGTCCGCTCTTGAGCGGCGCATGCGTACGCTCGGCGGCGCCTTCGTCCAGATAGATCGGGCAGTTCACGAGGATCACTTTGCCGATACGATCGGCGAACGCTGATGCTAGTTCGATGCATACGGCCGCACCAGTAGCCTCGCCCAGCACGTGCGCGCGGGCGATGCCCAAACGGTCCATGATCTCGACCATCCATCGCGCATAGTCTTCGATCGTAGGCTGGAAGGCGATGTGGTCGGACATGCCGTAACTGGGATAGTCGATCGCAATTGCCCGGAAGCGCCCGGACAAAGCGGCCATCAACTCCAGATAGACCGCCGAGGATTGCTGATTGATGTGGAATAGCAGTATGGCTTCGCCGCTGCCCGCGGCCCGATAGTGGATGTGTCCGGCGCTCGTCTTGACGAGACCGCGGTCAGTCTGCATGGCAGCGATGTCAATCATATCGGCGTTCCCCAGCTTTTCGGCGTGCTCGCGATTATCGCGTTGCGCCATGTGAAAATCAATCGCCGTGCGTCTGTCGGTCGAGATGGCGAGTGCGCCCGGCAGTGGCGCAGCTCCGTTGAATGCCACCGCGGCTCTGGACTTTAGGTCATTTGACGCAACTGCAAAGATAAACCGAAAATACGCGTTGGGTATTTCAAGAGGAACGGGGAAATGGTCCAAAGGGAAGATAACGGCGGGTCCTTGCTGGAAGGAGTTCGCATCCTGGAGTTAGCCAACGTTGTCGCGGGCCCTTTTGCCGCTTCCCTGCTGGCTGACTTTGGGGCCGAAGTCATAAAGGTGGAATTGCCGGGTCAGGGCGATTCCATCCGTCAAACGGGTCCCCAGAAGAATGGAGTGGGCCTCTGGTGGAAAGTAAGCGGGAGGAATAAAAAAACCATTACCCTGGATCTGAGAAAGCCGAAAGGACAGGAAATCTGCCAAAAACTGGTATCCAAGTGCGATGCCCTGATTGAAAACTTTCGACCGGGCACCCTGGAAAAATGGAATCTGGGGTGGGAGGAGTTAAGGAGGGTGAATCCTTCATTGGTCATGCTCCGTATATCCGGCTACGGGCAAACCGGCCCCTACAGCCCGCGCCCGGGGTTTGGCAAGGCCGCCGAGGCGATGAGCGGCGTCATGCAAATTACGGGACATCCCGATAGGGAGCCGATCAGCCCGGGATTTTCTTTCGCCGATACTGTTTCCGGACTTACGGGAGCCTTTGCCCTGATGACGGCTTTATTTCATCGGGATGGGCTGGGAAAGAAAACGGGGCAAGTAATCGATGTGGCTCTTTTTGAGTCCATCTACCGGCTCATCGAATGGCAAAGCATAATTCATGACCAGCTGGGATTCATTCCCGAACGCAGGGGCGCCAAGATGGCTGTCCCGGGCTCTGCCGCGCTGATCAATAACTACCAGACCAAGGACGGAAAATGGGTCGCCGTATCCGCTGCCAACAGGCAGGTACTTGAGCGGGTGTTAAAGTTGATCGGGGGGGATCAGCTTCTGAATGACGAGCGATTCAAGCCGGGGAAAACTGCCCAGCACATGGATGAACTGGATGCGATAACCCATCGCTGGATGAGGGAACGGACCCGCGATGAAGCGGTCAAGCTCTTCACCGCGGCGGATGCAGTAGCGGCGCCCATCTATGATATTCGAGACATCTTTGCCGACCCCCATTATTTGGCCCGGGAAGATGTTTTGGCTGTGGATGATCCCGACCTGGGCCAGGTAAGGATGCTCGGGGTGATGCCCAAATTTCCGGCCATGCCGGGGAAGGTACGTTGGACCGGAAAGGGTATGGGGGCCTTCAATGAAGAAATCTATAGCCACCTGCTCGGGATGACACCGGCGGAGTTGGAAGGCTTGAAAGCGTCAGGGATCATCTGATGTCACTTCTGCGTCGTCATCGCGATCGGCCCTGCAGAGAAGGTTTCTTCGAGCAAAGACAGGTGGAGACTATGTCAAGCAAGGCGTCCGTTCCACTCGTAATGCATTTCTGTCTCCTCATCAATTTAGGAACATCCGCCGGAAACATCAATTCCTAAACGCTCGCGCTAACCGCCGCGCGTTGCTTTTGCGCGCGTCCGGGTTGCGGTTAACCGGCCGCCCGCTTGCGGGCGGTCCGTGTTGAGCGAGAAGTTAGAGGCGGCTTGTAACTCTCTACGTATGCATCCACCAGGCGACGGATCATGCGCTGATACTGAGTACGATGTTTTGCGGCCTCGGACTTGAAAAATTCAACGCTCTTCTTGCTTAGGGCGAGCGTGACCTTCACTCCTTCTTCGCGGAATGCGAGTTGTTCAGGCGGAGGGAGAAAATCGCGAACGATCTTGAGTTCGCCAAGCGGTTCATCGGTGTACTTGATTTTCGCGCTCATAAATTGCCTTGCCTTTCCGCCAGTAACCGGCGCCAAAAATACGAATGACACCGTCCCGATAAGTGAAGCGGACGGTGAGGATGCCACCTTCGACCGCATCAAAACAGAAATAGCGCGTCTCGCCTGCGCTATGTGTGAGGTCTTCGGCGATCACGCGCTACGGGTCGGCGAATGCGTATTGCGCGAGAGAGAAAGCGACGCCGTGCTTTTCCCGGTTTTCAGCATCTTTGTTCCGGTCCCACTCAAACCGCGTCTTGCTCATGCGCTTACATTAGCACATCGACAGGCTCAAAGCCATATAACGATATGGGCAACAGTATGGCTGCCTCTCCGCGGTAGGAACCGCCCTTACGGGCGGCCCCCCGCACAGACCCCGGCGTGCAGTTTTTCCGCACCGGGTTCCTCAGTTGTACTCGCTTTCGTGATGCAAGGCGTCGCGTTCATGCCAT
>Ga0082335_1007227_pt1 | contig 13626 bp, 11 predicted proteins | sample Subgrocontami58m_FD_72375 | JGI IMG/M metagenome (GOLD analysis project Ga0082335, IMG submission 72375) | Subsurface groundwater microbial communities from S. Glens Falls, New York, USA - GMW37 contaminated, 5.8 m (SPADES assembly) (version 2) ...
GGGTGGCACGGGGCCGGGAGGTCGTGTCAAGATCCCAGGGGAAGGGGAGGATGCCCCGCCAATGGCATTCGTGCGCAAAGAGCGCGGCGAGGCGCGTGGCATCGCCCGAGCCCAGGGCCGCCGCGAAGTCGCCGAGCCAGCTCTCGGCCGCAGCCTTCGCCGAAGTGTCGGTCAGAACACCGTCCATGGAACCGTTCCCTCAGTTTCGCGCGTCATCGCCGTGGCGCACTTGTTGTTGGCCAAGAGTACCCACCGCCATTGCCGCCCAGCAAGCAAACGAGTGCGGCCATTTTGCTCGGCGAGTGAGCCCGGCGAGTGAGAATGAGAAGCGCGAGAGGTCGGCGGGCGCCGGTCAGCTCTTGGCGGCGAGCTTGTCCTCCGTTTTCAGATCGAAGTCGCTGGCGTCGTGGCGTTCGTGGAGCTGGCTCTTCGGATCGCCCTGGAGGCGGTTCACGATGCGGCCGCGCTTCACGGCCGGACGTGCGCCGATGAGGTCGGCCCAGCGCTGGACGTTCTTGTAGTCCTGCACCGACAGGAACTCGCCTGCACCGTACAGCAATCCCTTGGCGAGACCGCCGTACCACGGCCACACTGCGATATCGGCGATGGTGTAGTCGGAGCCGGCGAGATACGTGCTCTCGCCGAGCCGCCGGTCGAGGACGTCGAGCTGGCGCTTGGTTTCCATTGCGAAGCGGTCGATGGCGTACTCGATCTTCGTCGGCGCATAGGCATAGAAGTGGCCGAAGCCGCCGCCCAGGTAAGGCGCGCTGCCCATCTGCCAGAACAGCCACGAGAGACACTCGGCGCGGCCGGCGCCCTCCTTTGGCAACAAGGCGCCGAACTTCTCGGCGAGGTAGAGCAGCATCGCGCCCGATTCGAACAGACGGATCGGTGTGGGCCCGCTGCGGTCCACCAGGGCCGGAATCTTGGAGTTGGGATTTACCGCCACGAAGCCGCTGCCGAACTGCTCGCCTTCGCCAATCCGGATCAGCCAGGCATCGTACTCCGCGCCGGCATGGCCCAGCGCCAGCAGCTCCTCGAACATGATGGTGATCTTCTGGCCGTTTGGCGTTCCCAGCGAATAGAGCTGGAAAGGGTGACGGCCCACCGGCAGTTCCTTGTCCTGCGTCGGGCCCGCGACCGGACGATTGATATTGGCAAAGCGTCCCCCGCTCGCCTTGTTCCAGGTCCAGACTTTTGGCGGCACGTAGTCGGTCGGGCTGCTCATTCTCCAAGTCCTCCATTGGGGGCTTTCGCCATGATGGCCCACTTTAACTTGCCGCCGGCGATCATGTATGCAGATCAGTAATGTGCCTCGGACGTTTGCGAAACCGGGCTACCCGACAGGGTTGATCGGCGTCGGTGGGTTAGCATAACGTGCACACGGAAGCGGGAACGATGGCGGTCCGGTTAGAGACCCCACGCTGCTCCGGGAAGGAAACGAAGATGGGATCGCGCACCCGCGGCGCCGGTCGGGGCGTGCGCTGAATGCCTGCTGACGGACACGCCCAAGCACCTCCGAACTGGTTGCGTCAGGCCGACGCGTTCCAGTCGCGCGTCGAGGACGGCCTCAACCTGATTGCGGCCCTCGCCGTCTTCTTCCTGATGTTCGTGGGCGTGGCCCAGATCGTGGGCCGCACCATCTTCGACTTCGCCATCTACGGCTATATCGACTGGATGGAGCAGGCCTCCTCGCTATTCGCCTTCCTCGGCATCGCCTACGCCCAGCGCCTGGGCAATCATATCGGCATGGACCTGACGATGGGCTGGCGGCCGCAGAACCGCTGGAAGATCGAGCTGTTCGGCGTCGTCGTGGCCTACGCCATCATCAGCGTGCTGATCTACGCCAGCTTCACCAATTTCCTGCGAGCCTATTCGATCGGCGATTCGACGATGGACATCAAGCTGCCGACATGGCCCGCCAAGTTCATGGTGCCGCTGGCGCTCAGCGTCCTGTGGCTCCGCCTCAGCCTGCAGATCTGCGGCTACATCCGCATGATCCGGCATCCGGACGCCGAGCCCATCGCCGTGCCCAAGCTGATCACCATCGAGACCCAGGTGCAGGACGAAATCGCCGAGGTCCTCGGCAAGCAGGACGCGCGATGATCGAACTTAGTCCCCTCACCGTCGGCTGCATCGGCGTGGTCGTCCTGCTGGCACTGTGCTTCGCCGGCGTGCGTTTCGCCTTCGCCGGGGCCATCACCGGCACCGCTGGCCTGGTCTACCTGATCGGCTGGGACGCCGGCATCCGCACCGCCGGCATCGCGCCCTACACGGCCGGCGCCAACTACACGCTGTCCGTCCTGCCGATGTTCATCCTGATCGGCTATCTCGCCTACTACGCCGGCATCACCCAGAGCGCCTTCGAGGCCGCCCGCCGATGGTTCGGCTGGCTGCCCGGAGGGCTCGCCACCGGCACCGTCTTCGCGGTCGCGGGCTTCTCCGCGGTCTCCGGTGCCAGCAGTGCCGCCGCTGCCGTCTTCGCCAAGGTGGCGATCCCCGAGATGCTGCGCGCGAAATACGACAAGCGGCTGGCCGCCGGGGTCTGCGCCGCCGGCGCCACGCTCGACTCGCTGATCCCGCCCAGCACGCTGCTCGTCGTCTATGGCATCATCACCGAGCAGTCGATCGGCAAGCTACTGATCGCGGGCTTCGTGCCCGGCATCGTGTCGGCCTTCGTCTACGCCATGATCATCACCTGGCGCTGCTGGCGCCAGCCCGAGCTCGGCCCGCGCATCAGCGGCTACACCTGGCCGCAGCGCTTCAAGTCGCTGCCCGGCACCACGCCGATCTTCCTCGTCATCCTGATCATCTTCCTCAGCATGTACTTCGGCTGGGCGACCCCGACAGAAGCGGGCGCGCTCGGCGCCTTCGCGGTCTTCGCCTTTGCGCTCAACAACGGCATCAACCGTGGCGAGTTGCGCCAGTGCCTGCTCGATTCGGCCAAGCTCACGGTCATGATCTTCACCGTGATCTGGGGCGTGCTGATCTTCGTGCGGTTCCTGGGCTACTCCGGCATGCCGGAGGAAGCCGCGCGTTGGGTCGCCAGCCTCAACATGCCGCCGCTCGCCATCCTGCTCGCGATCTACCTGCTGTACTTTGTGCTGGGCACGGTGCTCGAAGGCATCGGCATGTTCCTGCTGACGCTGCCGGTCATCTTTCCCATCATCGTGACGCTGGGCTACGACCCGATCTGGTTCGGCATCGTGCTGGTCAAGCTCAGCGGCATTGCCTCACTGTCGCCGCCGGTCGGCCTGGTGGTGTTCGTCGTGAACGGCGTGCGTCCCGACATCTCCGTGCGCGACATCTTCAAGGGAGTCTGGCCGTTCATCTTCGCCGACATCGTCACGCTGGGCGTCCTGACGGCGTTTCCCGAAATCGTCACTTTCATCGTCGAAACCGCAGACTGAAGTCATCGACTGAAACGCACCAACTGAAAAGCAAAGGGAGGAGTGGTCATGTATCGAGCGTTGTCACTGTCTGTCGCCCTCGGGTTCGGCTTGCTGGCCGCGATTCCGGCCAATGCCGCCGACAAGGTCACCTGGACCTGGTCGCTCTATGGACCGCCACGCGCGGCGACCGTGACCTTCGAGCACCTCGCGAAGGTCGCCAAGGAGAAGAGCGGCGGCAACTTCATCATCAACCTCAGGTACAACGAACAGCTCGGGGAGGCGAAGGACTTCCTCGACGGGATCAAGGTCGATTCCTTCCAGGGCGCCTTTGTCGCCTACTCCTACGCACCGGCGAAGACCCCGCTGCAGGGTGTTCTCGACATGCCGTTCCTGCCGATCCCCGACCTCGTGGCGCAGGCGAAGGTGCTGGACGCCTACCAGGCCTGGAAGCCGGTATCCGACGAGCTGTCGAAATGGAATGCCATGCACTTCATGACCCTGCTGCTGCCGCAGTACGAGTTCATGGGCACGGGCAAGCCGCCCCGCAACCTCGAGGACTGGAAGGGCATGCGGGTGCGCGCGCTGGGCGGCCTGGGCGACGCCATGAAGCTTCTTGGCGCCGTGCCGACCTCGGTGTCAGCGCCGGAAGTCTACACCGCGCTGGAGCGCGGCACGTTCCAGGCGGCGTCCTTCCCCTTCACCTACAGCTTCACGGCCTACAAGCTGCACGAAGTGTCGAAGTGGTACACGCTCGGCATGAATCTCGGCATCATCCATAACTCGGTGGTGCTGAGCCAGACCGCGTGGAAGGCGCTGCCCGACGAGTACAAGAAGATCCTGGAAGAGGCCAGGCCCGAGGCCTACCGCCTCCAGCGCCTGGCCTATGAGGAAGCGGACAAGAAGTCCCTCCCGCTATTCGAGAAGCGCAAGCTCGAGGTCATCAAGGTGTCCCCCGAGATGCGCGACAAGCTGATCGCCACCGCCGGACGGCCGGTGTGGGAGCACTGGGCGGCCGAAACGGAAAAGAAGGGCTTGCCCGGCAAGGAAGCGCTCGAGAAGGTGCTTTCGCTGGCGAAGAAGTCCACGAACTGAGATTGGAGGCCGGCCATGATCCCGTCACGACAGCCTCTGACACGCCGGTCCGCCTTGGGGCTTGCCCTGGGGCATACCCTGGCAGGTGCCCTGCTGCTCATGCCTGCGCTGCTCACCTCTGCCCCGGCTCGGGCCGCCGACTGGCCCGAGCGCACGATCCGCATGATCGTGCCGTTTGCGGCAGGCGCCGGCGCCGACACCGTCGGACGCACCTACGCCGAAGAACTCACCAAGGCGCTCGGCCAGCAGGTCGTGGTCGACAACAAGGGCGGCGCGGGCGGCCTCATGGGGACCGCGGAAGGCGCACGCGCCCCGGCCGACGGCTACACCCTGCTGCTGACCTCGCAGGGCACGACGGTGTTCAATCTGGGCCTCTACAAGACGCTGGGCTACGATCCGCTGAAAGACCTCGTGCCGCTCAACGTCACCGGGACCCTGCCCAACGTACTGGTCGTCTCGCCCACCAACCCGGCCACGTCCGTCGCCGACCTGATCGCGCAGGCGCGCGCCAAACCGGGCGAGCTCACCTACGGCTCGAGCGGCATCGGCAGCAGCCTCCACATGTCGGGCGTGATCCTCGAGCAGCGCACGGGAATAAAGCTGCAGCATGTGCCCTACCGCGGCGCGCCGGCCGCAGTCCTCGCCGTGATCAATGGCGAAGTAACAATGGGATTCTTCAATACGCCGACGGTGCTGGGTCAGATCAAGGCCGGCAAGCTCAAGGCGCTCGCCATGACCAGCAAGGATCGCTCGGCTCTGCTGCCCGACGTGCCGACCATGATGCAGGCCGGCGTGCCCGACTTCGATGTCGCCGTGTGGCTGGGTTTCGCAGTGCCGACGAACACGCCCGGCGCAATCGTCTCGCGCCTCAATGCCGAGATCAACCGTGTCGGCCAAAACCCGCAGGTGCGGGAAAAGCTCCTGGTTCAGGGCTTCGAGATGCTGCCGCCAACCTCGCCTGAAGCCGCCCGCAAGCTGATCGTGGACGACCAGGCGCTCTGGCTGCCCATCATCAGGCAATCCGGCGCCAAGGCCGAATAAGCCAGCTTCTCAACGGCGTCCTGCCTGCCTGTCGCGCAGTTCGTCGCTCGGTCTGATATCGGCCGCGCGACCGTAGACAGTCAGCGCCGCCAGCAGCACCACGCACATGAAGCCGAACAAGGTACGATAAGCCGCCTCCGACCGGGCACCATCGGCCAAGGGCGCGAACGCACCCAGGATGAGTCCCGACAGCGTCTGCATGCAGCCGACGCCCAGCATCACGCTGGTGTTCATGGTGGCCATCCCGCGGCCGATCAGGCGGTCGGGGAAGATGCCGCGGCCATGCGTCATGACCATGGTGCTGGAGGCGCTGAGGAAGCCGATGCCGACGATCGCGCCGATGGCCAGCCAGAGCGGCGCCTGCCCCCAGAGGGCGAGCGTGCCGAGGGTCGTGGCGATCGCCGACGTTCCGCCGATGGCGATCCACTTGCGTGTGTCGAGCAGGCGATCGAGCGGGCCGAACACCAGCATGCCGCACTGATAGGCGATCACGGCGGCCAGCAGGACGTTGCCGGATTCAATCCGGCTGAGGCCGTGCACCTCGCGCAGGAACGGCCCGCCCCACAATCCCTGCACGGTGAAGGTGCATGCGTAGTTGCAGAAATTCAGCGTCAGGATGAAGGGCAGCGCCGGATTGCGCAGCACCTCACCCAGGCCGCGCACCATCTCGGCGGGCGATTCCGCTTTGCGTTCCAAGAAGGGATGACCAGGCGGCGCGTCGCGCACGATCAGCCAGACCGCGAGGGCCGCGATCGCGGAAAAGACGACCACGATGGCGAACACGCCCCGCCAGCCGATCACCTCGGTGCCCCAGGCCAGCGGCGTGGTGGCGAGCAGATTGCCCATCAAGCCGATCGACAGCACGATCCCCGACAGCGTGGAAAACCGGTCAGGCGGAAACCAGCGCGAGATCACCACCATGGTGCCGATCAGCATGACGCCGAACCCCGCGCCCATCAGCGCGCGCCCCGTCAGCAGCAGCGGCCAGCTGGGTGCCAGGGTGAACAGGGTGGCGCCCGCCACCGCCAGCAGCAGCATCCCGGAAACCGTGCGGCGCGGACCGTAGCGGTCGAAGAAGAAGCCGCAGGGAATCTGCATCGCCGAAAAGCCGAAGAAGAAGGCGCCGGTCAAGGCGCCCAATGCTTCCGGCCCGATTGCCAAATCGCGCATCAGGTCGAGGCCGATCGTGACGTTGGACGCCCTGAAGAAGTGGCTGGCAACGTAGGCGGTGGCCAGGGTGGCGACGATCGCCAGACCTTGCCGCCGTAAAGTGGGCGACATCGGAGGGAGGCTTCCCCTCTAATGCCGGCTCAACTCGGCGCGCCCCACCACCATGTGATGCACCTCGTCGGGCCCGTCGGCGAAGCGCAGATGCCGCTGGTTGACGTACATCTCCGACAAGGGCGACCACTGCGAGATGCCGGTGGCGCCATGGATCTGGATCGCCTGGTCGATGATGGTGCAGACCTTCTCCGGAACCATCGCCTTGACCATGCTGACCCAGATGCGGGCGTCGCGGTTGCCGAGCACGTCCATCGCCTTGGCGGCCTTCAGCACCATGAGCCGCATCGCCTCGATCTCGATACGGGCGCGCGACACCAGCTCGAGATTCTTGCCGAGCTGGATGATCGGCTTGCCGAAGGCGGTGCGCGTGGCGCCGCGCTTGACCATCAACTCGATCGCCTTCTCGGCCGCGCCGATCGAGCGCATGCAGTGATGGATGCGGCCGGGACCGAGGCGGACCTGGCTGATCTCGAAGCCGCGGCCCTCGCCCAGGAGCATGTTGGCGGCCGGCACACGGCAGTTGTTGAACTTCAGGTGCATGTGGCCGCGCGGCGCGTGATCGTGGCCGAACACGGTCATCGGGCCCACGATCTCGAGGCCGGGCGTGCCCATCGGCACCAGGATCTGCGACTGCTGGAACTGCGGTGAGGCGTCGGGGCTGGTCTTGACCATGACGATCATGATCTTGCAGCGCGGGTCGCCGGCGCCGGAGATGTAATACTTCTCGCCGTTGATCACCCATTCGTCGCCGACAAGCTCGGCGCGCGTGGAAATATTCTTGGCATCGGAGGAGGCGACGCCGGGCTCGGTCATGGCGTAGGCCGAACGGATCTCGCCGTTGAGCAGCGGTTTCAGCCACTTCTCCTTCTGCTCGGGCGTGCCGACGCGCTCGAGCACTTCCATGTTGCCGGTGTCGGGAGCCGAACAGTTGAGTGATTCCGAGGCGAGCGGATATTTGCCGAGCTCGGCCGCGATATAGGCGTAGTCGAGGTTGGTGAGCCCGCGGCCGATCTCGGAGTGCGGCAGGAAGAAGTTCCACAGGCCGGACTTCTTGGCCTTGTCCTTGGCCTTCTCCAGCAGTTCGAGCTGGCCCGGCGCCCAGCTCCAGCGCTCCTTGCGACCCTCACCGAGCTTGAAGAACTCCTCGACGATCGGGGCGACGTTCTCCGCGATGTGCGCCTTCACCGCATCGAACAGTGGCTGCGCGCCCTTCGACATGGCGAGGTTGTTGAGTTCGGCGTCGAGATCGGGCCGGGGTGCCGCTGCCTTCCGGCTCATGGACGTGCTCATGGACGTTTCCTTGATTTTTGTGACTTCGTGGGAATGATATCAGATACCGAGCCGATAAAACCTCGACGCCGTCCCGCGGAACAGATCGGCCTTCTCGGCCACGCTCGCCCCTTGCGCCAGTCGCTTGCAGGCGTTCCAGAACACGCCATAGCCGTAGGAGCCCTTGTCGACGGGAAAGTTGCTTTCGAACATCGCGCGCTTGGGACCGAAGGCCGAGATGCAGGTCTCCATATAAGGCCGCCATGCCGTCGCGAGCTGTTCCGAGCTGGGCGGCAGCTCGCCCTCGTGCACATCGAACCCGAACATCTTCATGCCGAGACCGCCCAGCTTCACGGCCACGTTGGGACAGGCCGCCAGTTCGCGGATGCGCGCGCTCCAGTCGGCGAAGACCGCGTCGCGCTTGCCCTTATAGCGCCCAAGTCCGATCGGCCCGCCGACATGGTTGAGGATGATCGGCGTTCCGGGGAATGCGCGCGCCAGGTCGACCAGATCGCCGAGCTGCGGATGGTAGACCCAGGCGTCGAAGCTGAGGCCGAGCGGCGCCAGTTGGGCAAAGCCTTCGCGCAGCCGCTTGTCGAGCAGCAGCCCCTCCGGCCGGACGGCCGTGGCGCCCCACTGCGCCTGGTCCGGATCGCTGGACGCGATATAGCGAATGCCGCGGAACCGGCCGCCCCCCGCCACGACCATCACCTCCAGCACCTTGCCCACGCGCGCGCCCAGCATGAGGTCGGCGTGGCCGACGATGCCGGCGCAGACGCGCGGCTTGCCGTAGCTGCCGCTGGCGCACATGGCCGCCACCCCATTGGCGAACTCGATTTCGCCGACCGGCCGCATTTCCTCAGGCCCGTCGGCGCGATACATCGAGAGCCATTCCAGATAGACGGTGGCCACGACGTTGTGGCCGCTGGCGATGTCTTCCAGCAGATCCGGCAGCAGGTACGTCCCGCTCTCCGGCCGGTCGATCAGGTGATGGTGCGGGTCGACGATCGGCAGCTCGGGCTCGAGGACCTCCTCGCGACGCCGTGCCAGCCAGTCCTTCCGCACGACCAGGTGCGAGCTGATCGCGGTTGTCGATGTCGTCGGCTTCATTGTCCTCTCCCTCGAATTTCCACGGAATCTATCATGGGTCGCGACGGACCCGGTGCATGAAGATGGCAAGCGGCATCGCCGCGAGCGCGGCAAAGGCCATCAGCTGGAAGGCATTCAGGTAACCGATCATCGCAGCCTGTCGCAGGATCTCGTTCGACAGGATCTGCAGGCTGCCGGGGCTGTCCAGGTTCCATTGCGACGGCAGGTCCGCGAGGCTCTTGTTGTAGGGCGTGATGAATTCCGTCATCCGCGAGTAGTTGGACGCGGTCGAGCGGCTGACCGTCAGCACGGCGATGGAGATGAACAGGCTGGAGCCGAAGTTGCGCATGAGGGTGAAGACGGCGGAACCCTCGGTGACCTGGTGCTGCGGCAGCGTCGAGAAAGCCATCACCGTCATCGGCGTGAAGGCGATCGACTGGCCGAGGCCCAGCAGGAAGTTGCCCCAGAACACGTCTGAGTCGGTGAGGTTGATGTCGAACCGGGCCATCCAGAACCCCGCCCCTGCCTGCAGGGCCATGCCGCAGACGATGGCGAAACGTGGAGCGATACGCGTGAGCTGGGCGATGAACAGGAAGGCCGTCCAGTTGCCGACGCCGCGCGCCGCGATCAGCATGGCGATGGCATTGTCGGGATAGCCGCGCAGGTCGTGGAACAGGGTCGGGAACAGCACGATGCTGACGAAGTTCAGCATGCCCATGACGAAGGCGAGCAGGACACCGATGGAGAAATTGCGATCGAGCAGGAGCCGCGGATCGAGGAACGGCTGCGGCACAGTCAGGCAGTGCACGACGAAGATCCAGAGCGCCAGCGCGCCGATGAAGGCGAACAGCATCATCTCCGTGGACTCGAACCAGTCGAGCCGGTGGCCGCGGTCGAGGATCAGCTGCGCCGCCGCCATCGCGACGGAGAGTGCGATGAAGCCGATCCAGTCGAATCTCACCGTCGTGCGCTGCGTGTGGTCGCGCAGCGCGAACCAGATGCAGACCAGCGCGCAGATCCCGGGCGGCACGATCATGAAGAAGGCGGCGCGCCAGTCGTAGGCTTCCGTCACGATGCTGCCCAGGATGGGCCCGAGCACGGGACCGAACACCGCGCCGATGCCCCACATCACCAGCGCCATGGGCTGCAGATGCTTCGGGAAGGTCGCCAGCAGGATGGCCTGGCCGAGCGGCATGATGGGCGCGCCGAACGCGCCCTGCGCCACGCGGGCCAGGATCAGCGTCTCCAGGCTGTTGGCGATGCCGCAGAGCAGCGAGGTGACGGTGAAGCCCAGCACCGTGAAGAACATCAGGTTGCGCCAGCCCAACCGGCTCGCCAGCCAGCCCGTCATCGGCGTGGCGACGGCGGTTGCGACCAGGTTGAGCGTGATGACCCAGGAAATCTCCTCCTGCGTGGCCGACAGGTTGCCGCGCATCTGCGGCAGCACGAGGTTGGCCAGTGTGATGGTCATGCCGAACAGCATATTGGCGAGCTGGACCATCAGCAGGATGAGCCACTGCCGTCCACTGATCGTGAAAAGGCCGCCCTTCTCGGTGCTGGCGTTCATCCCGGGGTGTCGTTCTTGCTTATTGTCGTTGCGCCGATCATTCGGCAGGACGCCCGCAAATGACAGGGAAAAGCACGCAGGGCTGGCTTGCGTGGTGCGCTGCGGAAATGGTTGTCGCTTGCTGGGCGCGCGCTACTCCACCGTAGCGAGCTGATGCCCCGGCAGGCCCGCGATCTCCTGGATCAGCTTCTTCGTGAGGGCCCGGCCGAACGACTCGTGGCCTTCGGCAACGACGGTGAACACCCCGGAACCGCCGATGACGTTGTCCTGGAAGTATTTCTCGAGGCCACCGGGCGGATTGGTGTGCTCCGGGCGGAACGATTCGGCGAGCGGCGTCAGGATCACCAGGGCATTGATGATGATGTTCTTCGCAAGGGCGTCGTCGCGGGCGTCCGTCACCGTGCGGCCGGAATTGTTGTTGCCGTCGCCGGAAACATCGATGACGCGCCGCTCCGAGACGAACGGCGCGCGCTCGAGCTGGCTCACCGAGAAGTCGATGGCGCCGCTGATCGAGGTGCTGCCGGCGAACGATCGCGGTGCCTCGACCAGCCGATCGCCGAAGCCGCGCGCGTCGCCGCCGCCGCCGATCACCGTCCAGTCGACAACGACGGCCTGCATGCCGACCGTCGCCCATTCGACGAAGCACACGGCAATGCGCCGGTTCGGGCCGGAAATGATGGCCCTCACCACGTCGGGATGCGCAATGGCGGCGGCCGCCCCCTCGCGCTGCAGCCTGAATTTGGGCTCGGTCACGCTGCGCGAGACGTCGGCGGCGAGCACCAGCAGCAAGTCGACGGAGTCCGCCGCCCGCGCCGCCAGCGAGACAAGTGGCGAGACGAGCGCCAGCGCGAGGCCGAGCACTGCTGCCATCGGTCTCATCGCCGGGGGCCCTAGTAACTCGGTTTGGTCGAAAACGGCGTCAGCTGCAGCTCGTGCGTCCAGCACGAGCGGTCCTGGGTGTGCAGGTAATAGAATGCCTCGGCGATCTTCACCGGATTCATCACCAGCTCGGGGTTCTGCCGGGCGCGCGGCAGGGCGTGCGTGCCGGGCGAATCGATCAGGCCGTCGATCACCACGTTGGCGACATGCACGCCGTGCTCGGAATATTCCTCGGTGAGCACCTGCGCCAGGGTGCGCATCATCACACGCGGATAATAGAGCGACTGGCCCGTCATCCGCTTGCGCCCGCGCAGCGAGCTCGAATTGTTGGAAAAGAAGAACGACCCCGCGCCGCGCTTGCGCATCGCCGGCAGGACTTCCTTGGCCACCAGGAACGGGCCGCGGCTGGCGATATGCTGGGCGGTATCGAACATTTCAACCGGGATATGCTCGAGCAATTCCTTCTCCGGCGGCAGGTCACGGCCTTCGAGATAGCCCGCGTTGTAGAGCAGCACATGCGGATCGCCCAGTTCGCTGCGGATCGTCGCGAAGGCCGCCGCGACCGACTCCTGCCGCGAGAGATCGAGTTCGACGACCCCGCAATCGCCGCCCTGCCCCCGGATCGCCGCCTCGAGGCCCGACGCATTGGCGGCATTTCGTGTCGTCAGCACGACGAAGAACCCCTCGGCCGCGAACTTCTGCGCAAGGGCGCCGCCAATGCCCCAGCGGATGCCGACCGGCAGGTCGCCGTCATCCACCGCCTTGCCATGGACCAGCCGGGTGTTGCGGCCGTCGGACTGCCATTTCGACGTGGCGCCCACGACGACGGCAACCGGCTTGCCCTTGGCCTTGCTTCCGGAATTCTCGGTCATCCTGCGTCCTCTTTCTGCGTCCTGCCTAAGGCAGCCGCGGCTGATGGAACCTGTACGGCGGATAGTCCTTGGCGATGTCGGAGATGACTTCGATCACCGCCGGCGCGTCGCTGGCCAGCGCCTCCTTGAGCGCGCCGCGCAGCCCGTCGGCGGTCTCGACCCGCCAGGCGCCGACGCCGAACGCTCGGGCGTAGGCCTGGAAGTCCGGATTGGTGAGCACCGCGCCGGAATGGCGGCCTTCGTAGAGCCGCTGCTGGTCACGCAGCACGTTGCCGTAGGAGGCGTTGTTCACCACCACCGTCACCAGGTTGATGCCGAACTGCTTGGCGGTGGCGAGATCCGAGCCGCCGAACAGGAAGCCGCCGTCGCCGGTGACCGACACCACCGCGCGGTCGGGATTGGCCACTTTGACGCCCAGCGCCGTCGGAAAACCGTAGCCCAGCGTGCCGGAGAAGCCCGAGGAGATCAGGCGGCGCGGCTGGTGCACGGGATAGCCATACCAGATGATGTAGCCGAGCTGCGTGACTTCATCGACCACAATGCCGTCGTCGGGCAGGGCCTCGCGCAGCACCTTCATGAAGGAGTATTGCGGGTCGGCCTTCTCGATCGCGGCCAGCGCCGCGGCCTTCGCCGCGGCCACGGCGGCGCGCCGCGCGGGATCGTCCTTGCCTTTCACGAGGGCGGTGAGCGCGCGCGTGCCGTCGGCCGCATCGGCCACGATCGCCACATCGACGGTGAGCCGGCGATGCTCGATGGGATCGATGTCGATGCGCGCCGTCTTCAATCCGGCCGGTGCCGGCGCCCAGCGCGCGATCGGCGTGTCCATGCGCGTGCCGATGCCGATCAGCAGGTCGGTCTTGTCCCACAGCTCGAAGCCGCCGACCGTGTTCAGCGACAGCGGATGGCGCGAATCGACCACGCCCTTGCCCATGCGGAAGGACACGACCGGTGCGCCGATCTTTTTGGCCAGGGCGAGAATTTCGGGGCCGGCCTCGACAGCGCCGCCACCGATCCAGATCATCGGCGCCCGGGCGCCGTCGACCAACTTGGCGAGTGCTGAAATCTTGTCGGGATCGGGCACGGGGTTCGCACGCTTGCCGAGCGGCTCCGTAGGGGGGGCGGTGGGGGGCGCCGGGGACGT
>Ga0082335_1007228_pt1 | contig 13626 bp, 10 predicted proteins | sample Subgrocontami58m_FD_72375 | JGI IMG/M metagenome (GOLD analysis project Ga0082335, IMG submission 72375) | Subsurface groundwater microbial communities from S. Glens Falls, New York, USA - GMW37 contaminated, 5.8 m (SPADES assembly) (version 2) ...
TCGCGGCGTTCCTGGTGGAGCTGTTCCCGACCAAGATCCGTTACACGTCGATGTCGCTGCCGTATCACATCGGCAACGGCTGGTTCGGCGGCATGCTGCCGCTGACCGCGACGGCCATGGTCGCGGCGACGGGGGACATCTACTACGGCCTGTGGTACCCGATCGTGGTGGCGGTCATGACCCTGATCATCGGCTCGGTGTTCCTGTCCGAGACCAAGGAGCGGGACATCCGCACCTACGACCACAGCATGCTGCCCTAGAGCGCGGCCCGGGCGCCGGCAGGCGCCCTTCGCCGACGAACCGAAGGCCCGCTCGCGCGGGCCTTCGCGCTTTTCAATCCTGGTCGGGCAAGTCGTCGCTCGGTATGCCGGCGGCACCGGGCTCGGGAATGCGCACGACGTAGACGCTGCACTGCGCCTTCGCGGTCACGCCCGAGGCGACCGAGCGCCACCACGCCAATGCGTGCTGCGTCGGGCTCGGCGCCCCGATCAGGATCAGGTCGACGTGGTTGCGGCGCGCGAACTCGACCAGCGCGCCTTCCGGACGCGGGGATTCGATCACGTGCAGCGACAGCTTCCGCGCAGACAGCCGCAGCGGCTCGACCCAGTGGCGCAGGTGCACCAGGTGATCGAGGTGCGCGCCCGAAGCGCTCTCCCCGGCGCCTGCGCCCGGGGCTCCCGGTCCGGCGCGGATCACCGATACGCAGACCAGCCGGAAGTCCGGCGACAGCGACAATACCCGCGCCGTCGCGCGCTGCAGCACGTGCTGGCGCGGGTCGTCCGGGTGCATGGTGTCCACGGCCACCATAATCACCGGCGCAGCGTCGAGGCTTTTCGAAGCGGGCTTCGCGTTCACGCGCAATTGCACGCCGCGCGCGCGCCACCAGCGAGCGATCTGCCCGATCAATCCGGCCTGGCGCAACTTGAAGCCCCGCTCGGTGAGAGGCACCTGCTCGGGGCCGCGCAGGTCGAAAGCGAGATGCGCGGCCGATTGGTAGCGGTCCTCCGCGCTCGGTTCGAGGCAACGCAGGATGATCTCCTGCAGCCAGCGCGACACCTCGGGGGCGCGCACGCGCGGCGGAACCGGATCGAGCCACAGCCGGTCGCGCAGGCCCGCCATGGTCCTCGGTATACCGAAGGGCAGCTGCCCGGTCGCCATCTCGTAGAGCACCACGCCGAGCGCGAAAATGTCGCTGCGCGGATCCGATCGCGTGCCGAGCACCTGCTCGGGGGACACGTAGGGCGCCGACCCCGCGGCAAAGCGCTTCTCCTCGGCGAGCAGGTCTGGATAGCGCGCGTGGTGAGCGAGGCCGAAGTCGATCAGCACGACCTCGCCGTTCGGCTTGACGATGATGTTGTCGGGTTTGAGATCGAGGTGAATCGCACCCTGCTGGTGCAGGCTGTGGACAGCGTCGGCGATCGCGGCGCCGATGCGCGCGACCTCGGCGGGAGGCAGCGCGGCGCGCTTCAGCATGCTCTCGAGGTTCTCCCCCTCGATCCACTCGGTGATCAGGTACGGTGTTCTCGCCAGGTCGCCGGCCGCCACGAAGCGCGGCACGTGGGGCCCGGAGAGCGCCGGCAGGATGAGCGCCTCGGTCTCGAAGCTGATGAGGTTCTCGCTCGGCTCCATGGGCCCGATGCGCGGCACCTTCATGGCGATCGGGAAGCCCGGGCTCGGACCCGACACGCGGAAGATCCGGCTCTGCGCGCCGGAATGGATGCGCTCGCCGACGCGATAGCCGTCGATCACGGTTTCCGGGCGCTCGATCTTCACGGCACTCAGATGCCCTTTTCGACGCGATAGGCGTGCGGCTCGGGCAGCCCCGCTTGGCGGATCTTTCGCGCCGCGCTGAGGTGGTCGTACGCGATGCGATGGAACGTGACCTGCTCGCGCGCGGAGTCGAACAGCGTGTACGCCGCTGCGGGCCTGCCGTCGCGGGGCTGGCCCACCGAGCCCACCAGCGCGAGCCAGCGGCGGCCGCTGCGTATCGGCACCGGGCTGCCGGGCGTCGGCTGAAACGCGGACCATTTCCCCTGCGCGCCCTCGAAGTACAGCATCTGGTCGTGCACGTGGCCGGAAAACGTATAGATGGACCGGGCCGCATCGACGCTGCGCTGCGCCTCGGACGGGGTGTCGACATAGTCCCAGCGCGCGGGCGCCGCGGCCGAGGCGTGCACGAAGCACATCTCGCCCTCGCGCACGAGCAACGGCAGCGACGCGAGGAACGCCCTGCGCTCCGCCGAGAGCGCGTCGCGCGTCCAGTCTATGGATTGCTTCGTGGATACGTTCATGTAGCCGGCGCGCTTCTCGATCGCCTCGTCGTGGTTGCCCTTGACCGCCACGGCGCCCTCGGCGACGCGACGCGCCACGTCGGCGACCACGGCTTCCGGATCGGCGCCATAGCCGACGAAGTCTCCAAGGAACACGAAGCGTTCGGCACCGTTCTCTCCGGCGTGCTTCAGGCAGGCGTCGAGCGCCTCGATATTGCTGTGAATGTCGGATAGAAACGCGATGCGCAAGCCGCCTCCATGGCCTTGTTCGGGCACTCGTCCATGATAACAGCCCCGGGCAACGGACCGAGCGAGGAGCCACCGCGGCGCGAACGCATCGTCGCGCCGTGACGCGTCCGGTGCAGTTCCTTGGCTGGGGGAGCGGTTTCGCTTATAATTCGCCCTCCTTTTCCGCGCTCCGGCTCCCGGCGCGCTCCGGCAGGCCAAGTAGCTCAGTTGGTAGAGCAGAGGACTGAAAATCCTTGTGTCGGTGGTTCGATTCCGCCCTTGGCCACCATCGATTTCGGCGAGGCGAAGCCGAGCCAAAATCGAATAGTGGTGATTCCGCCCTTGGCCACCACTAATTCAAGTGCTTGCAGATTTCGATTCCGGCGACTGTGACCAGCCTCCTATGGCGCTACCGGTTTGCAGTTCGTAAAGTCCGTGAGCTCAGACTATAAGGACTTCCCGTTGCGTCACTGGTGAATTGTTTCGAGTTCGTTGGCGAATAGGCCGGGGACTGTTGATCGCGGTCCCTGAGATGTTTCGCTACGTTCACGCTTAGAGAGGGGAGCTGGCGCGCGCAGTGGAGTCATTGCGGCGAATCCAGGGGCCGTCCAACCCTATCTCAGCCAATTGCGCGAGCGTTCGGGGATGGCATCTGTCTTCCCGCTCCGCTGAGGTGATGCCATGAACGCGCATGACGTCCCGCAGGGTCACCCGCATCTGTGCGACACCGCACCGACACGGCAGGCAACCTAACGTCAGCATATATTCCAGGCGGCAGGAGTGTGACGAGGCAACGGTGGCTGTCACGCGCGGGCTTCCCGATCGTTCAGTACGGCGTGCCGGCCGTTACCGGCATACGTAATCAGGAGAAAGCCATGAACATGAACAAAGACCAGGTTACCGGCCGAATCAAGGAGGCGAAAGGCAAGATCAAGGAAATTGCCGGCAAGATCGTGGGCAACAAGAAGCTGCAAGCAAAGGGCAAGGCTCAAAATATTCTCGGCAAGGCCCAGGCGAAGTTCGGTGACGTAAAGAAACGCGTGAAGGACTCGAAGAAGCGGGCCTGAGCGCTGCAGTTCGAATGCCCCGATGTAGCGCTTGAATCCCCTCGATCGCCCGCCCGGCTTTCTCGCACTGGCGTCTTCCCGGTGCGGGCAGTATTTCCAGCGAAACGGGCTTGGTGTTGATCGTCCTCGCCCGCGACGTGGCGGGCTCTTTGCACTTCAACCCACTGCACAATGCACCCGCTGTAGCGGGCGTATCGCTCTTGGTGGCGGGGCGGTCGGGTTTTGGTTCATGAACTGTATGGCAGAGCCGGTTGGCGCGCCGAAATTCCAATGACGTGTCGAGTGACGCGGGGCCAGAACGTCAACCGGCAACCGATGTAGTGTCAGCGCGGCCGCCTCGAAGGAATCGGTCTCCTATCCTTTCTTGACGGCCTTCTTCACATCGCCGATGGCTTCTTTGACGGCTTCTTTCATATCGCCAACGGCTTCCTTCACATTGCCAACGCCCTTCTGCACTTTGCCTTCGGCCTGTTTTTTCAGCCCTTTGATCTGCTGCTCTTCGCTGCCAACCAACTTGCCGGCTTCTTCCTGAATCTTGCCAGCGATATCCTTTGCTGCGCCTTTGATTTGATCCTTGTTCATGATGAACTCCTTAATAGTATCGATGACTCACATTGACCGAAATGGGGCGACGTCCGCCGATAGCGACGGGCATGCTTTCCTGACTCTCGGCGGCCGGCCTGTCACTTGATCCTCATATCATTCTTGACGGACTTGACGCCGGCGACGCTGCGCGCAACCTCAACCGCCTTAATGACGTCGTCGTCGAAATATTCTGCGGCCCCCGCCTGCTTGGTCCTTTTCCACAACCTTCGTCGCGTTGATCAACCCGAAATCGACGACCACAATTCTCACAGTTGCGGGATGCCGCATCTGTACGCCGCCGCACAAAGGGCCGCTTATCCGAGCAGCCCAGCTTCGCGACACTGGAGGGCGGTTGATCGAGATCAAACGCGTCCGCGCTGGAGCCGGTACGCTACGTGTGTGTCCGACTCGTGCCGCCATCGGCGAGCGAACGCAAGGTTGAGGCGCCCGGCCGCACGGGCGAATGGATGGCGAAGCCGCCCTACCCGGGGGAGGACGGGGGGCCGACGTCGTAAATGGTTGCCTAGGGGAGAACTATGTACGATGACTTGAGGCGGTCCTCGGGCGCATGCTCCGAGCTCGCCGGCAAGTTGGTGAGGTTTCCCGCCCCCGGCCGGCAGGGTGACCACCGGCCGGACCCGAGAATCAATCGCTTGCTCGCCTGCCTGCCCGAGGCGGACCATCAGCAAATACTGCCCGCCTTAGAGGGCCTGTCGCTGCCGCAGGGGCTCGCTCTGTACGAGGCGGGCGACCCACAACGTTACGTGTACTTTCCGACAAGCAGCATCGTATCCCTGCACTATGTGTTCAAGGACGGGGCTTCGGCGGAGTTCGCCGTGGCGGGCAACGAGGGCCTTGTCGGCCTCTCGCATTTCGGGTGCTGCGAGACCTCGCCGTATCGTGCCGTGGTGCTCAGCGCCGGCTACGCTTACCGCCTCAGGAGCGCCGTGCTGAAGAAAGAGTTCGAGCGGAGCGAAGTGTTGCGCCAGCTGCTGCTGCGCTACACGCAGGCGCTCATGACGCAGATGGCGCAGATCGCGGTCTGCAATCGTCACCACGCGCTCGAGCAGCAGCTTTGCCGCTGGTTGCTGCTGAGCCTCGACCGGCTGCCCTCCAACCAGTTCACTATGACGCACGAACTGATCGCCAATATGCTGGGCGTGCGCCGCGAGGGTGTCACCGAAACGGCAGGCAAGCTTCAGGCGCGCGGAATCGTCCATTTCAGCCGGGGTCACATCACGGTGCTCGACCGCGCCAAGCTCGAAGCGTCCGTCTGCGAGTGCTACGCCGTGGTCAGGCGGGAATACGACCGGCTGATTCCGGCGAGACTCGTGGCCTGAGCCCGCCCTCGGATCAAGGCGCCGCCGTCTTTCCGCGATCCAATGGAACACCGATTGCCGTCCAGAATCCTTCGCGGCTCACTCACGACGCTCGCCATTGGCTTGATGGCATTGCTTGGCGCTTGTTCGGCCCCGCAGATCAAGGACACCACGCAGGTGTCCGTACTGAGTCTTACGCATCAGAATCTACAGCAGTTCGGCCTGGCCTTTCTCACGCCATCGTCCATCACAGGCCAGGAAGAGGATAAGCAGGCTCTGGCACTGTCGTTCTTCGAGGTAATCGAAACGGCACGTCCCGATTTGAAGCTGATTCCTCTTCCGATGGCACTCACGGCGATAAATCGCGCCGGGTTGGCCGGTGAATACAGGTACATGCTCGATGACTATCGCATGACCGGCATGCTGGATCGAGACGGCCTGAAAAAGATAGGACAGGCGACGGGTGCGAGATATTTGGCACAGCTCAAGCTCGCAGGATTTCGCCAGGAATCCAAGAGCCGATGGGGAGCGCTGGGGCTTCGAATTTTCGAAACCAAAAGCACGACCGCGAGACTCTTCCTTCAGATTTGGGACAGCATTGATGGTTCGATCAAGTGGGAAGGGGCGGTGGAAGTCACGTCAGCCTACGATTCCGCCAGAGAGGAGAACGTGACCTTCCGCAGTATCGTTGAAGCCTGTGCCCGTCTGCTGGTTGAGCGTCTGCCATAGAATCACCATTTCAATGGACACGCCGAGAACTGGTCGTCAATATTGCCAACCGGAATGTTCGCCCGCTGGGCCGGTATCTCAGGAACCCCTCGAAAGCACGTGTGCTGAAATTGTGCTCCCCGGATTCGGAGGGCACCGTGTCTCACGCGGACTTGGGCCGGGTTCGGTGCTGGCAAGCAGTGGCAAGCTGTTGATCTTCCCAAGCACGCCAATTACCGTGCAAAACTGAAATTCCTTGTGTCGGCGGTTCGATTCCGCCCTTGGCTACCCGTCCCGCCTGGGCGGGCGTTCTGACAGGCCGTTGACCTGTTCGATCGAACCAGTCCCGAAAGGAAGGCGCAGTCCGAGCCGGCGCCGCCGCTCGAGCGGGCGACAAACAATGCGAACGCCGTGACACTGTTGTACCCTAGCGCGCGGCGGTCCCGCGCCCGAGACAAAGGGGCGAATGGTCCATGCGCTCCCGGAGAGTGAGATCTTGCCCCAGTCGCTGACACCAGCCGATACACAAGCGCGGGATCGCCGGCGCCGGGCGTTCCGGGCGCGATTCGTGATCGGCTACGGGTTGAGCTATGCCCTCGATACGGTGCTTCTCGCGCTGTTTTCGCTGGCAGGCACCATTCCGACCTGGATCGCGATCGGCTATGGCGGGGCGGGCCTCGTCCTCTGCAGCGTGTTCCACGGCCTCATGATCACCGGCTTCAGCGAGCGGTTCAGGGACCCTTACCTCACCATCTACCAGACGTTCGCGTCGGGCGCGGTCATGCTGGTCTTCTTCGCGTTCGCTCCCAACGTGGGATTCCTGTTCCTGACCATTCTGTTCATCGTGTTCGGGTTCGGCAGCCTGCGGATGTCGTGGCGCGAGGCCGGGATCTCCTGGGCCGTCGTCGCACTCGCCGCCGGGGTCGCTCTGTATCGCACGCAGGACGTTACATGGCTGCCTCACTCCAGCCCCGCTGAATACGTCCTGGTCTGGATATTCTTCGTCGTGACCTTGGCCCGCTCGATCGGCCTGGGGCTGTTCGGCGGCTTCCTGCGAATCCGCCTGCTGCAGCGCAATCGGCAGTTGGCGGAGTCGATCCATTCGCTCGAATCCCGGACGGTGGAACTCGGCGTGGCGAGGGAACAGGCCGAGGCGGCGAATCGGGCGAAATCCCGGTTTCTCGCCAACATGAGCCACGAAATCCGCACGCCCATGAACGGCGTGCTCGGCATGACCGAATTGCTGCTCGACACGCCGTTGAGCGATTCGCAGCGCGCGTTCGCCGGCGCGGCCCACACTTCGGCGCAGGCGCTGCTGCGCGTCATCAACGACGTTCTGGATTTCTCCAGGATCGAGGCGGGAAAGCTCCAGCTGGAGATGACCGAGTTCGATCTGCGCGCGCTGCTCGGGGACGTGACGGCGGTTCTGTCCGAGTCCGCGCGGGCAAAGCAGCTGTCGCTGACCTGCCGGGTGAGCGAGAACGTGCCGGCGATGGTTCACGGCGACGCGACCCGGACCCGCCAGATTCTTCTCAACCTGGTCGGCAACGCGGTCAAGTTCACCGAGCACGGCGAAGTGTCGGTGGAGGTGACGCGGGAGCCGGGCGGCGATGCGTCGAGTTGCTTGGTGCGATTCGGAGTGCGCGACACCGGCATCGGCATTTCTCCCGACGCCCAGTCGCGGATCTTCACCGCCTTCGAGCAGGCAGACGGTTCGACAACCCGGCGGTACGAGGGCACGGGGCTGGGGCTCGCGATTTCCAGGCAGCTGGCGGAATTGATGGGAGGCGGCATCAGCGTCGTCAGCGCGCCGGGCAGCGGCTCCACCTTCACGCTCCTGCTTCCGCTGCGCCAGGCTTGATCGTGCCGCTTCGTTCATGACGTTTCGCACTTGGCCGCGGACTCGATCTTGGATTCCGGTCCGGCGGCTGCTAGGCTGCTTACACGCCTCGGATTCGCGGACCACGACACTCCAGTGAAGCGCAGAGCCTTCCTCACCGCCGCCGGCGCGCTCGCCGTATCGGCGTGCGCGACGCCGCCGCTCGGGGCGTTCGACGCCTCCCAGGTTCCCGCGCCGGCATGGCGCGCGGGAGACCGCTGGACCTACCGCCGCACCGACGGCTACAACGGCCTCGCACGGGGCGTGCTCACGCGGACCGTCGAGTCGGCCGACACGGGCGGCATCCGTTTCGTGACGCGGAACGAAACCGGGGCCGTGCTCGACGATGCGCGCTTCGGCTCGCCCGGCGACCAGGCCTCGGGCACGCTCAGCGAGGACGGCCCGGTCAGAGGGACTTTCGCCCCGCCGCTGCGCATGTACGACTTTCCGCTCTTCTCCGGCAAACGATGGGGACAGTCGCTCGTTCGAACCGACGCCTGGGGATTCCGCACGTTCATGCGCGCCTCGGTGCGCGTCGAGGGCTGGGAGGACGTGCGCGCGGGCGACAGGACGTACCGCTCGATCGTCATCCGCCGCAACCTCGTTCTCGGACCGAAGGATTTCTTCTCGGGCATCCTGTACCGCGAGGAGCTCGAATGGTACGCGCCGGAGCTGCGCGGCGCGGCGCACAAGCGCACCGACGAGATGATCGACGAAGGAGGCGAAATGTTCGGCTGGCTTCCGGGGGATCGCTTCGTGTACGCGCTGGAATCGTTCCGGCTCGCCTGAGCCGCACGCGCGTCAGGACGCGGCGGGCAGCGTGAAATAGAACGTCGCGCCTCTCCCCGGCGCGGCTTCGGCCCAGACGCGGCCGCCGTGGCGATGCACCACCTGCTGCACGATCGCCAGTCCCACGCCGGTGCCTTCGAATTCGTCCGCGCGGTGCAGGCGCTGGAACACGCCGAACAGCTTGTCCGAGTAGGACATGTCGAAACCCACGCCGTTGTCGCGCACGTAGACGATCGTCCCGCCGTCGCGCCGGACCTGCCCCACTTCCACGCGCGGCTCGTCGGCCTTGGAGGAGAACTTCAGCGCATTGCCGATCAGGTTCGCGAGCACCTGGCGCAGCAGCGCGCGGTCTCCGGACACGCGCGGCAGCGCGCGGATCTCGATCCGGGCGGACGGGTATGTCGTCTGCAGTCCCTCGGAGACCTCCCGGACCAGGCCGGCAAGGTCGAAATTCGTCGGTTCCAGCGCCGCGCGTGACGTGCGGGAAAACGAAAGCAGGTCGTCGATCAGCGCGTTCATCTTGTGCACGTTGCGCGCCACGCGCTCGAGCAGCATCGCGTGATCCGGGGACAGCTCGCCGCTGGCCTGCTCCACCAGCATCTCGGAGAATCCGGCGATCGCGCGCAGCGGCGCGCGCAGGTCGTGCGACACCGAATAGGAAAAGGATTCGAGCTGGCGGTTCGCGGCCTCGAGCTCGGCGGTGCGCTCGGCGACGCGGCGCTCAAGCGTTTCGTTCAACTCGCGGATCTTGCCTTCGGCCTGCTTGAATTCGGTCACGTCCGCGGCCATGACGTAGTAGCCGTGCGTCTGCCCGTCGGGCCCGACGTCGGGCACGTAAGTCGCGAGCAGCTGCCGGGGCTCGCCGCGTATCCGCAGGGCGAGCTCGTAGCGGACGATCTCGCCTCGCTCGAGCGCCTTGCGGATGTGGTTCCTGACCTGCGCATACCCGTCCTCTCCGACCAGGTCGCGGACGGTCCTGCCCACGAGCTCCGCCTCGGTCAGCCCGTACCAGTCGCTGTAGGTCCGGTTGACGAACCGCAGGCGCTCCGCGGCGTCGACGTAGCCGATCAGCGCCGGCAGGTTGTCCACGATGGTCCGCAGGCGAAGCTCGGAGGCGCGCAGCGCCTCCTCGGCCTGCTTGACCGCGCTGATGTCCTGCTTGACCGCGACGTAGTGCGTGATGCGCCCGGCGGCATCCACGACCGGAGAAATCGAGACCTGCTCCCAGAAGATCTCGCCGCTCTTCTTGCGGTTCGCCAGCTCGCCCCGCCACACCCCGCCCGCGGTGATGGTCCGCCACAGCTCGGCGTAGACCTCCGGCGGCGTCAGGCCCGAGCGCACGATGCGCGGGTTGGCGCCGAGCGTCTCCTCGCGGCTGTAGCCGGTCAGCTCGCAGAACTTCGGGTTCACGTATTCGGTCGCTCCGTTCAGGTCGGTGATCACGATCGACGCGGCGCTCTGCTCGACCACGCGCGAGAACTTGCGCAGTTGCTCCTCCGCGTGTTGATGCGCGACCATGTCCACCATCATTGCGCCCAGCTCGTCGACGACCTCCACGTCGCCCTGGGCGTAATCCGCGGACTTGTCGGCCACGCAGATCACCGCCATCACCAGGCCGTTGCGTACGACCGGAACGGCCGCGTGGCGTCTGCGCGGCGCGTATTCGTCCGGAAGACCGCCCTCGCCGGTCAGGCCGGCGATGTCGTTGTGCACCGCCGGGGCACGCGCGCGAATGCAGTGTGCCCAGGCGCCGGCCTGGCTGACCGAATAGCGGCGCGGCTTGCTCCGAGGCGGCTGCGCGTCGCGCGCGCCGGCGAGGGAAAACGCCTGCAGCGTCAGGACGTCCTGGTCCGCATCGACCAGATGCAGAACCCCGATGCGGCTGCCCGTATAGAGCACGGCGGTTTCCAGCGCCGTCTGCATCAGCTCCTCGACGTTTCCGCGCCTGGCCAGGTCGGAGAGCTGCAGGCGCACGCGCAGCAGCATCTCGGAGCGCTTGCGCTGGTGGACGTCGCGAACGAAGGCAAAAAAGCGTCCTCCCGCGATGGGCCAGTACGAAACGTTGATCTCGGCCTGCCAGAGGGAGCCATCCTTGGTCCGCTGCCGCGTTTCGAACAGGTCGTTGCCGTCGCGTTCGATCTTCGCGATGTGGGCAGCAGTCTCCTCGGCGGACTCCTGGGCATCGATGTCCGAAATGCGCATGCCGAGCAGCTCCTCGCGGCTGTAGCCGGAGCGGCGCAGGTAGGCGTCGTTCACCTCGAGAAGGCGCCCTTCCAGGTCGGTGACCCAGAAGCCGTCGGCCGAGGTCTCGATGACGGCGCGGTACTGCGCCTCCCGCTCCCGGAGCGAACGTTCGGCGAGGCTGCGGTTCTCGGCCTCCTTCTCCCGGCGCCCGAGCTGGGCGCGTAAGACGATGTACAGGAAGAGCGCTGTGACGGTCACGAACGCCCAGCCCTTGTAGGTCTGCACGCTGTTGACCGCTTCCTGATCGGACAGGATCAGAACCAGCGCCTTGTCGGAGAGCAGAATCCAGACGACCGATATCAGCCAGTAGGCGAGGCTGGTACGCAACGCGACATTTGCCGGGTTGTCTGGCATCGAGAAACCTCCTCCCAGCGATTCCGGATCGTGGTACGGGCCTCCGGCGCGCCGGGACCCTCCACGGAAGTACGCCGTGCGGATCCGATTGTACCGCCGGGTTCCGGCGATCAGCTTCTGGTGTGAACCGCCAGGTTCCGGCGATCAGCTTCAAGTGGTATAAGGGCGTTCGGAAAACGGGTAGGAACCGTCACGCATGAGCCAGGCCGCGAGCCCGCACAACGCGCTCTACGAGGAACGCAACCGGCGCCTTCTCGACCAGGTGGCGCTGAAGGAAACGGACCGGATTCCGTTCGTCTTCGGCACGCGCTTCTGGGGGGCGAAATTCGCGGGGATCAGCTTCGAGGAGCAGATGTACGACGCCGACAAGTCGGCCGCGGCGCTCGAGAAGGTCCTGCTCTGGCTCGAGCCTGACGGGTACGCGCCGTCCCTGTATTCGTTCGGCCCGACCCTCGATGCGCTGGATTACCGGCTGATGCAGTGGCCGGGGCACGGCACCGATCGCAACGCGACCTTCCAGTACCTCGACCGGGAACTGATGCCCGCGAGCGAGTACGAGGAGTACCTGTTCGATCCCACCGGCCACTATTTCCGGAAATACCTGCCGCGCGTTGCGGGCGCCTTTGAAGGCCTGGCGCACATGCCCGATTTCCCCTCGCTCTCCGAGTGGCGCCTCGTGGCCAACATGCGCGCGTTCGCGAATCCTGCGCTGCGCGAGAGCCTGCGCAGGCTGCTCGAAGCGGGCGAGCGCGCCGAGCAACTCGCGCAGAAGACCATCGCCTTCGTCAACAGGATGACGGCCCTGGGATTCCCGTCGGTCGGCGGCGGCTTCTGCAAGGCGCCCTACGATCACGTCACGGACTTCCTGCGCGGCTCCAAGGGCGGGATGCTCGACATGTTCCGCAACAAGGACAGGCTGCTGGAGACCATCGACAAGGTGGGGGACCTGCTGATGCACGGCGTGGTCGAGGAAACGCGCTCGGGCGGCACGCCTTATGTCTTCATCCCGCTTCACTGGGGGCTGGACGGCTTCATGTCGCCGCAGAACTTCAACACGTTCTACTGGCCGGGACTGCGCAAGGTCATGATGCGCCTGATCGAGGCCGACCTGATCCCTGTCGTGCTGTGGGAGGGCAATTGCACCTCGCGGCTCGAGCACATCGGCGACCTGCCCCGCGGGAAGGTCGTCTACTGGTTCGAGCAGACCGATCTGATCCGCGCGAAGGAAGTCCTCGGCGGCACTGTCTGCCTGCGCGGCAACGTGCCGACTTCGCTCCTGATCACGGGCACACCCGGGGAGGTCGATGCCTATTGCAGTACCCTGATCGCCAAGGTCGGTAGGGGCGGCGGCTTCATTCTCGACGGCGCGGCCAGCATCCCCGATGAGGCGAAGCCGGAGAACGTCATGGCGATGGCCAAGTCGGTCAGGAAATACGCAAGCTGACGCGCCTTCCGGCGCGCTGCGGCCTCCCCAGTGGGACCTTGCCCAACGCGGCGGCGGCTTCGTCGCATCGAATCGCGGCGGGTATAATTTGCTGCCCCGCTGTCCAATAGAACGAACGAGGAGAAGATCGATGAAGAACGTACTGAAGGGACTCGGCGTTTTCGCCGCCGCGTTGCTCGTGGCCTCCCAGGCCTGTGCGCAGGGCACGGTCAAGATCGGGTTGATCATGCCCTACTCGGGCCAGTTCGCCGATACCGCGACGCAGATGGACAACGCCATCAAGCTCTACGTGAAGCAGCACGGCGACACGGTCGCGGGCAAGAAGCTGGAGTTCATCCGCAAGGACACCGGCGGCATCGCGCCCGAAGTCGCCAAGCGCCTCGCGCAGGAGCTGGTCGTGCGCGACAAGGTCGACATCCTCGCCGGTTTCGTGCTCACCCCCAACGCAATGGCCGCCGGCGACGTATCGACCGAGGCGAAGAAGTTCATGGTGGTCATGAACGCCGCCACCGCGATCGTCACGACCAAATCGCCCTACATGGCACGCACGTCGGTCACGATCCCGCAGCTGAACGAGACCTTCGGCGCCTGGGCCTACAAGAGCGGCGTCAAGACGGTCTACACCATGGTTTCCGATTACGGCCCCGGGCATGACGCCGAAGGCGCGTTCCAGCGCGGATTCAAGGAGGCCGGCGGCCAGATCATCGGCTCGGTGCGCTATCCCGTGGCCAACCCCGAC
>Ga0082335_1007233_pt1 | contig 13612 bp, 9 predicted proteins | sample Subgrocontami58m_FD_72375 | JGI IMG/M metagenome (GOLD analysis project Ga0082335, IMG submission 72375) | Subsurface groundwater microbial communities from S. Glens Falls, New York, USA - GMW37 contaminated, 5.8 m (SPADES assembly) (version 2) ...
GTCGTCCCGGGCCAGGGCGCCCCCTTGAACCCGCCGCCATAAACCTGGTTGGTCACCCAGTTCGTCGTGAACGGATAGAGCGGCACGCTGTCCGCCGAAACAAAGTTTCCGGCGCGGTCGACGAAGCGCACTTCGTTCGTGGCCGGGTCGGTCCGCGCCGCCTGGTTCGCGCTCTGGATCCAGTGATCGCGGCTGATGCCGAGCGTCGTGCGCAGCCTACCCTGGAAATACGAGCTGAGCGCGCTGAACGATCCCGAGGTGAGGCTTTGATCGAAGCGCTGGTTCGACGCCGGCGTGTTGCGGAACCAGCTGGTAATGCCGGGTTGCGCGCGCACGCGGAGCGTCTCATCGGCATTGCCGTCCTTCAGGTAGTGAACGGGGTAGACGAGATTGTTGGTGTAGAATCGCGGCGCTCCGGCCGCGAAGCCGCGCCGGACAATTTCCTCCGGCGTCAGCGCCAACTGGAACAGATCGCGAAAATATTTTTCGTGCCGGTAATTCGCGCCCAACACGAGTCGCTGCGTGATGCCCCAAGGCAGCTTCGCGTCATAGACCGCCGTGCCGCGCCAGGCCTCGATCCGATGGCCCTCGTTGTTTTGAATGGGGATGAAGGCGATGAAAAGCTGCTCGTAGTTGGGATTCGCGATCGTTCCCGCCCCATTGGGATTCGGCAGCCGCGGATTCACGTCGATCAACACGGCGCGGGCGTTTGCTCCGCCGACGAAGATCGCACCGTTGTTCGTTTGCGACCGGTTGGTCACGTCGCGCTGGCGGTTGTACGAAACCGACGCGCGCAGGTTGGGGGCAAACGTGTGCTGGAGATCAATCACGCCTGCGCCCCAGTCGCCGACCGCCTTCGAGTCCGGTCCGCCCCAATCTTCGCCGCGCTTCACCAGTGAGCCCGCGGAAGGCAGGATGGGCAGCCGCCGCGGATTCTGCGGATCGGCGCCGCCCGAGACGCCGTTGCCCGTCACCACCGTCGACCAGCGATAAACCTCGGTCGCGGTCGCCTGCAGGTTGTAGAGCGTTCCGCCGATGTCCACGAACCCATGCGTGTTGCCGGTCGCTGCCACGCGTTGCCTGCCGGGGCCGTTCGTCTGCACGCCGGCCGCGATGGGGTCGGCGTCGAGCGCAATGCTGCCGGTGCCCCGCACGTAGGCCGCCGTCTGATCGTTCAGCGTGAGATGGCCATAATAGGCGTCCTGCCGGCCGTGCTCGTACGTCACGTCGACGACGGTGCGCCCGTCCTTCGCGAGGTCCCAGCGCAAGGCGCCGGCCAGGCCGTCTCCCTTCGTGTTGGTGCGTTGCCGCGCGGAGAACGCATCGTTGCGCTCGATGCCGTTGAGCCGGAACGCCAGCCGCCTGGGCAGAAGCTCCCGGTTCAGATCGAGCGAGTACCGCCGTGTGCCGAACGTGTCGTGGCGCACCTGGCCGCTGTAGGCGTCGCGATAATGCGCGCGCTTCGTGCCGATGTTGATGATGCCGCCCGTATCCACATCGCCGTACGCCACGCCGGCGGGACCGCGCGATACCTCGATCCGCTCGGTGTTGAACATGTCCTGCGGCACGTACCAGACGAAGCCGTCGCGGAGCTGCCGGAACGTCTGCACGCCGCGGAACGAGATCTGGTTGCCGGAGCGCGTGCCCTGCGGGGCGCCGCGCGTGCCCTGATCGTTGATGATGTTTTCGGCCCCGGGCATGAATTCCACGGCGTCGAGAAAGTTGTTCGCGCCGATGTCCTGGAGGAAATCCTGGTTCAGCACGGAAATCGCGTTGGGGAGATTCTCGAGCCGCTCGTTCGTGCGCGTGCCCGACATCGCGGTCGGCGAGGCGTAGCCGATGTCGCGGTCGGTCACGACCTCGAAGGGTGAGAGCGCGATCGGATCGTCGTTTTGCGCGGGACTGGTTCCGGCGGTGGCGGGCGCCACCTGGGCGAACGCCGCGGTGGCGGCGCTGAGCGCCAGCGCGGCGGCGAGAGGTTTGACGCTTGGGGTGGGGGTCATGGCAAAAACGGGCCGCCGGCGCTGTCGCCGGAGGTTGGTTCTACTTTGTTACGTCCGTGAAATTCTCCTGTGAAAGCCCGGTATTTGTGGGCGGGGTGCCCTCACCCCGCGGGAGAGCATTTCCGCATCACGGTCGCGGGGTGCCGCCTCCGCCCAGCCTTCGGCGCGCCACTGCCATCCTGCCGCGTCGAAGCCCGCAGGGCGAAGACGGGAGGGCACCCCGTCCACATTCATCCATGACAAAGTAGAATTAAGGTGTGGTTCGCACAATCTTCAGGGCATACGGACGTCCGGCGGCATCGCCGGACGCGAGGGGCAGTTCGACCCGCAGTCCATCGGCCTGCCGCGAGAACTGCAATTCGCCTTTGGGTCCGAGCAGCGTGACGCTCGCGATCCGGCCCGGCAGCGTTTGCTCGTTGACCGATTTGATGAGAACGGACGTCGCGTCCCTGGGCCGTGCAAGCGAGATCGCGTAGACCGCACCGCCGTTTTTCGGCTGCGTGAACCGGATGTCGGAGGCATCGACCCGGGTGAACGTCCACTGCGGATGCGCCGCCTTGGTGCGGAGCTTCGCCTCGTCGCCTTCGGCGTGAATCGTCCAAGGCCGCGTGTTGTAGATGGCTTCGCCGTTCGCTTTCAGCCACGCACCGACCTCGAGCAGCGATTTCTTCTGATCCTCCGGAATCGTGCCGTCGGCCTTCGGGCTGAGGTTGAGCAACAATCCGCCGCCGCGGGCCACGCGATCGATCAGCCCGGCGAGGATTTCGGCGCCGGCCTTGTACTTCTGTCCCTCGACGTAGCACCAGCCGATATCGCTGATCTTCATGTCGTCGATCCAGGGTCGCTCGACTTTCGTCGCGCGGTCGCGGCCTTCTTCGTACGTGAGGATGCCGTACTTCTCCGGGAAGTTGAACTTCATCGTGCCGGGCAGCTTGTTCAGCACTTCGACCGGCTGGCCGCGCGCCGCAGCGGCGTTGTGATAATGCGCGAGGACCTCGAGCACCCTCTGCTCGGTTTCCTTGCCTTGGAAATCGCCGCCATCGAACCAGAGGACGTCCGGCTGATACTTGTCGATTACCTCGACGAGCTTCGCGCGCCACACCCGCATGAAGTCGGCATAGGTCGATGTGGCCGAGTTCCAATAGAGGTCGGCGTAAGCCGGATCGACCAGGTCGTAGTGCAGCCGGCGAGCGGTCGCGATCGCTCCTGCGATGTCGCCTTCGCCGAAGGTTTTCGTTCCGGGCAGATACCAGTTGAACGTCCGGATGTGATGCTCGGTCGCGATCGTCTTCAGCCCGCGCCGCCGCAGCGCGGCGACGAGTTCACCGTAGAGATCGCGGTGCGGCCCCATTTGCTTCGCGTTCCAGCGGCTGACGGCGCTGTCCCAGAGCAGAAATCCATCGTGGTGCACGACGGCCAGCCCGGCGTAGCGCGCGCCGGAGGCCTCGATGAATTTCGCCCACTCGTCCGGATCGTACCGCTCGGCCTTGAACATCGGGACGAATTCCTTGTAGCCGAACTTCGCCGGATCGCCCCAAGTCTTCACGTGGTGGGCATGGACCGCGTTGCCGGGATCATACATGCGCTTGCCATACCACTCGGTCACAAACGCCGGCACGGCGTAGACGCCCCAGTGCGCATAGATGCCGAATTTCGCGTCGAGCAGCCATTCGGGCATCGGATGCGTCTGGAGCGACGCCCAGTCGGCGGAATAGGGGGGTGCATCGGCGGCGCCGGCGATCGCCCAACCCAACACGGCACCAGCAATGACTCGAAACAATGCTCGCGGCAGGCGGCAAAGCAAAGTCGGCATGGAGCCGTGAATACAGAGGGTTGCCGATGGCCGAAAGCAAAAAACAGGCGGGTTAGCGCTCGGTTAGCGCCGACGTAGCGACGAGCGCCAGCGAGTCGATGCGACCGCTACGACTCGCTGGTGCTCGTCGCTACAGGAAACTGACGCGGCGCGGCCTACAACCCCTTGACTTCCCACCCCTGCCGATACTTGCGCCGGACGTACTGGTTCGCCGACTTCTCGTTGTCGAACTGCAGCTTCGCGGAATTCCATTGCAACGTCGTCTGCGGGAAACGCACCGCCACGCTGCCGAGCAGCACCGATTCCGTGAGCGGGCCCGAGTAGTCGAAGCCCGCGCCGGTCTTGCCACCGTTCACGATCGCCTCGGCCCACTCGGTCCAGTGGTGCCCCTGCTCGGGCTGCGGCATCTGGTAATCCTTGAATTTCTCGACCGGATACAGTTTCGGCGCCGCGACGTGCGGAATGTGCAGCACGCCGGCGGTGCCGATGATGATCGAACCCTGGTTGTCCGGATCCGCTCTTTTCTTCTTCGAGGGCTGGCCGCTCTTCCGATCGACGGCCGCGGCCTCTTCGCGTTCCGGCGCTTTGATTAAAGCCTGGATATCCGCCGGCGGTCGCGCATCGCCGTCGTACCACGTTACGGCGACCGTCTTGCCCTCGGTGTACGGCGTGCCGGGGAAAATGTATTTGATGTTGGCATTGATCGCCCAGTTCCACCGGTCCGGCGCCGGCCCTTCCGAGCGCAGCGAGATCGGCGCGGTCAGCGCCAGCGCCTCGAAGACCGGATCGAAGATATGGCAGCCCATGTCGCCGAACGTGCCGGTGCCAAAATCCAGCCGCTTCCGCCAGTTGCCCGGGTGATAGTAACCGGAGACGTACGGCCGCGGTGCCTGGTGGCCGAGCCAGAGATCCCAGTTCAGGCCCTCGGGCACGGGGTCGTTGCGGGTGGGCGGCGCGCCGACGTCGCCCCACTTCTTGCTGCTCCAGGTGTGGACCTCCTTCACCTTGCCGATGGCGCCGCTGTGCACGAGGGCGACGGCCTGGCGGTAGACCTTGTACGAGTGAATCTGGATGCCCATTTGCGTCACGAGCCGTTTCTCGCGCGCGAACTTCGCGAGGCTGCGCACCTCGTACAAATCGTGTGCGAGCGGCTTCTGGCAGTAGCAGTGTTTGCCGAGCTGCATCGCCGACATCGCCACGGGCGCGTGCATGTGATCGGGAATCGAGACGTTCACCGAGTCGATGTTCCGCTGCTCCTGGTCGAGCAACTGCCGCCAGTCCTGGTAAATCCTGATGTCGGGAAATTTTTCCTTCAGCCGCGCGGCGCGCGTGAGATCGACATCGGCGACGGCCACGAGCTTCACCCAGGGATTGCTCGTCAGCCCCTCGATGTCGTTCGCCGCCATGCCGGCGGCGCCGAAGCTGGCGTGCCGCAGGACGCGGCTCGGCGCGGCGGCGTGGAGATTGCGCGCGAAGAACGGCGCGGCCAGGCCGGCGGCACCGATGGTTTTGAGGAAAGTGCGGCGATTCGTCGTCGGGGTGGAGCTCATGAACGAGGGAGAGGTAACCTTGTGGTTACGCGCCGCCGCGTTGGCAACACGCGGTGCGAAAAAAATTTGGCGGCGCGAAGTTGCGGGCTTGCGCTCGGCGCGGCGAGCCGCAGGTTTCGGAGCGCATGACCCCGATGAACCGACGCGGATTTATCCGCTCGAGTGCCTGGCTCGCCGCTGGCAGCGCCCTTTCCGGCGCCGTCGCCCGCAGCTTGGGCGCGACCGTCAACCTGCCGTTCGAGAATGGCGAACGCGAACTCATCGCGTATCCCCAGAAACGGCCGCTGCTGCGGCTCACGGCGCGGCCGGTGCAGCTGGAGACGCCGTTCTCCGTTTTCAACGAAGGCGTCATCACGCCGAACGACGCGTTCTTCGTCCGCTATCATCTCGCGGATCATCCGACCAAGGTGGATCCGGACACTTTCCGGCTGCGCGTGCGCGGCAAGGTGGCGACACCGCTCGAACTCTCGCTCGACGAGCTCAAGCGGCTCGCGCCGCCGGTCGACCTCGTCGCGGTCAACCAGTGCTCCGGCAATAGCCGCGGCCATTTCACGCCGCGGGTGAACGGCGGCCAGCTTTCCCACGGCGCGATGGGCAATGCGCGCTGGACCGGCGTGCCGCTCAAGGCCGTGCTGGAAAAAGCCGGCGTGGCCAAGGAGGCGAAGCAGGTGAGTTTTGATGGGCTCGACAAAGGCGTGCTCGACACGACGCCGGATTACCTGAAGGCGCTCGACATCGATCACGCGCTCGACGGCGAGGTGATGCTTGCGTGGGGCATGAACGGCGCGGACCTCCCAATGTTGAATGGCTATCCGCTGCGGCTCGTGGTCCCGGGCTACTATGGGACGTACTGGGTCAAGCACGTCTACGACATCAACGTGCTCGACAGTATCTTCACCGGGTTCTGGATGGCGTCGGCGTATCGGACGCCCGACACACCCGGCCACGCCATCGCGCCCGGCACGGCGCCGAAGAAGACGGAGCCGATTCAGCGCTTCACCGTGCGGTCCTTCATCACCAGCCTCAACGAAGGCAGCACGGTCCCGCTGGGCCGCGACACCGTTGTGCGCGGCATCGCGTTCGACAGCGGGCAGGGGATTCGCGAGGTCGCGTTTTCGAGTGATGGCGGCCGCAGCTGGCGCATCGCCGATCTCGGTCAGGACATGGGCCGCTACTCGTTCCGCGAATGGCGCATCGCCTTCAAGCCGGCGCAACGCGGCGCGCACACGCTGATGGCGCGCGCGCTGAATCGCCTGGGCGAATCGCAGCCGCTCGAGCCGCTGTGGAACCCCGCGGGTTATCTTCGCAACGTCGTCGAACCCATCCACGTGGAGGCCGTATGAGTTTCCGATCCTGCATTATTACGACTCTGGCGCTCGGCGCCGCGGCCACCGCCCTCGCCAAGCCGGTGGAGATCACCCTGCCGCCCGATCCGACGCGGCTGGCCGAGTCCTCGCTTCCTGGATACAACCAGGCGACCACCTTTTGCTACACCTGCCACTCGGCCGATTACGCGAAGATGCAGCCGACGTCATCGCGCACGTACTGGCAGGCGACGGTGACGAAGATGCAGAAAGTCTTCGGCGCGCCGATCCCGGACGACGCCGTGGCGCCGATCGTGGATTATCTCGTGAAGACCTACGGCTCCGAGCGCGCCGCGCCGACCAGCCGGGGTGACATGACGCCGGCGAAGAGTCCGACGAAGTCGGGCGAGGGCAAGCGCTAGGCGCCGCGGCCGCAATTGCGGCGCGTAGATGGCCGCCGCCGTAGCACGGTCAACCTGACCGTGCTCGAGCTTCTCCGGGTGAGAGCGCGCGCGGTCAGGTTGACCGCGCCACCGAGGAGGTGCGTTCGCTCCGGCCCTGCCGCGGAATGTGCATCACCGGGGGAACTTCCCACGTTTTGCTGCAACTATCCCGAAACTCCAACCCCCATGAAATCATCATACAAACACGCGGTTGCAGCCGCCCTCGTCGCCGCAGCACTCCTCTTTAGCGCGGGTTGTTCGCGCGATGACGGCAAGACCGTCGGGCAAAACATCGATGACTCGGCGGTCAGCGCGAAGGTGAAGGCGGCTTTTGCGAAGGATCCCGGAGTGAGAGCGATCGATGTGAAGGTCGACACCTTCAAGGGCGCGGTGCAGCTCAGCGGCTGGGCCGACAGTGCGGCGGAGAAGGCCCGCGCCGAAGAGCTCGCGAAAGCCGTTCCGGGAGTGAAGTCGGTCGAGAACAAGATCGAGTTAAAGACCAGCGTGAAAAAGCCCTAGGTCGGATAGTCCCAGCCAGTCCGATACGCGCGGCGCAGCAGCTGGTTCGCCGCGGGATCGCCGACGATCGTTTCCGTCGCACCGTCCCATTCGACGCTGCGGCCCAGCTTCAGGCTGATCATGCCGAGCAGCGAGCAATTCGAGGAGCGATGGCCTTCCTCGATGTCGGAGATGGGCCGCCGGCCCGTCTGAATCGCGTCGAGAAAATCCGCCCAGAGTTCGCGGATGTTTTGTTGGTTGGGCTCGTGGAGCTTCGCATCCTCGTGCACCACCGGATCCTTTTCATTCGCCGGGTGAAAGGTCCAGCCGCTGCGCCAGCCCAGCCGGAAGACCCCCTTGGTCCCGTAGAAGTACGTGCCCACGTTTTCGCCCTTGTCCACCGGGTTGCCGGCGAAGGCGCGCGATTCCCACGCGACGGAGAATTTCTCGAACTCGAAGTTCACCAGCTGATGGTCCGGCGCGTCGGTCGTCTGCTCGTTCGGCGTGAGCACGGGCGGGCCCTTGATCGGCCGTCCGCCGGTGGAGAAGACGCGCTTCGGCCACTTCTCCCCGGTGATCCACCGGATTTGATCGAACCAATGGATGCCCCAGTCGCCGAGCGTGCCGTTGGCATAGTCGAGATACTGGCGAAATCCGCGCGGGTGAATCCCTCCGCCGTTGGTCGTGCCGTTGAACGGCCGCAGCGGCGCGGGCCCGCACCACGCATTCCAGTCGAGCCCGGGCGGAACCGGTTGCGTCGGCAACGGCTTTTCCGGCCCGCGGCCGAGCGACGTCGCGAAGCCGCGCATCATCCCGATCTCGCCCACTCGGCCGGAGCGGATGAATTCGCGTGCGGTGATCGAATGCGGCGACGTGCGGCGGTGCGTGCCGACTTGAACCACGCGATTGGCGCGCCGGGCCGCGCGCACCATCGCCTGTCCTTCGCCGATGGTGTGCGCGACGGGTTTTTCCACGTAAACGTGCGCCCCCGCGTTCACCGCCGCAATCGTGGGCAGCGCGTGCCAGTGGTCGGGCGTGGCCACGATCACGATGTCGGGTTTTTCCTGCGCGAGCAGCTCCCGGTAGTCGCGGTAACGTCGCGGCCTGTCGCTGCTGACCTGGCCGACCTTTTCCGCGGTCGCGGCAATCTGCCGTTCGTCGACATCGCACAAGCCGACCACCTCGCACTGCCTGCTGGCCATGGCTTCGCCGAGGATATTGCCGCCCCACCAGCCGCAGCCGACGATCGCCGTGCGATATTTCTGGCCGGATTTCGCGGCGCCGGAGGCCTTGATCGAGAAAGCCGCCAGCGCGCCTGCGGCGGCGGAGGTATGGAGAAACGTGCGCCGGTTCATGAGAGATGCACGCAAGTGTGAACGGCTGTTGCGTTCCGGCGCAACGCCGCTGCTGATCGATCGGAATGCCGGACGTCCGGCCTGTCGAAGGGGCACTCTTCGGCGGCAATCGCGCCAGGCGACGATGAACTGACTCGGAGAATGTCCGCAAGGAATCGGCTCGCGCCGTGCGGTGCGCGGGGGCAAGAACGCGGGTTCACCATGAAGCATTTTCCTCTCGTTTTCGCTGCGGCCGCGCTGGTGGGTGGCCTGGCCGGCTCGCTGCCGGCCGCCGGTGCGGCGCCGAAGCCCAACATCATCTTCGTGCTCAGCGACGATCTCGCGCAGGGCGACGTGGGGTGCTACGGTCAGAAGTTGATCCAGACGCCGAACCTCGACCGGATGGCGCGCGAAGGCACGCGTTACACCCAGGCGTATTGCGGCACCACGGTGTGCGCGCCGAGCCGCACCTCGCTCATGATCGGCCAGCACACCGGCCATTCGCCGATTCGCGCGAACCGTGAGCTTCAGCCCGAGGGCCAGATGCCGCTGCCGGCGGGCACATTCACCGTGGCGAAACTGCTCAAGAGTGTCGGCTACGCCACCGCGTGCGTCGGCAAATGGGGCATGGGGATGTTCGACACCACCGGCAGCCCGCTGCAGAACGGCTTCGATCACTTTTTCGGTTACAACTGCCAGCGGCACGCGCACAGCTACTTCCCGACGTATCTGTATAACGACGACCAGCGGTTCGAGCTGCCCGGCAATGACGGCACCGAGAAGGTCGACGGCAAGGGGGCGATCTACTCGCAGGATCTCATCTCCGGCGAGTGCCTGAAATTCATCCGCGAAAACCAGGACCGCCCGTTCTTCCTCTTCCACTCGATCACGCTGCCGCACGGTGCGTTCCAGATCAACGACCAGGGCATCTACCAGGACAAGCCGTGGAGCGAGCAGGAGAAAAACTACGCGGCGATGGTGACGCGGCTTGACAGCGACGTCGGGCGGATCCTCGCGCTGCTCAAGGAACTGAAGCTCGACAACCAGACGCTCGTGATGGTGGCGGGCGACAACGGCTCGTCGTTTCCGCCGAATTCGGTGCTGGGGAGACGCTTCGCGCAGGCCGCGAATGGTCTCCGGGGCTACAAGCGCGAACTCTACGAGGGCGGCCTGCGCAACGCCGGGCTTGCGCGCTGGCCGGGCATCGTGCCGGCCGGGCGGGTGAGCGAGGAACCGTGGGCGTTTTGGGATTTCCTGCCCACCTGCGCCGAGTTGACCGGCGCGAAGATTCCCGCCGGCACGCCGGTCGACGGACGCTCGCTCGTCTCGTTTCTCAAGGGCGGCCCGGCGCCCAGGCGCGAATGCTTCTACTGGGAGCTGCATGAGGGCGCGTCGCTGCAGGCGGTGCGTTGGGGCGACTGGAAGGCGGTGCGCAACGGCCCGGCGCGGCCGATCGAGTTGTACGATCTGAAGGCCGACGCTGGTGAAACGAAGGACCTTGCCGCGCAAAAGCCCGAGCTTGTCGCTCACGCGGCGGTCCTCATGAAAGCCGCGCATCAGGACGACCCGAACTGGCCGATGCGGGATCGCCCGCCCGGCGGCCGCGGCGGCAGGAAGAAGGCGGAGTAGCTTTTACAAAAAGGGGTCATGTCCGGAATCCGGAATTTCTCGCGTGGAACTGCCCACCGCTGGATCGGAACCGGCTGAGGAGCGAGGCGACGCTGTCTGGCGCGCCCATCTGCAGCCGTTGTGCGAGCCAAGCGAGCGAGACCGATGTCGTGTCCTTCATCGCCGCCGCAAGCACCAGTTTTTCACGGGCGGATTTCGGGCGCGGCAGGGCTGCCAGGTCGATGGCCCGCGATTCGGCCAGCGTCCGCAGCCGGTCCTCCCACCATTCTGTCCGCGCGTGGAGAACTGCCACACGATCTGCGCCGAGCAGCTCGAACCGGGAACGGTGTTGCGCAGCCTGCCGCAACTTCGTCCGCAGCTCCGCCCGAAATGGCGCCGAACCAATCGCCCAGCCCCGCAGCAACTGGGCGGATCGCTGCTGTCGGAATAACGGATCCTCTTCGAACAACCCGCCGAGAAAGCTGCCGTAACTGCGCCAGCCCGCGCCGGTATCAGCCAGGCCGCCGCTCTCGTGCAGGAGGGTTGATGCCTCCAGCCATGCCGGCCGCCGGCTTCGCGGGAAAAATGCGAGACTGCTCCACGGGTATGCGCCGACTTTTTCCACCGACACGATTCCCGCACGTACGGGATTGAGGTGAATATAATGCGCCGCCTGAGCGAGGGCATGCCCCGGCTCGAGATGACCGGCCTTGAAGCGGCCTTGAAACGGTCGACCGGTTTCCTGCCAAAAGCGGTTGAAGCGGTGCGCCCACGTGCCTTGCAGCCACTTCATGCCGTCGCTCAGGTTTGGTTCCGGCGTTTCCAGTGCGAGGTGGAAATGGTTTCGCATGATGACGAACGCATGCACCAGCCAGCGGAAGCGCTGGCACGCCTGATCGAGGCAATGATAGAACGACTCGGCCGCACCGCTGGCCGCAAACAAATCGCGGCGATAATTGCCGCGGTTAATCACGTGATAACATGCGCCGGCGAATTCGAGGCGAAGCTTGCGAGCCATGCCCTCCAAGTCACCGTGCGAACCGCGGCTCGCGCAACAGCGCCATCACCCCAAATCATGGTATGCCGCCGCGAATTTTCCGGTTTCCGGACATGACCCCTTTTTGTAAAAGCGAAGCCGTGGGCGCAGACACCAACCTGGATTTGATCAGTGAACCGCTGGCCGTCGCGGAGGCCCCCGGGGGCCAGCGGCCGTGGCACCGGTGGCAATTCTGGTTCTGGGCCTTCCTGGCGCTCGGCATCGCCGCGCGGTGCGTGCGTTATTTTGCCCGTTTCCCGCTGTGGGAGGACGAGAGCTTTTTGTGCGTCAGTCTCCACCAGCGCGGCTTCCTCGGGCTGCTGCAGCCGCTCGAATATCATCAGGTCGCCCCGGTGCTGTTCCTCTGGCTGGAAAAAGCCATCGTGCTGCTGCTCGGATTCAACGAGCTGGCCCTGCGCCTGCCGGCGTTCCTGTCCAGCCTGGCCTCCGTCGCCTTGTTTGCCCACCTGGCCCGTCGCCTCGTGACCGGCCAGGCGCTCGTGGTCTGCATGGCGCTCTTCGCCGCGTCGTATCCGTGCATCCGATATGCGGCCGAGGCCAAACCCTATGGCACCGACCTGTCGGTGTCGCTGGCCGTAATCGCGCTGGTCGTCGAGTGGCTGCGCCGGCCCGGCCAGACCCGGTGGCTGCTCGGTTTGGCGGCGAGTGCTCCGTGCGCCATCGGGCTTTCGCTGCCTGCGCTGTTCACCACGTCCGGGATGAGCCTCCTGCTGTTAGTCGTCATGGTCCGGCATCCCCCGGCTCGCCGCTGGGGCTGGTGGCTGGCCTACAACGTGGCGATCGCGGCCAGCGCCGCCGCACTCTACGTCTTGTCCCTCCGCCCCCAGCTGAACGCGGAGCTGGGCTTCATGAGCGGCCAGTGGGCCGACGCCTTTGTGCCTCTCACCTCCGTCTTCGGGTTCCTGAAATGGCTGATTACGACTCACACCGGCATCCTCTTCGCTCATCCCGTCGGCGACAAAAACTTCGGCAGCACGGTGACGACGATCCTGCTCGTCATCGGCAGCGGGTTCCTCGTCCAACGCCAGCGATGGGTGGTCGTGTCGCTGCTGCTGCTGCCGATGGGAGTCCATTTCGCGGCCGCCACGATGCAGCGTTACCCGTATGGCGGTGCCGTGAAGTTCTCCCTGTATGCGGCACCGATGATCACTCTGATCATGGGGGTAGGTTGCACCGCACTCATCCGCCGGAAGCGCGAAATGGCGCCGGCCGCTCCCTGGAGCAAAACGGCGATCGCGGTGCTGCTCGTGATCGCGAGTATCGGGGTCGGGTCGATGGTTTCGGATGTGATCACGCCCTACAAAACGACCGCCGACGTGCGACAGCGGGCGCTCGCGCTGTGGCTGTGGCACGACGGCAACTTCGACGACCGCACGGTCTGCATCAAGGACGACCTGGGCCAGTCCTTCTCGCCGCGCACCTGGCACGACCTCGGGTGGTCCGCGATGTATTTATGCAATAAATACATCTACCGTCCCTCGCACCTGGTCCGGGAACCGCGGCCAGCCTACGCGCCGGCCCCCGCGCCACGCTATCTCCGCTGCGTGCTCTACCGTGACCTCGGCAAGGGCGATTTCCAACAGGAGGCCTTCGACCGCTGGCTGGCCGGCATGAAACAGCGCCATCCCTACGTGGGTATGGACCGGTTTCCCCTGCCGCGGCACGACAAGCGGAACCGGCGGCTCGTGACGATCGATTACATCGAAATCTATCGATTCGAGATCGCCGCGCGCTGAAGGCTGCCGAGCTATCAGCTCTCAGCCGTATCCGTGCAATCGGAACCAGATTCACGCGCAAAGATGTTGGCCCATGGTGGACGGCGACCTCCGGGCGCCGTCAGGCCGCGTCCGCCGCAAGAACGCGCCCGGAGGTCGCGTTCCACCTCAATCCGAGTGCATGGATACGTATAGGAGCACCGGACTTATTCATGACCAGCCGCAGCGGCCGCGCGAAGCCTATCCGATCCACCGGAACACCGGCGGAAAAACGATCACGACCACCC
>Ga0082335_1007235_pt1 | contig 13610 bp, 9 predicted proteins | sample Subgrocontami58m_FD_72375 | JGI IMG/M metagenome (GOLD analysis project Ga0082335, IMG submission 72375) | Subsurface groundwater microbial communities from S. Glens Falls, New York, USA - GMW37 contaminated, 5.8 m (SPADES assembly) (version 2) ...
CGCCGAAGCGGCCCGAGGCGCCCTGCTTGATCGCCGAGTTCTTCGAGTCACCATTCGGCAGCGGCTTGTAGCGCTCCGCGTCCTCGCCGCCCTCGCCGGTGTTCGACTTGCCGCCGATCCGGTTCATCGCGATCGCCAGCGTTTCGTGCGCTTCCTTCGAAATCGAGCCATACGACATCGCGCCGGTCTTGAAGCGCTTCATGATCGCCTCGGCCGGCTCCACTTCCTCGAGCGGAATCGGCGCGCTGCCATTCTTGAAGTCGAGCAGTGAGCGCAGCGTGCAGAGATTGCGGCTCTGGTCGTTGATGAGCTTCGCGTACTGCTGGAACGTCGCCTTGCTGTTCGTGCGGACGGCCTTTTGCAGCGCGTGGATCGATTCCGGCGTGAACAGGTGCGCCTCGCCGCTCGAACGCCACTGGTACAGACCGCCGACCGGGAGCACGTGGCCATTGACGGACCGTTCCGGATACGCCGCGCGATGCCGCAACAGGACTTCCTGCGCGATGACGTCGAGGCCGATGCCGCCGACGCGCGAAGGCGTCCAGGTGAAGTAGTGATCGATGACGTCCTGCCGCAGCCCGAGCGCCTCGAACACCTGCGCGCCGCGGTACGACTGGATCGCCGAGATGCCCATCTTCGACATCACCTTGATCACGCCTTTCGCCGCCGCCTTCACGTAGTTCGCGCAGGCCTTCTTGTGATCGATGCCGGTGAGCAACCCTTCGCGGATCATGTCGTCGATCGTTTCGAACGCGACGTACGGGTTGATCGCGCTGCAGCCGTAACCGATCAGCAGCGAGAAGTGGTGGACCTCGCGCGCCTCGCCGGTCTCGAGCACGAGCGACACGCGAGTGCGCAGGCCTTCCCGGATGAGATAGTGGTGGAGGCCCGCGATCGCGAGCAGCGCGGGAATCGGCGCGAAGTCGCGCGTCACGCCGCGATCGGTGAGGACGATCACGTTGACCTCCTCCTCCTCAATCATCCGGCGGGAGATGATGGAGAGTTCCTCCATCGACTTCGCCAGGCCCTTCTCGCCGCGCGTCACGCGGAAGAGAATCGGCAGCACGCCGATCTTGAGCCCGGGCAGGTTCGTGCGGCGGATCTTCGCGAATTCCTCGTTGGTGAGGATGGGCCACTTCAACTCGACGCGGCGGCAGGCCGACGGATCGGGGGTGAGCAGGTTGCCCTCGGAGCCGAGCCGCGTCTCCGCGGAGACGACGATTTCCTCGCGGATCGAGTCGATCGGCGGGTTGGTGACCTGCGCGAAGAGCTGCTTGAAGTAATCGTAGAGCAGCCGCGGCTTGTTCGAGAGCACGGCGAGCGCCGCGTCGTTGCCCATCGAGCCGATGGCCTCGACGCCATCCTTCGCCATCGGCGTGAGGATGACGCGCTCGTCCTCGAAGGTGTAGCCGAACGCGATCTGCCGCTGCAGCAGCGTCGCGTGATCCGGTGGCTCGATCCTTGGCGCCTCGGGGAGGTCGCCCAAATGAACCAGGTGTTCCTTGATCCAATCGCGGTAGGGCTGCGCCGTCGAAATCGTCCGCTTGATCTCCTCATCCTCGATGATCCGGCCTTGTTCGGTGTCGACGAGAAACATGCGGCCCGGTTGCAACCGGCCCTTCTGCACGACCTGGTCGGACGGGATGTCGAGTACGCCGGCCTCGGATGCCATGATGACGAGGCCATCCTTCGTCACGTAGTAGCGCGACGGCCGCAGGCCGTTGCGATCGAGAATCGCGCCGATCTGCTTGCCATCGGTGAACGCGATCGAGGCCGGGCCGTCCCACGGCTCCATCAGGCACGAGTGGTACTGGTAGAACGCGCGCCGATCGTCGTCCATCGACGCGTGGTTGGACCACGGCTCGGGGATCATCATCATCATCGCGTGCGCGAGCGGCCGGCCGGCGAGGACGAGCAGCTCGAGCGTGTTGTCGAACATCGCGGAGTCGGAGCCGTTCGGGTTGATGATCGGGAGGATTTTCTTGATGTCCTCGCCGAAGAGTTCGCTCTGGAACAGCGCCTGCCGCGCGTGCATCCAGTTCATGTTTCCGCGCAGCGTGTTGATCTCGCCGTTGTGCGCGAGGTAGCGGTAGGGGTGCGCGCGTTCCCAGCTCGGGAACGTGTTCGTCGAAAACCGCGAGTGGACGAGCGCCAGCGCCGTTTCCATCGCCGGGTTCTTCAGCTCGGGGAAATACTGATCGATCTGCTCGGTCGTGAGCATGCCTTTGTAAACGAGCGTCTTGAACGACAGGCTCGCGATGTACCAGTATTCGGCGCCCGCGAGGGTCGAAGTGCGGATCTCGGCGTAGGCGCGCTTGCGCACGACGTAGAGTTTGCGTTCGAACGCCATGTCGGCGAGGTCCGCGCCCCGGCCAATGAAAACCTGGCGCATGAAGGGCTCGGCCGACTTGGCGGTTTCTCCCAGCGTCGCGTTGTTGGTCTTCACCGTGCGCCAGCCGAGGACGGTGAGGCCTTCGGACTGCACGACCCCCTCGAACTTTTCCTCGAGCTTGCGGCGGATGGTGGCGTTGCGGGGGAGAAAGATCAGGCCGCAGCCGTATTGGCCGGCGTCCGGCAGCGAAATCCGCGAAGACTTGCAGGCCTCGACGAGGAACTTGTGCGGCATCTGGATCAACACGCCCGCGCCGTCGCCGGTGTTCACTTCCGCGCCGGAGGCGCCGCGGTGATCCAGGTTGCGCAGGACCTGGAGGCCGTCGGCGAGAATCTGGTGCGACTTGCGACCGTGCATATCCACGACGAAGCCGACGCCGCAGGCCTCGTGCTCGAAGAACGGATCGTAGAGGCCCTGTTTGGGCGGCAGACCGGTCGAACGGACGGGAAGCGCGCGGGAGGAGGAACGGTCGATGCGGGTGTTCACGTGCAAATCGGAAGGTGGGGCCGGCTCTCCGAGCCGACCTGGGTTTGGCCGGCGAACGCATGCGGGAACCCAGGCCGGCTCGGAGAGCCGGCCTCACCGCTGGTTTGGCGGAGCGGGGTCGCAGTCGTGCAGTTCATCGGCAGGAAATAAGGCGGAGTCAGTAGAGCAAAAAAAGGGCCGGTCTCGTCATCTGCGAGAGCGGCCCGGGGAGATTTGAGTACGGTGTGCTCTCAGCGCTCGAATTAGAAGAAGCGGATCGTTTTCGTGGCCATTTTCGCGTGCTCATCATCGGAGCAGCCCGCGTTGGTGGGCACTCCCGCGGCCGCATCCGTCGGTTTGACCAGATCGTTGCTCAGCAGGTAATTCTCGACCTCTTCGCCCGAGACATCTGCGAGCATCACGCCGTCGATCTCGACGCAGGGCGAGAGCGGCTGGCCCGACTTCTGCACCATCTCCGCGTAATTCGCGCGGTTGTTGATGATGTCGATGTCCTCAAACGGCAGGTTGTGCTTCCGCAAAATGGCGCGCACGCCATTGGACCAGCCACAGTGCGGCTTGAGATAGGCTTTGATTGTCATGCTGGGAACATAGGCGAGGACAAAAGCGGCGCAAGGTAAAGGGCGGGCTTTTCCGCGATCAAGCACAGTCTCAAAAAACTTGCTGACAAAACTGTCATAGCTCCGCCGCGCGTTGCGCGGCAGAAATCCCAAACGCCAAACTTCCAAACGCCAAAGGAATCACCAAGCCCAAGAATTGCCGCCGGCTCGGCTTTGCAGATTGGAAGTTGGCTCTTGGAAGTTCCTTGGCGTTTGGACCTTTGGTTTTTGCGATTTCCCGCCGCGGTCGCCGGCGGCGGGCATGATTTGGAGCTTCCCGCCGTGGCCGGCGGGCACTATCACGCGCGACGAATGAAAGTCCTCGTGACCGGCGCGGCCGGGTTCATCGGCTACCACGTCGCCCGCCGCCTGGCAGGGACGAAGCGTTGCGAGGTCCTCGGCGTGGACAACCTGAGCGACTACTACGACGTCGCGCTGAAGCGGGCACGGATCGAGCAGATTGTGGCGGGCGCGAGCACGGACGAGTTTCGATTCCTGCAGGCCGATTTCGCCGAGGCGGAGAAATTCGCGGGGCTGGTGGCGCATTTCCGGCCCGACTACGTCGTGCACCTTGGTGCGCAGCCTGGCGTGCGGCTGAGCCTGGAAAACCCCGCGCCCTACACGCGAAGCAACCTCGAGGGCTTCGCCAGCGTGCTCGAGGCGTGCCGGCGGACGCCGCCGAAACATCTCGTGTTCGCGTCCAGCAGCAGCGTGTACGGCGCGGCAGCCAAGCCGCCGTTTCGCGAGGACGACAACACCGACCGGCCGGTCTCGTATTACGGCGCGACGAAGAAGGCGAACGAGCTCATGGCGCAGAGCTACGCGCACAACCACGGGCTCAACGTCACCGGGCTGCGGTTTTTCACGGTGTACGGCCCGTGGGGCCGGCCGGACATGGCGCCGACGCTGTTCACCCGCGCGATATGCGAGGGCCAGCCGGTCAAATTGTTCAACCAGGGCAAGAACCTCCGCGACTTCACCTACATAGACGATATCGTGGATGGCGTGGTGAAGGTCCTGCTCTACCCGCCCCCGCCGCCCCCGCACGTCGACCTGCCGCTGAATCGCATTGGACGAGCCGCGCGCATTTTCAATCTCGGCCATCACCGGCCGGTGGAAACCGTGCTGTTCGTCCGGATGCTGGAGCAGTTGCTCGACAAGCAAGCGGCCATCGAGCTGCTGCCGCCGCAGCCCGGCGACATGCTCGAAACCTGCGCCGACCTCACGCGAATCCAGGCCGCCATCCAGTTCGCGCCGAAGGTCGCCCTCGAGGAAGGGTTGCGACGGTTCGTCGAGTGGTTTCGAAACTACTACCAGCTGTAGGAGCGGCTTTACGCCGCGATTTGTTGGCGCCAAATCCGTCGCGGCGTAAAGCCGCTCCCACAACCGCAAGAACGTGAACTGGCGCCCTCTCACCGCTGCGGTCATTATCGTTGTAACGCTCATCGGCGTGGCGATTGGCCGCTATCCGGTGCTGAAGATGAATCGCGCCACGATTGCGCTGGTCGGCGCGACGCTGCTGATCGCGCTCGGCGTCATTCCGCTCGAGCAGGCGTACCGCGTGGTCGATTGGAACACGATCGCGCTGCTGTTCGGGATGATGGTGCTGAATGTGAACCTCCGCATGGCGGGTTTCTTTCATCTCGTCACCGCGAAGGTGGTGAAGTTCGCCCGCACGCCGCGGCGGCTGCTGGCGCTCATGATCGCCGTGTCCGGCGTGTTCTCGGCCGTGTTTCTCAACGACACGATCGTGCTGGTGTTCACGCCGCTGGTGCTCGACTTCACGACCGCGCTGCGACGCAATCCGCTGCCCTACCTCGTGGGGCTGGTCACGGCGGCAAACATCGGTTCGGTCGCGACGATTATCGGCAACCCGCAGAACATGCTGGTGGGAATTTCCTCGGGAATCCCCTTCCTGGCGTTCACCCGGGCGCTCGCGCCCATTGCCTTGCTCGGCCTCGCGCTGATCTGGATCGTGATCGTGCTGGTTTATCGCCGCGATTTTCGGCACGAGGTGTTCGATGTCGCCTACAAGTTCGAACCCGAAGTGCTTCGCCCGCGGCTGCGGAAGGCGCTGTTTGCGACGGCGATCCTGCTCGGCGCGCTCGTGGTCGGCGCCCCGGTGCCGCTCGCCGCGTTGCTCGCCGCGGCGGTGTTGCTCGTGACGCGTCGGACGGATCCGGCGCGGGTGTTTCAGGAAATAGACTGGGGCTTGCTGGTCTTTTTCAGCAGCCTCTTTGTCGTGACGGGGGCCATCGGCTCCTCGGGTTTCGGCGAGCAGCTGTTTGCGTTGCTGGGTCCCTACGCGAACGGCGGCACGGCGCCGCTCACCGGCGTGGCGCTGATCCTGAGCAACCTCGTTTCGAACGTGCCTGCGGTCATGCTTTTTCGTCCCGTCGTGCCCACCCTGGCGGATCCCCACACGGCGTGGCTGACACTCGCGATGGCCACGACACTCGCGGGCAACCTGACGCTGCTCGGCTCGGTGGCGAACCTGATCGTGGCGGAAATTGCACGCGGGCGCGGCGTGCACCTTACCTTCACCGAGTATCTCAAGGCGGGGACGCCGATCGCGATCCTCACGCTACTGCTGGGTGTCGCATGGTTGAGCTATTGAGACACGCGATTCCTTCCGAACTGCCTTGGGATCCTACATGTCCTTCGGCTCCCACAGGCCGAGCACCGCGCCCGTGGGATCTTCGATGATGCTCAGCCAGCCCATCCCCTCCACCTCGGTCACACCTTTTAGAATTTTCGCGCGCAGCTTCTTCGCCTTCCTGGTGGACGCGTCGATGTCCTTCACGAGCACGTAGGGCATCCACGCAGAGCCCTCGTCGGGCATCATCTGCTTCATGATCCCCCCGCCCGTGCCCTCGCCCGCGTCAATCATCGTGTAGGGCCCGGCCGCGCTGCTCGTGATGTTCTTCAACTTCCATTTGAAAAGTTTCGAATAGAAGGTTTTCGCCTTCGCGACGTTCGTGGTCGCGAGCTCGCAATGGACGAATGGGTTGGGCATGGTGTCTCCTGCCGGGAACAATGAACGAACCTGCGAAGGCAGGACAAATTTCACGCGCAGATTTCCGCCGGGCAAATTTCTGCGCTTGACGTGTTCAGATGAACACGTAACGTCTGAATCCGCGGTTCCGCCGTTTATACCCAAATTCGGGGTAACGGTGGGCTTGCTTCCCGCCGCGCGGCGGCTCACGTCTCATTCATACTCGCCACCAAGCTTCTTCAACCCACTTCCGCCATGTCGAAACCCGCTTCCGCCCCTGTCCGCCCCGAGTCCGCCGAACGGGCCCGCCCTGAGCCTGCCGAACGGGGCAAGTCCGTTGCCCACGCCAACGGTTCTCCGAATACGGCGGTGCTCGCCGCGGCCAATGCGGCGCGCGACAAGAATATCGAGCTCGCGCTCTCCTCGATCACCAAACAGTTCGGCGAAGGTTCGATCATGCGGCTCGGTTCGAACACGCACATGAAGGTCGAGACGCTCACCACCGGCTCGCTCGCGGTGGATCTCGCGCTCGGCGTCGGCGGGCTGCCGAAGGGGCGCATCATCGAGATTTACGGACCGGAGTCGTCGGGCAAGACGACGTTCTGCTTGAGCGTGATCGCGGAAGCGCAGAAGCGCGGTGGTCTCGCGGCATTCATCGACGTCGAGCACGCGCTCGATCCAAAGTACGCGCGCATCGTCGGCGTCAGCCTTGACGACCTGCTGGTTTCCCAGCCGGACAGCGGCGAGGATGCGCTCAACATCATGGAGACGCTGATCCGTTCGAACTCGATTGACGTGATCGTGCTCGACTCGGTCGCGGCGTTGACGACGAGGGCGGAACTCGATGGCCAGATGGGCGACGCCACGGTTGGCGCGCAGGCGCGACTGATGAGCCAGGCGATGCGGCGGCTCACCGCTGTCGTGAGCAAGACCCAGTGCGTGTGCATTTTCACGAATCAGATCCGCGAGAAGATCGGCGTGATGTTCGGCAATCCCGAAACGACGTCGGGCGGCCGTGCGCTGAAGTTCTTCTCGAGCATCCGCATCGACATTCGCCGCAAAGACCAGATCAAGACGCCGGAGGGCAAGGTCGTCGGCAATCGCACGAAGATCAAAGTGGTGAAGAACAAGGTCGCGCCGCCGTTCACCGAGGTGGAGTTCGACATCATGTACGACGAGGGCATCTCAAAGATGGGCTCACTGCTGGACCTCGGCCTCGAACACAAGATTCTCGAGAAGAAGGGCGCTTGGATCGCCTACGAGGGAAACCTGGTTGGCCAGGGCCGCGATGCGGCGAAGCAGGCGCTGAAGGAAAAGCCGGAGCTCGCCGAGAAAATCCAGAAAGCGATTCTGGAAAAGGTGAACATCGTCGGCGGCACGCAGGTGACCGGCGAGGCGAAGACCGACTAACAACACGACGTCATTAGCGATTGCACATACCTGGAGAGCCCGCCTCCGCGCCTGTGGCGGGCAAGCGGTGCGGCTTGCTGCCTGTGGCAGGGCCGCGGACGACACGGAGCCCAGTTCGACAAGGCCAACCCGCTCGCAGGCGCGGCTTGGCGCGCGCGCGGACCTACGGAGCAATCATTTCGCCCGACAACGGAAGACCATGCGTGTTTGGCACGCGGGCCAGCGCTTGGGATTGTGCGGTTGACAAGAAAAGAGCGCGGAACGTAGCGGATGGCCTGCCGGTCGAAGCCAGTCGTTCCCATGAGCGGACCTCTTTTCCACGAGCCAAATTCCATGGCGGGACTCGCGGCACCCTTGCCGGGACGGACGCTGGTCCTGGCCGTCGTCCTCGGACTGGCGGCAGCGACCGCCGTACCGCTCCACGCCGCGCAGACGAAAAAGAAGGATCCCGGGGACACCGCGCCGGTTCTCATGTCACGCACGGGTGGTGGTGACGCGTGGGCTGACGTGAAAGAATTGCAGCAGGCCGCGGAGAAAGGAAACCCGAGGGCCCAGGCCCAACTCGGCGAAATGCTGCTGCGCGGCGATGGCATCGCCAAGGACGAACACCGCGCGGTCGGTTTGCTGGAAAAGGCGGCGCGCGCCGGGAATTCAGCCGCTGCGTTTCGAATTGGGATGCTGTTGATGAACGGCGCGAGCGGCGTGGCGAAGGATCAGCCGAGGGCGCTGGCCTATTTTCGCGCGGCCGCCTCCGGCGGCGAGAAGGAGGCCTTTTTCAACATCGGCGCCGCCTACGGCAGCGCTCGCGGCGTGAAGCGCGATTACGCCGAAGCGTTGGGCTGGCTCATCATTGCCCGCGAGCGTGGCGCGGACGCCTCGGCGGAAAGAAACCTGCGGGCCCAGATCGCGTCACAGCCCGCCTGGATTGCGCGGGGCGAACGTCGCGCAAAGGAAATCGCCCAGGAGTTCGCCGGGAAGAAAGTGAAGGATTACCTGCCGCCGCCGGCACCGCTCGACACACCGGCGCCGGCAGCCTCGCTGGCGCCGCCGGCGATTGCAGTGCCAGCTGACACGCCCAAGCCGTCCATTGATTTGAAGCCGGTGGCTCCGCCCAGACCTTCGCTGCCATCGCTACCCCCGCCCTCGATGAAGCCGTGAGGAGCGATCGGGTCGTCTCCGCGTCCCACGGCGCATCTGCCGATTGGCGGCAGCCGATGGTGGACGGCGACCTCAGGGCGCCGTCTGGACGTTTGCGCGTTGCTGCCGTCGCGGAAAACACGTTCCGTACCGGCGCCACATGCCATCCGCTGCTGACGCCGCGCTCCACCCGGCCGCCTCACATCCCGCCGCTCGCGAACCATTGTTCCATGTTCGCAATCTGGCGCGCGTGTACGGTGAAGGCACGGCGGCGGTGACGGCACTGGCGGGCGTCGACTTCGATTTGTACGCCAGCGAGCTGATTGTACTGCTCGGTGCTTCCGGCAGCGGAAAATCCACGCTGCTGAATCAACTCGGCGGGCTCGATTCGCCGACACAGGGCACGCTGCTCTATCGCGGCGCGAACCTCGCCGAGTTCGACGAGGCGTCGCTGACAAATTTCCGCCGCGACGCGGTCGGCTTCGTTTTTCAGGCGTACAACCTGATCCCGAGCCTGACTGCGCGGGAGAACGTCGCGCTCATCACGGAAATCTGCCGCGAGCCGATGGCGCCGGAGGACGCGCTGGCGCTCGTGGGTCTCGCCGACCGAATGGATCATTTTCCGGCGCAGTTGTCCGGTGGCGAGCAACAGCGGGTGGCGATTGCGCGGGCCATTGCCAAGCGGCCCGAGGTTTTGCTCTGCGATGAACCGACTGGCGCGCTGGACGTCCGGACCGGGATCACCGTGCTCGAGGCGGTCGAACACATCAATCGCGAGCTCGGCACCCTGGCGGTGATTATCACGCACAACGCGATTCTCGCCGACATGGCCGACCGCGTGTTCACGCTCTCCGACGGCCGGATCGTGCACGAGCGTGCGAACCAACAGCGCGCCGCCGTCGGGACGCTGGCCTGGTGAGGGGCGTGCAATGAGCCTGCTCGACCGCAAACTGCTGCGTGATCTGCGCGCGGTGAAGTCACAGGCGTTCGCCGTCGCGCTCGTGATGGCGTGCGGACTCGCGATGATGATCATGACGCGCTCGTTGATCCTGTCGCTGACGACGACGCGGGACACCTATTACGAGCAGCATCGTTTCGGGCAGGTCTTCGCCCGGCTCAAGCGCGCGCCCAATTCCGTGCGCGAGCAACTGGCGGCGATTCCCGGCGTCGCCGCGGTCCAGACCAGCATCGCGATTTCCGTGACGCTCGATGTGCCGGGGTTGCCGGAGCCGGCGGTCGGCCTGATCAATTCCTTGCCGGAGCGCGGGGAGCTCGAACTCAATCGGCTCTACGTCCGCACGGGACGGCTGCCGGCCGGCCGGACCGCAGTCGGGGAACTCGCGGTCGGCGAGGCGTTCGCCGAGGCGCACCGGCTCCGGCCGGGCCACACGATTTCCGCGGTGCTGAATGGGGCGAAGCAAACCTTCCGGCTGTCTGGCATCGTGCTCTCGCCCGAATTTGTTTTTGAGGCTCCGCCCAACGCCGCGCTGCCGGACAACAAGACCTACGGCGTATTCTGGATGCCGTACAAGGAACTCGCGACCGCGTTCCAGCTGTATGGCGCGTTCAATGCGGTTTCACTCACGCTCGCGCCCGGGGCTTCCGAACGACATGTGATTGCGGCGGTCAACCGCGTGCTCACCCCGTATGGGGCGCGCGGCGCCTACGGCCGAGGCGATCACCCGTCGCACCGGCGCGTCGACGACGAGATTCGCGTGCTGCAGGGACTCTCCGTCGCGTTCCCGCTCGTGTTTCTCAGTGTCGCGGCGTTCATGACCAACTCGGTCATGAGCCGGCAAATCGCGCTGCAGCGTGAGCAGATCGCGATGTTGAAGGCCTGCGGTTTCAGCAACCGGCAGGTTGGCCTGCATTACTTCAAATTCTCGCTGGCGATCGTGGTGGCCGGCATCGCGGTCGGCGGATTCGGCGGCGTCTTTCTCGGCCAAAAACTGGTTGGCATGTACCACCTGTTTTTCCGGTTTCCCGAGCTCGCATTTCTCCTCGATACGCGGGTGCTCGTCGCGGCGACGATCGTCAGCGCGCTGGCGGCGTTCATCGGCGTTGCCGGCGCGGTGCGGCGGGCCGTGCGGCTGCCGCCGGCCGAGGCCATGCGACCGGAACCGCCGGCGAGTTTCCGTCCAGCGATCGTCGAGCGGATGGGAATCGCGCGCTGGTTCAGCGCGTCGTTTCGGATGGCACTCCGCAACATCCAGCGCCGGCCGATCCGGAGCGGGCTCACCTGCTTCGCGCTCGCGCTCGCGACGGGAATTCTCATCGTGCCGAACTCGTTTCGCGACGGCATCGCCTACGTGATCGATTTCCAATGGGACGTCGTGCAACGGCAGACCGTGACGCTGTCGCTGGTCGAGCCGGGCCCGGCGCGCGGGCTCTCGGATTTTCGCCACATTCCCGGTGTAGTATGGGCCGAGCCCTTCCGGTATGTGCCGGTGGAGTTGCGCGCCGGCCCCATCACGCGGCGACTCGCGGTGCAAGGGTTGCCGGCGCGGGGGACGCTCAGCCGCGTGATCGATGGCCGGCCACAGCAGATTCCGCTCCCGCCGCGTGGCATCGTGATGTCGGCGAAGCTGGCCGATGTGCTGCGGCTGCGCGCCGGCGACGAGGTGATCGTACGATTGCTGGAAGGCCAGGAGCGCGAAGTCGCCGTGCCGGTGGTGGGGCTGGCGGAGGATTTTGCCGGCACCGCGGCGTACATGGAGCTGCATGCGCTGAACCGGCTGATGCTCGAAGGCGACCGAATCAACGGCGCGCACGTCGTGGTCGACAAGGCGCGCTGGCTCGAATTCCTCGCCGCCGTCAAACGCACCCCGCGCATCGCCGGCTGCATCATCAAGGACTCGCTGCGCGAAGGCTTCCGCAAGACGACCGCCGAGAGCATCGGACTCCTGCAGAAAATCTACATGCTGTTCGCGACGATCGTGGCGTTCGGGATCATTTACAACAGCGCGCGGATTTCGCTCTCCGAACGCGCGCGCGAACTCGCCACGCTCCGCGTGCTCGGGTTCAGTCGCGGTGAGGTGGGCGCGGTGCTCGTCGGCGAGCTCGTGCTGCTCACGCTGGTCGCGCTGCCCCTCGGGCTGGTGCTCGGTTCCGCCTTCGCCAAGGGCATCCTGACGGCGGTGAACACCGAAACCGTGCGGCTGCCGCTCGTGCTGACCGCATCGAACTATGCCTTTGCCGTCCTCGTCGTCGCGGTGGCCTCGGCATTATCGGCCTTGTTCGCCGCGCGAAAAGTTGCGGGGATTGACCTCGTGAGCGCGTTGAAGGCGCTCGATTGAGCGCCCGTCTCATGAATCCAGCACCACTCTCCTCGCCGGTTCCGCGCAAGCCCGGCGCGCCCGCGTGGCGCCGCCGGCTGCCGCTGCTCGCGGGGCTCGTGCTCGTCGCGTTGATCGTCGTCGGGCTCTGGCCACGCGCCGTGCCGGTCGAGGTCGGCCGCGTGGCCCGCGGCCCGCTGGTTGTGACGGTCGACGAGGAAGGCATGACCCGCGTGAAGAACCGCTACGTGGTCTCGACGCCCGTCGCCGGCCAACTGCAGCGCATCGATTGGAAGGCGGGCGCGCCGGTCGAGGCGGGGCGGACGGTGCTGGCGGTGCTGGAAGGCGGAGGTGCTGATTTCCTGGATACGCGGAGCCTCGCCCAGGCGGAAGCACGCTGGCGCGCGACCGAGGCGGCACGGGAGGCGGCGGCCGCGCAGCGCGAGCGGGCGAACGCGGCGGCCCGGATGTTTGCGGCGGATTTCGAGCGGCTCCGAAGCTTGCGCAACGATCGGGTGATTTCGGCGCAGGAATACGATGCGGCGCAGATGCGGGCGGACACCGCGGCGCAGGACGTACGGGCGGCTGAATTCGCGCTGAAGATCGCCGAGTTCGAAGTGCAGCAGGCGCGGGCCGTGCTGCTGCGCGGCCAGCCGGCCGCGCAGCCCAGGTCGCACCACGGCAACACCGCAGTCGAACCGCTGGTGATCACCTCACCCGTGAGCGGCCGGATTTTGCGCGTGCTGCAGGAGAGTACCCGCGTGGTATCGGCGGGGTTTCCGCTGCTGGAGGTCGGCGATCCCACCGACCTGGAAGTGCGGATCGAGGTGCTGTCGCGCGACGGTGTGGCAATCGCGCCCGGCGCGCGCGTAATCCTCGAGCAATGGGGCGGCCCGGAGCCGCTGACGGCGCGCGTACGGCTGGTCGAGCCGTCGGCGTTCACGAAGATTTCCGCGCTCGGAGTCGAGGAACAACGCGTCTATGTCGTCGCGGATTTCGTGGAACCGCTGGAGAAGCGCCCCACCCTCGGCGACAACTATCGGGTCGAGGCGCGAATCGTCACCTGGGAAAATCCCAGCGCCTTGCGCGTGCCCGCCGGCGCGCTGTTCCAGCGCGGCGGAAGCTGGCGCACCTATGTGATTGACGGCGGGCGCGCCCGGGTTCGCGACGTGAAGATCGGTCGCAGCAATGGAGTCGAGGCGGAGGTGCTCGACGGGTTGGGCGAAAGCGATCGCGTGGTAGTGTACCCCGGCGACAAAGTTTCCGATGGCACCCGCGTCACACCGCTCATGGTGAGCGCGCGCTAGCTAGCACGACTT
>Ga0082335_1007237_pt1 | contig 13608 bp, 10 predicted proteins | sample Subgrocontami58m_FD_72375 | JGI IMG/M metagenome (GOLD analysis project Ga0082335, IMG submission 72375) | Subsurface groundwater microbial communities from S. Glens Falls, New York, USA - GMW37 contaminated, 5.8 m (SPADES assembly) (version 2) ...
GACGATGCCTCCCGCCGCCCCGCGGGCGCGCCCCCGGCGGGGCCCCTGCACCCCCCTCGCCCTGCCGCCGATCTCGGCGAGCGGCTTGCCCGGCAGCCGCGTCGAGCCATAGCGCGCGGGAATGACAACGACGAATTCCATTCACCCCTTCACTTCCTCGTCCGGAGGAAGTTTGCGCGCTTCGTCCTCGAGCATCACCGGGATGCCGTCCCTGACCGCAAAGGCGAGGCGGTCGGGTTTGCAGATCAGCTCCTGCCGCGGCTTGTCGTAGACCAGCGGACCTTTGCAGATCGGGCACACGAGTATGTCGAGCAGTTTAGGATCCATGCTGATTTTGCTTTCCCAGTTGGCGCAGAATCAACTCGCCCAGCGCGAGATCGATTTGCGCATCGATCCGCAGCGCCCAGAATTTCCCGCTGCCGAACCGCTCGCATTTTACCGCATCCTTCTCGGTCATGAGGACCGCTGCTGCGTCCGCTGCGGCGAAATCCGCCGGTTTGAACGCGTGATGATCGGGAAACGGGTGGCTGGTGAACGATATGCCGAGATCGCGCAGGTGGTTGAAAAACCGGCCGGGATTGCCGATTCCCGCGACCGCGTGTACGCGCTGCGTGGCGAAGTGCCCGGGTTCCGCCTGCCGCGCCGGATCGAGCAGATCGTAGAACGTCCGGCCGCCGAGCGTCATTTCGAAAGTCGGCATGCCCGAGGGCAGTACGGCGCGCGGGAACAGGGCCGCGCCGTTGACCACCAGCGCATCAACGCGGGCCAGGCGGCGCAGCGGCTCGCGCAGCGGTCCGGCCGGCAACAGCATGCCGTTGCCGAAGCCGCGCTCGCCGTCGATGACCGCGATCTCGACGTCACGCGCGAGCGCATAGTGCTGCAGGCCGTCGTCGCTGATCACTGCGTCGCATTCGGGATGCGCCGCAAGCAGCGCGCGCGCGGCAACGGCGCGCCTGGCGCCGACCCACACCGGACAGCCGCAACGGCGCGCGAGCAGCACCGCTTCATCACCGACCACGCCGGGATCGCTGTCCGTGGCGGCACGCTGCGGCGCGAGCGCATTGCCGCCGTAGCCGCGGCAGACGATGCCCGGGTGGTAGCCGCGTTCACGCAACAGCTGGGCAAGCCAGATTACGAGCGGGGTTTTGCCGGTGCCGCCGACGCTCAGGTTGCCGGCGACGATGACCGGCACCGGCAGGCGCGTCACCTTCAGCACACCGGCACGATAGAGCAGACGGCGCAGCGCGGCCAGAGCCGCGAACGCCAGGCTCAGCGGCCATAGCGCCAGGTGCAGCGGCGAGATTCGATACCAGTATTGTTCCAGCCAGCGCATGTTCGCGTGTGGCGCGCGGAACGCCTGACGCCTCACTTCTTCATTGCTTGCGTCGTGAACGTGATGCGGCTGTATCCCGCGATGCGCGCGGCTTCCATGATATTGACCACCGACTGGTGGGTGGCGGCGGCATCGGCGTTGATGACGATCACCGGGTCGGCGATGCTGCCGGCGGCGCGCTTAAGCGCTGCGGCGAAGCTGTCCGGACTGCCAAACGGCACGGCCACCTTGTTGATGACGTACTTGCCTTGGCCGTCGACCGCGACATTGAGCTGGTTCGGCCGCTCTTCCGGTTTGTTGGCTTCGGCGGTGGGCAGGTTGATCTGCAGCTCGGAGTAACGCGAGTAGGTGGTGGTGACCATCAGGAAAATCAGGATCACCAGCAGCACGTCGATCAACGGAATCAGGTTGATTTCCAGCTCTTCCTTGCGCGAACCGAGACGGAAATTCACGATGCCTGCCTGCCGCTCAGCTTTGACGGTCGCCGTGCAGAATCTCGACCAGCTTTACCGCCTCGCTTTCCATTCCGACGATCAACGAGTCGACCTGGTTGCGGTAATGGCGGTAGAAGATCATGCTTGGAATCGCGACGATGAGACCCATGGCGGTGTTATAGAGCGCGATCGAGATGCCGTGCGCAAGCACGATCGGGTTGCTGCCGGTGGGTGCCTGCGAGCCGAAGATCTCGATCATGCCGATCACCGTGCCGAGCAAACCGAGCAGCGGGCTGATCGTGGCGATGGTGCCTAGCGTGGTGAGAAAGCGCTCGAGTTCGTGCGCCACGGCGCGGCCGGTTTCGTCGATCGCCTCTTTCATCACCTGCGGCGCGCTTTGCACGTTTTTCAGGGCGGTGGCAAACACCTTGGCGAGCGGCGCGCCATTGGCAAGCCGCGCGAGCAGCTGCGGATTGGCGCCGTTCTGACGATACTCCTGGACCACCTGTCCCAGCAGTTCACGCGGTGCGACGATGCTGCTGCGCAGCGACCAGGCGCGCTCGCCGATGATCGCGAGTGCGATGATCGACGCCAGCACCAGCGGCCATATCGGCCATCCGGCCGCTTCGAGTAGTGCAAACACCAAACTCTCCTGACCTGCTTAATCGAAACGGCGCAACTGTATAATGACAATGGGCTTTCAGCAAGCGCAATCATTGTTCTTGCAGCGGCCGGCGTGATTCGACGCCGTAATTGATGAAGCTAAAAACTTGTCCACAGTTGCAGTGGATAAGTCTGTGCGAATTTTGTAAACAAATGATCTAAGTGAGTTACCTGCAAAGAGTTCTTCTATACTGCCTAATTTTTGAACGTGTTAATATTAGCTATCATAATCAATGGCTTGTAATATAGAGCAAGGCTCCATGCAGGTTTGCGGGGAGTGCTCGATTCGGCTCGCGGCGCATCGTGCGCAGGTCACGCCGCACGATTTCTCGTTGAACCATTGAATCGTTTGCAATAATCGCCCGGCCGCGCGTTTTTGGCGCGCGCCGCGCTGAGCGCAACGGTAAAATCGCGCGATGCAGCAATATCCGGATTCCGAAAAGCTCGCACGCGTCATCAGCGTCGCCGAGCTCAATCGTCTCGCCAAGGAATTGATCGAGCAGAATCTGCCGCTCATGTGGGTGGCGGGCGAAATCTCGAATTTCACGCGCGCCGCCTCCGGGCATTGCTATTTCTCGCTCAAGGACGCGCAGGCCCAGGTGCGCTGCGTGATGTTCCGCCACAGGCTGCAGTTGCAGGACTGGAAGCCCGAGAACGGCATGCAGGTTGAAGTGCGCGCCAGCCCATCGTTCTATGAGCAACGCGGCGAATTCCAGCTCAACGTCGAGGCGATGCGCCGCTCCGGGCTGGGCGCGCTCTACGAGGCGTTCGAAAAGCTCAAGGCCAGGCTGCAGGCCGAGGGGCTGTTCGAGGCGGCGGCCAAGCAGCCGTTGCCGCGGTTTCCGCGCGCGATCGGTGTCGTCACTTCGCTGCAGGCCGCCGCGTTGCGCGATGTACTGACTACCCTCAGGCGCCGCATGGCGGTGATCCCGGTGATCGTCTACCCGACACCGGTGCAGGGCGCGGGTGCAGGCGCGCAAATCGCAACGGCGATTGCGGCTGCGGATGCGCGCGCCGAGTGCGACGTGCTGATCCTTTGCCGTGGCGGCGGCAGCATCGAGGACCTGTGGGCTTTCAACGAGGAAGTCGTGGCGCGCGCAATCCACGCCTGCCGGCTGCCGGTGGTGAGCGGGGTCGGGCATGAAACCGATGTCACAATTGCCGACTTCGTCGCCGACGCGCGTGCGCCGACGCCGACCGCAGCCGCACAGATGGCGAGCCCCAATCGCGACGACCTGCGCCAGGAGGTGAGCCAACTGTATCAGCGCCTCGCGCGCGTGACCGAGCGTGCGCTCGAACGCCGCATGCAGCAGCTCGACGTGCTGGCGCGGCGGCTCACCCATCCCGGCGAGCGTATCGAGAACCAGTTGCAGCAACTCGGGCACCTGGCAAGCCGGCTGCGTGGTGCGTGGCAGCTGACTTCCGGCGACCGCGAATGGCGGTTGCGCGAGCTGTATCAGCAGTTGCTCACGCGGCGTCCCGATATTGCGGCGCTCGCCACGCGGCAGCAGACGCTCGCACAGCGGCTGGCAAGTGCCGCCGCGCATCGGGTCGAAGCATTGGGGGCCGACGTCAAGAGCTTCGCCGCGCAGCTCGCCCAGCTCAATCCGCGCGCGGTGCTCGAACGTGGCTACAGCATGGTCGAGACGCCTGGCGGGGCGCTCGTGCGCGACAGCGCGCAGCTCAGCGCTGGCGACGAGGTCAGGCTGACGTTCGCCAGAGGATGGGCGAGCGCCAAAGTGCGTGCCAAGGATTGAATTTCGGTGTAGGGTGCGCTTGCGCACCGATTGCCGGATGGTGCGCAAGCGCACCCTACACCAATGATGCGCCGCGAGGCCGTTCCTTAACGCGTGTCCGCTGCCTTGCCGGCGACATCGAACCTTGCGGCCGGGTGCAGCCGCGGAACCGGTATTACGTCTTCCGCGTTGCCACGACTGCGCGCGAACCATTTTCGGCCGGCTTCCATGTAGATGTAAATAACCGGCGTAATGTACAGCGTAAGCAACTGTGAAAGCAGGAGTCCTCCGACGACCGCAAGTCCCAGCGGCCTGCGCGCCTCCGCTCCGGCGCCCAGGCCCAGCGCGATCGGCAGCGTGCCCATCAGCGCCGCCATGGTCGTCATCATGATGGGGCGGAAACGCACCAGGCACGCCTCGTAAATCGCGTCGGCAGGGTTCTTGCCGCTGGCTCGCTGGGTCTCGATCGCGAAGTCGATCATCATGATCGCGTTCTTCTTGACGATGCCGACCAGCATGATGATGCCGACGTACGCGTACATGTTGAGCGGCATGCCGAACAGCAGCAGCGTCACCAGCGCCCCCAAGCCTGCCGTGGGCAATCCGGAAAGTATCGTGAGCGGGTGTATGTAGCTCTCGTAGAGGATGCCCAGCACCAGATAGATCACGAAAATCGACATCGCCAGCAACATCCCCATTCCCGCCAGCGAAGACTGGAACACCTGTGCTGCGCCCTGATAGCGGCCGACGAGGGTTGCGGGAGCCTGGATTTCGGCCATGACCGCGTTGATTTTCTCGATCGCTTCGCCCAGCGCTTCGCCGGGCGCGAGATTGAACGAAATGGTGACCGACGGCAATTGCCCCAGGTGCGTGATGCTCGAGGGGCCGACCTTGCTGGTCAGGCGCGCGACTGAATTCAACGGCACCAGCGCGCCGGTGCTGGAGCGCACGTAGAGGAGCGACAATGCCGACGGATCCGACTGAAACCGGGGGTCCAGTTCCAGGATCACCCAGTATTGGTTGCTTGGCGTGTAAATGTTTGAGACCTGGCGCTGGCCGTAGGCGTTGTAAAGCGTATTCTCGATCTGCGCCGCGGTGACACCCAGGGCCGAGGCCCGTTGGCGGTCGATCTCGATCAGCACTTGCGGGTTGCCGATCTGCAAGTCGCTGGTGACGTCCTGGAAGCCGGGCAACGTGGCAAGCTTGGACTCGATGACCGGTGCCCAGTGGAAAAGCTGCTCGGTATCGGCATCCTGCAGCGTGTACTGGTACTGCGTCTTGGTGAGTTGACCGCCGATGCGGATGGTCGGGATATTCTGCACGAATACCTTCAGCCCGGGGATTGTCTGCAGCCTGGGCCGCAGCCTTTGGATGACTTCGTCGGGGGTGCCGCGCTCGTCCCGCGGCTTGAGCACGATGAACAAGCGCCCGATGTTGAGCGAGGAACTCGCGCCGCCCGAGCCGATAAACGCCATTACCGATTGGATTGCCGGATCGGCCTTGACGATCGCAGACGCCTGCTGCTGCAACCTGGACATGGCCTCGAACGATGCGTCCTGCGCGGCTTCGGTGAAGGCGAACAACTGCCCGGAGTCTTCGTTCGGCAGGAAGTCCTTGGGCATCGTCGCGAAGAGCCACCCTGTCGCGGCGAATATCAGCACGAACACCGCAACGGTGAGACGCCGGTACCTGAGCACCCATTGCAGGCTGACATCGTAGACGCGTTTCCACGCTTCGAACGCGCGCTCGCTCAGCGCGTACAGCCGCCCGTGCTTTACGGCGTGTTCCGACTTCAACATACGGCTGCAAAGCATCGGCGTGAGCGTCAGCGACACGAAGCCGGACACCAGCACCGCCGTCATGATCGTCACCGCGAACTCATTCAGCAGGCGGCCTAACATCCCGCCCATGAACAGCACCGGGATGAACACTGCGGCGAGCGAAAGCGTCATCGACAAGATGGTGAAGGCGATCTCTTTCGAGCCCTCGAGCGTGGCCTGCATCGCGCTTTTGCCCATCTCCATGTGGCGCGATATGTTCTCCAGCATGACGATGGCATCGTCGACGACGAAACCGACGCACAGCGTGAGCGCCATCAACGACAGGTTGTCGAGGCTGTAGTGAAACAAAGACATGACCGAGAACGTGCCGATGATCGACATCGGCAGGGCCAGGCTCGGGATCAGCGTGGCCGACAGGTTGCGCAGGAACAGGAAGATCACCATCACCACCAGGCAGAGCGCCAGCACCAGGCTGAACTGCACGTCGTTGACGGACGCGCGGATCGACTGCGAACGGTCATACAGCACGTTGATATTGACGCTCGGCGGGATCTGCTCGCGGAACACGGGCAGCAGTTTCTTGATCGAGTCGACCACTTCGATGGTGTTGGTGCCCGGCTGCCTCTGTATCGCCAGGATGATGCCGCGCTCACCGTTGAACCACGCGGCGACCTTGTCGGTCTGCACGCCGTCGATCACGCGGCCAAGGTCGCCCAGGCGCACCGGAGAGCCGTTGCGGTAGGTCACGATCAGCGGCCGGTATGCCGCCGCGTCGTTGAGCTGGCCGGTCGCCTGCAGCGTGAAAGCGCGGTCCTGGCCGTACAGCGTGCCGACCGGAACGTTGGCGTTATGCTGATCGACGACCTGCTGCACCTCGTCGAGCCCGATGCCGCGCGAGGCGAGCGCCCGAGGGTCGATCTGGATGTGCACCGCGTATTTCTGGCTGCCGAATACCTGCACCTGCGCGACCCCGCTGATGGTCGAAATGCGTTGCGCCATCAGCGTTTGCGCATACTCGTCGACCGCGTACAGCGGCAGCGTGTCGGAGGTAAGCACGAGATAGAAGATCGCCGCGTCGGCCGGGTTTACCTTGCGGAACGAAGGCGGGACCGTCATCGTCGGCGGAAGTTGTTTCGCCGCCCGCGCAATCGCCGACTGCACGTCCTGCGCCGCGGCATCGATGTTGCGTTCGAGTGCAAACTGCAGCGTGATCTGCATGCTGCCCAGCGTGCTCGACGAGGTCATGTTGTCGATGCCGGCAATCAGCGAAAATTCCTTTTCCAGCGGCAGCGCCACGGCCGAGGCCATGGTTTCGGGACTGGCGCCCGGCAAGCTTCCACTGACCTGTATCGTCGGGAAGTCCACATTAGGCAACGCTGCGATCGGCAGCGACCGGTAAGCGATGATGCCAAAGGCGAGAATGCCGATCATGACCAACCCGGTCATGACCGGGCGCCGGATGAAAATCTCGGACAGGTTCATGTTTTCGCCGGATCGGATTTGGGATTGACTTTGACGCCGGGACTCAGCCGTACCTGACCGATCGTGACTACTTTCTCGCCGGGTATGAGGCCTTTCGCAATTACGGTTTGCGCGCCATCGACGCGCTCGACCACGACGGCGCGCAGTTCGGCGGTCAGATCGGATTTGACGACGAATACGAATTGCCCTTTGGGGCCGGTCTGCACCGCCTGCGACGGCACCACGATCGCACCCTGCTGCTCGCCCAGCGTCAGGCTCGCCATGGCGAATTGTCCCGGCCACAGCAGCCGGTCCTGATTCGGGAAGCGGGCCCGCAACTTGACCGTTCCGGTCGTCGCGTCGACCGCGTTGTCGATGAAGGCGAGTTCGCCGTTGGCTGCCGCGGTTCCCTTCGAGTCCGTCAGGCTGGCTTCGACTTTGAGCGTGTGCTTTGCCATCGCCGCACGAATCGCGCCAAGATGTTGCTCCGGAACCGCGAAGTTCAGATAGATCGGGCTGACCTGATTGATGACGACCAGCGGCGCGGTGTCATTGGCTTTCACCATGTTGCCGAGCTGGATCATGATCTTCCCGGTGCGCCCGCTGATCGGCGCGCGGATCGTGGTGTATTCGAGCTGCAGCTTCGCGGTTTCCACCGCCGCTTCGTCGGCGCCCACGGTGGCGGCCGCGGTTTCGACGTTGGTGAGGAACTGCGCGTACGCGTCCTGCGACACGAACTTCTTCGCGAGCAGGTCCTGGTAGCGAATTTCCTGCGCGCGCGCGCGCTCGAGTTGCGCCTTGTTCCGCAGCAGGTTGGCCTCCGCCTGCTTCAGCAGCGCCTGCAATGGCCGCGCATCGATCTGGAACAGCAGCTGGCCCTTGACGACGTCCTGGCCGTCGCGAAACGGCGCATCGACGATCTGGCCGTCGACACGCGCCTTGACCGCGACCGTCGCGTAGGGCTCGACGTTGCCGATTGCCTGGACGCGCAGCGGCACGGTCTGCTGGGTGACTTCTGCCACCACCACCGGCGCCGCAGGGAGGCCCTTTTCTCCCTTGCCCTTGGCGGCCTTGCCATTCGCGGCGGCAGGGGTGTCCTTGTTGGAGCACCCGCTCAGACCGCTAGCGGCCATGGCGGCAACCAAGACCACACCGCACCAGACTCGCGGCGCGTTCAGCGATGGGGTAAACCGCCGCAACCGCTGGAACGACATATTAATCCGTTTTTCCGTCTGCAAATGCGTCTCGATTAACTCAAAGAACCATTTATCTTACCGCGTTCATGATGGAGATTCGTAACATGACGTGGCTCGTGTCGAACCGGGCCTATTGCCGGGACGTCAGCTCCTGCTTCAGATATCGGACGACCTGATCACCCAGGTTTTCGGCAAGGCAGTCGAATTCCATCACATCGCGCATCGACCGCAGCCACGTCAATTGGCGCTTGGCGAGCTGGCGCGTTGCGGCGACGCCTTGCTCGCGCAGCGCGGCGAGCCCGATTTTGCCGTCCAGGTAGCGCCAAGCCTGACGGTAACCGACGCAGCGCATCGAGGGCATTGACGCATCCAGTGGATAATCCGCGCGCAGTTTGCGCAGCTCGCCGATTAGCCCGAGTTCGAGCATTGCCTCAAAGCGCGTCGCGATACGCGCGTGCAGTTCGGCGCGTTCGCCCGGCACCAGCGCGAGCTTGATGGGTGTGTAGGGGAAATACACGTATTTCGGTTTTTTCAGCAAGGCCGACATCGGCCGCTCGGTAATGTAATACACCTCGAGCGCGCGCTGGATGCGCTGCGAATCGTTGGGATCGAGCCGCGCCGCCGTTTCCGGGTCGACGCGTTGTAGTTCCCGGTGCACCCCCGGCCAGCCGTATTCTTCCGCCATGGTGTCGATCATCATGCGAACCGCGGGATCCGCTTCGGGCAGTTCGGAGATCCCCTCGATCAGCGTCTTGAAGTAGAGCATGGTGCCGCCGACCAGCAGGGGTATCCTGCCGCGCTCGGTGACTTCGCGCATCAATGCCTGCGCGTCGTCGCGGAAACGTGCCGCCGAGAAAACTTCGTCAGGCTCGATCACGTCGATCAGATGGTGCGGCGTCTGGGCGAGCGTTGCCGCGTCCGGCTTGGCGGTGCCGATATTCATGTGCCGGTATACCTGGGCCGAATCGACGCTGATGATTTCGCACGGCAGCTCGCGCGCGAGCTCGATCGCGACGCCGGTCTTGCCGCTCGCAGTCGGGCCCATCAACAAAATGGCCGGTGGCCATTTTGCGTGAGTCGTGAGTTGTGAGTCGTGAGGCGCAGAACTCACACCTCACCGGCCTCTCATGAACAGCTTATCCAGTTCGGCAACGCTGATCTGATGCCACGTCGGCCGGCCGTGGTTGCACTGGCCGGAGCGCTCGGTCGCTTCCATCTCGCGCAGCAGCGCATTCATCTCCGGCACGCTCAGCGCGCGGTTGGCGCGCACGGCGGCGTGGCACGCCATGGTCGAGAGCAGCGCGTTCTGGCGCTCGGTGAGCACGCGGCTCGCGCCGAACTCCCGGATCTCGGCGAGCACATCGCGCGCGAGTGCGCCGGCGTCGGCATCCTTCAATGCAACCGGCACGCCGCGCACCGCGAGCGCAGTCGGCGACAGCGCCACGATCTCGAAACCGATGCTGGCGAGCGCGTCGGCATGGTCTTCGGCGGTTGCGACGTCGATGCGCTCGGCATTGAACACCACCGGGATCAGCAGCGGCTGCATCGCAATGCGATCGGCGTCGAGCTGGGTTTTGAGCTTCTCATAGACGATGCGCTCGTGCGCGGCGTGCATGTCGACGATCACCAGACCCTGCGCGTTTTGCGCGAGGATGTAGATGCCGGCGAGCTGCGCCAGCGCATAACCCAGCGCGGGTATCTCTGCGCTTGTTTCCGCCAGCGCGTGTATTTCGCCGCTCGTTCCCGCCAGCGCCGGTATCTCTGCGCCTGTTTCCGCCAGCGCGGGTGTTCCGGCGCTCGTTGCCGCAAACGCAGCGCGTTCGCGACCGAATAGCGTTTCGTAGACCGCCGCCGATTGGGCGACGCCGAGCGGCATGCGGTATTGCGTAGGCGCGTACGAAGCGGCGGCGGGCCCGGCTGGTGCCGCCGCGCCGATGTCGGAGGCGCCGCCGGCGGCCGAGCCGGCGAGGGCGCGGCTCACCGCGTAGAACACGAACTGGTGCAGCGCCTGCGAATCGCGGAAGCGGACTTCGCTCTTGGCTGGGTGCACGTTGACGTCGACGCGTGTAGGGTCGAGATCGACAAACAGCACGAATGCCGGATGGCGGTCATGGTGCAGCACGTCCTGATAGGCCTGGCGCAGCGCGTGGGCGAGCACCTTGTCGCGCACGAAGCGGCCGTTGACGAAACAATACTGGGCGTCGCGCGAGCCGCGTGCCGCCGCGGGCAGGCCCACCAACCCAGTTACCCGCAGCCCGGTGCTTTGCACATCGACCGCAATCGCCGCGGCGTTGAACTCGTCGCCGAGGAGCGCGCCGATACGCTCATCGAGCGGTTGCGGCTTGAGGTGCCATTGCGCGCGGCTATTATGTTGCAGCCTGAATCCCACGTCGGGCCGCGCCAGCGCGATGCGCTTGAAAACTTCGTCGCAATGAGCGTATTCGGTTGCCTCCGACTTGAGAAATTTGCGGCGTGCCGGAGTGTTGAAGTAAAGGTCGTGCACTTCGACGCTGGTGCCGGGGTCGTGCGCCGCGGGCTTGGGATCGGAAATCGTGCCGCCTTCGGCCGCGATCGACCAGGCGTGTTTCGCCTCGCGCCTGCGGCTGGTGAGCGTCAAATTGGAAACCGCGGCGATACTCGCCAGCGCTTCGCCGCGAAAACCGAGGCTGGCGATGCGTTCGAGATCCTCTAGCGTTGCGATCTTGCTGGTGGCGTGACGCGCGAGCGCGAGCGGCAGGTCGTCTTTGCCGATGCCGAAGCCGTCATCGCTGACCTTGAGCAGCTTGGCGCCGCCGCTCGCGAGCTGCACGCTGATCTCGCGTGCGCCGGCGTCGAGACTGTTTTCGAGCAGTTCCTTGAGCGCGGCTGCCGGGCGTTCGATGACCTCGCCCGCGGCGATCTGGTTGATCAGAAGGTCAGGCAGTACGCGAATGTCAGCCATGGAAAATTATAACCGATAGGAACGGAGTTTGATTTACATCAACCCTAAGGCTGGCTGGGATCAGTACAGTGCGCAAGTCATGACGCTCGGTCGCGTCGGTATAATCGGCTGTCAACATCCAGTAGTTATAGTAATAAACAAGGGGGATTCATGCCTCAGGTCATAGGAGTGCCGAAAGAGATAGCCGCGGGCGAAAAACGCGTTGCCACTGTACCCGAAGTCGTTGAAAAACTCATCAAGCTGGGCTTCAAGGTCGCCGTCGAATCTGGCGCAGGGGATGCGGCGAATTGCAGTGACGAATCCTATCGCGCCGCGGGTGCGCAGATCGTCGACAGCGCAGCCAAGTTGTGGGCCACCTCCGACATCGTCTTCAAGGTATGCGTACCAACCGCTGAAGAAGTCGGCCTGATGCACGAGGGTCAGACCCTAATCACCTTTATCTGGCCGGCGCAGAACCCTGAACTGATGCAGCAGTTCGCAGCGCGCAAGGTTACCGTGCTGGCCATCGACTCGCTGCCGCGCATGCTCTCCCGCGCGCAGAAGATGGACGCCCTGACTTCCCAAGCCGGCGTCGCCGGCTACCGCGCCGTCATCGAGGCTGCCAACGCCTTCGGCCGCTTCTTCAACGGCCAGATCACTGCCGCGGGCAAGGTTCCGCCGGCCAAGGTCTTCATTGCCGGTGCCGGCGTGGCCGGACTGGCTGCGATCGGCACCGCCGCCGGACTGGGCGCCATTGTGCGCGCCAATGATACCCGTGCCGAAGTGGCCGACCAGGTCGTGTCGCTCGGCGGCGAATTTGTGAAGGTCGATTATGAGGAAGAAGGCTCCGGCGGCGGCGGCTACGCCAAAGTGATGAGCGAAGGCTTTCAGAAGGCCCAGCGCGAGATGTACGCCAAGCAGGCCAGGGAGGTGGACATTATCATCACCACCGCGCTGATCCCCGGTAAGCCGGCGCCCAGGCTGATTACCGCCGACATGGTGAAGAGCATGAAGCCGGGCAGTGTCATCGTCGACATGGCGGCTGAGCGGGGCGGCAACTGCGAGCTCACCGAGCCGGGCCAGGCGGTGGTGAAGCACGGCGTGACCATCGTCGGCTACACCGATCTGACGAGCCGGCTGGCGAAGCAGTCGTCGACGCTGTACGCAACCAACCTGTTCCGCCTCACCGAGGAATTGTGCAAGACCAAGGACGGGGTCATCAACGTCAATATGGAAGACGACGCGATCCGCGGCCTGACGGTCATCAAGGAGGGCGGGATCACCTGGCCGCCGCCACCCCTCAAGCTGCCGGCGCCGCCGGCAGCCAAGCCCGCGGCGATGCCAGCCAAGGCGCCCAAGCATGGCGAGGCGGGCGCACCCGCATCAGCCACGCGCACCGCGGTCATGTTCGGTATCGCGGCGCTGGCGTTCTGGTTCGTCGGCGCGAATGCGCCGGCGGCCTTCCTTGGCCACTTCACCGTGTTCGTGCTGGCAGTATTTGTCGGCTACATGGTGGTGTGGAACGTGACCCCTGCGCTGCACACACCGCTGATGAGCGTCACCAATGCGATCAGCAGCATCATCGCGATCGGCGCCCTGGTGCAAATCGCGCCGCCGCTGCTCGGCGGTGGCGCGGCTCGGCCGGAGCAGTGGATCCACTGGCTGGCGTGGGTGGGCATCGCGCTCACCGCAATCAACATGTTCGGCGGTTTCGCCGTCACGCAGCGCATGCTGCAGATGTTCCGCAAATAACGGAGACGATCCATGTCTGCAACTCTGGCAACTGCCTCCTATATCGGAGCGACCATACTCTTCATCCTCAGCCTCGGCGGCCTGTCCAATCCGGAGAGCTCCCGGCGCGGCAATCTCTACGGCATGATCGGCATGACCATTGCCGTGCTGGCGACGGTCTCCGGGCCGCACGTCACGTCGGCCGGCTATGCCTGGATCATTGGCGCGATGTTGATCGGCGGCAGCATCGGTCTGTACGCCTCGCGCGTCGTGAGAATGACGCAGATGCCGGAACTGGTCGCGCTGATGCACAGTCTGGTCGGCCTGGCCGCGATGCTGGTCGGCTTTGCCAA
>Ga0082335_1007238_pt1 | contig 13607 bp, 9 predicted proteins | sample Subgrocontami58m_FD_72375 | JGI IMG/M metagenome (GOLD analysis project Ga0082335, IMG submission 72375) | Subsurface groundwater microbial communities from S. Glens Falls, New York, USA - GMW37 contaminated, 5.8 m (SPADES assembly) (version 2) ...
TCCTGCAGCACGCGGCGCACCTGCTGCGCCTGGACCGCGATCGCGCGGTCCAGCTCCACCGTGTCGAACCGGCGCGGCTGCGCCGAGGTCACGCCGAGCTCGCGCGCGAACGGCAGCTCCGCCAGCCGCCGCAGCTTGGCGTCCTCGACGAACAGGGCTTCGAGCTCGCCCTGCAGTCCGATGGCGAGCCGGGCCGCCGCCTCGACGGCCATTCGCGAGAGCGAGCCGGTATCGAGCGCGACGAGGATGCGCTTCGGTTCGCCACGCCGCACCATGTCAGCGCTCCTTGCGGCGGTTTCGGCGCAGGTGCGCGACCTCGGCCGCGGGCTTGCGCAGTGACTGGAACTCGCGCATCCGCAGCGCGACCCGCCCGTTGACCGTGTCCGGATGCGTATCGCCCATGATCTCCGGGTCCCCCGCCGGCACGCCCGTCAACAGCCCGATCGCTTCGTCCACAGTGCGCACCGCGTACACGTGGAATCGCCCGGCCCGCGCGGCCGCGATCACGTCCTCGCGCAGCATGAGGTGATCGACGTTGGATTCCGGAATCACGACGCCCTGATCGCCGGTGAGCCCGCGCGCGGCGCAGATGTCGAAGAAGCCTTCGATCTTCTCGTTCACCCCGCCGATCGCCTGCACCTCGCCCCGCTGGTTGATCGACCCGGTCACCGCCAGCGACTGGCGGATCGGCACGCCCGAGAGCGACGAGAGCAGCGCGCACAGCTCGGCGAGCGACGCGCTGTCGCCCTCGACCTCGCCGTAGGTCTGCTCGAACGTGAGGCTCGCGGAGAGCGAGAACGGCCGCTTTCCCGAAAAGCGCGCGGCTAGGAACGACGAGAGGATCAGCACGCCCTTGGAGTGGATGGCGCCGCCCAGCTGGACCTCGCGCTGGATGTCGATCACGCGGCCTTCGCCGGGGCGCGTGGTCGCCGTGATGCGGGTGGGCGTTCCGAACGCGAAGTGCCCGACCTGGTAGACCGAGAGGCCGTTGATCTGGCCGATCTTCGCGCCGTCGGTGTCGACGAGGATCTCGCCGCGCACCATGGCCTCGCGCATGCGGTTCTGGATCCGGTCGGCGCGGCCGCGCTGCGCCTCGACCGCACGCTCGACGTCCGCCGCGCTGATGCCGGCGCGCTTGTCCCGCCGCGCCCAGTAGTCGGCTTCGGAGAGCATGTCGATCGTCGCGTCCAGGTTGCTCGAGATCTTCTTCGCGTCGCCCGCCAGGCGCGATGCCTGCTCGACGGTGCGCGCCACCGCCTCCCGGTCCAGCGGCAGCAGGTCGTTCTGCCTCGCCACGGTCGCGATCAGCCGCGCGAACATGCCGCTGTTGTTCTCGCTCCTGTCGATCGCCTCCTCGAAGTCCGCGGCCACGCGGAAGAGCTTGGCGAAGTCCGGGTCGTAGGCCTGCAGCAGGTAATAGTAGATGCGCTCGCCGATCAGCACCACCTTGACGTCGAGCGGTATCGGCTCGGGCTCGAGCGAAACCGTCGACACCAGGCCGTACATGTCCGATACCGACTCGATGCGGATCTCGCGGCGCGTGAGCGCGCGCTTGAGCCCCTCCCAGGCGAAGGGCTGCTGGAGCACCTTGAGCACGTCGAGCAGCAGGTAGCCGCCGTTGGCGCGGTGCAGCGCGCCGGCCTTGACGAGGTTGAAGTCGGTGACCAGCGTTCCGAGCTGGGCGATGTGGTCGACGCGGCCGACCAGGTTCTGGAAGGTCGGATGATCCTCCTCCACCACGGGCGAGCCGTCGGGCGCCGAGCGGTCCACCAGCACGTTCACCTGGTAGCGGCGCAGTCCGGACTCCTGCGACATGACGATGCGCATCGGCCCCTGCGCCGCCTCGTCGGCGGGCTTGCGGAAATCGTCGGCGTTCTCCAGCACGTCGTGCTGCACCGACTCGAGGTACTGGACCACCCTGGGCAGGTCGACCCAGCCCTGCTTCAGCTCGTCGGCGACGTGCCCGACCGCGAGCAGCACCATCTCGCGGTTGAGCGCCTTGATGCGCTCGTAGCGTTCCTTGCGCCAGCGCAGGACGTCGCGCACGATCCGCTCCAGCTTGGACTGCAGCCGGGTGATCGTTTCCTCGATGCGGCCCTGCTCTTCCTCGGAGAGCTTCGCGAAATCCTGCGGCGATATCACTTCGCCGTCCTTGAGCGGGGCAAACGAGAATCCCGCCGGCGTGCGCAGCAGCGCGATGCCCTCGCGCTGCGCCTCGGCGCCCAGGTCGGTGAACGCGCGCTCGTGGCGCTCGTTGAATTCCGAATCGACCTGCTCGACCTTGGCCGTGTATTCCTCGCTCTCGAACACCGCGGGAATGGTCGAGCGCAGCTCGTCGACGAGGTGGCGCATGTCCTCGCGCAGCTTCAGGCCGCGGCCTGCAGGCAGCTCGATCGCGATCGGCTGGTGGGAGCGGGCGAAGTTGTTGACGTAGACCCAGTCGGAGGGCTTCTCGGTCCCGCGCGTGCGTTCGGCGAGGGCCTGCTTGACGAGCGTATGCCTGCCGCTGCCTGCCGGCCCCATCACGAACAGGTTGTAGCCGTGGCGCTCGATGCCAACGCCGAACTCGACCGCGGTGAAAGCGCGGTCCTGGCCGACGATCTGCGCGACGTCGGCCAGGTCCGCCGTGGTGGCGAAGTCGAACTGCGCAGGATCGCAGCGGTGGGCGAGCTGGCTCGCGGGCAGTGCGGCGGGAGGATTGTCGTTCTTGGCCATCACGGGCTCCGGCAGGCGTCATCGAAGAGGCGTCGTCGAACGCCACCCTTTCGACTCAAACTACCGCCGGAGGACCGGCACGCATTGACCTGGATCAACCGCTCCCGGCCGCATGTCGGCGGGCGGCGCGCGCGCGGCCTCGCCGCGCGCATCCGATCAGGAGGTCGGGCCGGTGCGCGAATTCAGAACGGAGAACTGCCGGCGCATTCGCGCCGATGCGGACTTGCCGGGGCGCGCAACGTGGCCCGAGGCGACCTCGAGCCACTTGCGGATGCGGTTGGCGTCGCCGATCCGCGAATACTTTCCCCACGAATCGAGCAGCACGATGATCACGGCGCGGCCCGCGAGCGTCGCCTGCATCACGAGGCAGCGGCCGGCCTCGTTGATGAAACCGGTCTTGGACAGGCCGATGTCCCAGGCGCCGCTGCCCACGAGGCGGTTAGTGTTGTGGAAGGCGACCGGCTTGCGCCCGCCGAGATGCACGGCATAGCCGGTGGAAGTCGTGTACTCGCGAATCAGCGGATAGCTGTGCGCGGCGCGAACGAGCGTCGCGAGGTCCTCCGCGGTGGAGACGTTGGTGCTCGACAATCCGGTCGAGTCGTCGAAGTGCGAGCCGCTCATTCCGAGCAGCTGCGCCTTGAGGTTCATCGCGCGCACGAACGCGTCCAGCCCGCCGGGATAGGAGCGCCCGAGCGCCGAGGCGGCCCGGTTCTCCGAGGCCATCAGCGCGAGCCGGAGCAACTCGTCGCGCGTGAGCACCGCCCCGACGCGCAGCCGCGAATGCGAGCCGCGCAGCAGGTCGATGTCGTCCTGGGTGATCTGGATCTTCTCGTCGGGATCGAGGTTCGCGTCGAGCACCACCATCGCCGTCATGAGCTTGGTGATCGAGGCGATCGGCGCGATCGTCGTCGCGTTCTTTCCGTAGAGGATTTCGCCGGATTGCTGATCGAGAACGAGCGCTGCGCTCGATTGCAGCTTGAGCCGCGCGACACGCATTTCATCCGCGTCCGGAACGCCGCGGCCCGCGATCGCGGACCCCATGCCGGCGGCGAGCGCCGCGCCGAACGCTACTGCAACTAACAGATTTCGCAAGCGACCCCCCCTGCCCGGCTGCGGTTCGCGGCAGTTTAACGGCGTGCCGGCCTAATTGCAACAAAAATAACGAGATAGCCGCGACTGTTCATGCAACGCCCTATATTTGCACGCGAAGCCGCGGCCGGTTCCAATTCGCCTCCCATGCTGCCACCGGGCGCAGCCAAGCAATGCCCCGAATACAGCTGTTCTAATCGGCCGTTTCCAGCTCTTCCTGAAGCTGCAGCGCCCACATCGACGCATAGGCCCCCTCGGCGTCGAGCAACTCGCGGTGCGAGCCGCGCTCGATGATGCGGCCGCGGTCCATCACGAGGATCTGATCCGCGTCCATGACGGTGGACAGGCGGTGCGCGATGATCAGCGTGGTGCGCCCCTTGGCGATGCGCTCCAGCTCCGCCTGGATCGCCTTCTCCGACTTGGAATCGAGCGCCGAGGTCGCCTCGTCGAACACCAGGATGTGCGGGTTCTTGAGCAGCGCCCGCGCGATCGCCACGCGCTGCTTCTCGCCCCCCGAGAGCTTCAGGCCGCGCTCGCCGACCGTCGATTCGTATTTCTCCGGCAGGGACTCGATGAAGTCGTGGATGTGCGCCGACATCGCCGCGGCGAACACCTCGTCGCGGCTCGCCGAAGGCCGGCCGTACTGGATGTTGTAGTAGATGGTGTCGTTGAACAGCACCGTGTCCTGCGGGACGATGCCGATCGCCGCGCGCAGCGAGGCCTGGGTGACGTCGCGGATGTCCACGCCGTTCACGCTGATCCTCCCGGTGTTCACGTCGTAGAAGCGGAACAGCAGCCTCGCCAGCGTCGACTTGCCCGCGCCGCTCGCGCCGACCACCGCCACGGTCTTGCCCGAGGGGATCTCGAAACTCACGTCCTCGAGGATGCGCCGCCTGCCGTCGTAACCGAAGCACACGCGCTCGAAGCGGATCACCGCGCGGCTCGCGTCGAGCGCGGCCGCGCCGGGCTTGTCCTCGACCTCGCGGTTCTCCTTCAGCAGCCGGAACATGCGCTCGATGTCGGCCAGCGACTGCTTGATCTCGCGGTAGACGACGCCGAGGAAGTTGAGCGGGATGTAGAGCTGGATCAGGAACGCGTTCACGAGCACGAGGTCCCCGAGCGTCATGCTGCCGTTCGCCACGCCGACCGTCGCGCGCCACATCACCAGCGTCACCCCGACCGCGACGATGCCCGACTGGCCCACGTTGAGCGCGGAGAGCGAGGTCTGCGACTTCACCGCGGCGCCCTCGTAGCGGCGCAGGTTCTCGTCATAGCGGCGCGCCTCGTGCTCCTCGTTGCCGAAGTACTTGACCGTCTCGTAGTTGAGCAGCGAGTCGATCGCGCGGCTGTTCGCGCGGGAATCCTGCTCGTTCATCTGCCTGCGGAACTTGGTGCGCCACTCGGTGACCGCCACGGTGTAGGTGATGTAGCCCGCGAGCGTCGTCCCGGTGATGATCGTGAACCACGCGTCGTACTTCACCAGCATGATGCCGATGACCAGGCCGATCTCGACCAGCGTGGGGAAGATGCTGTACAGCGCGTATCCGAGCAGGCTCGAGATCGCGCGCGAGCCGCGCTCGATGTCGCGCGACACCCCGCCCGTCTGGCGCTCCAGGTGGAAGCGCAGCGCGAGCGAATGCAGGTGGCGGAAGACCTTGAGCGCGACGCGGCGCACCGCGCGGTATTCCGCCTTGGCGAACACCAGCTCGCGCAGCTCTGTGAACAGCGTCGTCGAGGTGCGCAGCGCGCCGTAGGCGAGCACCAGTGCGAAGGGCGCCACCGCAGCCGCGCGAACGCCCGAGAGCGAGTCGACGATTTCCTTCATGATGAGCGGCACGCCGACGTTGGCGAGCTTGGCCGCCACGAGGCACGCGAACGCGAGCAGCACGCGCCCCTTGAACTCCAGCAGGTAGGGCAGCAGGCTCGCGAGCGCGCGCCACTCGTTGCCGTTTGCCCCGGCCGCGGTGCGCACCTGGGGCGGCGCGCCGATGGATGATTCGTGACGACGCATGGTGGGGCAAGTTTAACAGGCCGTCGAGGATCCGCAGGTCCGCGCGTCGTATCGCGCGAGTCGCCCGCGTGCGGCATAATCCGCTTCAAATTCGCTGCGAACCGGCCGATAATTCTTCGATGAACCTGCAAAGTCCCGAACGCGATGCGCGAACCCATTGACGCGGGATTCGATTTCGAAGCCTGGGCGAAGCTGGCGAAGGACGACCCGGAGGCATTCGAGCGCCGGCGGCTCGAGGAGATCCGCAAGCTGATCGACGCCCGCCCCGACCTTCGCCATCGCCTCGAGGGCCTGCAATTCCGCATCGACGCCGAGCGCAAGCTCGCGCGCACGCCGCTCAAGGCCTGCCTGCGGATGTCCACGCTGATGTGGGAGAGCTTCTACGATCTGAAGGACCAGCTCGACGGGCTGACCGCCGGCGTGCGGGGGACGGCGGCGTTGACGCCGGCAACGCCGGCGGCCCGCCCGGCCGATGTCATTCCGCTGCGCAAGCCTGCAAAGTCGGACGATAGTTCGCAATAAATCATGTAGTTGAAGTCGAGGCCGGCCCGGCCTTGACATTCGCTTGCGCGGGCGTATCATTCAAACGTTCGTTTGAATTCTGGGCAACGATGACTGTCAGCCGATCGCCGGAAGCCAAAGTCGCCGGCGCGACGCGCGAGCGCATCCTGAACGCGGCGGAAACCCTGTTCGTGGAACAGGGCTTCGACGCCACCTCGCTGCGGCAGATCACCGCGAGCGCGGGCGCCAACCTCGCCTCGGTCAACTACCATTTCGGCTCCAAGGAAGCGCTGGTGCGCGAGGTGTTCGACCGGCGCCTGCGCGTCATCAACGCCGAGCGGCTCGCCGAGCTCGACGAGGCTGAATCGGAGGCCGGCGACCGGCCGCTCGCGCCCGAAAAGCTGATCGAGGCCTTCCTGCTGCCGGTGCTGCGCATGAGCAAGGACCGCACGCGCGGCGGCCACGCCTTCATCCGCCTGCTCGGCCGCGCCTACACCGAACCCACCGAGACGGTGCGCAAGCTCCTCGCCGAGGAGTACGTCGAGGTGCTCGAGCGCTTCAAGCGGGCGCTGCTGCGCGCGCTGCCCGAGCTGCCGGAGAAGGAGCTCGTCTGGCGCGTGCACTTCGCGCTGGGCGCGATGTCCTACGCGATCGCCGGCGCCGACTCGGTGCAGCTGATCGCGAGCTACGAAGTGCGCGACACAGACAACGTCGACTCGATCCTGCAGCGCATCGTGCCCTTCATCGTCGCCGGGCTTTCCGCTCCGGTGAGCGCCTCAACGCCGCGTTCCGAACGCCGGGCCGCCTGACACCTTCCCGAAGGATGTTCCCATGACCACCCTGATCCTCGTCGCACTGCTCGCCGCCGTCGTGGCGATCTTCGCCTTCGCGCCGTTCAGGCGCACGCTCGTCAGCGCTCCGCTGCTCGCCGCGTTCAAGCGCATCCTCCCGCCGATGTCGCAGACCGAGCAGGAGGCCATCGACGCGGGCACCGTCTGGTGGGACGGCGAGCTGTTCTCGGGCCGCCCCGACTGGTCGAAGCTCGCCGCGTATCCGCAGCCGGTTCTCACGCCCGAGGAGCAGGCGTTCCTCGACAACGAGACCGAGCAGCTGTGCGCGATGGCGAGCGACTGGGAGACCTACCAGGTCCACAACGATCTCCCGCCGCACGTCTGGCAGTTCGTCAAGGACAAGGGCTTCCTCGGGATGATCATTCCGAAGCGCTACGGCGGCAAGGAATTCTCCGCCTACGCGCATTCCCAGGTCGTCACCAAGCTCGCCACGCGCTGCGGCGCCGCGGCCGTGCACGTCATGGTGCCCAATTCGCTCGGGCCCGCCGAGCTGATCCTGCACTACGGCACCGACGAGCAGAAGAGCCATTACCTGCCGCGGCTCGCGAAAGGGCTGGAGATCCCCGCGTTCGCGCTCACCAATCCGCACGCGGGGTCCGATGCCGCGGCGATCCCCGACTTGGGCGTCGTGTGCCGCGGCCTGTGGGAGGGCCGCGAGATCGTCGGCATGCGCGTCACCTGGGACAAGCGCTACATCACCCTCGGCCCCATCTGCAGCGTGCTCGGGCTCGCGTTCCGGCTCTACGATCCCGAGCACCTGCTCGGCGCGAAGGAAGACCTCGGCATCACCTGCGCGCTCGTGCGCACCGACACCCCCGGCGTCGACATCGGCCGGCGCCACATGCCCTTGAACGCGGTGTTCCAGAACGGGCCCACGACGGGCCGCGACGTGTTCATGCCGATCGACTGGATCATCGGCGGCCCCGCGATGGCCGGGCAGGGCTGGCGCATGCTCATGGAGTGCCTGGCCGCGGGCCGCTCGATCTCGCTCCCCTCCACCTCCTGCGGCTACTCCAAGCTCGCGGTGCGCGCCACCGGCGCCTACGCGCGCGTGCGCAGCCAGTTCAAGACCCCGATCGGCCGGTTCGAGGGCATCGAGGAGCCCCTCGCGCGCATGGGCGGGAACCTCTACATGATGGACGCCGCGCGCATGCTCACCGCGTCGGCCGTCGACATGGGGGAGAAGCCCTCGGTCGTCTCGGCGATCGTGAAGTACCACCTCACCGAGCGCGGCCGCATCGTCGTCAACGACGCGATGGACATCCTCGGCGGCAAGGGCATCTGCCTGGGGCCCTCCAATTTCATGGGCCGCGCCTACCAGCAACTGCCGGTCGCGATCACGGTCGAGGGCGCGAACATCCTCACGCGCAGCCTGATCATCTTCGGCCAGGGCGCGATCCGCTGCCATCCCTACGTGCTCGCCGAGATCGGGGCCACGCGCGAACCCGACCGCAGGAAGGCGGTGCGCGATTTCGACACGGCCCTGTTCGGCCACATCGGCTTCGCGCTCTCCAACGCGGTGCGCGCGTTTGTGCTCGGCATCACCGGCTCGCAGTGGTCGCACGTGCCCGAGGTCGCGCCCGAGACGCGCCGCCACTACCAGAAGCTCACGCGCTTCTCCGCGGCCTTCGCCTTCCTCGCCGACGTGTCGATGCTCGCGCTGGGCGGCGACCTGAAGCGGCGCGAGAAGCTCTCGGCGCGCCTGGGCGACGTGCTCTCGCTCATGTACCTGTGCTCGGCCGCGCTCAAGCGCTACGAGTCCGACGGCCGCCAGCAGTCCGACCTGCCGCTGCTGGAATGGTCGGTCTGGGACGCGATGTTCCGCGCCCAGAACGCGATCGAGGGCGTGCTCTCCAACTATCCGAACCGGCTGATCGCCTGGTTCCTGCAGCGGATCCTCTTCCCGCTCGGACGCCCGTACGCCGTGCCCTCGGACGAGCTGGGGCACCGGGTGGCGCGGCTGCTGATCGCGCCCTCGAGCACGCGCGACCGCCTCACCGCGGGCATGCACCTGCCGCGGAGCGAGAGCGAGCCGATCGGCTGCATCGAGGCGGCGCTGGAGGCCGCGATCAAGGCCGAGCCGATCGAGCAGAAGATGCGCGCCGCGCAGAAGGCCGGCGCGCTCGGAGGCGCGCGTTCCGAGGCGCTGGCGGACGCCGCGCTCGTCGCGGGCGTCATCTCCGCCGACGAGCACGCGCAGCTCGAGCGCGCCGCGAGGTTGCGCAACGAGGTGATCCGCGTCGACGATTTCCCGCAGGACTTCGGGCAGTCCGAGCTCGCGCGGCCGGCGGCGCAGCGCGCCGCGGCCTGATTCCGGAGGCAGGCCATGGCTCAACCGATCTACATCGTCGACGGCGCGCGCACGCCGTTCCTGAAGTCGCGCAACCGGCCCGGGCCCTTCGCCGCAAGCGACCTCGCGACCGCCGCGGGCCGCGCGCTGCTCATGCGCCAGCCCTTCGCGCCCGGGGAACTCGACGAGGTGATCCTCGGCTGCGCCGCGCCCTCGGTGGACGAGGTCAACATCGGGCGCGTCGCCGCGCTGCGCATGGGCTGCGGCCTGAAAGTGCCCGGCTGGACCGTGATGCGCAACTGCGCGAGCGGCATGCAGTCGATCGACTCGGGCATCGCCAACATGATCGCGGGGCGCTCCCAGCTCGTGCTCGCGGGCGGGGTCGACGCGCTCTCGCGCGCGCCGCTGCTGTATTCGGAAAAGATGGTGCTGTGGTTCTCGAGCTTCATGACCGCGAGGACGCCGCTGCAGAAGGCCGGCATGTTCCTCAAGCTGAGCCCCGCGCAGCTGCTCACGCCGGTGATCGGCATCATGAAGGGCCTGACCGATCCGATCGTCGGCCTGCTGATGGGACAGACCGCGGAGAACCTCGCCTGGCGCTTCGGCATCACGCGGACCCAGATGGACGAGTACTCGGCGCGCAGCCATGCGCGCGTCATCCGTTCGCAGGAGAACCACTGGCTCGATGCCGCGCACGACGACCTCGCCGCCGAGGTGGTGCCGCTGTACGACGCGGAAGGCAACCTCTACGCCGAGGACGACGGCGTGCGCAAGGACTCCACCGCGCAGAACCTCGCGAAGCTGAAGCCCTTCTTCGACCGCAAGTACGGCAGCGTGACCCCGGGCAACTCCTCGCAGATCACCGACGGCGGCGCGTGGCTGCTGCTCGCCAGCGAGGAGGCGGTCAAGCGCCACGGCCTGGAGCCCCTCGGCCGCATCCTCGATTCGCAGTGGGCGGGGCTCGACCCGGCGCAGATGGGCCTGGGGCCCGTGCACGCCGCGACGCCCATCCTCAGGCGCCACGGCCTGGGGCTGAACGATCTGGACGCCTGGGAGATCAACGAGGCCTTCGCCGCGCAGGTGCTCGGCTGCCTCGCCGCGTGGAAGGACGACAAGTACTGCCGCGAGGAGCTGGGCCTCGATCGGGCGATGGGCGAGCTCGACCCGGAGAAGCTGAACGTCGACGGCGGCGCGATCGCCCTGGGCCATCCCGTGGGCGCCTCGGGCACGCGCATCGTGCTGCACCTGCTGCACGTGCTCAAGCGCTCGGGCGGCAAGCGCGGCATCGCCTCGATCTGCATCGGCGGCGGCCTGGGCGGCGCGATGCTCGTCGAGGCGCTGTAGGCCGGACCGGGCGCGCGCGCCATGACGCAGGCCGATTTCGAGCGCGTGTTCGAGGTCCGTTGGGCCGACCTCGACCCCAACCGGCACCTGAGGAACACCGCCTACAGCGACTACGCCACGCACGCGCGCTTCAGCGTGCTGATCGCGCACGGCTTCACACCCGCGCGCTTCGAGGAGCTCGCGTTCGGCCCGGTCGTCTTCCGCGAAGAGACCCGCTTCCTGCGCGAAGTCGCGATGGGCGACAGGGTCACGATCGACGTGACCGTCGCCGGGCTTTCGGCCGACTGCTCGCGCTGGAGAATCCAGCACCACGTGCATCGTGCCGACGGATCGGTCGCCGCCGTGGTCACGCTGGAGGGCTCGTGGCTCGACCTGAAGACGCGCAAGCTCACCGCGCCTCCCGCGGAGCTGGGCGAGCTGTTCCGGAAGATGCCGAAGACCCCGGACTTCGAAGAATTCTAGAAGAGGAATCATGACGCAAGCGTACAGGCACTGGAAGCTCGAAACCGACCGCGACAACATCGCGTGGCTGACTTTCGACAAGGCGGAGTCCTCGACCAACACGCTCTCGGGCGAGGTGATCGCGGAGTTCTCCGCGCTGCTCAACGCGCTGCGCGTGCAGAACCCGCGCGCGCTCGTCATCCGCTCGGGCAAGCCCTCGGGCTTCATCGCAGGCGCCGACGTCGAGGAGTTCACCCAGGTGACCTCGACCGAGGAGGCGCTCGCGATCGTGCGCCGCGGCTGGGACGTGATGAACGCGCTCGCCGCGCTGCCCTTTCCGACCGTTGCGCTCGTGAACGGCTTCTGCATGGGCGGAGGCCTGGAGCTCGCGCTCGCCTGCCGCTACCGCATCGCGGTCGATCAGCCCGGCACGCGCTTCGCGCTTCCCGAGGTGATGCTCGGCATCCTGCCGGGCTGGGGCGGCGTGAAGCGCCTGCCGCGCGTGGTCGGCCCGACCGCCGCGCTCGACATGTTGATGACCGGCAGGAGCGTCGACGCGCGCCGCGCGAAAAAGATGGGCCTGGTGGACGCGAGCGTCCCGCCGCGCGTCATGGACTCGAGCGCGCGCATCATCGCGCTCGAGGCGCCCGCGCCGCGCAGGCTGCCGTTCCTGCAATCGATGATGAACACGCCGGCGCTGCGCCCGCTCGTCGCGCGGATGGCGCGCAGGCAGCTCGCGGCGAAGGCGCCACGCGAACACTACCCCGCGCCGTACGCGATCCTCGAGCTGTGGGAGAAATACGACGGCGACCCGTTCGCGCCGCCCCCGGGCGACCCCGCCTCGGTGGCGACGCTCGCCGAGGGCGAGACCGCGCGCAATCTCATCCGCATCTTCTTCCTGCAGGAGCGCATGAAATCGCTCGGCAAGGAATCCGGCTTCGCGGCGAAGCGCGTGCACGTGGTGGGCGCGGGCGTCATGGGCGGGGACATCGCCGCCTGGTGCGCGATGCGCGGCCTCACGGTCACGCTGCAGGACCGCGACGCGCAGGCGCTCGTCCCGGCGATGAAGCGCTCGCACGCGCTGTTCAAGCGGCGGCTGCGCGACGCCCGGCTCGTGCGCGACGCCTCCGACCGCCTGATTCCCGACGTGGCCGGCGACGGCGCGCGCCGCGCCGACGTGATCATCGAGGCGATCTTCGAGAACCTCGAGGCGAAGCGCGCGCTGTTCGCGAAGCTCGAGGCCGCGGCGAAGCCCGGCGCGATCCTCGCGACCAACACCTCCAGCCTGAAGCTCGCCGACGTGAGCGCGAACTTCAAGGACCCGTCGCGGCTGGTGGGCATCCATTTCTTCAACCCGGTGCCGCAGATGCAGCTCGTCGAGATCGTCTCGGGCGACACGACCGACCGCGGAGCCGCGAACGACGCCGCGGCCTTCGTGCGCTCGATCGACAAGCTGCCGCTGCACGTCAAGGACTCCCCCGGCTTCCTCGTCAACCGCGTTCTGGGCCCGTATCTCAACGAGGCGCTGCGCATGATCGACGAGGGCACCGCGCCCGAGACGCTCGACGCCGCGATGACTCAGTTCGGCATGCCCATGGGGCCGATCGAGCTCGCCGACACCGTCGGCCTGGACATCTGCATGGCCGCCGGCAAGGCCCTGGCGGCCGGCTCGCCGACCGCTTCCATGACCTCGGCGGGCGCGGCCGAGCCGCCGAAGAAGCTCGCGCAGCTCGTCGCCGCGGGAAACCTCGGCAAGAAGACCGGCCGCGGCTTCTACGCCTGGCAGGGCGGCAAGCCGAAGAAAGGCGCCGCGGGCGCGGTGACGCCGCAGCTCGTCGAGCGCCTGGTCACGCCGTACCTCAGGGAAGCACAGGCCGCGGTCGCCGAGGGCATCGTCGCCGACGCCGACCTCGCCGACGCCGGGCTCATCTTCGGCACCGGCTTCGCGCCGTTCACGGGCGGGCCGCTGCACTATCTCGCCGCGAAGAAGGCCTCCTGACCATGTCCGGGAAAGTGAGCCTGCCCGAGGGCCGCGCGCCGACGCTGCGCATGGTGCCGATGCCCGCCGACGCGAACCAGCACGGCGACATCTTCGGCGGCTGGATCATGGCGCAGGTCGACATCGCGGGCGGGGTGATCGCCTCGCAGCGCGCGCGCGGCCGCGTGGGCACCGTGGCGGTGAACGCGTTCCTGTTCAAGCAGCCGGTCTTCATCGGCGACGTGCTGTCCTTCTACGCCGATGTGGTGCGCGTGGGCAACACCTCCATCACCGTCAGCGTCGAGGTGTACGCGCAGCGCAATCCCGCCGACATCGAGGTCGTGAAGGTCACCGAGGCCACGCTCACCTACGTCGCGATCGGCCCCG
>Ga0082335_1007240_pt1 | contig 13605 bp, 20 predicted proteins | sample Subgrocontami58m_FD_72375 | JGI IMG/M metagenome (GOLD analysis project Ga0082335, IMG submission 72375) | Subsurface groundwater microbial communities from S. Glens Falls, New York, USA - GMW37 contaminated, 5.8 m (SPADES assembly) (version 2) ...
CTTTTGTTGGTCATCTATATAGTACCTCCGAAAGTGAAACGTAATGCCTTTTCAATACGCTCCAGATGGATTGTAGTACGTTGACTTTAACCTTACTTTCGGAGGTACTGCCTATAAGCTATTGATTCTTCATAGCCCTAAGTATTTTGACTCTGGATTCTGTAGAAGGATGTGTGCTAAAAAGCCCTGCCAAATTGCCGGCTCTAAACGGGTTTATTATAAATAAGTGCGCTGTGGATGAATTGCCTGATATGGGCTTGGATTTGGCAGAAGCGCTTATTTTTTCCAGCGCGTCTGCAAGTTTCAATGGATCTGCCATCATTGCTCCTGTTTTGTCTGCGCCATATTCCCTGTTTCTTGATATTGCCAATTGTATAAGCATTGCAGCTAAAGGGGCAAGAATAAAAAGGAAGACAAAACTTAAAGGATGCCTTTCTTCATCACTTCCAAAGTAAAAAGCATAGGCAAGCCATGAAACTGCGCCGGCCATGGTTGCAGCCATTGTTGACACTAATGTATCTCTATTTTTAATGTGAGAAATTTCATGCGCCAAAACTCCTTCAATTTCTGCATCTTTTAATGTGTCCACTAGCGCTTGTGTGACAGCGATAGCAGAATGTTTAGGGCTGCGGCCGGTTGCAAAAGCATTTGGGACATTCATGCTGACAATGTAAAGAGGCGGTGTTGGTATTTCCGCTTTTTTTGCTAATCTGTCTACCATATCCTGAATTTTTTTGTTGTCGTATTTTTTTGCCTTGTAAATCTTGAGAACAAACTTGTCTGAGTACCAGTATGAGGCAACATTGAGCAATAAAGCTAAGGCAAAGGCTATTGACGCTCCAGCTATGCCTGCAAATACATAACCTACAAGCAGGAATATTGCTGTAAGCGTTCCTAGTAATAATGCTGTACGAAAAACTGAACCCATTGTACATCCCTTTCTTTTAAGAAAGGTCTCTACGAAACCCCAAAGAATAGAAGTCTTGTAGAACCTTTACATCAAGAATATTATTTATCTATTAATATTCGCTTGTATTTTTCCGACCAGTCTATCTTTCCGGCAGAATATTTAATTCTTTGTTTTGGGTTTTTTATTAGTTTTGTGATTAAAGCTGCAATGGCTTTTGGGGTTTTCTTGCTGGAATCTATTTCAATTATTTCTTTTTTTCCATGCTTTTCAATAGCTTCTGCGATAATTATGTCCAGAATTTCTGCTTCTATATTTTCTTTGACTTTTGCAGCAGGCCATTTTCTTCTTTGCAGGCGCTTTTTTAGGACAACAGGATTTGTTCTTAGAATTATTATAATTTCAGAATCCAAGAGATGAGAAAGATGGCCTTCAAGCAGTATTGGGAATTGTTTATTTTTTATTGCGCCTTTTACAGCTTTCTGAAGCAGTTTTGAGTCAACAACAAGCGATTTTCTTTTTTTATCATACTGGAACGGCAATTTTCTGGCAATTATTTTGAGGTCTACTACATCTGCATTAAGCATCCTTGACAGCTCTTTTGCTACAACTGTTTTTCCAGTTCCTGGCGTGCCGGAAATTGATATCAGCATAAATATAACATATGTGCGATATTTTTAATACTGTTTACCTTTCCATAGAAACTGCTTTTATTTGGCATAGTTCTCGTAAGCCATATTTTCCATGCTCCCTTCCGATTCAATATTTCCTTTTTTTTAAGACTGCTTTGAATTATGCATGTCTATAGCAAACCAACAAAACAATCCGTACATGTTTGTTGGTTTGCTAGATGAGAGGCAAATAAATTATATCTTTGCTATTTATTTGCCTCGCTATAACTATTCATCTTTACTTTTTATAAGTTGCATTTTATTGTTAGATATGAAATCTGTTACGCAGCTTTCATTCAGACTGTATAGGTGACTAGAATGAAATCTGTTACGCAGCTTTCATTCAGACTGTATAGGTGACTAGAATGAAATCTGTTACGCAGCTTTCATTCAGACTGTATAGGTGACTAGAATGAAATATCGCGAGATTAAGGGCTTCAAAGTAAGCGAAGTAGGCATGGGGTGCTGGGCTATAGGCGGCAATCAGTTTGGCAATTCTTACGGTCCTACTGATGATGCTGAAAGCCTGAAAGCTGTCAAGAAAGCTGTAGAGCTTGGGTGCAATTTTTTTGACACAGCTGACGTCTATGGCCATGGGCATAGCGAGGAACTTCTTGGCCTTGCGCTCAATAAAATAAGAGATAAGGTTGTTATTGCGACAAAGGTTGGCGGGGCTTACATATATAATGACCCACGCTGGGGACATGTTAATTTTTCACCTGAATATATTCAGTTTGCATTTGAACAAAGCCTTCATAGACTTAAGACAAGCTATATTGATATTTACCAATTGCACAATCCTTCTCTAAAAATGATAAAGGAAGGAGAGGTTTTCAAGCCTTTGAGAAAGCTTCAGAAAGAGGGCAAGGTAAAACTTGTAGGTGTTTCTGTGCATACTTTGGACGAAGGTGTTGCTGCACTTGAACATGTGGATGTCATCCAGTGTGTGTTTAATATGATCGACCCCAAAAATTATGAGCTTCTTGAAAGCGCAAAGAGAATGGGCATTGGAATTATAGTAAGAGAACCCTTGGCAAATGGATTTCTTTCCGGGAAATATAACATGGAAAGCAAGTTTGAAGCTGGTGACATACGAAGCAGGATGCCTCAGCAGTATATAGAAGAGCTTACAGCTTTGGTTGAAGAGATAGAAGACAGATTCAAACACAGGTTATCAAAAGAAACATTGTCACAAATAGCTTTGCGATATATTTTGATGTTTGATTCTGTGTCTACTGTAATACCTGGTGCTAAAACAGAATGGCAGGCAGAGCAAAACATGAAAGCTTCTGACATTCCTGCACTGACAAACGAAGAGATGGCCATTTTGGGAAGCTAGATGTTTATAAGGTTAGGAATAAAATATCTAAATATGAAAGAGGAAACTAAAAATTGGCTGAAACAAGCAAAAGAAGACTATGATGTGGCTGAATTTAATTTTAAAGGTAAAAAATATAAGGCAGCTGCATTCTATTCGCAACAGGCTGCGTAAAAAGCATTAAAATCTGTATTGCTTGAAAGAACAGGTAAAATAAGGAAAATACATGACTTAGTTGAATTAGGAAAGGACACAGGAGTTCCAGACAATGTTCTAGATGAAGTAAAAGAGTTATAGTGAGCCAAATAAATAACAACGGCATAATTTATTTGCCTCCCATCTATCTAACCAACAAACATGTCGGGATTCTTTTGTTGGTTAGCTATAACTCTTGCTTACATTTATACACATTATCCTGATGTTAAGAATGATCCTGACTTTAAGGAAAAAGTTTCTAATTTTTTAATAGTTTCAAAGGAGGTATTAAAATGGGCAGAAAAAAATCTATCTTAGACGAATTAAAAATATTCAAAAGGAATGTTAACAAAGATGTTCCGGTTGAAAAAATGATACTATTTGGAAGCAGGACTAAGGGCAAAACGGGAAGGGACACTGATGTCGACCTTATAATAGTCAGCCCAAAATTCAGGAGGCTGAATTTTTTTAAAAGGGGCGCAAAGATGTACGACTATTGGAACTTGAGGTACCCAGTCGACTTTCTCTGCTATTCGCCTGAGGAATTTGAAAGGCAAAGAAAAAGGATTACAATAGTAAAACAGGCTGTTGAAGAGGGAATAGAAATATAATTTTTACGCTATAACTCCTTTTCTATGTACCACAAAACCTTTCCATACTGCTTGAATTCATCATATTTGTCTTTTTTGGGAACTCTTTGAAATCCATTTCTTAGATAGAATTCTGGCGCTCTTTTACCGCGCTTGTTGACAAATGTATAATATTTTTTGCATTTCTTTGATTTTAGAAATTTTTCAGCTGTTTGCATAAGCATTTTGCCGATGCCCTTTCCAATAAAATTTGTATCCAAGTAAAACCTGCGTAATTCTCCTAAATTTTTTGATTTTACACTTACATGAATAAAACCAATTATTTCTTTGTTCTTTTCAACAACTAGAAAGCAACCGCGTCCTGCTTTTACCTCTTCTAAAGACTTCCACAAACTTTTATCAGAATAATAAATATCTAGAATTTCAGCCATTTTCTGAGTGTTTAGACGCTTTTGCGTCGGTTCATTTAGCAGGTAATTGTATGAATAGTACCACCCTTTCAACGCAATCTCATGAACTCTTTCAAAGTCCTTTTTTCTTAGACTTCTGAACTTTAGACTTGAGGACATTGGTTTGTTTTTTAGGTTTTGTTTTTTCATTATTATGGTAAGCCAAGTGCTTAACCGCATTTGGTTTAACTGCCAAAGCAATGCCTAGCAGAGCAACAATGTAGCCGACATAGTTTGGAGCATTGGTTATCACAAGATAGGCTCCAAAAACTATAACAAATATTCCTACAACATGCATGTTGATTTTAGTTTTTTTGGTCATTTATTTCCTTTCTTTTGCTAAGCTTATATACGTCTCGGCATTTTTTCTAAGATTTTTTATTTCTTCTTCCGTTAACTTTCTTATAACCTTACCTGGAACTCCAACAACAAGCGAGCCTTCTGGAATTATTTTATTCTCCGTTACAACTGCCCCTGCGCCTATCAGGCAATTTTTTTCTATTACACAATTATTGAGCAGGATTGCACCCATTCCTATTATGCAGTTATCCTTTATTGTTGCTGAGTGGACTATTGTGTTGTGGCCAATAGAGACATAATCTCCAATAATCACATCTTGTCCTGGGTCCCCATGTATTGTAGCATTGTCCTGAACATTTGAGAATTCGCCTATGATTATTTTTGAATTGTCACCCCTTATTACAGCACATGGCCATACGCTGGAATTTTTTCCTATTTCAACATCACCTTCTATAACAGCACTCCTATGAACAAAAACATTTTGATGGATGCTCATACATTCAATTCTTAGTTATCTTTTTATCTAGAACAGTGATGCGAAGAAGTTGGCTATTGAAGCAAAGAAATCAATAATGAACTGCAGTGGATTTTTGCCTAATGCAGAAGGATCAAAAATTTGGATCGTTTTTGACGTTGTTGCTATAGAGTTTCCTATGGCTGATGCTGATATTTGCTTCTGCCCTGCTGTTGCGGTTGTTACATTAAAGAAAATAGTTTTCTGTTCATTGTTACCCAATGAAATAAACTTTTCATTCAATGCACCATCAAAATCCAGCCTTACTGTCAGGCTTTTTGCATCCAGAAGATTTTTAACAGTGACTAAAATTATGATAGGGCTGGTTATCGTTGCATTTTTTGGGGCATCTAGCGATATTTCAAACTCTTTTTTTTCAACTACAGAAACTGTTTTAGCTGCCAATGAGTTTTCTGATAAAAGAGAAAAGTTGTATTTCCCTGGCTTGTTTATTGATAAATCCCATTCTGAAAAATCATGTGTGCCATATGTTGGCGAATAAAATACAAAGTTTGAGTCTTCTGATGAGCGAAGTGTGAATAGTTCATTTACACCAACAACATCTGGGCCTGATATAAATAAATTTTTCTGCGGTTCATGCCCTTCCACGGCTATTTGTATTGTTTTTTCTGAACCTAGCTGGTCGAAAATTGTTATAGGGCATGTATAAGGTGAATTCTGCTTAGAAACTTCTTCCAAAAACCAAACTACTTCTGAGCTTCTGGAAGTGCAGGAAAATATTATTTGTTCAGAGTCTACGACCTTGAAAACAGATTCTTTGCTTGAATCAACACATGTTGATATTTTGATGTTGTTTATGAGGCATGTATCAGCCGCGATTTTTGCTCTAATGAACGCTGCGCCATTAAACGGTATTTTTTCAGAACTTTCAACCTCCAATTGTGTAATATTGGATTTTTTTATTTCTACTATGTTTATGGTGTCTGAGTACAAATCGCCTGTTGCACTGCCAGTATCTGCTTCAAGAGACCCGCGCTTCCATTTTATTGCGCCTGTTCCATAATATGTAAGTATATCTTCTTGTGCATCGTCTGGAAGGCTCGCTGTTTTTATGTGGGTAGCGTCCAGGTACCCGCCTTCAAGCCAAGTAGGATCAAATGGAACCCATGTGCCATCTGTTGAAAGAACTTCAACCCATGTATGGCCAATAAGCCTGTCGTCCACGACGCTGTATGCATAGCCTGTCACATAGCGTGTTGGAATTCCTGCAGCGCGCAGCATGGCTGTTAGTAAATTGGCATGCTCTACACAAACGCCTTTTTTGTTTTGCAAAACCCAGTCGCTGCTTTTTCTTTGTCCAACCATGGAGATGTCATATTCAAGCAGTTTGTAAACTTCCGCCGTCATGTCAGCGACTCTTTGCCATGACTTGTCATAAGGAAAAGCAAATTTTCTTATGTTATCATCAATTACAATAGATTTTGTTGCTTGTAAGAATGAATTGTCAGGAGAAGTTGTTTCCACATTTGCTGTAAGCATAAATTTCTTGGCTGTGTTTTTAACAGTTGTCGTGATCTTGTACTTAACAATGCCAGAAGGCTGTTTCCATTTTATCAGCACCTTTTTGTTTCCATATTGGTCATAAATGTATTCGTGTGTAGATTCTCCGTCTGCTTCTATTAATTGTGATAGAACCCCTTCCTGAGATATATATAATGTCAAGTTTGCCCTCTCTATAGAGCCCAGGATCTCCAAAGATCCCTGCTGAATTATATTAACAGTTATTTCTGAAATTGTCTTAGGATTTATTTCTCCTTCAACTTGTATTCTTGCATGCGCTATAGGAAGCAAAATTATTACAATTATTGCAATTAGAAATATTTTTTTCATAATGTATTATTGCTCCTGTGTTTTAATAATTGTTTTTTCAGAATATTGTGAATTCTTTATTAAAAGCTTCAGCTGTTATTATGTGAATGGAGTTAGAAAATAAAGGCGGCACCATTTCACACAATGATTCTTCTGCATTTCAGGCAATATGGACAGAAAAATACAGGCCTAAAAAGCTGAAAGACATAGTGGGACAGAAGCAGATTATAGAAAAATTGTCGTCCTTTGTCCAAAAAAAATCGCTTCCACACTGCTTGTTTGCAGGATCTGCTGGAGTGGGGAAAACTACAGCTGCCTTATGCTTGGCAAATGGATTTTTTGAAAATCAATGGCATTCTAATTTCTTAGAGCTTAACAGTTCTGATGAGCGCGGAATAGATACAATTAGAGTTAAAGTCAAAGATTTTGCAAGAACAATGCCAATCAATGGACTCTTTAAGATAGTTTATCTTGACGAAGCTGACTCTTTGACAAAAGATGCGCAACATGCACTTAGAAGAACAATGGAAAGTTATGCGCATCTGTGTCGTTTTATTTTATCTGTTAACTATTCAGGCAAAATAATACCCCCGATTCAGAGCAGGTGCGCTGTATTTAGATTTTCATCTTTGAAAAAAGAAGATGTTGTAGAGGCTATCAGAGACATCGCGCAAAAAGAAAATGTAAACATAGATGACAAAGCGCTGGAAGCAATTTTCACCATGTCAGAAGGGGACATGAGAAAGTCTATTAATATACTTCAGATGGCTGCCGCATCCCAGAATTTAAAGATCGATGAAAAGCTGATCTATGAGACAATTAATGCGGCTGATCCGGGCGACATAAGAAATATGCTTGAGAAAGCTGTATCTGGAGATTTCAAATCTGCAAGGTCAATCCTAATTGATTTGCTGTTTCAAAAGGGACTTGCAGGCGAAGATATAATAAGAGAAATTCACAGGCAAATTTTTTCTATGCAGATAGATGACAAGAAAAAACTTGAACTTATTGAAAAAACAGGCGAGTACGAGTTCAGGATTACAGAAGGATCTAACCCGCTGATACAAATAGAAGCCTTGCTTGCGCAGGCAACGCTGATAGGAAAAAATCATCTTACTTATAGTGAGCCAAATAAATAACAAGGGTATAATTTATTTGCCTCCCATCTATCTAATCAACAAACATGTCTGGATTCTTTTGTTGGTTAGCTATAAAGATGGTGGTATACTTCTAGTATAAAACTAGTATTTTTGAAGTGAAATTTAGAAATCTTTATTTTTGGCTTTTGAGTTTTTTCCTAAGTTCTTCGACATCTTCTATAATTTGTTCGGCTGCCGCCAGCAAGTGCTTTTTTGGGTCTTTGCTTCTTACAAGCAGAACAGGAGGAGTCAGGTATATGTGCTCTCTAGTATAAGCAGCTGCATCTATTTTCTGGTTCCACAAATTATCATTTAGAAGATTTATCAAAGTCATATTATCATGTAATTTTACCTTAAGCTTCTGATCTTCGTTTTCTAGAACTTCTATCTTCATAATACATCCCTTTTTGTACAGATTACATGTTAGCAAAGATTCTTAAACGCTTGTGGTTGTTTTTACTAGCCTTCCAATGTCTTTTGTAGTTACTTCTTGTCCATGTAATACACTTATTAGGTCCTGAGCGTTCCCTGCCGCCTTTATGTCTGAAACCTCATACATATCATCCATTCCTCCAAAATCATCAAAAAAATCTGCACGAAGCTGATCATCAATTTTGTACATTACAAGTATTTGTCCCTCATACTTCATTCTTTCAGCACGCATATATCTCAAACAGTTCAGCGCAGATCCTACAAATAACACTTCCACATCATCTTCACTGTCACACACTTCCAAAATACTATAATATCCAGCAAGACTTTGCAATTCTGTAAAATTATCTCTTCTGTAACGAAATACAACATTAACAGGGTTTCTGCCGCTTGCATAACTTTTATCAAAATTAAATTCCGTCATCCCAACACCTCATCAAGATCAGCAACATTTATTATAGGCTTTGAAAAATGATCCTCTACTATTCTTGGGCATGCGGTATTTATGAAGGCATCGGCTTTTATGCCTAGCATGGCGTTATCATTTATTTCACTCATTGTGATGATGAAAGCTGATTTTCCTCTGCTTTCCATCTGTTTTTTAATTTCCTCTGCTTTGCCAAGCAGCTGATGCTGGCCTTTTTTAGTTGTAACTAATATAGCAAATGTTTTAGCGTCTTTTGCATTGTAAATATTAGCAAACCTTCTTTTTTCAACTGCCATAGTATCTACAACTTCTATTTGCATTTTTTCTACATCCAATGAGTATATTTTTTTGTTTTTTACTGCAAGAGGATGGAATTTTCCAGAGCCTACGTAAAGATACGCGTCTACCCTATCTTCTATTTTATCGGCATTGACTGTCCAGCAGCCAAGAACCTGGCCGCCAATCACAGCTTCAAAACCATTTTTTTCAAGCTTTTCCTTTACGTTGTTTAGCAAAGTAGTATGCTGGATTGTTGTCAGCAGACCGATTCTTTTCTCCTTAATACTAGAAAAGTCCGTTCCATTCAATTTAATATCAATAAACCATGGGAAATATAACACAGGAACTTCTGTTGGAAAATCCACATAAAACTTGTTATGGCCGACATGAACAAGCAAATCGCAATCCATTTGCTTTGATTCCTTGTCAGCAAGGTCGCATGCGCCGTAGCACGGGTTGTTTGCGACTACAGTTTCTATGCCCTGCTTCTTCAGCTCTTCGACAATCTGCACAGTCTTCATCTTCAGACCTGCGGGCAGCTGCAGCATGATTTTCTTTGGATGTTTTTTTGCTACTTCTGAAACTAATAAGTGTATGGACGCATCTGCGTCGGTTTGCTTTTCTATTTGTGACATAAGAAACTAGACCCCAATTAAACTTAAAAAGGCTTCAAAATTATGCTGTCTATGAAGTTTTCAGAATACCTTGCGCCATTTGAAGGAGACTTAAGAAACGAATGCTTAAGACGCTTGGGATCTAACCTGTCAGATTTTTCAGGTATGAAGGAAGATGTATTAAGAAGTTTTGATTTATATCGCCGCGGACGTCTTAGAACAGTTCAAGAATTTTATAGATTAGCTGTTTCAAAAGGCATAATTGACTTAACTGTAAGAGCAAATCCAATTGCTCCATGGCTTGCAGAAAATATTTGTGAAGAAATAGAGGGAAGATGTGTAATAGACGTAGGCTGTTGTGATGGGACATTTACAGTATTTTATGCAATCAATCATCCTAGAACTAATTTTGTGGGGATTGATCTTTCTGAAGATGCGTTAGTTGCTGCCAAAAGGCGAGCAGAAGATCATTCTGTTACTAATACGTCATGGGTTTGCGCTGATGCAATGACACTCGATGCTCCATTCACCAGAGCAGATACTGTTATTGCTCAACATTCTTTATATCAGATGCTGCCTTGGGATGGACATGAATCACTATTTCTTGAGAGACTTGCTCCTTTTGTTCGTCAAGACTCAAAAATTGTTATTGCAGGAAATAGGCGGAGACTAAATGAACGCAAATATAATGGTTATGAACTTTGTAATTATAGAACAGAAAAAACTTTTGATCCTAATATTGAAAGAGAGCTTTCTTACGAAATTGTAGTGTTTAGAAGAGTCTAGTACGCAGGAAATTTTAATCAAATCAGGTGAGAACTATAGTTCTGTAAATCTTACCTTTTTTTCCTTGTCATTGAAGCAAACCTGAAACTTATCAAAAATATCCTTTCTGCCTAAGAGAAATGGCACATCATCTCTCAATGAGCAAGCAACTCTTATTTTCCATTTTTTATCGCCGATTGTTATGTTGACTTGCCTGACAAAATACGGCACATTGCTTCCGCCTACACCATATGCGTCCATTACTTCTTCCTCCGTCCACGCATCAAAGCCAAGCTCTCTAGCAAAATTTAGCGGTATAATGGTCATGTCCGCGCCGCTATCAATAAAGAAGCTTACTTGAATCGCATTGCTTTCATTTTCCAATTTTATATTAACTACAGGCTCATCTTTAACATAATCGAATTCTATCATACAATCAGCTTTTATGTGCTTCAATAAAAAAATAGAATACAGTCTTTGTTTTAGGTATGTGCATAAATATTACATGTTTTCGGTCTTCTTTTCTTACTTTCTTCAAAACTTCTCCGGCAGTATACCCTGCGGCTACTACTTTATCTTTATAAACTGCAACATATTGCCCAGGATATTTTTCTCTCAATTCATTGAAATGAACTTTTATCCAGTCGTCATTATTTTCCATATTTACCACTATAATAGCTTCTACCTGCCAAAGAATTTAAGCAGCTTTGCTAGCCTTTCTCTTAAAAGAAAAAGTTTACCGTATCCAAAAAGAAACAATAGAGGGTTTTGAATAACCATATTTCATTCAAATCCCTTATTGTGAACTTTGACAAACTATAGGTTAATCAAAGTTCTCAATATTATCTAGCTAAAAACTTCACCATTTTATCCAAAGGCATTGTATTTATTATGTCAGATTTCTTTGCCCAGCCTCTGCGCGCTGTGCCAACGCCTGCCCTTATGAAATCCATCTGCTCTGCAGCATGAGCGTCTGTGCCTATGCTTAGTTTGCATCCTGCTTCCACGGCTGCGCGCACATGGATGTCGCTCAAGTCTGTGCGTTCAGGATGGCAGTCTATTTCCAGAGCTATGTTTCGCTGCTTTGCTTTTTCAAAGATAGCAGGGAAATCAAGCTCAAAGCCTTCTTTTGTTCTGATTTTCCTGCCGGTCGGGTGCGCCATTACACACACATAGCGGTTGTCCATGACTTTTAGCAAACGCTTTGTCATATCTTCTTTTGTCATAAGAAAGTTTGCATGCACAGAGGCAAGCACTATATCCAATAATTTAAGAGAAGAATCAAGAACATCTAGTTTTCCGTCCTTTGTTATATTGACTTCCGCGCCTTTGAGTATGTGAACAGAAGACTTTTTGTTTATTTTGTCTATCTCTTCTGCATATTTTATTATTCTTTTTCCATCCATACTGTTTGCAATTACAAGCGCGCCTGCATGATCTGTGATTGCAATGTATTTGTGTCCGATTTGCGCGGCTTTTACAGCCATTTCTTCCATTGTGTTTTTTCCGTCGCTCCATTTTGTATGCATTTGTAAATCAGATAAAATATCTTTTTGTTCTACAAGTTTAGGCAATTTTTTTTGCACAGCCAGCGCTATTTCGCCTGTGTTTTCCCTTATTTCCGGTTCTATGTATTGCATGCCTAAAACAGCATAAACTTCTTCTTCTGTTTTCCCAGCTATTTGCTTATTATTTTTAAAGAGTCCGTATTCAGAAAGCTTCATTTTTTTGCCAATGGCAATCCTACGCAGAGCAACATTATGATCCTTGCTGCCTGTAAAATACATAAGAGCTGATCCATATTCTGCTTCTGGAAGCACACGTAAGTCCACTTGAAGCCCGTTCACAAGTCTGACAGAAGAACGTGTGCCGCCTTTTGCGAGCACATCCTGAACAGCGCTCATGCTACAGAAAATTTCAGATATTTCTTTTGGTTTCGAAGATGTTACAAGTATGTCAAGGTCTCCTATTGTCTCCCTCATTCTTCTTGCAGAGCCAGCTATAGCAACTTTATTTGCTAATTTGCTTTTTTTCAGCTCTTTCACAAGCTCGTCTGCTATAGGCAGCGCAAAACCCAACAGCATCCTTCCGCTGCTTTTTTTCAGCACATCAATTGCATGGAGAATTTTCTTCTCGCTTTTCTCGCCAAAGCCTTCAAGCTTTTGTATCTTGCGCGTCTCTGCAGCTTTTTTAAGCTCTTCAATGTTTTTTATCTTTAGTTTTTTGTAAAGAACCATTATTTTCTTCGGTCCAAGCCCTTCTATGTTCATAAGCGTGTCTACGTCCATTGGCATCTTTTTTTTCATCTCATCATAGTACGAAGAACAGCCTGTCGCAAGGAGCTCTTCTATCTTCTCGCCTATGCCCCTGCCTATGCCCGGTATTTCATAAAGGCGCCCTTCTTTCCACTCTGTCTCGATGTCCTTTGACATGCCTTCTACAGCCCGCGCTGCAGCGCGGTAAGCATTGGGCTTGAACTGAACATCCTGCATCTCAAGCAGGTCTGCTATTTTGAAAAGAAGCTCTGAGACAAGAGGGTTTTTCATAAATAGATATGAATTTTGTTTGCTATAAAAGCATGGTATCAGAGGATTTTGAATTAAGTTTTCATGCCAAAAAAATGCTAAAAGAAACAAGAGAAACTTCGGAATCTGAATACGTTGATTTAGAATGACATATCAAGTTCTGCTCCATCCAAAATTAGACTAGACCTTTTTTCATAAATATATGAGGCACGCCGACCGCTGCAACTGTTGACAGTCCGCTTGGCAAAGCATCTTCAGCTATTTCAATATAGCCGTATTTTTCATAAAACCCTCTTACACTAGTTCGGGCATGCGCATACATTGTCCTGAAGCCTCTTGCTAGGGCTTCCTTTTCCAAGCCATCAATCAAAGCTGCTCCAATACCTCTTCCTTGCAAAGAAGGCTCTACAACCATCTGATGCATTTGCATATTATAACCGCCCCGATCTAATCCAAATACCCACCAAGAAAATTTTCACCTTCGAAGGCGCCTAAATGAACAGCGTGCTCCTCGCCTTCATAATATTCACTTCCAGGCGGCTGGCCTTGAGGCTGCCTTAGAACGCGCCATCTCAAATTCCTGTATGCAAGACAATCCTGTGGTGTGATTATTTGCCTAATTTGCATGCTAAACTATTCAATATAATCTT